>JADMIO010828241.1_pt1 | contig 41398 bp, 37 predicted proteins | sample 8958161 | NCBI WGS metagenome assembly JADMIO01 (sample SAMN16585339, study PRJNA669376) | soil metagenome | isolation source: Crop rotation soil | place: USA: Cullars Rotation, Alabama | collected 2011 | reverse complement strand
CGCGACAACTTGTCCACGTGGAATTCTAAGCTTAGGATCCCAATGTGCTGGAAAGCACCCGCACCTCGGGCGGCAGCGTCGCCCGCGCGTTCTCGAACTGGGCGTCGGAGACCGCCATCGTCACCGGCTCGGAGCCGGCGATCGCGGTCGCCACCGCGGCGAAGGCCTCCTGCGCCGGCTTCGCCCCCAGGCGCCAGTTGTCGGGGCGCTCCGGCCAGAGCATCCAGCAGCCGTCGTGCGGCTCGAACTCGGCCGGCATCCGGAAGCCGTCGGCCGCGGGCGTCGATTTGAGGGTGACGCTCATTCCCCTCTATCTTGAACCAGTGGACGAGATCCGCCTGATCCGCGCCGAGCAGCCGCCCGAGTCCCTGGCCCGCACCCGCTCGCCGGAGCGGGCGCCGTTCCGGATCGCGGCGGTCCAGCACCGCTGGCACCCGGACCCCGGTGAGCACGAGGCGGCGCTCGAGGAGGCGATCCGCCTCGCCGCGGGAGAGGGCGCGCAGCTCGTCTGCCTGCAGGAGCTGACCCTGAGCCGCTACTTCGCGGTCGACCCCGCCGGTCCCGAGGCCGCCGGCGCCGAGCCGGAGGAGCTGCCGGGCGGGCGCACCTTCGAGTTCGCGGCGCGGATGGCCGCCGCCACCGGCGCCCACATCCACGCCTCTCTCTACGAGCGCGCCGAGGAGGACGACGGCATCGGCTTCAATACCGCGATCGTCGTCTCCCCCGGGGGCGAGCTGGTCGCCCGCACCCGCAAGCTCCACATCCCGGTCACCGCCGGCTACCACGAGGACCGCTACTTCCGCCCCGGCCCGACCGGCGAGGAGGCCTTCCCCCTTGTCGGCCTCGGCGAGGCCAAGCTCGGCCTGCCGACCTGCTGGGACCAGTGGTTCCCGGAGCTCGCCCGCGCCTACAGCCTCGAGGGCGCCGACATCCTCGTCTACCCGACCGCGATCGGCTCCGAGCCGGACCACCCCGAGTTCGACACCCAGCCGCTCTGGCAGCAGGTGATCGTCGCCAACGGGATCGCCAACGGCACCTTCATGGTCGCCGTCAACCGGATCGGCACCGAGCCGCCGCTCACCTTCTACGGCTCCTCCTTCATCTCCGACCCCTACGGCCGCGTCCTTGCCTTGGCCCCCCGCGACGAGCCGGCCGTCCTCGTCGCCGACCTCGACCTAGACCAGCGCCGCGACTGGCTGGAGCTCTTCCCCTTCCTCACCACCAGGCGTCCCGACGCCTATTCCTCGCTGGTAGACGATCAGGACTGAGGTTGGTGTGGGGAGGGTGCCGGTGCCCCTCTTCCGGAATTGACCTCCCCTCCGCTTCGCTCCGGGGAGAACCTGCAGCGCGCTTCGCGCGCAAACATCAGATTGCATATCGCCGAACATTCCTCCAGAGGGGCACCGGCACCCTCCTCTCGACGCGCTGTCAGCAGACGCTGATCCTCGAAACCGCGTCAACCCGCCTTGGAGGCGGTCTGATGCGGTTTCGGCAATGACCGAGGCCTTTAAGTGCTGTCGCAGGAGGGGTGGGGGTCCCCTTCCCGACCGGCGTCCTTGAGTTTCGCACTTGCTACTTGGCGAGAGCTGGTGAGTTAACGGCGAAAATCCCAGGGAGGGAGGGGGACCCCCACCCCTCCCTACCGAACAAGGCCCGCGCGAAAGCGGTCCCTAATTGGGAGCCAGGGCGTCGATCGTCTCGGCGAGCTTGTCGGGCGTCACGATCGGGGTGATGATCGGGAGGGTGATGCCGCCGGCGACGAATTCGCCGAGGCGCTCCTTCATCTGCTCGGGGGTGCCGAAGATGAACATGTCCTCGATCAGCTCCCAGGGCGCCGCTGCCGCGGCTGCCTGGCGGTCGCCCGCTTCCCAGGCCTCGACCATCGGCGTGATCTGCTCGCTGTAGCCGAGCCAGCGGTAGAAGTCGGCGTAGACCGGGACGGTGATGTAGGAGGAGAACATGAAGCGGGCCAGCGGCTCGACCTGCTCGCGCTCGCCGGGGATGCAGAAGAAGCGGCAGAGCAGCTCGAACCCGGTCGGCGGATCCTGCAGTTGCGCCGTCACCTTCGGCAGCCCCGACAGCGGCAGGAAGTTGGTGAAGGCGCCGGCGGCCCGCTGTAGCGCCAGGTCGAGCATCTTGCCGCGCAGCGCCGCGAGCACGATCGGGATCTCATGGCGGGGCGCGGTTTCCAGCTTGAAGCCGGTCTCGCCGCGCTCGCCGGCCAGCACCGGGTCGAGGAAGTCGAGCGTTTCCCGCACCCTGGTCAGCGGCTTCTCGAAGGGGATCCCGTTCCAACCTTCGACGATCCGGTCGGAGGAGGAGCCGAGGCCGAGCATGAAGCGGCCTTCCGAGGCTTCGCTCAGCGCCGCGGCCTGCTGGGCGAGCAGCGCCGGGCCGCGCTGGAAGACGCCGACGATCCCCGTCCCGAGCCGCACCTGCTCGGTCCAGGCGGCGGCCAGCGCCAGCGGCGTGAAGCCGTCGGGTCCGGCGGTCTCGCCGGTCCAGAGGTCGGTGTAGCCCGCGGCCTCAGCCTGTTTGACCAGGCCCTCGTGCTCGGCGAGCGTCAGCCCGGGCAGCGGCAGCGTCAGGCCCCAGCGGTCCATGCGCTGACCCTAATCGTTTCAATAGGGTTCCGGTAGATGGAGGCCACCCCCGCCACCAAGCCCGATCGCAACCTCGCGCTCGAGCTCGTCCGCGTCACCGAGGCCGCGGCGCTGGCCTCGGCCCGCTGGGTCGGGCGCGGCGACAAGATCGCCGCCGACCAGGCCGCCGTCGACGCGATGCGCCACGTCCTCGACTCGGTCGCGATGGACGGCACCGTCGTCATCGGCGAGGGGGAGAAGGACGAGGCGCCGATGCTCTACAACGGCGAGCGGATCGGCGACGGGACGCCGCCGGTCGTCGACATCGCCGTCGACCCGCTGGAGGGGACCCGGCTCTGCGCGCTGGGAATGCCGAGCGCGATCGCAGTCATCGCCCTGGCGGAGAAAGGGTCGATGTTCGACCCCGGCCCCTGTGTCTACATGGAAAAGATGGCGGGCGGGGAGGAGATCGCCGACCTGCTCGACCTCGACCGGCCGCTGCCGGAGACCCTGAAGCTGATCGCCGACCGCAAGGGCGAGTCGATCGGCGACGTGATCGTCGTCATGCTCGACCGCCCCCGCCACGAGGAGGCGATGAAGGAAGTCCGCGAGGCGGGCGCCCGCATCCGCCTGATCACCGACGGCGACGTCTCGGCGGCGCTGCTGGCGGTCAGCGAACGCTCGCCGGTCGACCTGCTGTGGGGGATCGGCGGCACGCCGGAGGGCGTGATCTCCGCCGCGGCGCTGAAGTCGATGGGCGGGCAGCTGATCGGCCGTCTCTGGCCGCGCAACGACGAGGAGCGCTCGGCTGCCGTCGACGCCGGCTACGACCTCGACCGGGTTCTCACCGCCGACGACCTCTGCGGCGGCGAGGACGTCTTCTTCTCGGCCACCGGCGTCACCGACGGCGACGTCCTGCAGGGCGTCCGCTACCGCGGCCCCGGGGCGACCACCGAGTCGCTGGTTATGCGCTCACGCTCGGGGACCGTGCGCAGGGTTCACGCCCGCCACGACCGCTCGAAGCTGCGCGCCGTCACGGGCGAGAGATACGGCTGATTTCCCGCTTCGCGGGTAGAGGACCGCTGTGATCGCGGTCGCCGGCGCAACCGGCTATATCGGCGGGCTGCTGTGCAGGCGTCTGCGCGAGGAAGGGCACGAGGTGCGGGCGCTGGCCCGCCACCCGGAGCGCGCCGAGGATCTGAAGGAGGCCGGCTGCGAGGTCGTCCGCGCCGACGTCCTCGACCCCGAGACGCTGGGGCCGGCGCTGCAAGGCGCCGAGGTCGCCTACTACCTGGTCCACTCGATGGGCCGCGGGGCCGATGGCGACTTCGCCGAGCGCGACCATCGCGGCGCCGAGAACTTCGCCACCGCCGCGGTCGCTGCCGGAACGAAGCGGATCGTCTACCTCGGCGGGCTGGGGGAGGGCTCCAAGCACCTCGACTCGCGCCACCAGACGGCCGAGGCGCTGCGCCGCGGCGCCGTGCCGGTCGCCTACTTCCGCGCCGCCGCCGTGCTCGGCGCCGGCAGCGAGTCCTTCCGCACCGCCTTCTACCTCGTGCGCCGCCTGCCGGCGATGATCACGCCGCGCTGGGTCGCCACCCGCACCCAGCCGATCGCCGTCGCCGATGCCGTCTCGTACCTCGCCGCGGCCGCCGACCTCGACCTCCCCTGCGAGCGGGAGATCGAAATCGGCGGGCCCGACGTCACCACCTACGGCGGCATGATCGACGAGCTCGCCCGCGCCCAGGGCCGGCGGCCGCCGCTGCGGCTGACGGTGCCGCTGCTGACGCCGTTCCTCTCCTCGCTCTGGATCGGGCTGGTGACCCCGGTCGACGCCGGCGTCGCCAAGCCGCTGATCGAGGGCCTCGCCACCGAGACCGTGGTCACCGATCCCTCCGGGATGGAGATCTTCGAGGGCCTCGATCGCACGCCGCTGCGCCAGGCCCTGGCGGCGGCGCTGGCCGAGCGCGGTTAAACCCGAGCCCGCTCCTGCTCGCCTCGCGCGGCCTCTTCGCCGACGAAGGGGACGAGGAAGCCGTAGGTGAGGTCCGGAAGCAGGCGGGGAAGCCCGTCGGCGCGGCCGAGGACGACCTCCTCGTAGATCCGGGCCATGATCGCCCCCACCGCCATCTGCGCTGCCCCGCCCAGCTCGGGATCGGGGCCGTCCTGCGCGAGCCCCTCGTCGAGGAGCGCGGTGAAGCGGGAGTACTCGGCCTGGAAGGTCGCCCGGAACGCCGGCCCGACGGTGCTCAGCTCGACCAGGAAGAAGCGCGCCGCCTCGGGGTCGGCGGCGAACCAGTCGAGCGTCGCCGCCAGCGAGCGCCGAACTCTCTCCGGCCATGGCCCCTCGTCCAGGTAGACGGCTCGAATCTGCTCCTCGAGGTTGTCGGCGAGGATCTTGTGGGCGGCGAGCATGCAGTCGAGTTTGTCGTCGAAGAGTTCGTAGAAGCTCTCGCGGCCGACACCGGCCTCACCGAGGATGTCGCCGACGGTGGTCGACTCGTACCCGTTGGCGACCGTGACCCTGACTACGGCGGCAAGCAACCGCTCGCGCTGGGAGCGCTCGACCAGCTCCCGCGGCAGGCCGTGCCGGCCGCGCGGCAGTCGCCACTGACGCAGGTCCTCGTGGTCAGCGGTCACCGGGCGACGGCACCGGAGATCTCGGATTTCCCCGCCTCACGGGACTGCTTCAGCGCCTCTTCGTGGCCGCCGTAGGGGCTGACGGTCAGGTAGACGATTTCCGGCAGCAGCTCGAGCAGACGGTCGGGCTTGCCGGTGGCGATCTGGTTGAGGATCAAGACCTGCGCCTGGCCGAAAGCGAGGCGCGGATCGGTGTGGGCCGGCGGCCGGTTTCCGCCCTCGCTCCACAGCGCCTCCAGGGCCGGGATCGTGGCCCGGCGGTAGCGCTCGATCACCTGCGGGTCGACGGCCATCGCGTCGCCGGTCAGCACCTGCGCCAGGCCGGGCTTCGCCGCCAGGGCGCCGACCACGGCGGTCGCCCCTTTGCGAGCCGCGTCGCCCGGCTCCTCGCCGGGTGAGTGGGCCGCGGCCGCCACCGACTGGAGCTCGCCGATGCAGTAGTCGATCGCCGCGTCGAAGCAGGCCCGCTTGTCCTCGAAGTGCTTGTAGAAGGTCGTGCGCGAGATGTGGGCCCGGCTGACTATGTCGCTGATCGTGGTCCCCGCGTAGGTCTTCTCGGCGCAGCTCTCGACCATCCCGTCGACGATCCTCTGGCGCTGCGACTGGTTGGCGATGTCAGGAGGAGTGGTCGGACGCAGAACATTCCCCGACGTTTCAAAACTCCGATGTTTTTGCATCAATGCGGATTCTTCCACCCCGCCCGGTTGCCTGGACCGGCGGTCCAGTTCCGGGTCGTGCTTAGCCGCACAAGGATACGTAAGTTTTTATGAACGGGTAGAGGAACCTCGATTTTCCGGAGAAACCCGCTCTTCGTCGCAGCCCTGGCATGGACTCGACTTCCGGGGGTGGTAAGGCAGCTCACCCGTGTCATGGAGCTCGAAGCGCAGCGAGTTGATCACCGCGCCCACCATCAGCGCCAGGCTGAGCACGTAGAACCAGAGCAGGGCGATGAGGATGAAGCCGAGGGTGGAGCCGAAGCGCGAGAGGCTGGACACGTTGGAGAGATAGATCGGGAAGAGCCAGTTGGCGAGGCCGGCGCCGACGGTGACGAACAAAGCCCCCGGCCAGACCGCGCGCCAGGGCATGTGGCCTTTGGGCACCGCCCAGAAGATCACGCAGCAGATGCCGAAGGTGACCAGCAGCGCCGCTCCGAGCAGCAGGATCGTGTCGATCGCCTTGATGTCGGAGAGGCCGAGCGGCAGGCGGTCGGTGCTGTTGACCACGGCGCTCTCCATCGCCGGCACGAAGATGCTGGCGGCGATGAAGAGCAGGACGACGACCAGCATCGCGAATGAGAAGCGCTTCTGTTCGACCCAGCCGCGGCACTCGACGTGGTAGATCCGGCAGAAGGCGGTGTCCATCGCCCCCCAGAAGGAGGCGCCGATCCAGAGCGAGCCGGCGAAGGCGGCGATCCCGATCGTCGTCGAGTTGTTCTCGATCCGGCTGAGGACGTCGGTGAGGGTCTGCTGCTCGGTCTGCGGGAAGAGCCGCTGGAGGTCGGCTAGGACGCTCTCCTCGACGCCGCCGATCTTCAGCACCTGGCCGAAGACGAAGAGCACCAGCAGGGCAAACGGGAAGACCGCCAGCATCAGGTTGTAGGCGACCATCCCCGAGAGCCCGGTGACGTTCTCCGTGTACGCCCGCTGCCAGAAGGCGCGGAGCCAGGGGGTCGGATGGCGCAGGGGGCTAGGCATTGACTTCACAAACTGAAGCGAGTACCATGCGAACAGGCGTTTGATCTATTTCAGACGCTGCCCACAAGGGCACAATGACGATGTAGACGCTACTTCGCGGACCACCTGTCGGGTCCGCTTTTTGTCGGTCCGGCGCGACTTTCGGTTCGCGACGGTATTTCATCGCCAGGACTAAACATCGAGCGCAAGGGAACGAGTAAGAACGGATGCTGGTAGCAGAGCTTCAGGAACTGGACGAGGTCAAAAACCTAATCAACCGCGGGCAGCAGCTCGGGGTTCTGACCTTCGGCGACATCGCCTCCGCGGTCTCCGAGGTCGATCTCGACGAGTCTGACGTCGAGGACCTTTACGGCCACCTCGAGAAGTCGGGGATCGAGCTCGTCGAGGACATGGACCCGGCGCAGAAAGCCGCCGCCGAAGCGCTCCCCGCCGACACCGGCAAAAAAGGCCGCCGGCGCCAGAAACAGGCGCTCGACCTGAAACCGGACATGACCACGGACTCGCTGCAGTTGTTCCTCAAGGACATCGGCAAAGTCCGCCTGCTGACCGCCCAGGAGGAGGTCGAACTCGCCAAACGGATCGAGCGCGGCGACCTCGACGCGAAGCAGAAAATGGTCGAGTCGAACCTGCGCCTGGTCGTCTCGATCGCGAAAAATTACCGGAACCAGGGCCTGCCCTTCCTCGACTTGATCCAGGAGGGGACGCTGGGCCTGGTCCGCGCGGCGGAGAAGTTCGACTACCGCAAGGGGTTCAAGTTCTCCACCTACGCGACCTGGTGGATCCGCCAGGCGATCGCCCGGGCGCTGGCCGACAAGGCCCGCACGATCCGGATCCCGGTCCACGTCGTCGAGAAGCTGAACAAGATCGGCCGCGCTGAGCGCAAGCTGGTCACCGAGCTGGGCCGTGAGCCCACCCCGGAGGAGATCGCCGAGGTGACGGGGATCGATCCCGAGGAGGTCGACTCGATCAAGCGCTCCGCCCAGGCCCCGGTCTCACTTGAGAAGCCGGTCGGCGACGAGGAGGAGTCGGAGTTCGGCCAGTTCATCGCCGACGAGAAGGCCGAGAGCCCGTTCGACCGGGCCGCCGACCTGCTGACCAAAGAGGCCCTCAAAGAGGCCCTCGAGAACCTCTCCTACCGCGAGCGCCGCGTGCTCGAGCTCCGCTACGGGCTCGGCGGCGAGCACCCGCGGACCCTGGACGAGGTCGGCCGCACCTTCAACGTCACCCGTGAGCGGATCCGCCAGATCGAGAACCAGTCGCTCAAAAAGCTGCAGTCGCTGGGCGAGGCCCAGAAACTGCGCGAGGTTGCGTAACCAGGATTAAGTGATCGAACTTCCCGGCCGATACAGGCCGGGATGTTCGAGATCGATTCAGCGCTGCGTACGCTCATCGAGCGGGAGGGCTCCGACCTGCACATCAAGGTCGGCGTGCCGCCGACGGCGCGGCTACATGGTGAGCTGGCGCCGCTGGAGGGCTATCAGCCGCTGACGCCGGCGGACACCGAAAAGGCGTTTCACGACATCGCCGAGGTGCGCTCGCTGACCGAGTTCGAGGAATGCGGCGAGGCCGACTTCTCCTACGCCATCAAGGGCCTCTCGCGGTTCCGCGTCAACGCCTTCAAACAGCGCGGCTCGATCTCGATCGTCTGCCGCGCGATTCCCTTCGACATCCGCTCGGTCGACGACCTCGGCCTGCCGCCGGTGGTCACCAAGCTGGCCGAGGAGCAGCGCGGAATCATCCTCGTCACCGGCACCACCGGCTCGGGCAAGAGCACGACGCTGGCGGCGATGATCGACCACATCAACCGCACCCGGACCGATCACATCGTCACCCTCGAGGACCCGATCGAGTACCTGCACCCGGACAAAAACTCGATCATCAACCAGCGCGAAGTCGGCTCCGACACCGAGAGCTTCGCCCGCGCGATGCGCCGCGTCCTGCGTCAGGACCCCGACGTGATCCTGATCGGCGAGATGCGCGACGAGGAGACGGTCCGCACCGCCCTGTCAGCGGCCGAGACCGGCCACCTCGTCCTCTCCACCGTCCACACCCTCGATGCGACCGAGACGATCAACCGCATCGTCGACTTCTTCCCGCCCCACCAGCAGCACCAGGCGCGGGTGATGCTCTCCGCGACCCTGAGAGGGGCGATCGCCCAGCGCCTCGTGCCCGACGTCACCGGCGACGGCCGCGTCCCCGCCTCGGAGATCCTCGTCGTCACCGGCCGGGTCCAGGACCTGATCATGAACCCGGAGGAGACCGGCAAGATCACCGAAGTCATCGCCGAGGGTGAGTACTACGGGATGCGCACCTTCGACCAGTCGCTGATGCATTACGTGATGGAGGGCAAGGTCACCGAGTCGGTCGCCCTCGAGTTCGCCTCCAACCCGCACGACTTCAAACTGATGCTGGCGGCGGGCGGCCAGCGCGCGAGCGGCATCGAGCAGCTCGCACCCGCAACTGATTAGGGCGGGCGTCCAGGTGAGGCAGAAGATCGGATCTGCAGGCTCAAGCCCGCACCGCGGCGGGCCGATGGCGGTCCCGATGATCGCGATCGACCGCTTCCTCCTCTCGGTCCGCGGCCTACGCGGCGACGAGCGCGGGATCGCGGTGCCGACCGCCTTGATGGCCCTGGTCGCGACCTTCGCGATCTCCAGCGTCGCGGTGCTGTCGACCGTCGACGTCCAGCAGGGGACCAAACGCGACCACGATTCCAAGGAAGCGATCGCCGCCGCCGATGCCGGCGCGAACATCGCCCTGCTCCGCCTTAACAGGTACCAGTCGAGCCTGACGACGGCCAACCCCTGCATCGGGCCCAACGGCGAATTCCAGACCGCGGTCAGCGGCTGGTGCCCGGCGACGACGACCGAATCGGTCGGCGGCGCGACTTACAGCTACGCGGTCAGCGCCTACGGCGGGTCAGGCACCCCGCTGAACATCGTCTCGGTCGGCTCCTCGGGAACGGTGAAACGCCGGGTCAACGTGGCACTCACCACCTCCAAAGGCAAAGGCGTCTTCGCCGATGAGAAATTCGTCGGCCAGGACAAAATCGAAGTCAACGGCAACATCCGAATCGAAGCCGACATCGGGACCAACGGCTACATCACCAAGAACGGAGCCTCGGGAACGATCTGCGGCGACGAGCGGCACGGGATCGGCAAATCGGCGCCGACGCCGAGCTGCTCGGGAGTAAAAACCGAAGAAAACCGCGAACTTCCCGCGATCGTCCCACCCGCGAACATCGCCACCGAAAACGCCAACTGCATGCTGTCCCAGAAATGCACGTCGGGTCCCTATGTCGGCAAAGTCGACACTTACACGAAGCAAAACCCCTGGACCGCCAGCACCAGAGTGATCGACGTCGGCAGCAATGGGACGCTGACGATGAACGGCAACGACTACTTCGTCTGCCAGTTGAAGGTGGGACCCGGAACGCTCTACATGTCAGCCCAGGCGCACGTGCGGATCTTCATCGACACCCCCCAGAACTGCGGCCTCGCCTCGGGTGCGAACCAGGTTGACATCAGCGGCAACGCCAACATCATCTCCAGCGGCTACAACCCGAATCAGGGGATCTTCGAAATTCCATCGATCTACCTGCTGGGCAACGGCGGCGTCACGATCACCGCCAATTCGGGGACCAATCACGTGATGATCTACGCGCCGCAGAGCGCGATCGACTTCGGCGGCAACGCCGAATGGATCGGGATGATCGCCGGCAAAAGCATCTACATGCACGGAAATCCGACTTTCAGGTCCGATTCGAACCTGAAAGAACCGGACATCACCTACTCCGGGCTCTTCCAGCGCACCCGGTACGTCGAGTGCACCGGGGCGACCGCTTCCCCTCCTAACGCCAGCTGCTGAGCCGATTCCGGGCGGCTTTTCGCGCTGCTCAAGCTTCGGCCCTTCGCGGTCGAAGGTGATTGGGCGATCCGTATGCGAGAGAAGCTGAACGACAACCCGATGGCGCAGATCGCCCTCGTCGGCGTCCTGCTCGTGCTCGCCGCCGTCTTCCTGCTTGGGAAAATGGGCGGTGGCTCCGAAGAAGAAGAAGAAGGCGGCTCTGCCGCGGCCGATGCCGCGGTCGCCGCGGTGGCCTCCGAACTTGAAGTCGGCCAGCAGCCGTTGCGTCTGCCGGCTCCGGGCTCAGGCCCTGGCGCGCCCCCGGCTCCGCCCCGCGCCGTCGTCGACGCGGTCGACGACGGCCAGGTGGTGGCGATTCTCTTCGTCCGCGATGGCGGAATCGACGACCAGCTGGTGACCGAAGCTGTCGCGAAGCTCGACCGCATCGGCGACGTCTCCACCTTCGTGGTCCCCACCCGTCAACTGGTCCGCTACGTCTCGATCGCGCAAGGGGTCGATCTCAGCCGCGTTCCCGCCCTGGTCGTGGTCAGGCCTGAGAGCCTCAGCCGCCAGTACAACCCCGCTTCCGTCTACTACGGCTTCCAAACCGCGCAGAGCGTCGTCCAGGCAGTGGTCGACGCTCGATACCACGGCGGGACCCTGCCCTACCACCCGTGAGCATGGACTCTAGGGACTTCCCGAGCCATCTGCGGCCGGTCCCGACGTCCGGCGATTCCACCGCGCCCGCTCTCGAGCACCAGCCCTCGGGCACCCCGGGCCTGACCCCGCCGCAGACCCGCGGCCGCTCCAGCGGCTTCGTCACCGACGTGATTGTCGACCTCGGCTATGTCGGCGACGAACGCGCCCGCCAGGCGATCGAAGAAGCCCGCACCGCCGGCCGGCCGCCCGAGAGGCTGTTGCTCGAGCAGGGGGCGATCAGCGCTGACCAGTTCTCGCGGGCGGTCGCCGAGCGCTACGGACTCGACCACGTCGACCTGACCGCTTACCAGGTGGACATGGCGGCGGCCAACCTGGTCACGGTCAATACCGCCCGGCGTTACAACGCGATCCCGGTCGGCTTCATCGACAAGAAGACCCTGCTGGTCGCGATGTCGGACCCGACCAACGTTCTTGCGATCGACGACATCCAAATCGCGACCGGCCTCGACTGCCGGGTCGCGGTCGCCGCCGAGGAGGACGTCGAGGGGCTGCTGGGCCGGCTGAACACGCTGCAGAGCGCTGTTACCGAAGCGACGGTCGAGGACGCGGCCGAAGCAGGGGAAGAGCTCGGCGAAGTCGCCGACATGCAGGTCTCAGCCGAAGACGCGCCGGTGATCAAGCTTGTCTACAGCATCCTCGGCCAAGGGGTGGGGGAGGGCGCCTCCGACATCCACTTCGAGCCGGCTGACGACGAGATGCGGGTCCGCTTCCGGGTCGACGGCGTCCTCCGCGAGGCGGCCCACGTTCCCAAGCGGATGGTCAACGCGGTGATCTCCCGGGTGAAGATCATGAGCGACCTCAACATCGCCGAGAAACGCGTCCCGCAGGACGGCCGCGTCAGCGTCTCGATCGAGGACCGCCGGGTCGACCTCCGTATCACCACGCTCCCCACCCAGAACGGCGAGGGGGCCACGATCCGCATCCTCGACAAAGACAACGCCCAGCGCTCGCTCGACGACCTGGGGATGGACGGCGCCGCCCGCGAGCGGTTCGAGCACTCCTTCCACCAGGCCTACGGCGCGGTTCTCGTCACCGGCCCGACCGGCTCGGGCAAGAGCACCACCCTCTACGCCGCGCTCGGCGACCTCAACGGGGTCGAGAAAAAGATCATCACCATCGAGGATCCGGTCGAGTACCAGATCGGCGGCATCAACCAGATCAACGTCAACCGCAAGGCCGGGCTCGACTTCGCCACCGGGCTGCGCTCGATCCTCCGCGCCGACCCAGACATCGTGATGGTGGGCGAGATCCGCGACGGCGAGACGGCGCGGATCGCGATCGAGGCGGCGCTGACCGGCCACATGATGCTCTCGACCCTGCACACCAACGACGCCCCCGGCGCGATCACCCGCCTGACGAAGATGGGGATCGAGTCCTTCCTGATCGCTTCAGCGGTCGATTGCGTCGTCGCCCAGCGCCTGGCGCGGAAGCTCTGCAGCCATTGCAAGCGCCGGGCCGTGATCCCGGTGCAGGCACTGGAGGAAGCGGGGCTGCGCGCCGCCGCCGAGCTCGAGGCCTATGAGCCGGTGGGCTGCGGTCGCTGCAACCAGAGCGGCTACAAAGGTCGCGTCGGCCTCTACTCGGTGATGACTCTGAGCGAGCGGATCAAGGAGATGGCGGTCGCCCACGCGCCCGAGGCGGAGATCGCCACCGCGGCGCGCGAAGAGGGGATGTGCACGCTGCGCGAGGACGGGGTCGAGAAGGTCCGGGGCGGGCTCACCAGCCTCGAGGAGGTTCTCCGTGTCACCGCTTAAGGAATCGGCCTAGGAGGTCGATCTAGAGCCATGGACTTCGATTTCTCGGAGGTGCTGCGCCGGATGGTCGAGGCGCGGGCCTCGGACGTGCACCTGACCGCCGGTTTCCCGCCGGCGATCCGCGACAAGGGCAAGATCACGCCGATGGACGGCTTCCCCGTCCTCGGCAATCAGGACACGCGCGAGGTCGTCTACAGCATCCTCAACGACGACCAGCGCAAACGCTTCGAGACGCAGAAACAGCTCGACTTCGCCTACGCGATCCCGGGTGTCGCCCGCTTCCGCGTCAACTGCTTCTTCCAGCGCGGCGCCGTCAGCGCCGCCTTCCGCCTGATCCCCCAGGACATCCCGGGGCTCGACTCGCTCGGCGTCCCGCAGGTGCTGCGCGAGCTGACCCAGAAACCGCGCGGCTTCGTCCTCGTCACCGGGCCGACCGGCTCGGGCAAGAGCACGACCCTGGCGGCGATGATCGACGTCATCAACCGCGAGCGTCAGGACCACATCCTGACGATCGAGGACCCGATCGAGTTCCTCCACCACCACAAAAAGTCGATCGTCAACCAGCGCGAGATCGGCTCCGACGCCGACGACTTCTCACTCGGCTTGAAGGCCGCTCTGCGAGAGGACCCCGACGTGATCCTGGTCGGCGAGATGAGGGACCTGGAGACGATCGCCACGGCGCTGACCGCGGCCGAGACCGGCCACCTCGTCTTCGCCACCCTGCACACCCAGTCGACCGCGCAGACGGTCGACCGGATCATCGACGTCTTCCCACCCGAGCAGCAGGGGCAGGTCCGGGCACAGCTGTCGATCGCGCTGCAGGGAATCGTCACCCAGCAGCTGCTGCCGACCGCCGACGGGATGGGCCGGGTGGTGGCGACCGAGGTGCTGGTCCCGACTCCGGCGATCCGCAACCTGATCCGCGAGGGCAAGACCCACCAGATCTACGCCGCGGTACAGACCTCGGGCGCGATCGGGATGCAGACGATGGACGCGGATCTCGCCCGCCTCGTCAGGGCGGGGAAGGTCAATCGAGCGCTGGCCGAACAGCGCTCCTCGGTGCCGGAGGAGCTCAAGCGCGTCCTCGGCGGCGAAGAGGCCGTGATGCCGGCGGCCACCCCCGGCTACCCGCAGGCGCAGGGCGTTCCCGGCCAGCCCCCGCCCGCCCAGCAGCCCCCGGTCGGGCCGCCCTCCTACGTCTCCGGCGGGTAGGCCGTGGCGACCGCCAGCACCTTCACCTTCCGGGCGATGGACGTCGCCGGCACGGCGACCGCCGGAGAACTCGAGGCCGACTCTAAGGCGCAGGTCTCCGAGCAGCTGCGGCAGCGCGGCCTGATCGTCCTCGACGTCAGCGAAAAGTCGAACCCGATCAAGATCGAGGACATCATGCGGCGCTGGAAGAGCGTCGACATGCGCGAGCTGGCCGTCTACTCACGGCAGTTCGCGACCCTGGTCGCCTCCGGGATGCCGATGCTCCGAACCCTGCACACGCTGGAGGAGCAGACCCAGGATGAGGAGATCAAAGAGGCCACGGCCGGGATGCGCGCCGACGTCGAAGCCGGCAGCACCCTCGAGCAGGCGATGGAGCGACACCCGCGCGTCTTCGACCGCCTCTTCCGGGCGATGGTCCGCTCCGGCGAGCAGTCGGGCCGCCTCGAGGAGGCGCTCGACCGGATCGCCTTCCAGGTGGAGAAATCCGACGCCCTCAGGCGCCAGGTCAAATCGGCGATGATGTATCCGGCTCTGGTCTTCGGCTTCGCGATCGTCGTCCTCGTCGCGATCGTGATGTTCGTGATTCCGGTCTTCGCCAACATCTTCAAGGAACTCGGCGAAGAACACCCCGAGGAAGCAAGCGGGCTGCCGCCGCCGACCCAGCTCTGCGTCAGCCTTTCGGAACTGCTGACCGGCTACTGGTTTGTGCTGCTGCCCGGAATCGTCCTCGGTTTCTGGGCCCTTTTCAGGTGGAAGAAGACCGAACGCGGAAAAGACCAGTGGGATCGCATGGTCCTCAGGCTGCCGTTCAAAATCGGCGACGTGATCCAGAAGGTCGCCCTGGCCCGCTGGTCACGCACCTTCTCCGGCTCGGTCTCCTCCGGCGTGCCGATGCTGCAGTCGATCAAATTGACGGGCGAAACCGCCGGCAACGTGGTCGTCGAGAAGGCGATGGAGGACGTCTACCGGTCGGTCAAGACCGGCGGCTCCCTCGCCGGCCCGATCGAACGCCACGAGATCTTCCCGCCGATGGTCGGCCACATGGTCGCGGTCGGGGAGGAAACCGGGCAGCTGGAGACGATGTTGTCCAAAATCGCCGACTTCTACGAGGCCGAGGTCGACGCCAAGGTGAAGGCGCTGACGGCGCTGATCGAGCCGGTGATGATCTGCTTTGTCGGCGGCATGGTCGGGTTCATCGTCATCTCGATGTACCTGCCGCTGTTCAGCATCTACGAAAAGATCCGTTGACCCGACGGTCAGGGGATCGTGCAGAGCCGCACGGGTCCGCCGTCGATACCGAGTAGCCAGCCTCGATCCGAGTTGCCTGCGGAAAGATCGACCGATCTGCTTGCTCCGGCTGGGAGGCCGCCGAGAGGAGCCGAAGCATCGGGTGCGAAGCGTCCGCCTTCGACGATCACTACGTCGTCCGTCAGGTTCGTGATCCGGAACCGGCCGGAGGGCGGCAGCGGGGTTTCGAGCTCGCCGCTCGCTCCCGGATCGAGTATCCGACAGGCGGACTGCCGTCCCGGTCGGTCGGCGAGGAGCAGGGCGCCGGAGCTCCCCGCGAAAACCTGGTCGGCGGACCGCCGGTCGGCTTCGGCGGAACCGAGGAGCTCGGCTTCGGTGTAGGCCGGGGTTCCATAGTCCCGCAGGGCCCGGCGGTAGCGCCCGACGGAAACGGAGATCGAAGGGGGTAGTGCGATCTCGTAGGTGGGCTCGGCATCGACTCCGGCAACGTCGACGGCTGCCAGGGTCGCCTTAATGGTGTCCGAGGTGGGTTTCCATCTGGTGCTGTAGCCGTCGTCCAGCTGAGAGATGCCGCCGGCGACCGCCGCCGCGACGATCACCGCCACGGCAAATGCGGCGCCGCGGGGCAATCTGTAACCGCGCAGCGCCTCGGTGGCGACGAGCAGGAGGAAGACGCCGCTCGGGTACTGGAAGCGGCTCGAGAATCGCAGCGGTCCCCGGTCGAGGGCGAGTAGCCCCCAGAAGGAGAAGGTGAGGACCAGGGCCACGATCAGGCCCGGGGAGATGCTCCGCTTGCGGCCGAGCCAGTAGATGAGGGTGGCCCCGAGAACGACCGTCAGCAGCTGGGCGAGGGCCGGCGGTTGGTCGTCGGCAGCGATCGGCTGGCGCCCGAGCAGCGAGGCGATACCCGCGGAAGCCGCGTCGAAGACGTAGCCGGGGAGGTCCGGGATATCGCTGAGGCCGATCTGATTGCCGGACGGGTGCCCAGAGGTGAGCCACCAGATCGCGTACAGGGCGAGCGGGAGCACAGGTACGAACCAGCGCCGCAGGCGGGGTGAGGGCCCGATGGCGACCTTGGTCCCGGCGGCGAGGACGAAGGGGACGCCGAGGGTCGAGAAGGCGGTCGCAACGACAAGCAGGACCGAGGCCAGGATGTCCCGGCGCCGGTTCTCGCGATCGAGCGCCAGCAGGGCTCCGAGGCCACCGGCGATCGAGCCGAAGAAGCACATCTGGAACTCCCAGAGGAGGTCTTCGTAAGCCGCGCCCATGAAGAGCAGGAGGAGGGCGCCGCCGAGCGCGAGCCAGTCGCCGACGCGCCGGCGCATGTAGACGAACACGAGGACGGCGCAGAGCAGGAACAGCGCGATCGCGACTAGGTGGAACGGGAGTGCCGAGTCCAGCCCGAACAGCTCCAGCAGGAATCGGTAGATCAAAGCCGGGATGACTACGGGGTGTTCGTTGAACGGTTCCAGGAAGGTGTTCGGCGACCAGCCGTACCGCCTCGCCAACAGCTCCCAGCTGTCGCCGAGGAAGGTCAGGTGCGACGTGTAGGAGATGAGCAGCGCGGCCGAGGCCGCCATGGCGACCACGAGGATGACGATGGGCGCCCGCTGCCTCATCCGGCGCGCAATAGTTCCAGCGTCGGCGGACGCGAGCGGGGCAGGTGAACGCCCGTCGACCTCAAACAAATCGGCTGGTGGTCGATATCGGAAACATGCTCAGGCTGGAGAAGTGGGCGCCGTACGCGCTGATGGGCGCGCTGGCCGCTTGGCTCTCGACCTTCTCCGGCGCCCCCGCGGACTGGAAGATCGACGCGCAGCCGGCGGTGGAAGCGCTCGTCCACGGTCGGGTCGGCGACTACCTCGGCGCCGAGGCGTTGATGGGTCCCTTCGCGACCCTCGTCCAGGCGCCCTTCGTCGCCCTCTCCGGGACCAGTGGCGCCGACGCCTACCCATGGGCGGTGTTTCCCTGCCTGCTGATCGCCGGCTGGGTCGGTCTCTACCTGGCCCGAATCGCCGAGCGGCGGGGGGCCGGGAGATCGACTCAAGCGCTGATTGCCGGGCTCATCCTGCTCAATCCCCTCACCTTCGAGGCGATCGAAAACGGTCACCCGGAGGAGATCCTCACCGCGGCCCTGGCCGTCGCCGCTGTCGCCGCGGCGGCTGAGCATCGTCATCGGCGGACCGCTGTCCTGCTCGGCCTCGCCGTCGCCTCCAAGCAGTGGGCGGTGATCGCGGTCCTCCCGGCCCTGATGGCCCTGCCCGCGGCGCGGCTCCGGACCGGAGCGCTGGCCGCCGCGGTGGCGGCAGCGTTGTTCCTGCCCGCGCTGGCCGCCTCGCCGAGCTCGTTCTTCGGGGTCCAGGGGCAGGCCGCGGGAACGGGTCAGGTGGTGACTCCCTGGAGCGCCTGGTACCCGGCCGCCACCTCGGAGACCGAGGTTTACCGGGTCGACGGTGAAAAGCTGGTCGCCGAGGTCGAGAACGCACCCTCGATTGCCGACCCGCTGTCCCATCCGCTGATCGTGCTGCTGGCTTTCGCGGTGCCGCTCGCTGTCGCCTGGAGGCGCGGGCTGCCGCTGGGATCCTCCGACGCCTTCGCGCTCCTTGCCTTGGTGGCCCTGCTCCGGTGCGTCCTCGATCCTGTCGACAACCTCTACTACCACGAGCCGTTGCTGCTGGCCCTGATCGGATGGGACGCGTTCACTGCTCGGGGGCTGCCGCTTCGTTCTCTGCTGGGGGTCGGGATAGCGATTCTCTTCTGGCAGGCCTGGCACGATCTGTCCGACCCGGCGGCGTTCAACTTCGTCTATCTGGCCGTCGCGGCGGGGTTGGGGATTGCCCTGCTCTCATCGCTTTTCAGGCCGCTTAACTGGACAGGCGTTCCAGTAAATGCATTTTTCGCGCCACGGAGCCCCAATTTCAGGGATTAAGTAACTGGGATCGCGGCCGATGAAGGGCAGGTGATGAATCTGCCAGTGCTTCGGTGCCAAAGGCAAACCCGCTGTGAGGTGGGGGCGCAAAGCCGTCGGGACTCCATCGGAGTCGGCCGGGCTACCACCGGGGTCGACAGACACCACGTGGCTTCATGCGACGGGGCTCTGGCGCAAACGATTAGGACCATAGGAGGTCTCTAATGTTTCTCCAGAATCTCCGGGCCAAAGTAGGCGCCCGGCTCAACGGCGACAAGGAGGCGGGCTTCACGCTCATCGAGCTCCTCGTCGTGATGCTGATTCTCGGCATCCTGGCCGCGATCGCGCTGCCGGCGTTCTTCAACCAGAAAGACAAGGCCGGCGACGCCAAGGCCAAGGAGTACGCGCACTCCGCCCAGGTCGCGATGGAGACCTACTCCACCGATCACAACGGCGAATACACCGGCGCGGACCTCTCGGCGCTGATCGCGATCGAGCCGACTCTCAGCAACGCCAATTTCACCGTCACCGGCGTGACTGCGACGGGATACACCATCGACGTGGTGGGCGCCAAGAGCACCCAGCATTTCAAAGTCGTCAACACGGGCGGCACGCTCACGTTCCCCTGTGACGTCGACGGCAAAGGCGGTTGCCCCAGCACCGGCGATTGGGGCGGATGATCCGTCTGAGTCGAACGTCTTGGCCCAGCCAAGCATGAAGTCTCGAGGAGGCGGGTCGAATGCGGCCCGCCTCCTTGCTTTATGGCCAGGCTTCCGCGACTCGCTAAACGGTTGGCCGATCCGAGCCGATATCTGACCTTGATGCCCAGAGCGACCTTCCACCTTCGCTTCAAGGGATTGGCGCCGCTCGTGCTGGCGGCCGTGCTCCTCGGCGTCTGCGCACAAAGCGCACTTGCCGCGCCTGCCTTCTACGACGGCAACTCGAGCGACGGCTCGATCGCTATCTTCAGCACCAAAGAGCAGATGGTGCCCGGCGACACCGATCAGGAACTCGACGTCTACGTGCGGGCATTCGACATGGGCCTCGGCGAAAACCTGACCCGCGAGGTGTCGATCGGACCGGTGGGTGGGAACGACGCCTTGCCGGCCATCTACAGCGGGATCTCGAGCGACGGCAGCGAAGTGTTCTTTTCGACCGAGGAGCCGATGGTCGCCGCCGACACCGACGACGCCGACGATCTCTACGTCCGCGACCTTGGCGAGAACAGGACCGTCCTGGTCTCGCAGGGAAGCGCGAGCTGCGCCGGACAAGGCTGCGGCAATGGCGGGTTCGATGCCAGCTTCCTGCCGAACGGCGTCCCCCCGGACGGTGGGGTGGTCTTCTTCGGGACGAACGAGCGGCTCGAGGCGGCCGACCAGGACAGTGCCTTCGACATCTACGTCCGCGACGTCGAAGCGGAGACCACCCGCCTGGTGTCCGCCCCGGACCCGAGCTGCCTCAGCTGTCCGAGCCAGGGGCTCGACCCGCAGCTCCGCGGCACCGACGACGGCGGCACCCGGGCCTTCTTCACGACCGGCGAAAAGCTGGCGAGCGCCGACACCGACTCCGGCGAGTCGGACATCTACGCGCGCGACCTCGCCGCGGGTTCCACCTCCCTCGTCTCGGTTGCCGGGACCTGCCCGCCCGGCCTGCCGGTCGGGCAGAACTGCGAACCCTCCTTCGGCGGCGCCTCCGCCGACGGAACCCAGGTCTTCTTCGAGACCAACGATCGGGTCCTGGTGGCGGACACGGACAAGTCGCAGGACGTCTACGACTGGTCGGAAGGCACCGTGACGCTGTCCTCCACCGGTCCCGACGGCGGCAACGGAGAAATCAACGTCACCTTCGCCGGCGCCTCGGCCGGCGGCGACGCCGTGTTCTTCGAGACCAGCGAGTCGCTCGTGTCGGCCGACACCGACCCCGCCCAGGACGTGTACGAGCGCACCGGCGGAGCGACTGCGCTCGTTACCGCGGGTGAAGGGGGTAGAGGGAATCTGGCGGTGCCCGCCTCCTTCGAGTGGGTCTCGCGATCCGGGCCCCAGGTCGTCGTCTTCACCACCGCCGAGGCGCTCACGGCTACCGACACCGACAGCTCGCAGGACGTCTACATGCGCGCCGGGGGGGCGACGACTCTTCTCTCGATCGGTCCTGACGGGGGGAACGGCGAATTCAACGTCACCTTCGCGGGGGCGTCGGACGACGGCTCGAGCGTCTTCTTCGCCACCGCCGAGCCCCTGGTCGACGCCGACTCCGATGCCAGCCAGGACATCTACCTGCGCTCGGCAGGTGCGACGACGCTCATCTCCGAAGGCCAGGTGGGCGGCAACGGGGCCTTCGCGGCGGGGCTGCGGGCGGTCTCGGCGTCGGGCTTAAGGGCATTCTTCACCACCCAGGAGCGACTCAGCGTCGACGACGACTTCGCCGCCGAGCAGGACGTCTACGGCTGGACCGCGGCGGGCACGCTGCTCGTCTCGGTCAAGAACTCGCCCGACCTGGTGATCGGCCCGCAGCCCCCGTCGCTGGAGAAAACGACCCCGACCTCGCCGAACCCCTCGAACACGCCGGCGATCGTTGGTCAGGCCGCGGCCGGATCGCTGGTCAAGGTCTACAAAACCTCGAACTGCTCGGGTGAACCGGTCGCCCAGGGCACGGCCGCCGAGCTCGCGAGCCCCGGCTTGACCGTTACCGTCCCGGTCGCGCCGGGATCGACCACCAGCTACCGCGCGACGGCGGAAGCCGAAGGTGTCGTCTCGGCTTGCTCTTCGTCGATCTCCTACAAACAGGAAGACCCGCCCCCGCCGCCGGAGGAAGAAGACACCGGGGGAACTCCGGAAGGCGGAACCCCCCCGCCCAGCAGCGGCGGAACCACCGGTACCTCCGGCGGCAAAACCGGCAAACCCTCGGGCGCCGGGAAGAACGGAATCGAGTACGTCGTCCCGCGGCTGAAGATCACCTTCGGACCGGCCTTCAAGACCCGGCTACGGCGCCCGGTGTTCCGGTTTGCCGATCTCACCGGTCAGCCGGGCACCAACTACTTCTGCAGGGTCGACAAGAAGGCCTGGAAGGGATGCACCTCCCCGACCAAGGTCAAGAAGCAGAGCTTCGGCCAACACCTGTTCGCGGTCAAGGCCGTAAACGCCGTCGGGATCCCGGCGGCCCAGCCGCTAAAGCGCGCCTTCAAGGTGGTGCGCCGATGATCGCGCGGTTGCGGAAGCAGAGTGGGGAAGGGGGGTTCACCCTGGTCGAGCTGCTGGTCTCCTCGGCGATGGGCGTCATCGTCATGGGGGCGGTCGCATCGCTGGTGATCGGCACCGTGCGACAGCAGCCGAAGATCACCAAGGAAACGCAGAACGTCAGCTCCGCACGCTGGATGCTCGAGCGGCTGACTCACGAACTGCGCAACGGGATCGCGGTCAAGGAAGGCACCGCCAGCAAAATCTCCTTCGAAGGCTACGTCCGCCACGGCACCTGCGGGGGGACCACCGCGCTCCCCTCGGGCAGCGCGGCGATCAAATGCCGGATCACCTACGAATGCTCGACGACTGCGTGCTCCCGCAAGGAGACCAGTCCTGAAACGTCCACTGGGGTCGCCAAGCCGGTCTTCAGCGGTCTCGCGAGCAACCAGATCTTCACCTATGTCCCCAGCGCCGTGAACGCGACCTACGTCAAAGCGACCCTGCGCCTGTCGGATCCCACCAATGCGGGATCCCCCCTGGTGATCTCCAGCGGGGCCAGCCTGCGCAACGCGACCCTGGGGTACTGAGATGCGCTGGCGAGAAGAGAACCAGGCCGGGTTCACGATCGTCGAGGTGCTGGTCGCTGTCCTAATCGTCTCGATCGCCTCGATGACGACCTTCACCCTGTTGTCTGCGGCCACTCGCAACGCGCAGAGGGCTGAGGCCAGCCAGGTGGCGCTCGAGTACGCCGAACAGGAACTGGAGCTGCTGCGCAGCATGGAAGACAAAAACCTCGCCCTCACCGCCTCTCCCTCGGCGTCGACGAACGCCAACAGCCCTAACCGGCGGGTCAACAACGGCACCTTCGCCCTCTCCCGTCAGCCGCTCGGCAACTACCGCAACCTGGTGGTCAACGGCGGCAGCCTCTATGGCGGCGGTCACATCTCGGCGGGGACGGTCAACCCCGGCCCCACCGCCTTTACCAGCGGCGACGTCAGCGGCAGGGTTTACCGATACATCGTCTGGCGCAACGACGAAAAATGCTCCGAAGCGAGCTGTCCGGGAAAACAGGACTACAAACAGATCATCGTTGCAGTCCGCCTCAACACGCCTGGCAACCAGGCAGCCGAACGCGCCTACGTCGAAGTCCAGTCCAACTTCGTCAGCCCGACCGACAACAAAGAAAGCGACCCGTTGCCGGGGGCTAACGGGAAAGTGATCACCGCCCAGCAGTTCTTCCTCACCGACACTCCGTGCTCGGCGTCGGGCGCGACTACGCGGCAGGAACCCACGGCGAATCACCTGCTGCACAACACCCTCGGCACCTGCGCGAGCGGCCTGCAGACCGGGACCACCAAAGGTGCCCCCGACGCCCTCGTCCTCGGCAGCCCGCCCGACCCCGACCCCGAAGACATCAACAACCCCGGCAAATACGACTACGCCAACGACTCCTACCTGGACACCTCGCCGGACGCCGGTATCGGGGTGCAGATCCGCAAAGACGACACCAACGGCTGTCACTACACGCCGGTCGGGACCACCAACCCGGAGTCCCAGGTCCACCGCTGGGTCACCGACCCAATGGCTTCTTCGTTCACTCTCGACGGCAACGTGACCCTCGAAGTCTTCACCCAGTCGATCAACAAAGCCCAGTCCTCGGGGAAACTCTGCATCTATCTCTTCAAACGGCATGAAACCGGGGCACCGCCGGTCGCCACCGACACGATGCTGACCAACTCGCTCGGCGGCACCCCCTACTGGACCTATCTCGAATCGCCGATCTGGACGACCGAACTGAAAGCCAAAATCCTGACGATGACCTTCACCGGGGCGCCCTACACGATTCCCGCCGGCGACCGCCTCGGTGTTGCGCTCAGCGTCGAAAGGCAGTCCACCCCGGCCGACGCGCTCTCGTTCATGTACGACCACCCGCAGGCTCCGACGCGGATCGAGGTCGACACCAGCACGCCGATCGACGGGGGCTGAGCCGTGGCCGCAGCCCTGGCGCTCGCCTTCGTCGGGGGGCTCCTCTTCGGCAGCTTCCTTACCGTCGTCGCCTACCGCGTTCCGCGCGGAGAATCGGTGGTCGGCGGGCGCTCGCACTGCCCCCACTGTGGCGCTCAGATCGCCGCCTACGACAACATCCCGGTTTTCTCCTGGCTACTGCTGCGCGGCCGCAGCCGCTGTTGCGGCGAGCCGATCTCCGCCCGCTATCCGCTCACCGAGCTCACCCTCGCGGTCCTCTGGGCGGCCACCGTCGCCGTGCTCTGGGAAGACCCGACCGAGGTCGCGCTCGGGTTGGTCTTCGTCGCGGCCCTCCTGGCCGTCACCCTGACCGACCTCGAGCGGCGGGTGATCCCGAACAAGATCCTTCTCGTCGCCGCCGTCCTAGCGGTCGCGATCACCGCGATCGGCGATCCCTCGAGCCTGCCGGAGCGGGTGGGCGCAGCTGCCGGTGCCGGCGGCATTCTCTTCTTGGTCGTACTCGCCTACCCGCGGGGTATGGGGCTCGGCGACGTCAAGCTCACTGCCGTGATGGGCCTCTTCCTGGGGCGCAATGTCGCCCCGGCCGTGCTGGTCGCTCTGCTGGCCGGATCGATCGTAGGCCTGGTGATGATCGCGCGACAGGGCGCTGCCGCTCGCAAGCAGGCGATCCCGTTTGGGCCGTTTCTTGCACTGGGTGGCGTAGTCGGCTTGCTGGCTGGCGATCAGCTGGTCGATCTGTACCTCTCGACCTTCTCCTAGTTTCAGGTAGTTGCACGGCGAAAGTTTTCGCCGGAATCTGCCGATTCAGGGAATGCGCTCCAACCACGGGGCAAAGCCATCCCATGCAACTGACGAAACCGATCAACCTTCCGAAGCCCACGCTCGGCTCGCTGGGCGCGCTGCGCCGCAAGAAGTCGGGCGGCAACCTCGCCGGCCTCAGCATCGAGGCGGGGAGCGTCGCCGTGGCCGCGGTCTCCGTCAACGGCAGCACCCAGCTCACCGCTTCGGCCGTGCAGCCGCTGCAGCCCGGCGTGTTCCACGAGGGCGAGGTGATCGACCCCAGCGGCCTGACTGCCGCGGTCAAGAGCCTCTACTCGCAGCACAAGCTTCCCAAGCAGGTCCGCCTCGGGATCGGCAACCAGCGGGTGATCGTCCGCACCCTGCGGCTGCCGATGATCGAGGACCCGAAGGAGATGGAGGCGGCGATCCGCTTTCAGGCCCAGGAGCAGATCCCGATGCCGCTCGACCAGGCCGTGCTCCAGCATCAGGTGGTCGGCGGCGTTCCCGCCGAGGAGGGCGCCGCGCCCCAGGTGGACGTCGTTGTTGTCGCCGCCCGTCGCGAGATGGTCGCCTCCTTCCTCGAGCCGCTGCGCCGTGCCGGTCTCGAGCCCGAAGGCATCGACCTCTCCGCCTTCGGGATGATCCGGGCCCTGGCGCCGCTGGCGACCGGGTCCGTTCAGGCGGAGGACGGCAGCCCGGCTCCTCAGGAGTCGATCCTCTACTGCAACGTCGGCGACGTGATGAACCTCGCCGTCGCCCACGGCCGATCTTGTCTCTTCACCCGCGTCTCGGGCATCGGGATGGAGGCGATGGTCGCCCGTCTTTCTACCGAGCGGGCGCTGAGCCCAGAACATGCGGAGCAATGGCTGCTCTACGCCGGGCTGGATACCCCCGTGGTCGAGATTCAGGGGGACCCCGAGACGGTAGCCGCCGCCAGACGAGCGAACGAAGAGGGTGTCGCCGGCATGGTCGACGAGCTGCGCCTCTCCCTCGACTACTACCGCGCCCTCGAGAGCGCGGTCCCGGTCTCACGCGTCGTCCTCTGCGGCACGGGTAGCGCGATACGTGGCCTTGCTCCGGCGATGGAAGCGCAGGTCGGCCTGCCGATCGCTGCGCCGCGTCCGCCGGCGCTGGGTGGCCTGGACGACGCCATCGCCGCTCGCCTGGTTCTGCCGATAGGCCTGGGGATGGAGAGCTAGGCATGCGCCCGATAGATCTCACCCCGAAGGAGATGCGCCAGGGCGCCCGCGCGCCGATGCGCACCGGACCGATTCCCTACATCCTTGTCGGCGCCCTCGTCGCTGTCCTCGCCGGGGTCGCCCTGCTGGTCACCACTGGCAACCAGGTGACCGAACGCGAAGACGAAGTGGCACAGCTGAAGCAGGAATCCGCCGCTGCCCACCGCGAAGCTCGCCGGCTCGCGCCTTACGTGCAGTTTCAAGCTCTCCATGAACAGCGATTGACGACGATCTCCAGCCTGGCTGACAGCCGCTTCGACTGGGAGCGGGTCGTCCGCGAACTTTCGCTGGTCCTGCCGGCCGACGTCTGGCTGACCCAGCTCGAAGCCTCGGCGTCGGGTGGGGAGGAAGGTGGCAGCAGCGGCTTGCGCGGATCGATCCTCGGTCCGGCGATGGAGCTCGAAGGCTGCACCGTCGGTCAGGAGTCGGTCGCCCGTTTCGTCAATGCCCTGAAGGACATCGACGGGGTCACCCGCGTCGCCGTCGCCTCCTCGGAACTTCCTGCCAAAGAAGAAGGCGCAGCGAGCTCCGGCGGGGAAGAAACCGAAGGTGGGAGCGAATGCAGGACGCGTAAAAACATCGCCAAATTCAGCATCGTGATCGCCTTCGACGCAGCTCCGGTGCCGGTGACGGCGGAAGGCGAAGGCGAAGCCCCGGCGACGGCGACCGAAACCGCGGAAACGACTTCGACCGAAGCCGAGCCGACGGAAGGCGAAGAAGAATGAGCTCTAGCAACCGCATCATCGTCGCCATGCTGGCCGTCGTCGTGCTCGCTGTCGCCTTCTGGATGCTGCTTCTCAGCCCGAAGAAGGAGGAAGTCAGCAAGCTCGACCAGCAGGTCGCCAAGCAGGAAGAAACGCTCGCCGTGCACGAGACCGAAGTTCAGCAGGGCCTGGCCGCGCAGAAGGTGTTCCCACGCGCCTATCGCGACCTGGTGGTCCTCGGCAAGGCAGCCCCGGCCGACGACGACACGGCCTCGTTGATCGTGCAACTGAGCCGCAACGCGAGGAAGTCGGGCGTCCGCTTTGAGACCTTCGTGCTGACGCCGGCCAGCGGCGGAGAATCCGAAGCCCTGGAAGCGCCGGCCACCACCCCGGAAGCGGGAGAACCGGCCTCCTTCGTCCCACCAACGGAGGTTGCGGCATCGACGATGCCGATCGGCGCTTCGATCGGTCCGGCCGGGCTTGCCGTGATGCCCTACACGCTTACCTTCAAGGGGAACTTTTTCAACGTTGCCGACTTCATCCACGGGCTCGATTCCCTGGTTGAGTCGAATAACGAAAAGGTCGAGGTGACGGGCCGCCTGATCACGATCAACGGCTTCACCCTCACCGAGGACTCGAACAAGAAGTTCCCTGCCCTGGAAGCAAGCTTCACCGTCACCACCTTCCTGGTCCCACCTGAACAGGGCGTCACCGCCGGGGCCAGCCCGTCCAGCCCCGAACCTTCGACCACCCAGGTCTCGACCACGATCGGAGGGACGCCGTGAAGCGGATCGGTCCGGACCTGAAGATGCCGAAGTTCAAGGGGGGCGAGACCAAGGTGCCACCGTTCCTCGCCGACCTCTACTACGACGTCCGCGACCGGCGGCTGCTGCCGGTGATCCTGCTGATCTTGGTCGCGATCGTCGCGGCGCCGATCCTGCTGAAGGACGAACCGGAAGAACTGCCGCCGCCGAGCCCGCCGGTCGCCGGGAACCCCGGTCTCCAGCCCGCCTCGTCGAAGTCGCTGACGGTGGTCAAATCATCGCCCGGGCTGCGCGACTACAAGGAGCGCCTGAAGCGGCAGGACCCCAGCAACCCCTTCAAGCAGCAGCACACCGGCCCCCAGTTGGCGGGCTCGGAACTGAACGAACCGACCACCACGACCGAAGAACCTTCGGGTGGCTCGGAAACGCCGACGGGCGGCGAAACCATCATCCGCAGGACCCACCACGTGACCTTCTTCACCTTCGCGATCAAGGTGCGCATCGGCAAGGCGACGACCAGGCCAGATGGCACGGTCGAACAGTCGGAGCCCGAAGAGCGCGAAAAAGTCATGGCGCCGACGCCGCTGCCAGGAGAAAAAGTGCCGGTGGTGACCTACATCGGTCTCAGCGACAAGAACCACCTGCCGCTGTTCATGGTCTCCGAGGACGTTACCGCGGTCTTCGGGGAAGGCGATTGCGTTGCCGGCACCGCGCACTGCCAGCTGATCGAGCTCGAACCGGGCCAGCCCGAGATCTTCGAATACGGCGAGAACCACGTCCGCTACAAGATCAACGTCCTCAGGATCGTCCCGGTCGTCACCCGGGAATCCTGATCCCAGTGCGGTTTCGCCAAGGCTTCAGTTAGTGAAGCCATGGCGCTACACTTCTTGAAGCGAGGCAAATTGCCACTAGGCCTCGCTCTGGACAATGAGCGCCGAGAGCAACTCCACCTGCCCCGTCTGCAAGACCGCCGAAGTCGTCTGCGGCAAGTGGACGCTGCTGCTGATCCGCGACCTGGCCGAGGGCAGCGCCCGGTTCTGCGAGCTGGAGCGCTCGCTGGCGGGGATCAGCCCGCGGACTCTGTCGCTGCGACTGCGGGCGCTGGAGGAGGAGGGCATCGTCGAGCGCCATACCTACCCCGAGGTGCCGCCGCGGGTCGAGTACGCGCTGACGGCGAAGGGCAAGGCTCTGGTGCCGCTGGTCGAGGACATGCGCAGCTACGGCATGCGCTGGTTGCTGGGCGACGCCGCCGATGCCGCGGGGCGTCAGCCGGCCGCCGCTTAGCCCGCCTGCAAGCGATCGTGCACACGCAGGAGCGCCCGTGCCCAGGCGAAAGCCACAGGCGTGCGGGACTTCCTCCTCAACGAATCGATCAAACGCCTCGCGACCGAGGCCGCGACGCGGCTGAGCTCGCTGGTGGCGATGGGGGAGGAGATCCCGTTCGACGTCGCCGCTGAGCGCGACGACGACTCGGCCTTCTACAGCTATGTGCCGATGACCGGGCGCTACGTCGGCGACCACGCCGAGGAGCTGCGCTCGCTGCCGGGCTTCGGCCCCGCCCGCGACGCCACCGTCGAAGCCGGCGTCGCCGCCCCCTATCTGGAGGCGCGCGGCCAGGGTGTGCCCGCCGACCCCGGAGCCCGCGCCGAGCTGATGCTGATCACCTTTTTCGCCGAGCTCTGGGAGGGCGCCGCCGCCTTCACCCTGGACCGCGAGCGCCTCGAGACCGCGCTGGCGACGCTCGACGCCGAATCGCGCGACGCCGACGACGCCGAGGTGCTGATGGCTCCGATCGTCGGCCTGCGGATGCCGATGCCCCGCCTGCAGCTTCCCCACGACGTTCGCATCGTCCGCGCCGACTCGATCGAGGCCCCGGTCGAGGCGATGCGCAGCGAGGGCATGGGCCGCGCCGCCTGGGAGCCGCAGTACCTGGCGGTCGCCGAGCAGGATCCCGAGGGCGGCGTCGATTCCGCCCTGCAGCAGCTGCGCGAGCTGGTCAGCGTGATGAGGCTCTTCAAGGGCGGCGGGATCGGCCTCGGCCCCTACGCCTTCGCGCCCACCGGCGAGGGCTGCTGGCGGCGGATCGCCACCGGCGCCCCCGCGACCCGCTCCGGCGGCTATCGCCTCAGCGAGGAGGAGGCGGAGGGGCTGATCGATTTCGGCACCGCGCTGGAGGCGCGGCCCGACCCCGACAGCGCTCTGACCTGGGCCGTCGGCCGCTTCGAGATGGGCTGCGAGCGCCCCAGCGCGCTCGAGGGCATGAGCGACCACCTTCTGGCGATGCGCGCCGTGCTCGAGGGGCATGGGCCGGTCGGCGCCTCGCTGCCGCTGCGCGCGGCGGCGCTGATCGCCGACGAGGGGATGGACCGGATCGAGGCCGGCGAACGGGTCGAGCAGGTGCTCGAGCTGGAGCGGTCGATGATGAACGGTCGCCCGGTGGAGGGCGCCGTCGCGCTCGCCGGCTGGCTCGAGGAGAACGCCCGCAAGCTGCTGCGCCAGGCCGCCCTCGGCGAGCTCGGCAACGACCTCAGCACCGTCGCCGACGAGACCCTGATCGTCAGCGGGCTGGCCGAAGGCGACGCCGAGATCATGGTCTCGGTCGAGGAGCGGGAACCAGAGCCCGAGCCCGAGCCCGAATACGAGCCGGACGTCGTGCCCGAGCCCGAGCCCGGCCAGATCTCGATCGAAGCGATCGAGCCCGAGCCTTCCGTCGAATTTCAGCCGCCCGTCGACGAACTACCGGAGGAGGAGTACGTGGAGCAGGAGACCCGCATCATGGAGCCGGTCCCGGCCGAAGACGAGATCCGGATCACGGCGACCCCGTGGCTCGAGGAGGTCTCCGACCCGCGCGGCGGCGACACGATCCAGTGGCCGGCCGACGCCGACCGCGACATCCAGCACCGCGAAAAGGTCGACACCCCCCGGGTGCGCCACCTCTTCCCGGTCCCCGAGGACGCCGACTGGGAAGTCAGCCACCTCGAGTTCGAGTACTCGCGCAACCGCGCCAGGTAGCGCCTAGGCCCGACCTGCAGCCATCTCGACCCGCTCCTCCGCCGTAGCGAAGAGGTAGCGGTCGATCTCGGTGAGGCCGCGGAGGTCGTGGACGTCCTCGTCGAGGTAGGGGACGCGGATCACGCAGCTGGTGCGTAGCTCGCCGGCGAGGTGGTCGATGTTGCGGGCGTCGCGCTCGGCGAGGGCCTGGTAGTCGGCGAAGTTGGCGGCGACGCGCTGGGCGAGCTTGTCGTCGCCGAGCTTCTCGGCGAGGGCGGCGGGGAGGTCTTCGACCTCGGCGCGGAGCTCGTCGGCGGGGTAGTGGACCTTGTTGACGATGACGCCGCCGAAGGGGAGCTTGGCCTCGACCAGTTTGCGGTGGAAGTAGACCGCCTCGTCGATCGGCTCGCCCTGGGGGCCGCAGACGACGAGGAAGCAGGTCTCGGGGTCGGCGAGGAGTTTGCTGACGCGCTTGGCGCGCGCTTGGAAGCCCTCGACCATGCTGCTGAAGGCGTTGAAGAACTCGGCCAGGTCAGCGATCAGGTCGAAGCCGACCAGCCGCTTGAAGACGCCGAGCACGACCGAGACGCCGCGGCCGGTGACCTTCGCCGCCAGACCGGTCGGCTTCATGAAGACGCGCAGGGATTTGCCCTCGATGAACTGGGTCAGCCGTTTCGGCGCGTCGAGGAAGTCGAGCGCGTTGCGGGTAGGTGGCGTGTCGAGGACGAGCAGGTCGAAGTCGCCTTCGGTGTGCAGCTCGAAGAGCTTCTCCATCGCCATGTACTCCTGCGAGCCGGCCAGGGCGCTGGAGATCTGCTGGTAGATGCGGTTGTTCAGGACCCGGTCGCGGGCCTCCTCGTCGGGTGCCTGGCGGGCGATCAGCTCGTCGAAGGTCGCTTTCGCGTCGAGCATCATCGCCCACAGCTCGCCCTTCATCTCGACCCCCTGCTCCTCGAACAGGGCGGGCTCGACCCGGCGCGCCTCGTTGCCGAGCTCCTCGAGCCCGAGCGAGTCCGCCAGCCGCTTCGCCGGGTCGATCGTCAGCACGCAGACCTTCAGCCCCTGCGCCGCCATCCCGGTCGCGATCGCCGCCGAGGTGGTCGTCTTGCCGACCCCGCCGGAGCCGGCGCAGATGCAGATCGACTTGCCGTCGAGGACTTCGCCGACCGAGGCCATCAGGACACCTTCCCGGCCAGCTTGCGCGCCGCCTCGAGGTCGAGCTCGGGCTCGAAGAGGAAGGGGAGGGTCTTCACCGGCGCCTCGACGCCGCGCTTCAGGCGCGCCAGCTGCTGGCGCTGCGAGCGGGCGCGGCCGAACTCCGAGAGCGCCGCCCGGGCGGCTGCCCTGGTCGCCCCGTTCTCGCTCTCGGCCACCTGCGCCAGCGCCTCCGCCTCGCCTTTCTTGAACCGCTCCGGATAGAGCCCGTTGAGGTAGACGCGGTCGACCGCAACCCCGACCTCGTCGCGCAGGTCCCGCTCCAGGGAGACCGACTCGTTGACCGGCATCTCCTCCGGCAGGGCGACGATCGCGGTGCCGGTGTGCTCGTGATCGGTGATGAAGTGGTCGAGCCTCTCGGCCTGGGAGTGGATCGGGCCGACGCGGGCAATCGAGGCGAAGGTGCGCGGCGTCTGCAGGAAGCCGACCCCGTGGCCGGTGGCCGGCGCGTCGACGATCACCAGGTCGTACTTGCGCCCGCTCTTCACCTTGCGGTCGAGCTGCGCCAGCTCCCAGATCTTGCCGATCGTGACCAGCTCCTTCAGCCCCGGCGTCGCCGCGGCAAGGTAGTTGAAGATGCGGCTGCGGAAGAGCATGTCCCGCATCGCCCGCACCTTCAGCTGCAGGAGGACGTACTCGCGCATCGACTCGTCGGGGTCGATCGAGATCGACCAGAGGTTCTCCTCCATCTCGACCTCGTGGAAGCCGACGGCGGTGTGCTCGAACAGGCGTGAGGCGTTCTCCTGCGAGGAGACCTCGCAGACGATCGTCCGCTTGCCTTCGCCGGCGGCGCGCAGGCCGAGCGCGACCGCCACCGTCGTCTTGCCGACACCGCCCTTGCCGGTGACGATGACGAGCCTCTTGTCTAAAAGATCGGGGATTGGCTGATTCCTAGCAATTTCGGGGGGCAGCAGGAAAAGCGAGGTCCCATACGAATATCCGCGCAATGGGATTTCTAAGCCGCAAGAAGCCGAAGCCTGCTCCCGTCGAGATGCATGAGGAGCAACCGATCGTCGACGAGTTGCAGGAGATGGAGGAACTCGTCCCCGAGCGTACCGTCGAAGAGCCGACGATGGTGCACGAGGCCGTAGCCCCCCCGATCGAAGAGGTCGCCGAGGAGCCTCCGCCTGCGCCGGAGCCCGAACTAGAGCCGGAGCCGGAGGCTGCGCTGAACGCCGCGGAGGACGAGGAGTCCCCTGAGGCTTCGGGGGACGGGCGGATGCGGGCTGTGGACCTGATCGCGCCTACTCGATTGGACTTCCTGGCTGAGAAAGAGGCTGCCGAGGAGGCGCCGGTCAAGACGGCCGAGGTGATCGCCTTCGCCAACCAGAAGGGCGGGGTCGCGAAGACGACCACGACCCTGAACCTGGCCGTCGCCTTCGCCGAGTCCGGCTACCGCGTGCTCTGCATCGACCTCGACCCGCAGGGGAACCTGACGATGAGCCAGGGGATCGACCCCGACAAGGTCGAGAAGAGCCTCTACGACGTGCTCGTCAACGACATGCCGATCTCCGAGATCATCGTCAAGCGTGAGATCGACATCGCCGTCGCCTCGATCGACCTGGCGGGCGCCGAGATCGCGATGAGCACCAAGATCGGCCGCGAGCGCTCGCTGGAGAAAGCGCTGAAAGAGGTCCACGGCGACTACGACTTCGTCTGCATCGACACGCCGCCGAGCCTCGGCCTGCTGACGATCAACGCGCTGACCGCGGCCAACAAGGTAATCGTCCCCGTGCAGTGCGAGTACCTCTCGATGCGCGGCTTGGTCCAGCTCCAGAACACGCTGAAGATGATCCAGGAGAACCTCAACCCCGACGTCCGGATCGAGGGCATCCTGCCGACGATGTTGGACTCGCGGACGATCCACGCCAAGGAGGCGGTGGAGATCCTCGAGGAGAACTTCGGCGACCTCGTTTTCCAGTCCCGGATCAAAAAGGCGATCAAATTCGCCGAGGCCCCGGTCAAAGGCGCCTCCGTACTCAAGTACGATTCGACTTCGAGCGCGGCGAACTACTACCGGGATCTGGCGAAGGAGGTTCTGTCCCATGGCTCGGCGTAACAAGCGGGCAAGCATGCGCGAGGGGCCGCTTTCCGACCTCTTTCGGTCCACGTCCGAGGACGCTCCGGTCGATCCGCCTGAGGCGCCTCGGTACGGACGCCAAGATCCGGCGGAGGCGAAGAAGGTGCAGGACGAAGGGCCTGAGCCCGCGGGTCCTGTCGACGCAGGGGACCCACCCCCAGCTGCGGAGCAGCAGGGGGTCCCCCCTATGACGCCACCCACGGGAGAGGCGGATTCGGCTGACATTCCTCTTCAGGCGGAGGAGGCACCCACTTTCTTCGATCAGGATGTTGAAGGTTCGACGGAGTCGGCTCCGGAGCGGTTGAAGCGGGTCTTCAACGAGGAGCCTTTGCCGCGCGGGCGGGACCAGTTCGTGCCGGAAAATCCGCGTTACGGGCGGGATGAGCCGGCTTATGAGCCGCCTGGGAGCGGGGAGCCGCACCAGCCGGTGATCAAAGTCGTCGGCGTCGGCGGGGCCGGGGTCAACGCCGTCAACCGCATGGTCGACGCCCGCATCCCGGGGGTCGAGTTCATGGCGGTCAACACCGATCTTCAGTCGCTGCAGCTCTGCGTCGCCGACGTCACCGTCCACATCGGCGACGAGCAGACGCGCGGCCTCGGCGCCGGCGCCGACCCCGAGGTCGGCCACCGCTCTGCCTTCGAGGAGCAGGACAAGATCAAGCGCCTGCTGAAGGGCTCCGACATGGTCTTCGTCGCCGCCGGAGCCGGCGGCGGCACCGGCTCGGGCGCCGCCCCGGTCGTTGCCCGCCTCGCCCGCGAGGTGGGCGCGCTCACCGTCGGCATCGTCACCAAGCCGTTCAGCTTCGAGGGCAGCCGCCGTGGCGACCAGGCGAACAAGGGCATCGACGAGCTCGCCGCCGAGGTCGACACCCTGATCGTCGTCCCCAACGACCGGCTGCTCGACGTGCTCGACCAGCAGACCTCGATGGTCGAGGCCTTCAAGGTCGCCGACGACGTCCTCCGCCAGGGGGTGCAAGGGATCTCCGATCTGGTCACCCTGCCCGCCGTGATCAACCTCGACTTCGCCGACGTGCGCTCGATCATGTCCGAAGCCGGCCGGGCGCTGCTCGGGATCGGCATGGCCTATGGCGACGACCGCGCCGTCCTTGCCGCCGAAAAAGCGATCTCCTCGCCGCTGCTGGAGACTTCGATGGAGGGTGCCCGCTCGATCCTGCTCTCGATCACCGGCGGCGCCGACCTCTCGCTGGTCGAGGTCTCCGAGGCCGCCAAGGTGGTCGGCGAGGCCGCCCACCCAGACGCCAACATCATCTTCGGCGCCAACGTCGACGAGGAGCTCTCCGAGCAGATCTGGGTCACCGTCGTCGCCACCCGCTTCGACGGCCGCGCCCAGCCCCAGCGCCGCGCCACCGAGCCGACGATCCGCCGCACCAAAGACGCCGAGCCCTCGCGCCGCGGCCGCGGTGGAGACCGCGAGCTCGGAATAGACGTCCCTGAGTTCCTCCCCGGCTGAGCGCTGACCCCATGCGAGGGGTCGTCGCAGCCGGCCATCCGCTGACCGCCAAGGCGGGCGCCGGAATCCTGCGCGAGGGCGGCAACGCGGTCGACGCCGCGGTCTGCGCGGTGCTGGCCTCATTTGCCGCTGAGAGCCCGCTGACCGGGTTCGGCGCCGGCGGCCACATGATGGTCCACCAGGGCGGCGAGACGACGCTGATCGACTTCTTCGTCGCCGCCCCCGGCCTCGACCGGATCGAGCGCGCCACCGAGCTGGTCCCGGTCCCGGTCCGCTTCGACGCCGAGACGACGCAGACGTTCTTCGTCGGGCCGGCTTCCTGCGGGGTGCCGGGGACCGCGGCCGGGCTCGCCCACGCGCTGGAGCGTTTCGGGACGCTGCCGCTGGCCGACCTGGTCGGCCCGGGCGTGCGGCTCGCGCGCGAGGGGGCGCCGGTCAACCACGGGCAGGCCTACATCCTCGACATCCTCGCCCCGATCCACGAGCGGATGTCGGGGACGCGCGAGCTCTACGCCCCCGAGGGACGGCACCTGACCGAGGGCGAGGTCTTCCGCTTCCCGGAGCTGGCGACGGCGCTGGAACGCTACGGCGCCGAGGGCCCCGACCTCTTCTATAAAGGCGAGGTGGCGGCGGCGATCAGCGACTTCGTCGTCAGCCACGGCGGCATCGTCGGGCCCGGCGATCTCGCCTCCTACGAGGCGATCGAGCGCAAGCCGATCGACGCCCCCTTCCGTGGCGCCGAAGTCCTCACCAACCCGCCGCCCTCCTCCGGCGGCATCCTGATCGCCTACTGCCTCGGCCTGCTGGAGCGCCTCGGCCCTCGCAGCGGGCCCGAGCAGCTGGTCGCGGCGATGGAGGGCGCCAACTCGCGGCGCGACCTCGCCTTTGCCGAGTCGCTCTACGAGGAGGGTGTGGAGATCGGGTTCCTCGACCCGGCGGGCCTCGACCTCGCCGCCGCCGATCTGCTCGGTTCGACGACCCACATCTCGGTGCTCGACTCCGATGGCAACTGCGCCACCGTCACCTGCTCCAACGGCTCGGGCTCGGGCGTGCTCGTCCCCGGCACCGGGGTGATTCTCAACAACATGCTCGGCGAGGAGGACCTCAACCCGGCAGGCTTCCACCTGATCGCCCCGGGGCGCCGGGTGCCCTCGATGATGGCGCCGACGGTGGTGCTGCGCGACGGCGAGATCGTCCTCGCGCTCGGCAGCGCCGGCTCCAACCGGATCCGCTCGGCGATCCTGCAGACGGTTGTGCGGGTGGTCGAGCAGGGCTTCCCGGTGGCGGCGGCGATCGAAGCGCCCCGCCTGCACTTCGAGGGGGGGATCGTCCAGGCCGAGAGGGGCGTCGACGCCACCGCGCTCGACCGGATGGAGGCGCGGGGGCGCAAGGTGGCCCGCTGGCCCTCGCTCAACCTCTTCTTCGGCGGCGTCCAGGGCGTCGCCCGCGACCCGGCGACGGGCGAGCTGAGCGGCGGCGGCGACCCCCGCCGCGGCGGCGCCGTCGCATACGCTGACTGACCGATGGGGGGGCCTGAGATCGACTTCGAGGCGGAGGGGCTGCTCGACGAGCTCGAGGGGGACGCCCGGCAGGCGCGGCTGGTGCTGCTCGAAGAGCTCGCCGCCGACGGCGTCCCGATCGAGGAGCTGCACGAAGCGGTCGCCGCCGGCCGCCTGGCGCTGCTGCCGGTCGAGCGGGCGCTGGCCGGGACCGGTCGCCGCTACACGGCACGGGAGATCGCCGAGACCGTCGGCATCGACCTCGAGCAGCTGCGGCGCTTCAGCGCCGCCCTCGGCGTCCCTTACGCCGACCCCGACGAACCGCGCGGCACCGAGGCCGACCTCGAAGCGGCGCGGCGGATCAAAGCCTTCCTCGACGCCGGCCTGCCGGAGGAGGGGATGCTGCAGGTGGCGCGGACGATCGGCATGGGGACCGCGCGGATCGCCGAGGCCAACCGCGAACTGGTGATCCGCACCCTGACCCGGCCCGGCGACAGCGAGCGCGACGTCGCCCTGCGCTTCGCGGCGGCGGCCGAGGCGATGATGCCGCTGGTCGGGCCGACGGTCGTCCACGCCCTGCAGGCGAACATGCTGGAGCAGATCCGCCGCGACGTGATCGCTACCGCCGACCTCGCCTCCGGGGCGATCGGCGGCACCGCCAACCTCAGCGTCTGCTTCGCCGACCTGGTCGAGTTCACCCGCCTCGGGGAGGAGATCCCGGCCGAGGAGCTGGGCCTGGTTGCCGGGCGCCTGGAGGAGATGGCCAGCGCCGTCGCCGAGCCGCCGGTGCGGCTGGTGAAGACGATCGGCGACGCGGTGATGTTCGTCTCCGCCGAGACCGCGCCGATGCTGCGCGCGGCGCTGGCCCTGATCGCCGCCGCCGAGGCCGAAGGCGACCAGTTCCCCTGGCTACGTGCCGGCCTCTCCTGCGGCTCGGTCTTGCCCCAATCGGGCGACTACTACGGCCGTCCGGTCAACCTCGCCAGCCGGATCACCGGCGTAGCCCGCCCCGGCAGCGTCGTAGTCGACGCCGCCGTCAAGGAGTCAGCGGGCGACGGCTTCACGTACACCTATATAGGCGAGCGGAGGCTGAAGGGCATCGACGCCAGGGTGAAGCTGTTCAGGGCCCGCCTCTCCCCATAGATTAGATGCACGATCATGCACGCAGCACACTAATCCTCTCTTCCAAGAACGCATTTGAGTGTAAGATGCATGATCATGCATTTAAAAGAAGAGATCAGCGCGGCCTTCGCCGAAGCGCTGGGCGCCGCCGTACGCCGTCGCAGGGAAGGTATCGGCATCCGCCAGGACGAGCTTGCGTTTACCGCAGGCGTCAGCACGCGGGTAATTCACCAGATTGAGAACGGCAAACCAACCAGCCGCCTCGACAGCGTGGTGCCGGTCCTGGACGCTTTGGGCCTCGCCCTCGTTGTCGAGGGGACGGCGGCGGTCGAGGCGGAAAAGTAGTCATCAATGGTTGGCGAGGTCGGAGAGCGCCTGCAGGTCTATCTCGGCACCCAGCAGGTGGGCGAGATCGAGCGGCGCGGGCCTGGGCGCTACCGGTTCTCCTACTCGAGTGCGGCACTGACGCGACGGTCTCCAGGTGGGATCCAGCTCTCCGCCTCGCTGCCCCCGCGAGCTGAGGTCTTCACCCCGAGCGAGACGTCTCCCTTCTTCGAGGGTTTGCTGCCGGAGGGGGCGGTCCGTACCGCCATCGCTCGGTCGTTCCGGATCAGCGAGGAAGACGGCTTCGGCCTTCTGCGTGCGCTGGGAGCCGACTGTGCCGGCGCGGTCACCGTGCTGCCGCCGGATCACGAGCCGCCGGTCCCGGGGCCGGGCTCACTGCGGGCCCTCAGCGACGAACAGCTCGTCCAGCTCGTCGCTGACCTCCCCCATCATCCCCTCGGAGTCGACCCGACGGAAGCAGGGGTCCGGTTGAGCCTCGGCGGGATCCAGCACAAGCTTGTCCTCGCCGGGAGCTCCCTGAGGGGATTCAGCCAGCCGTTGGAAGGCGCACCGAGCACCTGCTTGCTCAAGCCCGAATTCGGTCAGTACCCGGGTCTTGTGGTCAACGAGGCGTTCTGCATGAAAGTCGCCCGCAGCACCGGCCTGCGCACGGCGTTCGCCAACGAAATCGAGGTGGGCTCGACTCCATGCCTCTACGTCGAGCGCTTCGACCGCGAGTTCGATGCCGACGGGAACGCCATCCGGCGCGTCCATCAGGAGGACATGTGCCAGGCTCTCGGTGTCTCACCGGTGGCGAAGTACGAAGACAACGGCGGGCCGTCGATCGCCGACATCATTCGCCTCCTGCGCACCATCCGCGGTCCCTTCATGGCGCGCGATGTCAACGAATTCATCCACGCGGTTCTGATCAACTTCCTACTCGGCAACAGCGATGCCCACGGCAAGAATTTCGCGCTTCTCTACGAGCCACGCGCCGGAGTGCGCCTGGCTCCCGTCTACGACATCGTCTCGACGGCTGTCTATCCCGAAGTGACGGACCGGATGGCGATGGCCATCGGCGGGGTGACCGACCCCAAGGAGGTGGACCTCGAAGCCTGGATGCGGCTGGCGGAAGAATGCGAGCTCGGCCGCGGTATCGGCGCGATCGTCCGCCGGCGCGTTGGCGCCGTAAAAAGGGCCGTGCTCCATTGGCAGGAGAGCGCCGTGCGGGACGGGTGGCACCAGGACGTCGTCGACGAGATAGCCGAGATTTGCCGCCGACGCGCGGGCCAGTTGCGGGGGAGCTAGGTCGGCTTACGCGCGGAGACGAGCAGGTTGTAGAAGAGCTCGGCAGGGAGATAGGGCTCGAGCACTCTGGTGTCGACCTTCTGCAGGGCGATGTAGCTGTTGAAGGCGAAGCGGCGCCAGCCGAAGGAGATCGATTCCGGCTCGGCGCTCGACTCGACCGTGCGCAGGCCCCAGCCCCAGGCGTTGGAGAGCAGCTCCTCGCCGCCGACGTGGCGCTTGTCGAAGCCGGCGTCGCGCAGCAGGCGGCGCAGGTCGGCGGGGGCGAAGGCGTGGACGTCGACCTCGGCCTCGAGCGAGTGGTCGTGGGACTGCTCGCCTTCGGCGACGGCGCGCTCCGCGGCGCCGACCGCCCGGCGCCAGAGCGGCGCCAGCGCCAGCCCGGCGCGCTTCGGCAGCGCCGCCAGAGTGTCGCCGTAGCGCGAGGGCTCGCCGGCGAAGGCGATCATCCCGCCCGGTCGCAGGACGCGGCGGAATTCGGCGAAGGCCTTGTCGAGGTCGGGGATGTGGTGGAGGACGGCGTGGCCGAGGACGAGGTCGAAGCTCTCGTCCTCGAAGGGCAGGACCTCGGCCTCGGTCTCGACCGTGGTCACGCCCTCTAGCCCGAGCCCGTCCGCCGTCGCCGCGAGCCGCTTCAGCATCCCGGGCGAGATGTCGGTCGCGGTCAGCCGCTCGATTACCCCCAGCTGCACGAGGTTGAGCGAGAAGTAGCCGGTCCCCGAGCCGATCTCCAGCGCGTCGCCGAAGGAGCGGCCCTTCGACCCGCCCAGCGCCTTGACCAGCTTGAGGCGAACCTGGCGCTGGCCGACCTCGCCGAAGTCGATGCCCCACTTGGCGTCGTACTCGTCAGCGGCGGCGTCGTGGTAGCGGGTGTTGACGTCTTTGATGTGCTCGTGGGTGGCGGTGGGGGAGGCTGGCATGGAGCGGAACTCTAATAGCGTCCCGGCCGTGGAGCGTCACTACCTCCAGGAGAATCAGCCGCCCGGGGTGCCGCCGCTGCCGCTGACCGGCGAGCGGACGCTGCCGGACGTGCCCGAGGAGAACTACTGGTTCCGCCGTCACCTGATCGTCTACGAGTGGATCGCCGCGCGGGTCGCCGGCAGGCGGGTGGTCGACATGGCTTGCGGCGAGGGTTACGGATCCGACGTCCTCGCCCGGAGCGCTGCGAGCGCCGTCGGCGTCGACGCCAACCCGGAAGCCCACGAGCATGCACGGCTGCGCTACCGCCGCGAGAACCTGCGTTTCGAGCGCGACCTGGTCGAGTCCTTCGCCGAGCCCTGCGACGCTGTGGTCTTCCTGCAGACGATCGAGCACGTCCAGGACCCGGGGGCGATTCTCGAGCACTTCAAGTCGATGCTCGCCCCCGGCGGCGTCGCCTACGTCTCGACCCCGAACCTGCTGACTCTGGCGCCCCCGGGGGCGGAGAAGTCGGACAACCCCTGGCACGTGAAGGAGTACCGCGCCGAGGAGTTCCGCGCCCTCTGCGAGGCCCAATTCCCAGAGGTGGAGATGTTCGGCCTCTTCCACGCCCGCAAGCTGCGCGCCCACCAGCTGGCGATCAAGCTCGGCTGGGACAGCGTCCACAAGAGCCTGCGGCTGACCAAACCCTTCTACGACCGCTTCACGCCCGCGATCGCCGCCTCGGACTTCAGCCTGCGGCAGGGCGACCTGGACCGCGCCCTCGACTTCCTCGCGGTCTGCCATACGGATTGATGGATCGCGAGGGGACCGCCGGGGACCTGGCGATCGTCCTGCACAGCCACATGCCCTACGTCGAGGGCTTCGGCACCTACCCCTTCGGCGAGGAGTGGCTGTTCGACGCCGTGATCCGCTCCTACCTGCCGGTGCTGGAGATGGCGCGTGACCTGACGATGACGGTGACCCCGGTGCTTGCCGACCAGCTCGAGGACGCCGGCGCCGCCGAGCGGCTGCGCCGCTTCCTGGTCGAGTGGCGGATCGGCGCCGCCGAAGCCGACCTCGAGCAGGTGCCGGAGGAGTGCCGGGCCGCCTGCGAGGGCGAGCGCCGGCGCTACAGCCGCGCCCTGGAGCTGCTCGACGCGGCCGGTGGCGATCCGCTGGCCCCGTTCCAACGCGCCGCCGCCGAGGGCCGGGTGGCGCTGGCGACCTCGGCCGCGAAAG
>JADMIO012610684.1_pt1 | contig 41407 bp, 29 predicted proteins | sample 8958161 | NCBI WGS metagenome assembly JADMIO01 (sample SAMN16585339, study PRJNA669376) | soil metagenome | isolation source: Crop rotation soil | place: USA: Cullars Rotation, Alabama | collected 2011 | reverse complement strand
ACGGCACTTGCCAAGAAAAACCCGCCGATTTCGAACCGCTGATGAGCGCTGATGAGCGCTGATGGGAAACCTGAAAGAAAATCGACTAGGGAATGTGATTCGCACTGAGCCGCCCGGATCACCATCACCCCCGTCCCATCTGCGTACATCAGCGCCATCTGCGGTTTAAATCTGCCTCACTTTTCGGCCGCCGCCAAAATCGTCGCAAAATGCGGCGGCTGCTCCTCGCGCGCAACAACGCTGATCTCAATTTTTTTGAAGCCGGCGGATTCCAGCCAGCGATGCAGATCGCTTTCCGGCAAACCGAGCCAGAGATCGCCATAAAGTTCCCGGGCCTGTTCAAACTGATGCCGCAATAGATCGAGAATCATGATTTGTCCGCCCGGTTTAAGAATTCGGTAACAGGCGGCAATCGATTTGGCCGGTTCCGTCGCGTGATGGAGCGCCTGGCTCAGCACCACCAGATCGACCGAATGCGGTTCAATGGGCGGTTCCTGCAAATCGCCCAGCCGAAATTCCAGGTTCTTCAGCCCGTTCTTCTTTGCCTTGGCCGCGCCGAACGCGACGATCTTTTCCGAGTTATCCACGGCGATAACCCGCTTGCAGCGGCGCGCCAGCAATTCGCTGAGCAGCCCTTCGCCGGCCCCGAGGTCGGCCACCACCAACGGCGGCAGGATGCGCAGCAACATCTGGCCGAAGGCCTGCCAGGAACGGCCGGGGCCATAACTGCGATCGAAGCGTCCAGCGATTTGGTTGAAATAAAGTTGTTGCTGCTCACTGCGCCGGGCCAGGACCCGTTTGAGATTCACCTGGTCATGCGCGTGCTCCGCCATTTCCCGCGCTCCCCGCACCGCCAACTGGATGAACTCCCGCGCCATGGCGTCGGCGGTCGGGTTCAATTTGTAAAAAGTCCGTTTGCCCTCCCGCCGCGACTGAACCAGATCGGCGTCCTGCAGCAGCCCGAGATGGGTGGAAATGCGCGACTGCCCCATGCGCGTGATCTCCTGCAGCTCATTGACCGACAGTTCATCCTTTTCCAACAAAGCCACAATGCGCAGCCGGGTTTGGTCCGAGAGGGCCCGGAGCGATTTTAACGTGCTCGACATGGGAATGAATCAAGGAGAAGCCCGGCCCTCGCGGAGTCCAGCCTCGGAATGCCGGCGTTTCGTAAAAGCATCGTTCGCAACGGCTCCCATCCTTGTCCTGATTGCTACGGATAACAATTTTAAAGTTCCGAGTTGACGAAGACCTCATCTGATATATCTTCGCATCCTGATACGTCAATATGTGGCCTATCGACGGGCCACCCGACATTATTAGAATGAGCAAAAACTATATCTTTTCTTCGGAGTCCGTCGGCGAAGGCCACCCGGACAAGGTGTGCGATACCATTTCCGATGCCGTGCTGGACGCCTGCCTGGCTCAGGATTCCCGCAGCCGCGTCGCTTGCGAGACCTACGCCAAGAGCAATCTGGTCGTGGTCGGCGGCGAAATCACCACCAAGGCCCGGCTTGATTTCAACGCCATCGCCCGCGAGGCCATTCGCGAAATCGGCTACACTCATGACGACGATGTCTTTCATGCCGACAAAGTCCTGATCATGAATGCCATTACCTCGCAATCGGCCGACATCGCCCAGGGGGTCGATGCCAAAGCAGCCGAAGGCAAGGAAAAGGCCGAACAAGGCGCCGGCGATCAAGGTTTGATGTTTGGCTACGCCTGCAATGAAACCCCCGAATTGATGCCGGCTCCCATCATGTTTGCCCATCAACTCGGTCGCGAACTCACCCGCGTCCGCAAATCGGGCAAAGTGAAATGGCTTCGTCCCGATGCCAAGAGCCAGGTCTCCGTTCAATATGTAAACGATCAACCGGTGCGCATCACCAACGTCGTCATCTCCACCCAGCACGCTGATACCCTCAACGGGCGTGATGTGACCCACGCCGAGATCAAGGAATTTTGCATCGAGAAGGTTATCCGGAAAACGCTCCCGGCCCATCTGCTCGACAAGAAAACCCAGTTCCTCATCAATCCCACCGGCCGCTTTGTCGTGGGCGGTCCCCAAGGGGACACTGGCCTGACCGGCCGCAAAATCATTGTCGATACGTATGGCGGCATGGGTCGCCATGGCGGCGGCGCTTTCTCCGGCAAAGATCCGAGCAAAGTCGATCGCAGCGCCGCTTATATGGGACGTTACGTGGCCAAAAACATCGTGGCAGCCGGGCTGGCCAGCAGTGCGGAAATTCAGTTCGCTTACGCCATCGGTTATCCCGACCCGGTCAGCGTTTGCGTCAACACCTTTGGCACCGGCAAAGTGAGCGATGAAGCGATCGAAAAAGCGGTTTGCGCCGTGTTCAGTTTCAAGCCGGCCGACATTATCAAGCAACTCAATCTGCTTCGTCCCATCTACTCGAAGACTACCAACTATGGGCATTTCGGGAAGGTGGACGATCTAAACGCCATCACCTGGGAACGCACCGACAAAGCCGCCGCCCTGAAAAAGGCCGTGCGCTAAAAAGCTTACGTTCAAAAGTTGAAGGGATGAAAAGTTGAAGAGTTGAAAAGTTTTCCGAAATGCAACCTCCCTTTCAACTCTTTAACCCTTTAACTCTTTAACTCTTTAACCCTTTAACCCTTCAACCCTTTAACTGTTTAATTTGACTGTTTAACTTTTTAAAAGAACATGGCCACCGTAAAACTCCCCAAATCGTCCAAAAATCGTCTCACCCCCAAGAACGGCAAACCGCTCGGACTGGATTATAAAGTCAAGGACATCAGCCTGGCCGAATGGGGCCGCAAAACCATTGAGGTTTCCGAACAGGAAATGCCGGGACTTATGTCCATCCGGAAAAAGTACGCGCCGAGCAAACCGCTCAAAGACGTGCGCGTGACCGGATCGCTTCATATGACCACCGAGACGGCTATCTTGATTGAAACCCTGGTCGATCTCGGCGCCTCGGTCCGTTGGGCCAGTTGCAATATTTTCAGCACCCAGGACCAGGCGGCCGCGGCCATTGCCCAGGCCGGCATCCCGGTGTTCGCCTGGAAAGGCGAAACGCTCGAGGAATACTGGGACTGCACCCTGGCCGCCGTGATTCATCCCGGGGAACTCGGCCCGCAATTGGTCGTCGATGACGGTGGCGACGTCACTCTGCTCATCCATAAAGGATATCAGTTCGAAGAAGGCGACAACTGGGTCAACTCTTCCAGTGGCAGCCATGAAGAGCAGGTCATCAAAAATCTGCTTAAGCGCGTCGGCAAGGAGCATCCCGGCCTCTGGCACAAGATCGTCAAGGACTGGAAAGGGGTCAGTGAAGAAACCACCACCGGCGTGCATCGCCTCTACCAGATGCTTGAAGCCGGCAAACTTTTGATTCCCGCCATCAATGTCAACGACTCGGTCACCAAATCGAAGTTCGACAACCTTTACGGCTGTCGCGAATCGCTGGCCGATGGCATCAAGCGCGCCACGGACGTCATGATCGCCGGCAAGGTGGCCTGCGTTTGCGGCTATGGCGATGTCGGCAAAGGCTCGGCCCATTCGTTGCGCGGTTTTGGCGCGCGCGTGATCGTGACCGAAATCGATCCGATCAACGCCTTGCAGGCCGCCATGGAAGGATTTGAAGTGGCCACGGTCGAGGACACGCTGGGCCTGGCCGACATTTATGTCACCACCACCGGCAATTGCGACATCATCACCTTCGAGCACATGCAGAAGATGAAGGATCAGGCGATTGTCTGTAACATCGGCCACTTCGACAACGAAGTGCAAATGGACCGCCTGAACACGGCCAAGGGCGTCAAAAAGCTCACCATCAAGCCGCAGTACGACAAATACACCTTCCCGGACGGCCATAATATTTTCGTCCTGGCCGAAGGTCGTTTGGTCAATCTCGGCTGCGCCACCGGCCATCCAAGTTTCGTCATGTCCAACTCCTTTTCCAACCAGGTCCTGGCCCAACTGGATCTCTGGAAAAACAAGGACACCTACAAAATCAACGTCTATCGGCTGCCGAAAAAGCTCGACGAAGAGGTGGCCCGGCTGCACCTCGAAAAAATCGGCGTCAAGCTCACCAAGCTGACCAAAAAACAGGCTGATTATCTCGGCATCTCGGTGGACGGGCCCTACAAGCCCGAACATTATCGCTACTAAGCACGGCATCGTTGCCGCGCCGCCCAAATCATTCCGCTGGGCGCGCCGGCATCCGTGCCGGCGTGTGTTTAGCGTGGGGCAGGCATCCTGCCTGCCGGTTCACCGGGCATCTCTGCCCCGTGTTTCTTTTCTTCAGTCGCCTAGGGGCGGCAAGATGCCGCCCGAACCGGCAGGCTGGAAGCCTGCCCCACATTAAACCCCTTCGGATGCCGGCGCTCCCAGGCGTTCCCTTCCAAATCCTCTTGCAAATTATACTTCCGACCTTTCGCCCATCTGCAATGATACGGTCCAACCGATAACCAAAGGCATCTTATGGGATTGATGGATTATCTAAAAGGTCAACTCCTCGAAATCATCGAATGGACCGACGACTCACGCGACACGCTCTCCTATCGTTTCCCCGACGACGACAAAGCCATCAAACGGGGCGCTCAGCTCATCGTGCGCGAATCGCAATTGGCCCAGTTCATTTACCTCGGCGAATTCGGGGACACTTTCGGCCCCGGCAAACACAGTTTGGTCACCGACAACATCCCGATTCTCACCTCCCTCAAATCGTGGAAATACGGTTTCGAATCGCCCTTCAAGGTCGATATTTATTACGTCGTCACCCGCCTTTTCACCGGCAACAAATGGGGCACCTCCAACCCGGTCATGATGCGGGACAAGGATTTTGGCGTCGTTCGCCTGCGCGCCTTCGGCACTTACGATTTCAAAATCGTCGATGCCAAAACCTTCCTCAAGGAGGTGGCTGGCACCGATCAACATTTCCGGCTTGATGAATTTGCCGACGTCATGCGCTCGCGCCTGGTCAGTGCGTTCAGCGATGCCTTGGGCACCGCCCAAATTCCCGCCCTCGACCTGGCCTCGCGCTATACCGAAGTGGGCGAAGCGCTCCTACCGGTCATCAACCCGATCGTTCGCAGCAAATACGGCCTCGAGATCACCAGCTTCATTCTCGAAAACGTTTCCGTCCCGCCCGAAGTCGAGCAGGCCATCGACAAGCGGTCCGGCATGAGCGCCGTCGGCAATCTCAATGACTATGTGAAATACCAATTAGCCCAGGGGCTGGCGCAAGGAGGCGGCGCCAATGCCCCCGCCGAAATGGCCATGGGCTTCGCGCTGGCCCAACAAATCATCCAGCAACAGACCGGGGCGCCTACTGGCTCGACCGCCAATCCTCCACCGTTGCCCGGCGCCAGCGCGCCCGCTCTTCCGACCATCGATCTGCTCTCGCCAGCCGACGCCGCGCGCGTTCTTGGCGTTTCCGAAACCGATGTGATGGCCACCATTCAAAGCGGCGAGCTCAAGGCCAAAAAGATCGGCAACTCCTATCGCATCACCCGCGCCGCCCTCGAAGATTTCCTCAAGCAATAGGACATGGCTGAGGTCAAGGCGCTCCAAAAACATGCCTGCCCGGAGTGCGGGGGCGACGCGGTCTGGAACCCCGCCCGCCAGGCTCTCACTTGCCCTTATTGCGGCACCGTCATCCCCGGGACTTTGCACCCGGATAGCGGCGTTGTCCTCGAACATGACCTGGCCGAAGCGCTGCGTAATGTGCCGCCCGACCAGCGCGGTTGGCAGGCGGAAAAAATCTCCGTCAAATGCCAGAGTTGCCAGGCTATTTCTGTCTTTGACCAGGGCCGCGCCGCCCAACGCTGCGACTTTTGCGGTTCCCCGTCCATCGTGCCCTATACCGAGACGCGCGATCCGATCCGACCGGAAAGTTTGCTTCCGTTCAAGTTGAGCGAAACCCAGGTTCGCGACAGCATCCGGCAATGGTACGGCAGCCGCCTTTTTGCTCCCAACAAACTGAAGAAAGCCGCGCTCACCGATACGCTCAAAGGCGTTTATCTGCCCTACTGGACCTTCGACGCCCAGACCCACGCGGATTGGACCGCGGAGTCCGGCTACCACTATTACGAGACGGAAACCTACACCGACGCGAATGGACGCACCCAAACCCGTCAGGTGCAGAAAACGCGTTGGGAATTCAGTTCCGGCGCGCTTGACCATTTTTTTGACGACACCCTGGTGGCCGGCACCGTCGGCGTGCAGATGGATCTGCTCCGGCAAATCGAGCCCTTTCCCACCAAGGAACTCCTTCCTTATGATGCCGGATATATTCGCGGCTGGGTGGTGGAACGTTATCAGGTCGACCTAAGCCAGGCCGCCAGCCGTTCGCAGGAATTGATGCTCGTCGAACTGCGCCAGCTTTGCGATCGGGAAGTTCCGGGCGACACCCATCGGAATCTTCAGGTGAACGCCCAATTTGCCGAACGCACCTTCAAACATGTTCTCCTTCCCATCTGGCTGCTCACCTACACCTACGGTTCGCGCACCTTCCAGGTGCTCATCAACGGTTGCACCGGCGAAATCGCCGGACGTCGTCCCTACAGTTGGGTCAAGATTCTCTTCGCCATCCTGGCCACCCTCCTCGCCGCCGCCGTCTTTTTTGTGGTAACCCAGCACTGATCCCTTGGTTCGTAGTCCGGCCTTTAGGCCGTCCCGAGGGGGAGTGGAGTGTTGGAGTATTGGAGTATTGGAGTATTGGAGTATTGGAGTATTGGAGTGTTGGAGTGTTGGAGTGTTGGGATGAAAATGCCGGCCTCACCGTCATTGAATTAAAAATTCTCGAAGGCCACAATCTTCTCCCCCTCTGCGAAGCACCTCCTCTCCCCGACCCTCTCCTCCATCCGATGGAGGAGAGGGAGAAATCGGCGCGCCCGCTCACCTGCCCACTTTCCCACCTGCCCACTTTCCCACCTGCCCACTTTCCCGCTTTCTCGCCCCCACTCCCCACTCCACCAACCGACAACAGACTTGAACTTCACACGCCCCTCATAGTTCCATCCCCGCATGAATATCCTTCGCCCCATTCGAAGTGCCGTCCTTGTGCTCATCATTCTGAACTTGCTGGTCGCCATGGCCGCGCCAACGATGGCCGCCGCCGAACGGGGCGAAGCGCTCGTTTACTTCGGCACCTACACCGGAAAGAAAAGCAAAGGCATCTATGTTTCCCGCTTCGACCTGGCCACCGGCAAACTCTCCGCACCGGAACTCGCCGCGGAAGCCACCAGCCCCAGTTTCCTGGCGGTGCATCCGGGACACCACTTTCTTTACGCGGTCAATGAAATTAGCCAGTTCGATGGCAAGCGCGCCGGTGCCGTCAGCGCTTTCCGCATCGATCCGCAAAGCGGGCGGCTCTCATTGCTGAATCAACATTCCTCCGGCGGCGATGGCCCTTGCCATCTCATCACCGACAAAAATGGCCGGAACGTTCTCGTGGCCAACTACGGCGGCGGCAGCGTGGCCGTTCTGCCGGTGATGCGCGATGGTTCCCTGCGGCCGATTAGTTCGTTCATTCAACATCAGGGCACCAGTGTCGATCGCCAGCGCCAGGAAGGGCCGCATGCCCACGGCATTTATCTCGATGCCGCCAACCGCTTCGCCTACGCCCCCGATCTCGGAATGGACAAGGTCATGATTTATCGGTTCAACGGCACTGCCGGCACGCTGACGCCCAATGATCCTGCCTTCGGCTCGGTCGCGCCCGGTTCGGGCCCGCGACATTTTGCCCTCCACCCGAAAGGACGCTTCGCCTATGTCATCACCGAAATGCGCTGCACGGTCGCCGCCATGAGTTGCGATCCGAAACAGGGCGCCTTGGACGAACTGCAAACCATTTCGACTCTTCCTCCCGGCGTCGCGGTCCAGCCGGGCTACAGCACGGCCGAATTGTTCATCCATCCCTCCGGCAAATTCCTTTACGGCTCGAATCGCGGACACAACACCATCGTCGTTTACGCGGTCGATCAAAAAACTGGACGGCTTACCCTGGTGGAACACACGCCCACCCAGGGAAAAATTCCCCGGAGCTTCGGCATCGATCCGGGCGGACGCTGGTTGCTCGCCGCCAATCAGGATTCGGACAACGTGGTGGCTTTCAGCATCGATCCTGCCAACGGCCGCCTGACGCCAACGGGCCAGACAATTGATGTGGGAGCACCCGTGGCGGTCGTTTTCGTGCCGGTCAAGTGACCGAGGAAAAGACCCTGACTGAGAGGTGGAACTCTTCGCGCCTGCGAAGAGTCGCGCCGCGTACTAGCGGCGCGCCGATCGCCCGTCGCCACCGCCTCCCCAAACTCTTTCCGCCCACTGACCCGCCATTGCGGGGGCTTGGCGCCATACGCCTTTGGGAAGGCCACCCATCCCTTCCTGCGTCCGAAGCTGGATTAGGCCGAATTCCCGGTGGACCGCGCGCCCAAAAGAATTAAGTTGCACCGATGGATTCACAACGCGCCAACATCCGGCTCGTCGGCCGCGGCATCTCTTCCGGCTTGGTCATCGGAAATGCGTTTCTTTATCGCGAGCGCCTCGAAGCCCTGGCCGGTTCCTACGAAATTGAGCAGCATCAAATCGAGGAGGAACTCGCGCGGATCGAATCCGCCACCCGTTCGGTGGCCGAGGATTTGCGGCTGTCCGCCCGGCGCATCGAAGCCGATACCACCACCAAGCTGGCCGCCATCTTCGAAGCGCATGAAGCCATGCTGGCCGATCCCGGGTTGCGCCAGGAAATTCATGCCCTGATCAAGGATGAACTCATCAGCGCCTCTCACGCGCTGGCCCGCGTCTTCCGGCGGCGGGAAAGAAAATTCCGCGGACTCAGCGAGGAATCGCAACGCCAATTGGCCGACGACGTGGCCGATCTTGGCCGCCGTCTCCTGCGCGAAATGGCCGGCGTCACCACCACTTCCCTCGAGAAAATGCCGCCCGGCCGCGTGCTGGTGGCTCGCCGCCTGTTGCCCTCCGACACCGTCGCCCTCCGCCGGCGCGCTGTGCTCGGTATCGTGGTGGAATTCGGCGGACCCGGTTCTCACGCCGCACTGCTGGCCGAGGCTCTGGGCATTCCCACCGTGGCTCAAATCCACAATGCCTCCGAGGTCATTGCGGACAATGACCTGATTATCGTCGATGGCAGCCGAGGCGAAATTGTTCTCCAACCGGACACCGAGACGCAGCTTCGTTACGCCAGCGATATCGAGTCCGAGCAGGCTCATTCCGCCCATGTGCGCGAACGGGCTGCACAACCCGCCCGCTCCCGCGACGGCACCGCCATTACGGTCTATAGCAACGTCGGCTGCCGCGAAGATGTCGTCGCGGCCGCCCAACATGGCGCCGACGGCGTGGGCCTGTACCGGCTTGAACAATTTTACCTCTCGCGCAAAACGCCACCGAGCAAGGAAGAGTTATTGGAGGAATTGCGATCGGTCTTTGCCCCAATCACCGGCAAACCGATCACCGTCCGCTTGCTGGATCTGGGGGGCGACAAACCCCTGCCCTTTCTCAATATTCCGCACGAAGACAACCCGTTCCTCGGCCGGCGCGGCATCCGTCTGCTTTTGGAATATCCTGACCTGCTCGAAACTCAACTTGAGGCGCTTCTCGAATTTTCGCGTGAGCAGGAATTGCATGTCCTGGTGCCGATGCTCACCCTGGCCAGCGAGATGACCCAAGTGCGGGAACGGTTCACCCGGCTCGCCGGGAAGCTGGGTTACGTCAAACTGCCGCCACTCGGAGCCATGATCGAAACTCCCGCGGCCGCCTTGAGCCTCGCCGAGATCAACCCACAGGCCGATTTTCTCAGTGTCGGAACAAATGACTTGACCCAATACACCATGGCTGCGGATCGCGAGAACTCGTTGGTCAACGATTACTTCATCGAAGATCACCCGGCCTTGCTGCGGCTCTTGGGGATTGTGGTGGCCGAGGCCGGTCCTTTGCCCGTGGCGGTTTGCGGTGAACTGGCCCATCGCTTGAAAGCGCTGCCGCTCCTGCTGAAACTGGGCATCCGGACGCTGAGCGTGCCGCCTCCCCTGGTCCCGGCGGTCAAGGAAGCCGTGCGCCAAATCTCGATCCATCCCGATCAAGCAATCGCCTGATCAAGGAGACTATTGGATTCATCTCATCCGTTCTTCCGATCCCCGTCCGCCGCCGCCCGCGCCCAGCACAAACTGCAAAGCAACCAACGTGACTCCGAAATACATGAACTGCTGGGCCGTGCCGTTGTAATCCGCCGTCAGCCAGAGCCCAAAGCTGAGTTGTAGGAAAACAAAGAGGCTCCAGACCAACATGGTTGTGAGCCAGGCGAGCGGACGGCGCCCCATGAATTCCCCCTGCACCAAGGCCGTGGCAGCAAGGGCGAACCCGAGCAATTCGGCAATGGCCAGAATCCAGAAAGAGGCGTTCACGCCCGGGAAAGACCCCAAAAAAGTTTTGCCGAACTTATCACCGAACCAGCCCGGCATGCCGCTGGCGAGTTTGCTGAAGCCGGCAAAGCCCCAGACCATAAGGAAGAGGAGATTGATGGCCAGCAACGCGCCGGGCCGGGCGAGCGAAACGATTTTAAAGTTCACGAGGCGAGGCAAGTTCCGGGTTCCGGGTTCCGAGTTCCGGGTTCTAGGGTCTAGGTCTGGGGTCTAGGGTCTAGGATCTGGGTTTGGGTTTGAGTTTGAGTTTTGGCTTCTTACGTTTCACGTTTTACGTTTTACATTTTACGTCTTCCGATTTCAGATTGTGCGCTTCGTATTTTCAACTGGTGCCGGTGGCGGGACTCGAACCCGCACGACTTTTTACGGTCCCGGGATTTTAAGTCCCGTGCGTCTGCCATTTCGCCACACCGGCTACGCAAACTTCGGGGCGATTCCTACCGCAAAGTAGTAGACTCCCGCAAGCGCCGTGTCCTCGGATTCTGCCATTGGGGCGAGATTAGAAGTGGGACGCAAATTCAGAAATTTGTCGACTCTCGGCCTGAGCGTTACGATTGGCCGCGTTCTACGGCGACAGGTCGCCTCGGTAAAGCGGTGACAGGTCCTCCTCTTTACCCACAAAATGCATTGTCCCGCAAATTGCGTTTTCTGCAATGCGGTCGCGGAGCGACTCAATGATGGTAGCCGTGGGCTTCAGCCCACGGGAGCGTGTGGACGCAATCGCGTCGCGGAGCGACGCTTGAATGATCGAATAGACTCGAGAGTTTTCAATCGTCGCTCCGCGACGAACCCTTTGATCGAACCGATCCGTGGGCTGAAGCCAACGGCTCCCCTCAAAATCTCGCTCCGCGAGACCAACCAGCCATTCACCTGATCCAGTGCATTCGTCGACGAAGGATTGCCATCGTAATGGATTCGAATTGTTCATTTCGGGTGGGCCCTTCTTTCACAAAATCTCGCTTAACCAAAAGGACAGGCACCCACAGGAAGTGCCCGTCATGAATTGAACACAACCAAGAAAAAACTATGAAAGCTTATACTGCCAAATTAATCCGACCCGCGTTGGCGATCATAATGTTGAGCATTGTGCTCGCGACATTTGGAATGGACCCCTCTTCCAACCCCGATTCCAACCGTTTCCTCGATTCAAAACAACTTCGAGGCGTCTATCTCGACACCTATTGGCGATGGGTGCCGGTCTTCGGAAATGGAAACGTCACTTTGCCAAAGAATGAGAATGGCAATGCCCTCCTCGCCGGTGTGGCCATGATGCCTTACCCGAATCTCCCCGACGGCATCAATGGAAGCCTGGATGTCACCTTCAAGGCGGACCAGCCGTTCTTCATGCCGTTGATCGGCATTTTCGGCACCAGCTACAGCGATGGCGTCACGCCACCCGATCCGTTCGTGGATGCCTTTGAGGAAAAGAAATTGAACCTCAAACTAACGCTGGATGGAAAAACCATCCTAGATGAGGGCAAGGCGCGGGACCACTTCTCGCAATTCGTCTTCGACCCGCCCATTCCATATAACCAGTCCGGCATCGATTCGATTATTTGGTTTGAGGGCCTCGGAATCATCCAAGCGCCGCTGTCTCCGGGAAGGCACGTTTTAAAGCTGGATGAGAAGCTGCCCGTGACGACGTTCGGTTTTACCATCGAATATCACGTAACGTTCAACGTGACGGTTCTGCCGAAGACGCCTTAAGCAACGGCAGCGCGAATTGAACTAGGCTGCATCAGTTCACGGACGCCACCCATGCGCGCGGCATGGTGGCCGCGCCGGCAAAGAAAGCTGCGGAGTTAACCGGGTGGGGCAGCATGAACTGGCCGCGGCCAAAAACGGTCGGCGGCAGTCAAGGCCCTGGCGGCTTGGCACCAGTGGAACCTCAAGCGTGCCCCAAGAAAAAACAGATCAAGGATTCATATGAAGAATAAAACATTACTCCCTTTGTTGCTGGCAGGCTTGGTGGGCTGGTTATGTTCCGCCCACGCCCAGACCACGGGCTTCACCTACCAAGGCAAACTAGTCGATGATTGCTGCCCGGCCACGGGTTACTATGACCTCACTTTCAAAGTGTTTGATAACGCCGGTCCCGGGGCGAGCGGCCAACAGGGACAAACGGTGGCACTCGCGCAGGTACCTGTGACTAATGGCCTGTTTACTGTCATCCTGAATTTTGACCTCCCAGGAAGCACCGTCAGCGCCGTGTTCACTGGCCAGCGCCGCTGGCTGCAAATGGACGCCCGCCCGAACAATGCAACGCCGCCTGTCAGTTTCGTGACGCTGTTGCCGCGCACGGAATTGACCGCCACGCCCTACTCGGTCTACGCGAACAAGGCCGGGATGGTGAGCAGCGGCAGTGTAACCATCAGCGGCCTGGCCACGCCGACACCGCCGGAAGCCAATCAAATGCTCAGTTTCAACGGCTCCAGCATGCAATGGATTAACCCGCCCACGAGCGCGCTTTCACTGCCTTACTCGGGCATGTTATCCAGCCCTTTGTCCCTGCTCACGCTCAACAATCCGGGCCCAGGCCCTGCCGCCGCGTTTCTGGGCAATGTCGGCATCGGTACGGCCGATCCCGCCACCAAACTCGACGTGCGTGGTGATGTCTATGTCGGGACATCCTCCTCTGGCGGTGCCATCCGATTTCGACGAAACGATGGACTCGTTTCCGCCTTAATCAAGTCCTCCGCCGATAATAGCGAATTCTCCATCAACAGCGAGGGGGGAGGGAGCTTTGTTAAAATCCAAGGACATCCTACGAGCGGGTATGTAACAATTAACCCCGAAGGCGGCAACGTGGGCATTGGCACGCCCTCACCCGTATATCCGCTTCATATCAGTTCTCCGGGGTCTCATACATACATCGCGTTGGATGCCAGCACGGGTTACGAGGCGGGTCTAGCGTTCCGCACAGAAGGTGCGTGGCGTTGGGCCATTTTTACGGACAATGACGGAACCGGTGATCTCAAAATCTCCACCATCGGCGAGCCCGATGCCACTCCTCGAATCAGCCTACCGGCCGCAAATAACAACATTCTGTTGGGCTTGAGTGGTGGCAGTGTCGGCATCGGCACAACCAGCCCTGCCTCGAAACTCAGTGTTATTGGGGCACAGGCGGGAAGTTTTCCAGATCATCGTGAAGGGGCGCTTGTCTCCATTAATAATCAGGCCACGGCAACTCCGGGTTTCTACAGCGTTGGCCTTAAGGTGGCCGGAGAGACTGGCCTCGAAGCATCCAGTCACTCAGGAAACAATGCCAATCTCGCCACTCCTGCCGCCGCGGCCAGTTTCATCGGTAATGTCGGGATCGGAACCAGTTCGCCCGGTTGGCCGCTCGATGTGCAATCTTCCTACGCGTACGTGCGGGTGACGACGACGGCCAATCAGTATGGTGGCGTGCTCGAACTGAAAAACACCAGCGCCAATCCCACGCTTCTGGGCGCGATCAATTTCCAGGATGCGTCCGGTTCCTACCCGGGCCAAATCGCCTGTCTCCCGGATGGCACGATACAATTGAGCGGCCACAACGTGAGCGTGCCGGTCCTTACCATCACCGGCGGCTCTGACCTGGCTGAACCGTTCCAGATGTCCGGGGAGAAGATTGCCGAAGGCTCAGTCGTGATCATTGACGAGGAGAATCCCGGCCGCCTGAAGCAGGCCACCAGCGCGTATGACACCCGTGTGGCTGGAATTGTCAGCGGGGCCAACGGGGTAAATGCCGGCATTGCGCTGCATCAGGAAGGCATGTGGGAAGGCGGCCAGAATGTGGCCCTCACCGGCCGCGTCTTTGCGAAGGTGGATGCCACCTTCGGCGCGATCAAGCCCGGTGACCTCCTCACCACCAGCGACACCCCCGGCCACGCCATGAAGGTGCTCAATCATGACCGCGCCCGCGGCGCCATCCTCGGCAAAGCCATGACTTCCCTGAACGAGGGCCAGGGCATGGTGCTGGTGTTGGTGAGCCTGCAATAATCAAAGAACGGAGCCCACCATGAAAGCCAGTTCGCGATGTCAGGAGCTTCTCCTGATTCTGCTCACCGTCTCTTGTGCTGTTCACCTTATCGCTCAAGAACGAGAGATCATCCATGAAGCATTTTCGGAAAGGGCGCCGTCAGGCCCGAAACGCGTAACAAACGTCAACCCCATACCGATGAGTCTCCATCTCCCTGGTTCGTTTCAAAAGGGGGTCAACATCTGCGAATTGGAAGAAGTAACTGCCGAGGAACTCGCCTTTGCGGAAAAGACGGCCACAGAGCGGGCGGCTGGAATCAAGCCTGGTCCCCTGCGGACTGGATTGGCTCGCTCGATTGGTCCCAAGCCATTGTCCATGGAAGGAGGTTCCGTTGCTTTGCAAGAAATGGGTGGCGGCACAAATCTTTGGACATTCTCTCTTCGTTCCGTGGGTGCCTTTGCCCTTCGCGTCCATTTTCTAAACTTGAACCTGAATGGCGGATTGATGCGGGTCTATGCATATCAGGGAGACCAACTCATAGTGCGCGGACCTTACACCCAGGCCGGGCCAAATCGGAATGGCAATTTCTGGACGGAAACGCTGCCTGGCGACACCGTATTTGTGGAGATCACCGGCGCTGGGCAACCGCGGTTCGAAGTGCCGGAAGTTCTCCACTTCGATCGAAAACCGTGGGGCAACGCTGACCTGGGTGGCGGAGCGGCGAATGCGTTAAGCTGCGAGCTCGACGTCATGTGTCAGACGGATCCACCGGTTAACCCCGATTCACGTGATGCCGTGGGCCAGTTAAATTTTGTGAGCGGGCGCGCTTCTTATGTCTGCACCGGCACGCTCTTAACCGATTTGGACCCTGAAACGACGTTACCCTACCTTTTAACGGCCAATCATTGCATTGGCAGCCAGGCAGAGGCGGACACCTTGGAGGTGGTTTACCTTTGGCAATCGGCTGCTTGTGGTGGAACGCTGCCGAATTACCTCACCTTGCCGCGAAGCAACGGGGGACTATTGATTAATCATAGCAGCGACAACGATCGGAGTTTCATCCGGCTCAATGGGGAGGTGCCGGCTGGAGTCACCTTGGCCGGCTGGACAACCGCGTCGCCAAGCGATGGTCTGATGGGTATCCATCATCCCGGAGGAGATTACAAACGATGTTACCTGATGGATGAAGTGCCAGATGCCGACGGTTACGTTATATTGTGCGGCCTCGATATCACCGAATTTGATTTCTATTATGCCGAGCGAGGTTTAATGGAGCCCGGAGCGAGTGGGTCCGGGATTTTTATCGCATCCACAGGACAACTCTTCGGCCAGCTTTATGGAAATTGCGGGGACGCCCCTAACTGTGACAATAGACTCCTTTGGAGAGCCGCCTACGGAGAGTTCGAGGAGACTTATCCGTCCATCCGAAGATGGCTTGAAATTGGCGGCACCATCCACGTCGACAAATCATACTCTGGCACGGAACAAGGAACGCCTTCCCAGCCGTACAAAACTATAGGTGCTGCCAATAACTTCGCCTGGAGTGGGGCTCGAATTAAGATCAAGGCCAGTTCTTACCCCGAAACCGTGACCTTCAACAAACAACTGACCCTTTTGGCGGAGGGAGGCGCGGTTACTATCGGACGATAGCCACAGGGACTCTTGAAACGAACAACCGATATGAAACGCAACCATTTGGCCGGCCCTCTAAGCATCGTTATGGTGGCAACCCTTGGCATCGGAATTCGAACTGGCCAGACCGCCGTCCTTAGCCTGAATTACGCGACAGCAAGCGGAGGTGGCGGTGCGTGTTCCGGCGGCAAGTTCAGTTTAAGCGGCATCGTCGGCCAGCCGCTTGCGGGCGATTTTAGGGCTGGCACCTACACACAACAAGGTGGCTTTGTTCCCGCGTTCACTCAGTCTGTCACACCCGCGCTGCAGAGTACACACTCTGGAAAAACCTTCACCTTCACCTGGCCGGCGTTCTGCGCGGGCTTTGTGCTGGAGCAGGCTCCGAGTGCGGGAGGCCCGTGGACTTCGCAAGGCGCCGGCACCGTGGCGGGAGGCAATCGTCAGGTCATCGTGATGTCGCCACCTTCCCCGGCGTTTTTCCGCTTGCGCAAGGATTGTGGCACACCTCTTTCCGCTACCGACGACGCCAGTCAGGCCGCTTACACGGAAGGCTGGAATGTGGGACAGAATGGAGGGAGAGGTTTTGGGCCCTGGGCCTTGAACCTGTCCGGCCCGGGCAGCGGCGGATTCTTTGCGGGAGACTCGTCATTTAATGGCGGCAACGGAACTTCCGGGAATATCAACACAACGGGCGCAAAGTCATGGGGGATGTTCGCCGCCGCAGGAAAAGATGCCGAGGCCATCCGCCCGTTCAGCGCGCCTTTAGCCGTGGGCAGTACTATCACAATCGATATGGATAATGGCACGGTGAGCCTGGCGAATGAAAACCCGGGCGGATTTGGACCGGGCCGGGTTGGTTTGAGCCTGCGCAGCGGCGCCACCGTGCGCTTCGAGTTGTTTTACGCGGGAGCGGATTTGAACTACAGCATCAACGACAGCCAGGGTGCGCACAGCAGCGGCGTCCCCTTCACCGACGGCGGGCTGCGTTTCGTTCTTACCGTCACGGGCACGGGAAACACTTACTTCGCCATCATTACACGCAATGGCAGCGCCCCGATAACTTTTACCGGCACGTTGCAAGGCAGCGGCCCGATCGACAATGTGCGATTATATGATCGCTTTGCCGGAGCCATCTCGGCGCGCCAGTTATTTTTCAATCGTTTGCAAATTTCGCCATGACCCACGCGATGGCCTGACATCAACGATGCTTTTGTGGTCACGGAGAGACTCTTCTCGGCTTTTTACCTACCTCACCATCCCGAACGGACAGATGGTCTTCCGTTTTGTCCACCCGGGACCGTAACTCGCCCAGGCAAGAGGATGGAGGGTGGATTGCGGCGGCGAACTCTTTTTTTCGGAAGGCGATCGCTACGAGCTTGATCTTGATTGAACGGTGGTCCTTTCCATTCCCAAATCTCGCTTAATCTGCTAAAGACAAAATCATGCCATGAGCGAGTCGCATCAACGCGAAGCGGACATCTTTGACGCCGCGCTGCAACTGCCGCCGGATCAGCGCCCTGGGTATCTCGACCGGACTTGCGGCGGCGATGCCGCGCTCCGTCAACGCGTCGAAGGTCTGCTGAAAGCCTGCGATCGCACGAACGATTTTTTGGATGCCCCCATTACTCCGGCGGCGGTTTCAGAAAACTGTACTCCAACCGAAAAGCCTGGCGATACGATTGGTCGTTACAAACTCCTTCAACAAATCGGGGAAGGCGGTTGTGGCGTAGTCTACATGGCCGAGCAGGAGGAACCGGTGCGCCGCCGCGTAGCGCTCAAAGTCATCAAGCTCGGCATGGATACCAAGAGCGTCATTGCGCGCTTCGAGGGTGAGCGGCAGGTGCTCGCGATAATGGACCATCCCAACATCGCCAAGGTGTTCGATGGGGGAGCGACCGAAGCGGGACGGCCTTACTTTGTCATGGAGTTGGTCCGTGGAGTGAAGATGACCGACTATTGCGACGGCAGAAAGCTGTCCACACAGCAGCGGCTGGAATTATTCATGCAAGTTTGCCGGGCCGTTCAGCACGCTCACCAGAAGGGAATCATTCACCGCGATCTCAAACCCTCGAACATCCTGGTTACGGTCAATGACGGAGTAGCGGTTTCCAAAGTGATCGATTTCGGCATTGCCAAAGCGACCACGGGCGAGCGGTTCACGGACAAGACCGTGTTTACGGCATTTGAGCAGTTCATCGGCACCCCAGCCTACATCAGTCCTGAGCAGGCGGAGATGACCAGCCTGGACATAGACACGCGCAGCGACATCTACAGCCTGGGTGTTCTGCTCTACGAACTGTTGACCGGCCAGACACCTTTTAATGCCAGGGAATTGCTCAAAGCCGGCATCGAAGAGATACGGCGAACGCTACGCGAAACGGAGCCGGCCCGTCCATCCACCCGTTTGAGCACATTGGGTGCTGAAGATTTGACCACGATGGCCAAGCGCCGCGGCTTGGAGGCGCCGAAACTGGTCAATTTGTTGCGCGGCGAATTGGACTGGATTGTGATGAAATGTTTGGAGAAGGATCGCGCTCGGCGTTATGAGACCGCCAACGGGTTGGCGCAGGATATCCAGCATTTTCTAGCCAACGAACCTGTCGCGGCCCGTCCTCCCAGCAGGCTTTATGAGTTTCAGAAGGCGGTTCGACGTCATAAAGTTGGATTTGCCGCGACGGCGGCCGTCATCGTAGCCCTGTCGCTCGGCCTGGCCATGTCCACCATCGAGTTCAGCCGGGAACGGCAATCGCGCAGGCGCGCGAATACCGAAGCGGCCATGAGCAAGGAGGTCACTCGTGTTTTGAAGGAAACGCTGAAGGCGGCCGGACCCGGCGTGGCCCGGGGCCGCGACGCAACGTTGCTGTTGGAGGTTCTGGATCACACGGCCCGGAACATTGGGCGGCAACTGACGAATCAGCCGAACGCGCTCCTCGAAGTGCGCAACATCCTGGCGGAAACCTACGGACAACTCGGCCGATACAACCGCCAGGAGAAAATTTCCCGGGAGGCGGTCGAGGCGGCACCGCCAGATTCCCAAAAACGGTTGCCTTCACCGAAGCGCTGATGCTGCTGGGTGAGGCCCATTTCAATCTGAGCCATTGGCAGATGGCGCAAAGCAACATCCACAAGGCCCTGCAACTGAGAAAGCAGTGGTTTCCTGACCATCCATTGCTCGAGGCGGACAGTCTCGTGGAATTGGGAATGCTTCTGATCCAGAGTGATGATGCGGCACAAGCAGAACCTTTATTGCGCCGGGCGCTGGAACTTGTCCAGAAGGCGTCCGGCCATAACGAGGAACTGCTGGGGCGTACGCTCCACTACTTCGCGCGGGCCCAGGAGCTTCGAGGAAACCTTGCGGAGGCAGAGAAGCTTGAGCGTCAGGGGCTCGAAGTACGGCGCAAGTTCCGTGGTGAGACTCATCCAGAGGTCGCCGAATCGCTCAATAACCTTGGCAATATCCTGCACGAGGAAAAGCGCCTGGATGAGGCCGCCACGGTCCTCGACGAGGCTTTAGCGACACGGAAGAAGCTTCTGGGCGAAAAGCACCTGGATGTGGCCTGCTCGATGAACAACCTTGCGGGCGTGTTGCGGGCGAAAGGTGATTTGGAAAGGTCGGTGTCCATGTTGCGCCAGTCCAGAGCCATCGTCTTGGAGGTGCAGGGCACGAACGGAATAGCCCTCGGAACGGACGACGCAAATCTTTGCAAGGCCCTCCAGAAGCAGAATAAGTTTGACGAAGCCGAAGCGTTTTGTCGCGAAGCTCTGAGAATCAGGCTCTATACGTTCGGCGAAACCAATTCAAGCGTGGCGGATTCCTGGCTCGACCTGGGCGAAATTCTGCTCGAACAGAACCGGCTGGAGGAAGCCGAGGTAGCCTGCAGGAAATGTGCGCGCATTTGCGACCTTCGCCACGACAAGCACCTGCTGAGCTATTCGCTCAACTGGCTGGCTTCAATCTTTCTGCTCGAAGGCCGGCCAGCGGAGGCAGAGTCCCTGGCCGAACGGGCGCTAGCAATACGCCAGGAGCCCGGAAAGACGGATGATTCGGATACAGCTTACACGTTAAGCCTGCTGGCGCGCTTGTCCCTCTTCCGACAAAACGCTGCCGATTCCGAGCGCTATGCCCGAGACGCTCTGGCCATCCTGAAAAAGAAAATGCCGAACTGGAGGACGCACGCCACCCGCACTGTTCTCGGTGATGCCTTGTTGCAGCAAAAAAAATACCTTGAAGCCGAGACCAACCTGGTCTCCGGTTACAAGGCACTTGAGCGGATGAAGAGCGCCTTGCCGCCGACCGGCCGGGTCGCCCTGAAGGAAGCGACGGAGCGCCGGGCGAGACTCTACGAAGCAACGGACCGTCCTCATGAGGCAGTGGAATGGAGGGCAAAGCTTGCGGAGTTGGAGAAAGCCATCCCTTCGTTCCCGCTGAAGACCCCTTGATTGCCGGAGGAGAAAGCCCTTCAGGGTTCTCCATGAAAAACCAACCCATGCGCCTGAGCAGGCGGGGAAATCTAGCTTGCCGGGAGTGTCAGCGACCCGCAGGGGCCTGCTACGGGCAGGGATCGCGTGATCCGCTAAACCGATACTCGGGTTGCTGCCCAGGCGATCCACCGGGCCTTCATTTCGCGTTCCCCATTTTCAGTGGGCCCTTTTTTCCCAAAATCCCGCTTATCAGGACGGAACAGCAGATTCAGCAGAAACAAGAACCGACCGAACTATGAAAACAAATAACCTATGCCTGTGGCGATTGGCCCTGGCCTGTGTGTTCGTGCTCCTCAATGACACTACCTTTGCCCAGACTTGGCAGACGGTGGATGACTATTTATACCTGCCGCTGCCCGGCCGTCAGATGTGGGCCCGTTCCGGCGCCGTCGATGCCGTGGGCCGTCTTTATGTCGCCGGGTCCGGGACCGATGACACCGGCACAGGCTCTGGTGTTGGACACGGGATCATCCGGCGGAGCGACAACCAGGGCGCAAGCTGGACGATCCTTGAGGACTACATCCACAACGACACCAACCGATTCACCTACTTGCAGGGGAGTGGTTTTGACTCAGCGCAGAAACTTTACGCCGTGGGATACGCTCAGTATTTGGATACGAACCAGGCCAGCGGTTCTTTCTCTTCCCTCTTCGTTCGCGAGAGTGCTGATTCGGGAGTGACTTGGGGAACCGTTCTGGACCTAAAATTCCCGGGCTGGAATGCATTGTCCGTCGGTCCAGGAACTCCTGGCTTGGCCACAGATAGCGCGGGTGGCGTTTACGTGTTTGTCGATGTCGTCAATACCGGCACGTCGGTGTTCAAAAGCAGCAACGGCGGCGCAAACTGGACAACGCTGCATCCATTCACAGATGCCACCTATGCGCGTGGCATGGTGGCCACCCCGGCGGGTCTGTTCGTCATCGGCGGGTCGGTATTGAGGAAGAGCGTCAATGGCGGCGCGACTTGGGCGACGGTGGATGCCGGTTTCACGCAAACAGCCATTTATGCTGACCCTCAAGGAAACCTCTACACCGGCGGCGGCGCCAACGTGACCACCGGGAGCGGAAAGAAAGCAGTGACGACTTATCAATGGATTATCCGGAAGAGCACTAATGGGGGAGTTACTTGGAAAACGACGGGGGCATTTTCGCTCAACGGATACTCCAGTGGACCGTACCTTAGCGCGCTGATATCGGACGCGGCGGGCAATATGTATGCGGCGGGCGCGCTCACCCCAGCCAACGGTTCGGGAGCTCACTGGATCGTTACCCAAAGTCCCGATCGAGGCACAAGCTGGTATCTCAGCGACGACTTTCAATACGTGATAGGTTCGACGGCGCTGCCGTGGTTTCTCGCCAGCGATGCCGCGGGCGGAGTCTACTCCGGCGGCATGGCCATCGGCGGAGGAACGCAGCGATGGGTGGTGAGGCGACATTTCGCACAATGACCGGCGACAACCGCCAAGCGCCGCGGATCTTGCTCTTGGCAAAAACGCTCTCTCGTCAGAAAGCAAACGCCGCCCTAGGGGTGAATTGCCGCGGCGCGCTTTTTGTTTTTCGGAAGGCGATTCCTACCAGCTTGATCGTAAATGAACGGTGGTCCTTTCCATTCCCAAATCTCGCTTAATCTGGTAAACACTGAATCATGCCATGAGCGAGTCGCATCAACGGGAAGCGGCCATCTTTGACGCTGCGCTGCAACTGCCGCCGGATCAGCGCCCTCGATATCTCGATCAGACTTGTGGCGACGATGCGGCGCTCCGCCAACGCGTCGAAGGTCTTCTGAAAGCCTGCGATCGCACGAACGATTTTTTGGATGCCCCTTTAAGTCCGGCAGCGGTTTCCGAAAATCGTACCCCGACCGAAAAACCCGGCGATACGATTGGTCGTTACAAACTCCTCCAGCAAATTGGCGAAGGCGGTTGTGGCGTGGTTTACATGGCCGAGCAGGAGGAACCGGTGCGCCGTCGCGTGGCGCTCAAGGTCATCAAGCTCGGCATGGATACCAAGAGTGTCATTGCCCGTTTCGAGGCAGAACGGCAGGCGTTGGCCTTGATGGACCATCCTAATATCGCCAAGGTGCTTGATGCTGGGGCAACCGTGACGGGTCGACCTTACTTTGTGATGGAACTGGTTCGTGGAGTTAAAATCACCGACTACTGCGATCACAATCATCTTTCCACCGCCGACCGGTTGGAATTATTCGTCCAGGTTTGCCGCGCGATTCAACATGCGCACCAAAAGGGAATCATTCACCGTGACATCAAACCTTCCAATATTCTCGTAACGCTACACGACGGAGTGCCGGTGCCCAAGGTGATTGACTTCGGCATCGCCAAAGCCACGCAAGGTCGCCTGACGGATCACACCTTCTTCACCGCCTTCGAGCAATTCATCGGCACACCGGCCTACACCAGTCCCGAGCAGGCCGAGATGAGCGGCATCGACATCGACACGCGCAGCGACATCTACAGCCTGGGGGTGTTGCTCTACGAATTGCTGACGGGCAAAACGCCGTTCGAAACGAAGGACTTGCTGGCGGCTGGGCTCGATGAAATGCGCCGCACCATTCGCGAAAAGGAACCGGCGCGTCCTTCCACACGTTTAAGCACGATGTTGGCAGGAGAATTGACGATCACCGCCACTCATCGCCAGGTCGAACCGCCCAGGCTTATCAGTTCGATCCGGGGTGACCTGGACTGGATTGTGATGCGCTGTCTGGAGAAGGACCGCGCGCACCGTTACGAGACCGCCAGTGGATTGGCTTCGGACATTCAACGGCACTTGAATCAGGAGCCGGTGCTGGCCTGTCCACCGAATGTCCTTTATCGATTTCAGAAAACGGTCCGGCGCAACAAGGTGGCATTCGCCGCCGGAGTCAGTGTGACGGCGGCGCTCTGCATTGGACTAGGCGTAGCAACCTGGATGTTTTTGCAGGAGAGAGGCGCGCTGCGACGAGCCGTGGCCGCGGAGCGCGAACAAACCCGGCTGCGTCAACAGGCCGACGAAGTGCGGAATCAGGAAATCGCCCTGCGCCTCCAAGCCGAGACGGCTCAAACCAATGAAGCCCGGCTGCGTTTGGAAGCCCAGACGGAAGCCGCCCGGAGCGAACAAGTGGGCAAGCTCCTTAAGCAAATGCTCCAAGGCGTCGAGCCATCAGTCGCCTTGGGCCGTGATACGACGCTGCTCCGCGATATTCTGGACAAATTGGATAAACGCCTCGGTCGCGATCTCACCAACCAACCGGCGGTGGAAACGGATCTTCGTCTGACCATCGGCAACGTTTACAGCGCCATCCAGGAGGATGCACGGGCCGAAAAGATGTTCCGCACCAACCTGGCCCTCTGTCGGAGAGTTTGGGGCAACGAACATAGCAACACCGCCAAGGCGCTTACTCCTTTGGCGTTCTTATTGCGCAAGCGCAACCATCTGGCCGAGGGTGAGACGCTGGCGCGGGAGGCACTCGCGATTAACCAAAAGCTGCTCGGCCCTGAGCACGTGGCTATCGCGGATTCACTTAACCTTTTGGGAATCATGCTGGAGAGCCAAGGAAAGTTCGCCGAAGCGGAAGTCATCGCTCGCCAAGCCGTGGCCATGCAGGAGAGATTGTCCACCAACAAGAATGAGAAAGTGGCTGTGGCGCTCCATAACCTCGCTGCGGTCCTCATGAAGCAAGGGAACCTGACCGAAGCCGAAACATTGCTGGAACGCTCTCTCGCCATCAGAAGAGAATTGCCGGCCAGCGAGAATCCAAGCCTGCCGAATAACCTGGCGAATCATTTGAACACTCTCGGCTTTTTCATGGAGACCAAGGGCGACCTGGCTAAAGCAGAACGATACTTTCGCGAAGCGCTGGAAATACGACGGAAGCAGATGGACAAAAAGAACCCGTTCTACTTGAGAGCGCTGCATGAACTGAGCCACGTTCTTCAACTCGAAAAAAAGGGCTACGCCGAAGCGGAGGCCCTTTCCCGAGAGGATGTGAACCTCGCCCGACTATTCGGGACCAATGACCCTGCCAGGTTTCACATGTATTTGAGGGATTTGGCCGAATGCCTGACCAGTGAGAAGAAATACGATGAAGCCGAGCCGATTTGGCGCGAGGCGCTCACCAATGTGCTCAATTCGGCGACCAACGAACCGGCTAAACTCGATTTCTATCTCCGCAGTCTGGCGAATTGTTTGCACGGTCTGCACCGATTCGCCGAAGCTGAGCCGCTCTGGCGTCAGGCCCTTACCAATGCGATCCACAATGCCGCGCACGAGCCACGCGGAGTGGAATGGCGGGAAGCCACTCTGGCGGATTGTTTGTGCCACCAGGAGAGGTATTCCGAAGGGGAGACACTTTACCGGGAAGCGCTGGACCGGGCTTTGCACGTTACGAGTAATCAGCAAACCACCTTGGTCGCCCGGATCAGCGACGTGGTGCGCGTGCTTAAGAAGCAGGGCAAACTCGCCGAGATCGAACAATTGTACCGCGAGTTGGTGCCGCCGGCCCTCGAAAATCAGCCGGAGAGCTGCGGAATTCTGTGGGGCCGCGCCGGGGCTTTAGCGCGGTACGGTCGGTGGAAAGAGGCTGCCGCTGATTTGGCCAAGATCGTGGAATTTCAGCCGACTAACTATTCGGCCTGCCTCGGGTTAAGTATGCTGCTGCTCGCCAGCGACGACCTGCAGGGTTACCGCCAGATTCGCCAAAAGGCTCTCACCCAGTTTGGCCGCACCAGCGAACCAGGCACCGCGGAGATGCTCGGCACGTTCTGCCTGGCCAGCCCTTTATCAGATGCAGAGGCAGATGTGGAGGCAGTAAAAACCCTGGTCGATGTGTCTCTTAAGAAGGACCACTTTCGTCCCAAGATTATGTCCGAGTACCGCCAAGGTCATTTCACCAATGCCTTGGACTGGGCCAAAACGGCTATGGCCCATCGATCGGAATCCGTTGAACTCGACTACGCCCTCCGGGCCATGGCAGAATTTCAGTTGAAACAAATGGATGAAGCGCAGGCCGATTGGGCCAAAGCCCTGGAGCTTTGGACCCCGCAAAGCTCACTTCTCGAAAAGGGCAGTTACGGGGAAGATTGGCTGGATGGGTTTTTTGCTGACGTTCTGATGAAAGAAGCCAGGACTCTCATCGCGGGTGACACGAAAACCAGCGCTGAAGCAAAATGAGCGACGTCACCCGACTACTCGAAGCCATTGATCACGGCGACACCCAAGCGGCGGACCAATTGTTGCCCCTGGTTTACGAGGAATTGCGCCAGTTGGCGGCGCGCCGCATGGCGCACGAAGTGCCGGGACAAACGCTGCAACCCACCGCGCTGGTTCATGAGGCCTGGCTGCGGTTGACCGCCGATGCCGAGCGGAAATGGAACGATCGCACGCATTTCTTCGCCGCCGCCGCGGAAGCCATGCGCCATATCCTGGTGGACAACGCCCGGCGCAAACGCGCGGCGCGCCATGGCGGCGGGCAACAGCGGGTGGAACTGGCTGATGCCGACGCCGCCATCGTCAATGATGATCAGTTGCTGGCCGTAAATGACGCGTTGGAAAAATTCGCCGCGCTCGAACCACAGAAGGCCGAGCTTGTGAAATTGCGTTACTTCGTCGGACTGACTATCGGACAAACGGCTGAATTGCTCGGCATTTCTGAAACGACGGCCAAGCGCCACTGGGCTTTCGCCCGTGCGTGGCTCTACGAAGAAATCAAGACGCAGCAAACGTCATAGGTTGGCGCGAAGTGCTTGGAACGGGTCTGGTTTGTTCTTATCATTACCCGCAAGTGCGATCTCCCAGTAGGACGAATCGTCCTTGAACAAAAGCCCTGTCTGTCGCTGAATCTCACTTAATCCGTTAAAAGCAGATTCCTGCCATGAGCGAATCGCATCAACGGGAAGCGGACCTTTTTGACGCCGCGCTGCAAAGGCCGGTTCACCAACGCGCTGATTATCTCGAGCAGGCCTGCGGGGACGACGCCGCGCTCCGCCAGCGTGTCGCAGCCCTGTTGAAGGCGTGTGAGCGAACCGCCGATTTTCTCGACCAACCGGTTGCCCCTGGGGCGCTTTTGGAAACCCAGGCTCTGGCCCTAAAAGCCGGCGACACCATCGGCCGTTATAAGTTGCTTCAACAAATCGGCGAAGGCGGTTGCGGCATCGTTTACATGGCGGAGCAGGCAGAACCGGTGCGCCGCCGCGTGGCGCTCAAGGTCATCAAGCTGGGCATGGATACCAAAAGCGTCATTGCTCGCTTTGAGGCTGAGCGGCAGGCGCTGGCGATGATGGAACATCCCAATATTGCCAAAGTATTCGATGCGGGCGCAACCGAGACAGGCCGGCCTTACTTCGTGATGGAGTTGGTCCGCGGCATCAAAATCACCGACTATTGCGACCAGAACAACCTTTCCACGGCCGAACGGCTCGACCTGTTCCTGCAAGTCTGCCAGGCCATTCAGCATGCGCACCAGAAGGGAATCATCCACCGGGACATCAAACCCTCAAACATTCTTGTGACGCTTGACGAGCCGAACATGTCGGCGATGCCGAAGGTGATCGACTTCGGCATCGCGAAAGCCACGCAAGGACGGTTGACGGACCAGACGCTCTTCACCGCCTTCGAGCAATTCCTGGGGACCCCGGCCTATATGAGTCCGGAACAAGCGCAGTTGACCGCATTCGACATAGACACGCGCAGCGATATTTACAGCCTGGGCGTGCTGCTTTACGAACTGCTCACGGGCAAGACGCCATTCCAGACGAAAGAACTGCTGGCCGCCGGTCTGGACGCAATGCGCCGCACGATTCGTGAGAAAGAGCCGCCCCGTCCTTCCACGCGCCTGAGCGCGATGCTGAAAGAAGAGCTGACCATCACCGCCACTCTTCGCCGAATCGAGCCGCCCAAACTCGTCCGGTCCATCCGGGGAGATTTGGACTGGATTGTCATGCGTTGTCTCGAGAAGGACCGCGCGCGCCGTTACGAAACTGCCAATGGGTTGGCCTCGGACATACGGCGCTACTTGCAGAATCAACCGGTTTTCGCTCGATCGCCCAGCGCGGCCTACCGCTTCCAAAAGCTCGTTCGCCGGAACAGATTGCTTTTTGCCGCTGCGGGTTTCGCCGTCACCACTCTCCTCCTTGGTTTGGGCATCTCCACTGTGATGTTCTTCCGTGAACGAGATGCCGGTCGGAAGGCCGGCCAGAGCGAGCAGCGCGCCGCGCGGGAAGCGGAGAGGGCGCGCAAAGCCGAGGCCGAGGTGCGTCTGGAGTTGGGCAACTCGTACCTCGCTCAAGCGCAGGCGCGGCGTTGGAGTGGGCGCGTGGGCCAACGTTTCGAAGCGTTGAAAGCACTACGAGCGGCCGCGGAGATCCGGCCGTCTCTCGAATTGCGGAACGAGGCCATCGCCTGCATGACTCTTCCCGATTTTCGCCCAAACCGGGAATGGGAGAACATAAGACCAGCTTCGGCGGGGTTGGCTTTTGACTCGGAATACCGCCGCTACGCCACGCTCGATGAAAGCGGCAAATTGATCGTGTGTCGCGCGGACGAAACCGGAACCGTTTTTGCGCTGCCCGATTTCGAGCCTCCGCTCGGCGAATGCCGGTTCAGTCCCGATGGCCGATTGCTGGCGGCCCAAACGGGGGGATTGCACCTGCTTCGAGTGTGGGACCTTGACCGTCGTGAAGCAATTTTCACGGCTACCAACGGCGCATGCTCGGCGTTCACATTTGCAGACAATCATTTGTTGGGCCTTTCGTGTCATGGACAGCACGGCACCAATCGCGTGCTCATCTACGATGGGGCGGCGCGCCAAATCGTCCACTCCTTCGCGCAAGCCGCACGACCGGACGCCCTGGCCTTCAGCCCGTCCGGAGATCAATTGGCCATCGTCGGCGCGAGAACCAGGTTCGTGGAGATACGCGAAGTGAACACCGGGCGGATCCTTCAGAGTCTCCAGCATCCTGATGAGGTTTTCGATGTGGCTTGGAATCCCAAAGGGCCGATGCTGGCTGTGGCCTGCGCAGACGGTAATCTCTATCTTTGGCACACCGGCACGGGAAAGTTGCGGGCAACCTTGTCCGGGCATGAGGGGGCGGTCACGAAAGTCCAGTTCAACCATGGCGGAGACCTGCTGGTGAGCGTCAGTTGGGATGGAACGCTGCGTCTTTGGGATCCGGTGAAAGGCCGGCCATTGCTGGCCATGCCTTCGCTCGGGATCGTCTACAACTTTTCGCGCGATGACAAGTTCCTGGCGCACCATTCGGCGGCCACCCGGATTGTCCTGTTGGAAATGGCCACCGGTGATTGTGTGCGTCTGTTGAATATGGAGTCCGCATCCCGCACGGGAGTCAATGCCCTCAGCCCTGACGGCAAATGGGCAGCTGCTGTTGATCGCCCCGAGGGTGTCCGCGTTTGGAGTGTGGACAGCGGCGAAGAAGTTTGCCTGTTGCCGGATGTCTTGGCCTCGCGCCTTTTCTTTTCTTCCAACGCCGCCGATTTAATCACGGGTTGCCAAACGGGCCTCCGATCCTGGCCCATAGGCCTCAATCAGCCAGGATTTCATGGCGCGCCCGGTCCGGCCGAGTTGTTAAACCGGCCAGGATATTCCAATGAATATGGATCAAATCCGGACCGAAGCCTCATCGCGCACCTGCGCGAGGGCAATATCGACCTATTCCCTTTTGGGAGCAGACAACAGAAAAAATTTCAATTCGTCAATTCGCAGAACTACGACTCCATCGCGCTAAACCCGGATGGACAACTCGTGGCTCTCTGGCATTGGAACCTGACCAACGTGGACATTTGGAACCTTGCCAGTGAAAGCCGAATCAAAATACTTCCCACGGGGCCAGCGCCGTTCTGCGCGTTTACTCCGAATGGGCGCTGGCTTGTTATCGGTGATAACTACCAGGATCAGTTTTGGAACACGCGTGATTGGTCTCCGGGCTACAAAATAGCCCGCCCCGAGTCATCTAATTATCGCGGCCATGTGGCCTTGACCGCCGACGGCGCAATGATGGCAAGCACGTATTCCCGCACCAGCGTTCAGCTAACCCGTGTGGAGACGGGCGAGAGTTTGGCCACGCTCGAGGTTCCCGACTCGCAAATGATCAATTGGTTGAGCCTCGACGACGCAGGAGACCACGTCGCCGTGAGCTGCCTGCCGCAAGGTGTTCGAGTTTGGGATTTGCGCCGCATCCGCCAGCAACTCGCCGCAATGAGGCTGGATTGGGGCCCGGACACCGGTCCACAGTTGAAAGGCCGGCAGTCAACCTCGACTAATCGCGTGTATCCGATCGCCGGCCGTAAGTGACTTAATCTGGTCGGTATGGCGCGCGAGGACGAGGTTGCCCGACTTGCATTTCAGCGCCGGCGTCCCACCCTCATCGTGCGCGAGAGCGAGAATTACTTGCTCAGCCTGAGCCGATTTTCCCCGAAATCTCGCTAATCAAGATAACCGGGCGCATTCATCCAAACCAGATCGGAAACAAACGCCCCAAAACAAAAGGGAAAGTCATGAAAACTCAAATCACCAAACTCCTCAAAGCCACTTTGATCATTGGCCTTGCCATGCTTGCGCTGGTCGGGTCGCGCCAAACGACCCGCGCGGAGAGCCATGCCTTTGGTTCGGACCAGCTTATCGACTCCAAGGCTCTCCTGACCGTATTCGACGACCTCTATTTCCGGCGGCTCTTCGGAAATGTCACCCTGCCCACCGACCAGAATGGCAACGCCGTGGTGGCGGGCACGGCGCTCATGCCGCTCCCGAACGCCCCCGGCGACGGCACACCCGCAAGCATCAACGTCACTTTGAAAGCCGGGCAGCCGTTCTTTCTGCCGCTGCTCGCATTGCCGGGCACCAGTTATACTGACGGCACCCAGCCGGATGCATTTGTGGACCTGAAAGTGTTGAGGAGGAATCTGACGTTCAAATTGAGGATCGATGGCCGGTTGGTCCTTGACGAGTCCAATGCCATGGATTTTTACAGCCAGTTCCAGTTCGATCCTCCGATTGGGTTCGATTCACCACCGATTGATGCGGTCATCTATCTGCAAGCCATTTCCATTTTGCACCAGCCCTTGTCACCCGGAACGCACGTGATCAAGCTCGATGAAAAACTGAATCCGGTACCGATCTTCGGCGGCGTTGAATTTCACAATACGTTCAACATAACCGTGCTCCCGAATGCACATTGACGAGCATGAAACCCTCATTGTTCGCACACTGGTTCATTGGACTCTTTCTGGCCCCGGCGGTGTTTTCCGGCAGTGCCCTGGCTCAGCCCGCTTTAGGCGACGCGCTGGATTCGCCAGGATTGATCTGGACCACGGGAGGCAATGCGTCGTGGTTTGGCCAGACTGGCTTAACCCACGATGGCGTCGACGCGGCCCAGAGCGGATTTCTGTTCGACAACCAGGAAGCCTGGGTCCAGACCACGGTCACTGGGCCCGGGGTGATTGCCTTCACCTGGAAGGTATCGTCCGAGGAAGCCTTTGATTTTCTCGAATTCAGTCTCGGCGGCGTTCTGCGGACTCGAATTTCCGGCGAGGTGGATTGGCGGCGCCAGTTCTTCGATATACCGGCGGGCAGTCAGAATTTGCGGTGGCGCTACTCGAAGGATTCCGCCACGACGCTGGGCCAGGATCGGGGCTGGCTGGATCAGGTTGCCTATGCGCCAGATTCCGGTTCCCCGGCGATCGTGGCGCCACCGGACCGCCGGACGGTGGTTGCGGGAGTCAATGTAACCTTCACTGTGGGCGCGGCCGGCAGCCGCCCGTTGGCTTATCAGTGGCTTTTCAATGCTACTAACAGGATATCCGGGGCCACCGGCGATTCCCTGACATTGACCGCCGTTCAATTGACCAACTCCGGTCGGTACAGCGTTGCCGTGTCCAATGGGTTGGGTTCGACGGTCAGCAGTGAAGCGGTTCTCATCGTCGAAACCAATGCGCCGGCCACGAATTTTCTGTTGTTCGTGGATAACTCGATGGCTAATGCGTATCAGGCGGCATTGAATAGTCGCGGCCTGCCCTACCAAATATTCGCGGATGAGAGCGCCTTCGGAACGGCATTGAACAACGCCGATCCGGCCGTCACGCTGGCCATCTTTGACTCGACATTGAGCCAATACGATTTCAACGGAGTGCTTCGTTTCGTGAAGTTGGGCGGGCGGGCAATCGTTAATTACTGGGGCATCGACAACGCCCCGCCCCTCGCGGAAGGCTTCAATGCTATCATTATCCAGCCGGTCTATACGCCCATGCCGGTCTACGACTGGGGCGGCTCGCCACTCTTCACGGGCGTGAGCAATCCGCTAAACCTGGCCCTGAATGGGGCGGTGCAAAACGGAGATTGGCTGGATGCGAACGCCGTCGGAGGCACGGCCGTGGCTGGACTGACCAGTGCCCCCAGGGTGCAACAGGCGGCGATCATCATTGGGAATTCCGGAAGAACGATCCTGCACGGATTTCTCCTCGAGAATGCGACCTCGTTTGCCGAGGCCACTCGCTTCGCCCAAAACGAAATTGATTTGCTGGCCGGTTCGGCGCCGCCGCGGGCGCCTTTCTTTCAATCCCAGCCGAATTCGCTCACCGCCATCCTGGGCACCACCGCCCGCTTTCAGGTCTCTGTAGCCGGAACTCTTCCCATCTCTTATCAATGGCGGCGGGACGGCGCCAATATTTCCGGCGCCACCAATGCGAGCTACACGCTCTCTGGCGTGCAATTCAGCAATGCCGCCACTTACAGCGTGGTCGTCTCGAATGCCGTCGATTCAGCGACGAGCAGCGATGCGGTCCTGAGTGTGACGACGAATGGAATCGCCACGACGACTTTGGTCTTCGTGGATGGGCCATTGAGCAGCCCTTACGTGACGGCGCTCCAGAGCCTGGGACGGAGTTACCAACTTTTTTCGGACCCCATTGCCTTCAACTCGATCGTCGGCAGTTCGAGCCCAGCAGACAGTCTGGTCGTGGTGGATTCGACGTTTAACCGTTCCGATTTCAGCAACGTGGTGAGTTTTGTGCAGGCGGGAGGACGGGTCGTATTGCAGGATTGGGCACTGAATCCTGGAAGTCTACTGGCCGCTGCCTTTGAAGTTTCCGTGCTGGATTCCTATTCTTCCCCACTGCCCGTTTATGACTGGCTGGGTTCGTCGCTTTTCTCGGGTTTGACCAATCAACTGGGGTTCACGGATTTCGGTTTTAACACGGACGGATTTCGGTTGCAGCCGACGAATGCCGGAGTGGCGGCGGCCGGGTTGACGGCCACGGTTGCGCCGAATCAGGCCGCGCTTGTCGTGGGAAACTCAGGCCGTTCTATCGCGCACGGTTTCCTAATCGAAGAAGTATACCCCGCTGCCGACGGTGCGCAGCTGGCCCAGAATGAAATCGAATTTCTCACACGGCCTTCGCTCGGTCCGGTGTTGCTGGTCCCGCCCAGGGACCAAAAGGTGCGCCTGGGGACCACCGCCACGTTCAACGTCAGGGTCGTGAGCCAGGCGCCGGCAAGATATCAGTGGAGCTGGAATGGCACGAATTTACCCACGGCCACCAATGCGTCGCTTGTTATCACCAACGCCCAACTCCAGCATCAGGGCTATTACGCGGTTGCCATCAGCAACGCCTACGGCGGATTCGTCAGCGACCCGGTTTCTCTCGCGTTTTTGATTCCACCGGTGATTCTTCAACCGCCCCAGGCGATTATGGCGCAGGCCGGCATGGACGCCACGTTCAGCGTCATCGTTTCCAACACGGCGACGCTTCCCATCAATTACCAATGGCGCAAAGGCTCGACTCCGCTCACCAACATTCTCCTGAACGACTACACCTGCGCGTTCACCCTTCACCATGTGACAACGAATGACGCCGGTCAGTATCGCGTGGTGATGACCAATGCAGCCAATGTGGTTCCAGGGATCGCCAGTGGGCTTGCCACCTTGACCGTCGTCACTTCCTCGTTCTCTCCGCGCTTCCAGAGCATTGCCGTGTCCAACGGGCTCGCCACTCTGAGCTGGAGCGCCCAGGCCAGCCGCACGTATCGCGTGCAATACAAAACCAACTTTACGGACGCTGCTTGGAACGACCTGAACGGCGACGTCGCCGCTTCGGGCGAATCAGCGGAAAAACAGGACACGACGCTGGGCGATGCGCGCCAGCGCTTTTATCGAATTGTGCAATTGCCGTAACTGCTTTGATCCGCTTCCCCCCCCGAGTTGCGGACGATAGGATTCAGTCCTTGGGTCAGTCGTCACAATTGACAACGGTCCGTTCCACCCCTTGACCATACCCAAAATCATTGTCGATTGTGAGGACTGACCCGAGGACTGACCCCTATTTTTCTGTCTTGCGGATCAATAGCTTGCATGCGGTGCTTTAGGCATTGATCCAGTTTGCCGAAGATGTTATTACATTTGTATTACGTCTTTACGGTTAAAAGATAAAAAGCCTATGACGCTTCAGCTTAAAATCCGCCGCGTTGGAAATTCCCTGGGTCTCGTTCTTCCGAAGGAGGCCCTGCACCAGCTTAATGTTGGTGAAGGCGACCAGCTTTACATCACCGAGGCCCCCGGCGGCTATCGGCTTACGGCCGCTAATCCTGAATTCGCCAAGCAAATGGAAGTCGCAGAGAAAGGCATGCGGCGCTATCGAAACGCACTTCGTGAACTGGCCAAGTGAAACCAAAATGGCCCCGGAAGGATGTCGTGCTCGCGGTGCACGATCGCCTTTTGCGCGAACACGGCGGGAGCGCGGGCGTTCGAGACGAGTCGCTTCTTGAATCGGCGCTCGCACGACCACAAAATTTGCTCGCTTACGCAAAGCCTACGATATTCGAGCTGGCGGCGGGTTACGCCTGCGGCATCATCAAAAACCATCCCTTTATTGATGGCAACAAACGGACAGGATTTATGGCCGCGTTTCTCTTTCTGGGAATCAACAAAATCGACCTCAACGCGGAAGAAAGCGACGTAGTGCTTCGCACCCTCGCCGTCGCTGCCAACGAGATGAACGAGAGCGCTTATGCGAAATGGCTGGAGTCAAACGCGATCGCTCCAAAACCTGGAAAACAATGATCGCCGAACAAATATCCACGCCTCAACACGCCGCGTCACAAACCACATAACCGAGTTTTTCTCCGGCATGATAAGCAATCGCTGGCAAATGCCCAAATTGCCCACCAAGCAGCGAATTGATTCCACCCGGGGAATTCTCCTTGTCGCTCATTTTCGGCACGAGAAAGAGGTCAAAACTCTGTTGGGCAGAAGCGCCGAACAGAATTTCCTGGATAGGCATCACGTCCAGTCACTGTGCGGTCACCAGGTGAAAAAATGAACGGCTAAAAGTTCGGGAGGTCAAAACGCCATGAATTGCCATAAATATCGTGCGCTCGCGGCCCGTTGGTGGAAGCGGGAAATTCGTCCGCTTTTAACCGTCCTGATCATCCTTTTTTCCCTCCGCTCGTCCCTCGCAGATTGGAACGTGGTGCCTTCGGGTTCCATGCAACCGACCATTCTGGTGGGCGACCGCGTGTTGGTGAACAAACTTGCCTATGATCTCAAAGTGCCGTTCACCACCTGGCACCTCGCGGAATGGAGCAACCCGCAACGCGGAGATATTGTGGTTTTCTTTTCGCCAAAAGATGGCACGCGAATGGTCAAGCGAGTGATCGGCCTGCCCGGCGACACCATCGAGTTACGAAATAATCAGTTACTGATCAACCACCAGCCCGTGAATTATAGCACTTTGGAGCCGGCGACATCCGAGCAACTTGCCGAATCCGAGCGAGCCCATGCCACTTTTGCCACCGAACAACTGCCCGTCCACGCTCACGCCGTGATGGCTCTGAACGAGATCCCCGCGATGCGCACTTTCGGACCAGTCCATGTTTCCGCCAATCACTATTTCATGATGGGTGACAATCGCGACAATAGCTTCGACTCGCGCTATTTCGGCACGGTGGATCGAGGTCAAATCGTGGGCCGAACTTCCAGCGTGGTCCTCTCGCTGGACAAGAGCAATTACTGGCTGCCCAGATGGAGCCGCACTTGTTCTTCGTTGGACAAGGCAAAGGAGTAAGCGCTTATGAAGGTCCGAATCGCAATGAAGCTATTCATCACGGGCGCATTGATTTTGGCGGTCGCTTACTGGCTTCGGGGCCACGACTTACTTACGGGGATCGCCTTGCTGTCGCTCGTCTTGGTTGTCGTTACTAAAGTGGTATTCGCACTGATTGCTCGGCGGAAGGGAGGGCCCGGTGGTGGCGGATGGCGACGCCCGCCCGACGCCCCCGTTCCACGACCCCCAGGCGGAAAACCACCCACATTGTCCGCAGCAGCAGAGGCTCGACCCGAATCAGCTGTCTAGCCTTGTCTGAAAATTGCGAAGGTATTGAGTCGGGGATTGCTGGAATCAACGATTGTTCTCCGTTATGAAATCCACCACGGCTTTCGGGTTCTTCGGCGCCTGAGGATAATGTCCCTCCCCTTCCTTGATGATGACCGTAATAGCGCCGCCTAATTCCCGATAACGCTTCTCGAGGGGACGCGTCTGCGTTTCCAGCGCCGGATCGAGGCTGCCGCAGACGTGAAGCAGCCGCACGCCGGCCCGGGTCAGCGGGGCAAGGTTGTCCAGGATGGGCGCCTTGGACATGAAGCTGCGCAGGACGGGATTCTCAGTGTAGATGCAGGCGACTTCGTTCGGGTTGGCGATGGCCCAGGCATACGCATCGCCTGCAGACCTCCCCGCTCCTTCGAGCACAGGTTTCTTTGCGAATCCGTGACTGGTCAGATGCTGATAGATGGAATTCCAGTGAGCCAGGTTGGGGCCGTCGGCGTTGAACGGAACCGGTCCGGTGACGATGTGAAATCCTTTCGCGAGCAAAGCCAGATCCACCTCCGCATCGCGCGAAACAAACTCCGAACGGAATACCCACGGCTTTCCCGCTGATGCGGTTTTGGGAAGGATCACGGTGATGGGCCCCTCCACACCGCCCAGTTCAAACGAGTAACGGTCGTAACACTCGACAAATTGCGGACCGCGGGAGATGATGAATGTTCCTTCGCCGGGGAATTCGCGGTAGGAGTTCGCCACACTATAAAAGGAGTTCCTGGTCACCCGCCCAGCGAGGTAGTCCGGTGGACCGTTACTCGGCTGCTGCACGCTTTGCGTAATAAAATCCGCGATCGGTTTCGGATCGCGTAAGCTGTGCGGGTGATGCCCGGCGCCATCCTTAATCATCACCGAGATGCGCCCACCCCATTGCTGATAGATGCCCTCGATGACGGTGGAATACCTTCCAAGAATCGGATCGATGCTTCCGCAAACGTGCAGGAGCGGCACGTCATTGGTGGCCAGTCCGCCCAGACGAGCCAATGCTTCGCGGCTGATGCCGGGGTTATCGCCGTAAACGCACGAGACTTTGTCGGGGTGCGTCGTTGCCCAGGTATACGCGTACTCGCCGCCGCGGCTCATGCCGATAAAAGCCGGCTTCTTCGACAAACCATGCTTCTCGGTAAGAAACTCATACCAGGCATCCCATTCCCGGCCCGGTTTCAAATTCGCGTTAGCCGAAATGTAGGCGATGTGGAAGCCGCGCCGGAGCAATTCAACCTCCGTCTGCGGTTGATGATTCCAATAACATCCCCGCCATGACCAGGGATGACCGGCGGCCGCTTGTTTAGGTGCGACCACAATGCAGCGACGTTGCCCTTTTCCTGGATCGCCTATGCCAAGCTTCTCGCCCTCGGGAGCCGTGAACGGTTTAATTTCGAGCGTCTCCTCGTTCATGACGAAGTCGAAGCGATCAAAACCCTCGTGCCATGCAGACTTCGCGCCATCAAAGGGAACATAACCAACAGCGGCGCCAGCTCGCGAAATAATTGGAACAACTCCACCGATGGCCGCGCAAAGAATTAGCGCGAACGGGACTAACGGAATAACGCGACTTGGTTTCATAAGTTTGCCCTCTCGAACGTTCTTCTCGTCGTTGTCCTTTCACAATGCATAGGCCAAATCATCGGGAGCCGTCCACCCTTGTAGATGGAACTCTCCGCGCCTGCGAAGAGTCGCGCCGCGAATCAGCGGAGCGCAGAAGTTCGTTGTTTCGTCTCGCCTAACTCTTTCCGCCCGCTGATGCGCAGGCGGGTTTCTCGCGGCGCGAGAAACACCACCCCACCCACGCCGAATCCGGTTCTCTCAGCGGCTTCCGGTTTGCATCAATTTTTCCATCAGCGGCGAACTAAAGACCGGCACGATGAAATCGAGCAACAAACGCGGATAAAGCCCAATGAGCAAAGAGATTCCCATGAGGAGCGCGGCGCCTATACGTTCGGGCGTGGTAATGGGAGGCAAGCTCGAGGGTGCCGGATGAAAAGAATGTGACTCGCCTCCCAACGCCGACAAACCAGGGGGATGCGGGGCTGTCACGACCGGGGTTTCCTTCTCGGGCGCACCGGAATAAAAAGCCTTTTGCATGGCGCGCAAGGTGTAGGCCACTCCGATCAATACTCCCAGGCCGGCCAGCACCGCCAGAGTGGGAAAGGCGCGCCAGGCCCCAATCAAAACCTGCAGTTCCGCGGCGAAACCGCTGAAGCCAGGCATCCCCATCGAAGCCAGACCGGCCACCACAAAGGTGATGGCGGCAAAGGGGAGCGCAGCGTTCAGACGCATCGGCTCCAATTCATCCAACATGCGGGTATGGGTCCGTTCGTAAACCATCCGCCCCACCACGCCGAAGAGCAACCCGGCGATGATGCCGTGGGAAAACATCTGCAAAGCGGCGCCGCTGAGACCGATTTGATGGAGAGTCATCAAACCGAGCAGGACAAAGCCCATGTGACTGACACTCGAGTAGCCGATGACAAATTTGAAATCGCGTTGCACCAGAGCAACCATTGCGCCGTAAACAATGCCCACCACCGACATCAACGCAAAGACGTCGCGCCAGGATCCGAATCCGAACAGGTGCAGGAACCATTGCAGGTTCTGGCAGAGCGAATGATCCAGCAACGACGACAGCAAATTCGGCGCGTAAGCTTCCAGGGTCCATGGCTCGAGGCCTTGGGGAAAAAGGGTCATGGCCACGCGCAAACAGCCGTAGGCCCCGAGTTTCATGATGACGCCGGCCAGGAGCATCGACGCGGCGGTCGGGGCGGCGACATGGCCGGTCGGCGCCCAGGTATGGAACGGCCAGAGGCCGGCCAGAATGGCAAAGCCGAGGAAGACGAGGGGAAAAACCCACATTTGAAACTCACGCGGAAAAGGAAACCTGGCCAATTCGACCAGGCTAAACGTATGGGCGCCCGCCGTCACATAGGCAGCCAGGAGGCCGACCAGGACCATGGCGCTGCCGACAAAGGAATAAAGCGCCAGTTTCATGGCCGCGTATTCGCGGCGAGTGGAACCCCAAATGGCGATGAGAAAATATTTTGGGACAATGGCCAGTTCGTAAAAGACGAATAACAAAAACAGATCGAAGCTAAGGAAGACGCCATAGACTCCACCGATCAAGGCGAGGTAAAAGGCAAAAAACTCGCGAGCCCGATGCTCAATGTTCCAGGAAAACAAAACGCCCACCACTGCGGCGACCCCCGTCAGCAAGAGCAAGGTGATGCTGAGTCCATCCACCGCCAGGTAATAGCGGATGCCCAGTTGTGGGATCCAGTTGGCATCGACCACCGTCATGAGGCCGCCATTGGGGTCGAAATGAAAAGCCCCGACCAGGGCGATGGCCAATCCTCCCGCGCTGGAGAGCAAGGCCACCCGGCGAGCCAGGCGGACGGCGTCGCCGGGCTTCAACGCCAGCAGCACGGCAACGCCGGCGAAGGAGAGATAGACAGTCCAGGCGAGCATGGTTCGTTCAGAGCTTCAAGCTTTCGACCAATTGCAGGACGGTCGGGTTGATCACCTTCAGGATCAGTTGCGGGCAGAGTCCGAGGACAAACATCAGGACGATGGCGGGCAGCGCGATGAAACGCTCCGGCAGCGTGAGGTCGGCAAATCCGCTCCAGCGCGGCCCGAGCGGACCGCTCCAGACCCGTTGCAGGATGGTCAGCAAAAAAATAGCGGTAACCAGCAACCCGATGACCGCGAGCGAGGCGGCCCAGGGCGCCAGCGGAAAGACTCCTTTGAAGATGAGAAATTCCCCGATGAATCCATTCAATCCCGGCAAACCGAGCGAAGCGAAGAGCGCGATGCCCATCAATCCGCAAAAGACCGGCGCCACCTTGCGCAATCCGCCAAAGTCGGCGAGCCCGCGACGCCCGGCGCGTTGTTCAATGAGGCCGACAAAATAAAAGAGGGCCGCCGCGGTGATCCCGTGGTTGAACATTTGGAGCAGAACGCCATTCAAGGCGGCGGCATTTTCCAAAGTCCAGCGCGGTTCGCTGCCGGCCAGTTGGGTAAAAGCAAAGATGCCGAGCAGACAATAACCGAGGTGATTGATCGAGGAGTAGGCGACGATGCGCTTGAGATCGCGTTGGGCAAAGGCGGCGCAGGCGCTCATCACGATGGTGGCCACCGCCAGCCAGAGCAACGGCGTGCGCACCCATCCGATCTGTTCGGGAAAAATCGGCAGCAAAATGCGCAGAAAACCGTAGACCCCCATCTTGGACATCGCCCCGGTCAAGACCATTGAGACTCCCGTGGGCGCTTCGGCATAGGTGGCCGGCAACCAGGTATGAAACGGCCAGACCGGCACCTTGACGGCGAAGCCCAGGAAAGCGCCGAAGAAAATGACCAGGGCCAGCGCGCGCGGCGAGAGGCCATACCATCCGGCAATGCGCACATTGAAGAGGGAAGCCAATTCGCCAGTGCGCCCTTTCTCGGCCAGGGCGATCAGATCGAAGCTGCCCGTGACCAGGTAGACGGCGAGCATCGACAACAACAACGTCACGCTGCCGACCATGGTGTAGAGAAAAAACTGATTGGCCGCGGCAACGCGTCCCGGTCCGCCCCAAAGTTTGATGAGAAAATAGGCGGGCACCAAACTGATTTCGTAAAAGAGAAACCAATGAACAAAATTTAGCGCGGTGAAGGCGCCGAATAATCCGGCCTGCAGAAAGAGCATCAGCGAAATGAACGCCTTGGGGTTGTCCTCGATACGCGAGGCGAGCAGGCCAAACGGAACGACCAGCGCCGTCAACAAGACCATCAAGAGTCCCAAGCCATCGACGGCCACAAAATACTCGACATTGATCGAGGGGATCCAGGCATACCGTTTCACAAACTGGAGCGTGCCGACATTGGGGTCGAATTTTATCCAGAGCCAAATTGCCAGGGCCAACGACAACAGGGTGAAGGTAAAGCCGAGGGCGCGCGCGAGACATTTTTTCTCCGGCTCCAGCCCGGCAATCAGCAGCGCGCCGAGCAATGGCGTCAGCGTGAGGAGGGTGATGAGGGGCAATTCAGCCATCGCGCGAAGTGCTTAACGCAGGCCCCAGATGAAAAGGATGGCGCCGATGACCAGAGCCAGGGCGAGGATGCGCAGCGAACGCTGCACCTGGCCGTTCTGCCACAAGGAAAGAAGGCGTGCGGAGAGGCGAAGTCCACGGCAACTTTGGTCAAAACTTTGATCGACCACAAATTCATCGAGAAGCCGGTTCAACCAGGACAAGGCCAGGACGACGTAACTCACCGTGCTTACCGCTCCCTGCCAAAGAATCTCGTCGAGCCAGCGAGAAGCGCGGGCTGACCAGGCGTTCCAACGGATAATCGACATCTCGTAAAATTCATCGATGAAGAATTTTTCGCGCAACACCGCGTACCAGCGCGGTTTTAATTTTTCGAGCGGGTCGGGTTCCTCGGCCGTTTTCACCGGCCGTCGGGAATAGAACCACCAGCCTAGCCCGAGACCTCCCAGGGCGATAAACGCCGAGAGAAGCATGACGAGCAATGTCCCCACCGGCACGGTGTTGGAGAGCGGCGG
>JADMIO010841990.1_pt1 | contig 41411 bp, 31 predicted proteins | sample 8958161 | NCBI WGS metagenome assembly JADMIO01 (sample SAMN16585339, study PRJNA669376) | soil metagenome | isolation source: Crop rotation soil | place: USA: Cullars Rotation, Alabama | collected 2011 | reverse complement strand
CTTTCCCCGCGTCGCACCACCGACGGCAGCGCTCGCGTTTCGGTTCCGAAACGCTTCCGCCGCGACATATCGCCACCCGGATCCCATCGTGCCGACGCGGCTCTCGGCGAGATGGCGTCGTGGCGCGACCGTCATCCGCGACGACGAAGTCGTGACGCTCCTGCCGATCGCGCTCGCCGCGGGCGAGGAGACGTCGCGGACGATCACGCTGCCGGTCCCGCCGGCCGACGGCGACTACGAGGTCACGCTCGCACCCGCGCACGCACCCGACCTCGTCCTCGCACGCCTCGGCGTGCACGTCGCCGTCGACGGGCAGTGACCGACGTTGGCGGTTGATTGCTGAACGTTCGCCGCGGGCTTCAGTGGTCCGCGGGCGCGCCGTCGAGGAGCCCGAGCACGATCGGTTCGAAGACGCGCGCGAGCGCGCGCTGACCCTCGACATTGAAGTGGCAGCACGGATCCAGCCGCAGCTTGAGGTAGTCCTCGTTCACCAGCGCGCGCGCAAGCGGATACAGCGGGACGCTCCGTTGCCGCGCGAAATCGAGATAGCCGCGATCGATATTGTCGACGGACTCCGCGAACGGGCGGTCGAGGGAGGGCGACGGATAGAGCGCGAGCTTTGCGCCCACCGAGCTCGCCAGCGCAAGCACCTTCTCCAGTACCTGTTCGGGTACCAGCAGGTTCAGGTTGTCCCCCTCGGGACCCCCTTCACCGATCGCGAGGGCAGCGTATCGGTAGAACGCGGAATCGTCGAAGAGCAGATGGTTGAGGCGATCGGGTACGCCGAACAGGCCGACGTAGCCGTCGGGGCGTAGGCGGTAGCCTCGGACGTTCACGGCTGCGTTACCCATCACGCGGTATTGTCCCCACTCCCACCAGCCCTCCCAGAAAACCAGCGCGGGCCGGTAACGCGGGACCTCGACGCGGGCAACGGCATACTTCTGCTCGAAGGCGAAACCCGCCTGGGCGAAATTGAGCACGCAAAAACCCGGGCTCGGACGCAGCTCGTTCAGCCGCCGCTCGAGCAGGGACGTGAACACGTCCGGCTCGTCGATCTGGACGCCATTCGTGATCGAGCTCCCCGCAAAGAATATGCGAACGCGTTCGGGATGCGCGTCGACGCATTCGCGATGCTCGCGGTCGTGTACCGCGCCCCAGACCGGTGTACCGTCGAGGTCGCGCAATCCCCCTTCGGCGGTCACGAGCTGCACACGTGGCGCCGGCTTCAGCTTGCGCACGGCGAGCTCCGCAACCAGGAGCCCGGCGCAGAGACCGGCGCAGACGAGCGCCGCATTCCACGTCGCCCGAATCACGAACGATCGTCGGCGTCCCGAACGGGTCTCGGACATGCGGGCTCTACGACCGACGCATCACGGCGCGGGGTGCAGCAAGGATGAGGTAGAAGCTCCGGCATCTCTTCATACGGACGCGTCCGCGGTCGGACGCTCCTTCGTTTTTCCGAGATCGGGGCAATGCGCAAGCCGCGCCGGGTCCGGCGTCGGCGCCATGCGAGCGCCCGCCGCGCGTGTCACACGCCGGTCACTGCACCGTTGGGTGGGCGATGCGGAGCTCCGCCAACACGCGGCTCACGACGCGATCGCAGCGGACGGCCCCGAACGTGAACATGTCGCGTGCGGCCGTGCCGGCCACGTCGAGCAGCTGCTTTCGTAGCAGTGCTCGTGCCCGGGAAAGCCGCGTCTTCACGACGTCGTCGCTGACCTCGAGACAGTCAGCCGCTTCCGTCGTCGACAGGCCTTCGACGTCGCGCAGCACGAACGCCGAGCGATAGATCTCGGGCAAGGTCTCCAACGCGCGCTCCATCGCCCGACGCAGCTCGGCGGCGTATGCCTGGCGTTCCGGATCGTGGACGCCGTCGCGTGCGGCCGACGGCAGCTCGGTTGGCTTCATGGCATCGATCTCCGTAAAGCGGCTGCGTCGACGCGCGCGCGCGAACGCTTCGTGCGTGACGATGCGTATGAGCCATGTCGAGAATTTCGCGCGCCCGGCGAACTGATCGAGGTGCGTATAGGCGTTGACGTACGCCTGCTGCATCACGTCCTCCGCCTCCGCGTCGTCGCGCACGATCGCGCGCGCAACGCGGTAGACGCGTTGGTTGTAGCGCCGCATCAGTAGCTCGAACAGCGCGGACTCACCCGCGCGAATCCGCGCGACGATGTCCTCGTCGGTCGCCGTCGTGCCGACGCCTTCGCGCAGTCCGCTCGTGGTCGTGGTCTCCATGCGATCGTCCCAGGGTCATCCCATCAGAGTCGCGGCGCTCGAAAAAGTGACAGGCGCGCGGTCCGTGCAGTGAGACGGACGCAAAACACGAGCAGTGCCGGACGTTACCCGCCCTGCCGTCACCGATCGGGCGCTCACGACTCTGGGGTGCAGGAGGTGAGCAATGAACCAACGACTGGAACCGGTTTTCTGGAGCTTGCGTATCGGACTGGGCGCGGCGGCGTTTCTCGCCGGCTGTGACAAGTTCGTCGGTCTGCTGGCGGACTGGCCTGCCTATCTGAGCCCTGTGATTGCGGCGGCGATCCCCGTCAGCGCGTCGACCTTCATGCACGTCGTCGGCGTCGTCGAGATCGCGGTCGGCCTGGCGGTGCTGTCGGGCGCGACACGCGCCGGCGGATACATCCTGATGGCGTGGCTGGTCGGTATCGCCGTCAGCCTGGTGACGTCGGGCGCGTTCCTCGACGTCGCGGTGCGGGACGTCGAGATGGCGATCGCGGCGTTTGCACTCGCTCGGCTGAGCGAGGTCCGCGCGCAAGCCGCGGGCGCCGCGCGGGAACGAACACCGGCGAGACACGCGGCCGCGGCCGCCTGACGCGCGCGCACCTGCGGCCATGCGGCGGCGTCGTCACGACGCCGCCGCGGGCGGGGAGACGCTCAGGGATCCAGGCGCCCTCTTCCTTGCCAGCATCGACGCATGCGTGCGATGGGGAGCGCATGCCCATGACCGACGCACCCGAATATACGCCGCCCAAAGTTTGGACCTGGAACAAGGAGAGCGGCGGCCGGTTCGCGGACATCAACCGGCCCATCGCGGGACCGACGCACGAGAAAGAGCTGCCCGTCGGCCGCCACCCGTTTCAACTCTACTCGCTGGCGACGCCGAACGGGGTGAAGGTGACGGTCATGTTCGAGGAGCTGCTCGCCAAGGGCCACCGCGGCGCCGAGTACGACGCGTGGCTCATTCCCATCATCGGCGAGCGCCCCGCGCAGTTCGGCTCGGGTTTCGTCGCGGTGAATCCCAATTCGAAGATCCCCGCTCTCCTCGACCGTTCGACACCCGAGAAGCCGATACGCGTCTTCGAATCCGGCGCCATCTTGCTGTACCTCGCCGAGAAATTCGGCGAGCTGCTGCCGACCGATCCCGCGCCGCGCGCCGAATGCCTCTCGTGGCTCTTCTGGCAGATGGGCGCGACCCCCTTTCTCGGCGGCGGCTTCGGACACTTCTACGCGTACGCGCCGAGCAAGATCGAGTACGCGATCGACCGCTACGCCATGGAAGTGAAACGGCAACTCGACGTGCTCGATCGTCGCCTGGCGGAGAGCGAATACGTCGCGGGCGCCGACTACACGATCGCCGACATCGCGATCTGGCCCTGGTATGGCGGTCTGGTGAAAGGTGTCCTGTACGAGGCCGCCGAGTTCCTGAGCGTGCACGAGTACAAGCACGTCGTTCGCTGGACCGACCAGGTCGCCGCGCGCCCTGCCGTCGAGCGCGGCCGCATGGTGAACCGCGTCTGGGGCGAACCCGGGAGCCAACTCTTCGAACGTCACGACGCGAGCGACTTCGAAACGGTCAAAGCGGCGACGTAGCGGACCATGACGCGGCCCGTGGACGGGGCGCACTGGGCATCGGCGCGCGGCATCGCTTCGAGCTCGGCCACCGTCTTGTTCACGAACCGCGGGCTCGTGACACGGCGACGCGCGGACGCCGAACACGCGCGTGGCCGAGACGACGCCGGGCTGGGTCTCCTCCCCGCCTTGCAGCTCCGCTCTTCACGCGGCCGATCGCGAACCCCACCGCAGGGCTGCGAGGAAGAGTGCGAGGCCGACGAGTCGCGCGCCCGAAAGAGCGGAGCACCCGCGACCCAGTGCGTGAGCGTGTACGGGACGTACCCGATCACCGTCATCGGAACGACCAGCACGAATGCCAGGGTGCCGAGCGCAGGGTGGCGCACGGACGCGTCCTACCGCGGAATTCTTGATCTTCAAACCCGGAGCGATGTCAGCGATCACCCTTAATCCCTTTGCCCATGGCCATCGCCACCGCATCGCGGCTCACTCGTAAGTATCAGAATACGATTCCTGCCGAAATGCGATGCGTCCTTCGTCTCAAGGAAGGAGACACCGTCCAGTTCGAAATCGAGGAAGACCGCGTCACGCTTCGCGCCAGACGTCATCGGATCGAGCATACCTCCGCGGCTTGCAAGCGACACTGTCCGAATGGAACTCGCCGTACGATCAAGAGGCGTATGGCGATCTTTGAGCCGTGGAGCGTCGTCGTCGTACCCTTCCCATTCATCGACCGGCGGCAGACGAAGCGTCGTCGGACGTGATCATCAGGGATCTCGGCGCACAGGCTTGCCACTCGCGTCCGTGATCCGCTGCAAGGTGGTCACGCTCGACGGCAGGCTCGTTCTCTCGCGTATCGGCCGTATCTCGAGCGGAGATCGACGCGCCGCCACTCGGGCGTTGCGGGCGGCGCTCGCCGTTGGACCCGAGCTCGTAGAAAGATCGTAGGAACTCCGAACGGCCTCTTTTAGTTTGACGTAAGATCCCTTCTCGGACGTCCCGCCGCCTATTGCCCTTAGATGCGGAGTGACGGCGCGCTCGCCTCGTTTGCCTCAGACTGCCCCAGGGTGGAGCGATCGAGTGCGTCATGCCACCGGCTCGGTTTCGTCCAATTCTCCCTGCTGTTCCGTCGATTTTCCTCGACACGGATCGATTGGCCGTGTGAGTGTTCCCCAACGCTAAAGTGGACACAGCAATTCTTTGGACGAAGGCCCACAGTCCCGCGCCAGCCGTCCGTCGAGCGCACGCCGATCGCGCGGTCGTCTCCCTTCCCACCTCGGCCTCCGACGATAACTCCCCAGCATGAAGGGCTACAGAGCCTCATGACTAACAGAACGTCGAACCACCTCGGTCGCGCGCCATCTGATAATGGCCACCCCACCGGAGGCCGGTTTGTGATCGAACGGCCGGCAATTCGACCACTTGACTTCTCGATTTGCCGCCTTGGCCTGCGAGTAAAGTCCAGTAGTCAATAAAGGGGACTGCGTCTCTATTGCCAGATGCCGCAATAGACCACCGAGGAGGATTCAATGCTTCAGCGGTTCCGCTCAGACGGTTCAAACGGTTCTGTCGCAATCAATCTGGCACGAGTGTGTATGTTCTTCGGCATTCTCGTAGCCCATGCGGCGCGCGTGTCTTATGCGATGAGCCCCACCGCCACTGGCAACGCACCGAGTTCACCATCTGGACCAATCGTCCCCTTTGTCATTGGCGATCGCAACGCGGTGATCGGTAACACGGTACTGTTCTGGGGAGCGCAATGGGCCAGCAACAACGCCTTGAGTGGAGGCTCACCACCGCCGAGCTTCAAAGGGTACGCAAATGCGCCGACTCGAAATCCTCCAACCTGCGGCGGAGTCTGGAAGAGCGAACCAGGGAGCAGCTCAAACCCCCCTGCCAATCTGCCGCAATACATCACTGTGTTCGTAGCCAGCACAGTTACCAAGTCCGGCTCAGTCATCTCAGGCGACATTGTCAAGATGGTCGTGGTCAGACCCAATTCAGGATACGCGTCAAACTCAGGCCATGCCGGTACGGGAACCGTAGTCGGGATATATTGCGCAGCGTGTGTGGTGGGACAAATCTGCCGTCCGTCGGCGGGCGTTTGCGATCTCGCGGAGACTTGCGACGCGAATGGCGAGTGTCCCTCCGGTTCATTTGCGCCCAACGGTACGGCTTGTACGGACGACCGCGACCTCTGCACGGCAGACGAGTGCAATGGAGGTACTTGCACCCATACGCCGGTACCGATCGATGATCAGAACGCATGCACGTTTGATGAGTGTAATCCGTTCCTTGGGATCACACATATACCGATAGCCGTCAACGACGGCAATGCGTGCACGGTCGACGGGTGCAACCCGGCGACGGGCGCAATAACGCATACGTCGATCTTGACCGACGACAGCAATGCCTGCACGGTCGATGCGTGTGATCCCGTCCGCGGCGCAACGCACACCCCGGTTGCTGTCGATGATCACAACGCCTGCACCGTCGACGCGTGCAACCCAGTGACGGGCGCAATAACGCATACCGCGATCCTCACCAACGACAGCAATGCCTGCACCGTCGATGCCTGCGACCCCGTCCTCGGCGTGACGCACACCCCGGTCGCCGTCGACGATCACAACGCCTGCACCGTCGACGCGTGTAACCCAGCGACGGGCGCAATAACGCATACGGCGATCCTCACCAACGACAGCAATGCCTGCACCGTCGATGCCTGCGACCCCGTCCTCGGCGTGACGCACACCCCGGTCGCCGTCGACGATCACAACGCCTGCACCGTCGACGCGTGTAACCCAGCGACGGGCGCAATAACGCATACGGCGATCCTCACCAACGACAGCAATGCCTGCACCGTCGATGCCTGCGACCCCGTCCTCGGCGTGACGCACACCCCGGTCGCCGTCGACGATCACAACGCCTGCACCGTCGACGCGTGCAACCCGGTGACGGGGGCGATAACGCATATGGTGAGCGACTTCGACTCCGACCACGACGGCACACCGGACTGCAGCGACGCCTGCCCCACCGATCCGCACAAGATAGTCTCGGGCAGTTGCGGCTGTGGCGTCTCCGACATCGACTCCGACCACGACGGCACACCGGACTGCAGCGACGCCTGCCCCACCGATCCGCACAAGATAGTCTCGGGCAGTTGCGGCTGTGGCGTCTCCGACATCGACTCCGACCACGACGGCACACCGGACTGCAGCGACGCCTGCCCCACCGATCCGCACAAGATAGTCTCGGGCAGTTGCGGCTGTGGCGTCTCCGACATCGACTCCGACGACGACGGCATACCCGATTGCCACGACAATTGCCCGACGTTCGCCAATTTCGACCAGCTCGACTCCGACCACGACGGCAGCGGCGATGCGTGCGAGTGTGCGAGCGTAATCTGTGCCGGGAACGACGCATGCAATGATGCCGTGTGCCAGTCGACAACCGGCGTGTGCGTCGTGGTACCCAAGCCCAACGGCTCGGTGTGCAGCGACGGGAACGCATGCGTCCATACCGGCACCTGCCAAGCCGGTGTATGCGTCGGCGCGCCGCCGTTCGTATGCAGTCCGGTGGACGACTGCCACGATGCAGGCACGTGCAATCCGACGACTGGGGTTTGTTCGACGCCGACGAAGCCGGACGGCGCGGCGTGCAACGATGGCGATCCCGGCTCGTCGAGCTCGGTCTGCGAAGCCGGAGTTTGCACGGCGGTATGTCTACTCGACCGTTGCCCGACGGATCCCGCGAAGACAGAGCCTGGGCTGTGCGGCTGCGGCTTTGTCGAAACGCCCGGAGATTTCACCTGCCTAGGCGAGATCCCCGAAGACCAGTGCAGCGACCTGCTGGACGACGACGACGACGGTGTGCCGAACTGCGTCGACCGCTGTCCCGGCGACGACGACCTCGACGGCGACGGCGTCGTCGATTGCGACTGGCAGGGACTCGGTCCCGGCACCTTCGATGAGTGCCCGTACAACTACTATCAAACCGACCCTGATGATCGCGGTAGCTGCGGAAGAGATTGCACACCTGCTTCCGTCGATGCCGATGGGGACTGCCGGGCGGACTGCTTGCCTGCGCCTTGAGTTCCCTTACGTCGTCGGACTGTGCGACAAGCCGAGATCTTTGGGTGTTCGGCCCACGGAGGCGTATCGGCCTTCGCCACCACGCTCGCGGCGGCGTCATCGCGCCGACGCGACTCAGACGCGCGTTCGCGCGAGCAGTGCGGGGAGCATGAGGAGATCTCCCCACAGGCAGATCCAAATCGTGAGCGCGGACAGCCAGCCGAACTGACGAATGGTCGCGAAGCCCGACAGCATGAGCACGAGGTAGCCCGCGATCAGCATCAGGGAGGTGGTGACGATCGGCAGGCCGAGCTCGCGGAGACACCGCGCCGCCGCATCCGCGGCCGTCATCCCGTCGGCGCGCATGCGCTGGTAGTTGACGATGTAGTGCGCGGTGTCGTCGAGCGCGATGCCAAGCGCGACCGATCCGATCAGGCTGGTCGGCAGTGAGAGGTCGGCGAGGCCGACACCGAGGAGGCCGAAGAAGACCACGACGGGTCCGACGTTCGGCGCCATCGCGACCAAACCGACGGGGAACGACCGCAAGGAGATCACCATGAGGAGCAGGATGCTGCCGGCGGAAAGCACCATGGCGGCGAGCTGATTCCCCGCGATGCTGTCCGAGGCCTCGGCGAAGACGACGGTGCTGCCGGTGACGACGGCCGTCAGCTCGGGCGGGAGATCAGCCGCCGCGATGGCGGCGTCGAGACGCTGGTGGAGAGCGCCGACCGCCGCCGAGCCGCTCGCGGCGGTCCGCACCAAGAGATTCACCCGGCTCTGGTTGGCGTTGGCGAAGCGGCGCAGCTTCGCCTTCGGAATCATGAAGAGGAAGTCCGAAATCTCCTCGCGGGTCGCGGGCACGCGCTCGGCCTCGGCGGCCCCAGCTTCGTACGCGCGGTTCATCGACGCCAGGAAGTCGACGATCGACAGCGTGGCGCTCACGCCGGGCACGCCGTCGACGAGGTGCTGCAGGCGCTCGAGCGCCTGGACGTTCGCTGGCTCGCGAAATGCGCCCTCCCCCTGGCCGGTCACCATGATGTAGATCGGCGCCGCACCCACCAGGCGCTCGCTGGCGCGCTCGAAGTCGAGGCGCACGTCGGAACGTGCGTCGAAGAAGCTGAGGTAGTCGGTGTCGACCACGGTGTTCGGGATGACCGCCGCCGCCGCGGCCACCAGCACGCCCCATCCGATGAGGATCGTCGTCGGCCAGGTCGTCGCAAACGTCGCCGTGCGCGCCAGGAACACGTCGATGGCGCGCGCGAGCACGCGCATCGGCGCTGCCGGCTGCGCCTCGCCCTCCGCCGTCACGGGCGGCAGGGGCAGCATCGCGAGCAACGCCGGCAGACCGGTCACCGCGATCAGCTGCATCGCGCTCACGCCGAAGATCGAGTAGAGGGCGAAGTCGCGGATCGCCGGCTGCGGCGCCACCATCAGCGAGGCGAAGCCGATGATGGTCGTCACACCCGAGATCATCTCCGGGAGGGCGACGTCGCGAATGCAGTCTGCGGCGGCGCGCGGCGCGTCGCGGATCTCGGCGGCCAGCAGGTCGTACCGTGCCAGGACCTGGACGCCGTAGACGGCGGACATCGCGAGCAGCATGGGGCCGAGCACGATCGTGATCAGGTTGAGCGGCTCGCCGAGCGCGGCAAGCGTACCGAACGTCCAGATCGTCGCCGTGAGCGCGACGCCGACCGGCACCAGACCGGCGCGCAGCGAGCCGGTCGAGAGCCATGCCGTCATCATTCCCACCAGCACGGCGATCGGCAGCAGGCGCACGAGGTCGTGGAGCATGATGTCGGCCGCGCGGGCCTTCACGTGCTGGCGGCCGGTCACGAAGAATCGCCGCTCCGGCGTGGACTCGCCGGCGAGGATGGCCGCAATCGAGTCGTCCAGCGCGGCGGCCACGAACTCGCCGTCGGTCATCGAACGGAACGACACGTTGACGGCCGCCGTGCGGCCGTCGCGCGCGACGAGCGTCTTCGGGTAAATGCGGTCGGCGAGCGTGCGCGCACGGAGACCGGCGAGCGCCCGGGCGTCCGTCGGGATCTCGTCGATGAGCGGATCGATCCGCACTACGTTCTCCGACGGCGCATACTGGAATGCCGTGGCGTTGATGAGGCTGTCCGTGGAACGCACGCCCGGGAGCCGTCGAATGGCGTCGCTGATGCGCTTCACGGCTTCGAGCGCGGCGGTCGTGAAGACGTCGGCGGTCTCCATCCCGATGACCATGACGTCGTCCTCTCCGAAGTTGCGGACGGCTTCGGCGTAGACGTCGCGCGCCGGGTCGTGCGCCGGAAGGAGCGGCTCCTCCGACGCGTCGAGCGTGAGCCCGCCGCCGGGCGCGCTCGGATGCGCGACGGCGAAGAGCGACGCGACCGTGACCGCTGCGAAGCTCCCGAGCACGAGCCACCGGCCGCGAATCACGGCAGCGGGCCAGATCCACGCGGCGACGAACGCGAGATTCAGGACGACCGACGCCACCAACACCGGGCCCACTGCGTCGATCAGGCCCGCGTCCTCCCGAGGATCACGCGGCGAGTCTCCCAGCGAGCCCGATGCGGTTCAAGCGAGGTGCGCGCGGACGATCCCGGCCCGCCGGCGCGTGCGCATCACGGCAGGCGTTCGAGCGCCGACGTCATCAGATCGTTGTCCGGAACATCGGGGTTGGCGGAGAGCTCGTCGATCGTCATCGTCGACTGCGTGTTCTCGAGAAGGTCGGTCATCGTCGACTCCGTCGGCACCCAGACGTCGCCGAACGCCCGGATCGAGGTGCGCGGCGAGCGCAGCTCCTTGATCTCGACGCCCGCATCGTCCCAGTAGCGGATGCGGAGGGGGACGTAGTGGTCCTTCTCGATCGCCGCGACGCTGCGGGAATAGTGCGAGCGGCTGCCGGGCTTCATCACCGCCTCGACCACGTAGCACGGCGAGCCGTCCACGACCTCGTCGGGCTGCCGGCGATACGTCGCCTCCTCGAGGTCGTCGAGCGCGGCCAGGAAGTCGTCGAAGCTGAAATCGGTGCCGGCGACCGTCTGGCCGCGGATGTTCGCCCGCGCGCTCCGCTTCCGCATCGGCGAATAGATGAACTGATCGTCGGCGCGGTCGGTGCGATGGACGTAGAGGTAGCCGGTCCGCTCGAGGTCGCGTGGGCCGGTGAGGACGATCAGCATCTTCGAGTGCACGCCGTCGACGGCCCGATCGTCGGCGTCGCGGTAGTCCTTCGCCTTCAGCTGAAAGCGGATCTCCTGGGGATTCCCCGCGGGATCCTTCGACAGGATGCGGCCGCTCTGCACGACCGTGCGCAGCCGCTTCCGGTTCTTGAACAGGCGGTCGTAGATCTCGTGCCCGGTGAGCGCGCGGCCTTCGGGCAGCGTCTTCTCGACTTCGCCGTGGCTCGGGATGTCGACCCGGCCCGCCGCCGCATCGGCGGCACGCGCGATCGGCGTCGACGCCGGAGTGCCGACCAACCCGACGGTGACGATCGCGGCGAGCGTCGCCGCGCGGCGGATGTTCCCTCTCACTTCATCGGTCACGAGCGTCATCAAGGCGCAGCTCGTCGATCCGCGCAAGCGGGGGCCGCGCTTCGGTCGCTGTCGGCGCGATGCGTGGAACGACGCACGCGCGATCTCGCGCCGCGACGCAAACGGGCGCAGTGATGCGACACGCAACGGATGAAAGCGGGCGCGTTGTCGCACCCGCTTTCACGTCACCGGCAAAGCGTCAGTCCGATTTGTCCTGATACTGAGTCGCGTCGTTCTTCTTCGGCGGCGGGGTATAAACCGCCCCCCAGCACCCGCCAATGCTGTTCCGGAGCTGCACCGTCACCGGTTGGACCATCGGCAGCGTCGGCATCGGGAGATTCACCCCTTTGCCCTTGAGGACGATCTTCGCCTTGCCGCCCACGCCCGCCTTGAGCGTGATCCCCGTGATGCCGTCGGGCGTCGCATCCTTGTCCTTGTACTTGAAGCCGGTCGACTTCGCGGTCCAGCACGGCTTGCCGCCACACAACTGGTCTGCCGGCGCCTCGGCGCTCATGACGAGACCGCGCCCGTCATCGTAGATGCAGAGCAGATAGTCCGTTGTTGTCGTCGGATTGCCGAACTCCGCGACCGTCGTCGCCGCGCCCCTCGTCCATTTCCAGCCGAGCGAATCTTTCGTGTCCGGCGTCTTGTCCTTCAGCTTGATCTGCGATTTGCCGGGCTCCGTCGGTTGCTTGCATCCGACTTGCGGCGCGGGGCCGCACGCGAACTCGGTCTGACACGTCGCAGAGCAGCCGTCTCCGCTCGTCGTGTTGCCGTCGTCACACTCCTCGCCACAGCCGGATTCGACGACACCGTTGCCGCAGGTTGTCGAAGAGCCGCTGCAGGTCCCGGCGACGCACGTATCGTTGAGCGTGCACGTGTTCCCGTCGTTGCACGTCGCCCCGTCCGGCTGCGACTGGTCGATCGGGCACGTCGCGCTCGAGCCGGTGCAGCTCTCGGCCAAGTCGCAGTCGTTCGACGCGGGCCGGCACACGGTCGTCGGCGGTGCGAACGCATCCGACGGGCACGTCGTGCTTGTTCCGGTGCAGCTTTCGGCGACGTCGCACGCACCGTTCGCGGCGCGACACTGCTGCGTCGCCGGCGCCAGCGCGTCGGCCGGACAATCGTCGCTCACGCCGTCGCAGCTCTCCGCCGCGTCGCACTGGCCCGCCGACGCGCGGCATTCGGCCGTGCTCTTCGCGTCGGACGGACAGGCCGCAGCGCTGCCGGTGCAATGCTCGGCGACGTCGCAGACGCCTGCCGACGCACGACACTCCGTCGTGGCCGGCGCGAACGTCTCGGCGGGACAATCGTTGCTCACGCCGTCGCAGCTCTCCGCGACGTCGCACACGCCGGCCGATGCGCGGCACTCCGCGGTGCTCTTCGCATCGGCGGGACATTCGGCGCTCGATCCGTCGCAAGCCTCGGCGAGATCGCATCCACCGGCGGCCGCGCGACACATGGTACCGCTCGGCTCGAGCACGTCGGCCGGACAGTCGTCGCTCACGCCGTCACACGATTCGGCCGCATCGCAGACGCCCGCGGGCGGACGACACTCCGCCGTGCTCTTCGCGTCGGCCGGACAGTCTGCGCCCGCCCCGGTGCAGGTCTCGGCGAGATCGCAGAGACCCGCCGACCCGCGACACTCCGTGGTCGCCGGCGCGAACGCGTCTGCCGGGCAGTCGTCGCCCACGCCGTCGCAGGTCTCCGCGGCGTCGCAGATGCCGGCGGACGGACGGCACTCGGCGGTGCTCTTTTCATCGGGCGAGCAATCGGCGCTCGTGCCGGTGCAGCTCTCCGCAACGTCGCAGGCTCCCGCCGACGCGCGACACTCCGTCGTCGCCGGCTCGAAGCTGTCGGCCGGACAATCGTCGCTCGCGCCGTCGCACGTCTCCGCGACGTCGCACGCGCCTGCGACGGGCCGGCACTCGGCGGTACTCTTCGCGTCGGCCGGACACTCGATGCTCGACCCGGTACAGGTTTCCGCCACGTCGCACACACCGCCCGCGGCACGACATTCGTGCGTCGCCGGCTGGAACGCGTCGGCCGGACAATCATCGGTCACGCCGTCACACGTCTCGGCGGCATCGCAGAGGTCCGCGGCGGCGCGGCATTCGGCCGTGCTCTTCGCGTCGGTGGGGCAACTCGCAGCGGTGCCGGTACACGTCTCTGCGACGTCACACACGCCCGCGGCCGCCCGACACTCGACGGACGACGGCTCGAAGGCATCGGAAGGGCATCCCGCGTCACTGCCGGTACAGTTCTCGGCGACGTCGCACGGGCCCGCGGACGGCCGACACGTCTGCGTACTCGGCGCGACCGCGTCCGCCGGACACGACACACTCGAACCCGTGCAGTTTTCGGCGACGTCACAGACGCCGGCCGACGGACGGCATTCGACGGTCGCCGCTTGCACATCGTCCGCAGGGCACGCCGCGCCCGCGCCAGTACAGTGCTCGGCGGCGTCGCACACGTCGACGGCCGGACGGCACTCCACGGTCGCGGCCGCGAACTCGTCGGCGGGACACGCCGTATCGACGCCACTGCAGCTCTCCGCGACGTCGCAGACGTCGGCGGCCGCGCGACACGGGCTGCCGCTCGGTTGAACCGCGTCCGCGGGACAGTCGTCGTTCACGCCATCGCAGCTTTCGGGCGCATCACACACGTCGACGGTGGGACGGCAGACGTCCGTGCTCTTCGAGTCCGCCGGGCACGTCGCGGTGGCGCCGGTGCAGCTCTCCGCGACATCGCAGACGCCCGCCGACGGGCGGCATTCGACGGTCGACGGCTGGAACGCATCGGCCGGGCAACTCGGGCCGCTGCCGGTACAGGTCTCGGCGGCGTCGCACTCGCCCGCCGACGCGCGACATTCGACGGTCGCCGGCTGGAACGCGTCCGACGGGCACTCCGCATCGGTGCCGGTGCACGTCTCTGCGACGTCGCACACGTCGGTCGGCGCGCGGCACTCGGTTCCGGCGTCGACCAGGACGTCGGCCGGACAATCGGCGCTGGTGCCGTCGCAGCTCTCGGCGACGTCGCAGGCACCCGCCGGCTCGCGGCAGGTCACCGTGTCGTCGGCGAACGCGTCGGCCGGACAATCGCTGCTGCTTCCGGTGCAATGCTCCGCGACGTCACAGGGGCCGACCGCGGTGCGGCACTCCGTCGTCGCCGGCTCGAAGCCGTCAGCGGGGCAAGTCGTGCTCGTGCCGTCGCAGGTCTCGGCGGCATCGCAGGCGGCCGTCGAGGCACGACAGACCGCGCCGGCGTTGCCGGCGGGGTGCTGGCAGGCATCGCTGCTGCCGTCGCACTGATCCGCGGTGCACAGGATGCCGTCGTCGGTGCACGCGGAGCCTGCCGGCTTCTTCGCGTCGACGCCGCACGGCTGCCCGGGGATGCCACCACACGTTTCGCCGATGTCACACTCGCCGGCGGCGGGACGACAGGTCGTAAGCGCCGGCAGGATGACGTCCGCCGGACAGGTCGCCGTCACGCCGGTGCACACCTCGGCGGGATCACAGAGGTCGCCGGAGCCGGCACGACAGACCGCACCGGCGTTCCCAGGCGTATGCTGGCACGCATTGCTGGCGCCGTTGCATTGATCGACGGTGCACGGATTGCCGTCGGTGCTGCACGTCGTGCCGCTGGGTTGCGGGGCGTCGGCAGGACACGCGGCGCTGCTGCCGGTGCAGGTCTCCGCGGCATCGCACTCGCCGACGGCGGCGCGGCAGACGGTCGACGAAGGGGCAAATACATCGGCGGGGCACGTCGTGCTCGTGCCGGTGCAGCTCTCCGCCACGTCGCAGACGTCCGCCGCCGCGCGGCACGTGGTGCCGGCGTTACCGGCCGGATGCTGACACGTGTTCGACGTGCCGTTGCACTGATCGAGACTGCACGGATTGCCGTCACTCGTGCAGGCGGTGCCGCTCGGCTGCTTTGCGTCGGCTGGACACGCCGCGCTCGAGCCGGTGCAATTCTCCGTCGCGTCACATTCGCCGACGGCGGCACGACACGGCGTCGACGGCGAAGCGAACCCATCGGCAGGACACGTCGCACTCGAGCCCGTGCACGTCTCGGCGACGTCGCAGACGTCGGCGGACGTCCGGCACACGTTGCCCGCGCCGCGGAACTGACAGCTCGAGGTGCAACACGACGTCGGCGTGCCGTTCGCTCCGCCCTGATCGCACTGCTCGGCGCCGAAGTTCGTATCGGCCGTACCGTCACCGCAGGTGGAGACGTAGAACGCGAGATCCACGTGTGACTTGTCTTGCTCGGTGCTGCCGGTTCCCGGTCGATGCGTCGTCGGGGTTCCGAAGAAGGTGTCCTCCGGTGTCCATGGGCCGCTCGCGCTCGCGCTCGCCTCGATGAGCACGTTGACGGTCATGGTGCTGACCGTAGACGCGATGCGCCACAGCGAATGCACGGAACCGTTGATGTTGGGGCCGGTGAGCGCCTGCGTGGTCGCATCACTCACGACGGATCCCGAACCGCTGAAGGTGAGCGTCACGCGCGTGAACACCGTGCCGAACCCGGTGATCGCCGTCTGCCCGGTGTAGCGAATGAAGTTCGAGCCATCCTCCGACCACACGAACCTCTCCGCGCCCGTCGGCTCCGAGCCGCCGATGCTGTTCTTCTTGTCGCCGAACGGGAACGCGGTCGCGCTGTTGATGCCGATGTAGAGATTGGAGAACGCACCGGCGGCACCCGAGCAGTTGTAGTTGCCGCCGCTGCCGAGCTTCTCCGATCCGGGCGTCGGCGGCGTGCAACTCCAGCCACCGCCGGGCGAGTACGTCGGCCCGCTGCTGATCACGATCGCGCGGGCGGGCGATCCGATCAGCAACAGCGTGACGATCACGAGACTCGCCAGAGGAACCACGGCGAATCCATGACGCTGCCCGCGAATCGCTGTCGCCGTGCTGCGCACTGCACCGATGTGCGCAGACGAAAGTGTCCCTTGTGGCCGAGCTGACGTCATCGCAACGCCTCCGTTCCGCCTGAGGTGCACCGTGGCACCTGAATGGTCATCGATAACCGTTCATCGAGAAGGACTGTTCACCACGATCCATGCGAGCCGTGACTGCCGTGTGACCCGTGGCTGCCGTGCGACCCGTGGCTGCCATGCGAGCCGTGACTGCCATGCGAGCCGTGGCTGCCGTGACTGCCGTGCGAGCCGTGCGACCCGTGGCTGCCGTGCGAGCCGTGCGAGCCATGACTGCCGTGCGAGCCGTGGCTCCCATGCGAGCCGTGGCTCCCGTGGCTACCGTGCGACGCGTGTGACAGGTGCTGCGCAAGCAGCAGGTTCTCGCTGTTGGGCTCCGTGCGCAGCGCCTGCGCCGCCTCCGATGTGTCGAGCGCGACGTCCGGCTTGAGCGCCTGGCGCGCTTCCTCACGACTGAGGAAATCGACCGGCGTCTTGCGCAGTAACGGCAGCCCCTTCTGTTGGTCGCTCATGTCCGCTCCTTCGCCTGAGTTCACAACGCCGATCCGTTATCGCAGCTTGCCTTCGGCCGCGGCGCCCGCCGCCGGCGCAAACCGCTGCACCCGCTCGCTGTGCGACAGCATGCCGGCGCACGCCGCATCGCCGATCCGTCGCTCGTTGCGTGCGACGACGTGCGCGAGCTCTGCGACCGCCTGCGCGAGTCGCTCCTCGGTGGGCAAATCGCCATATCCTTCGTTCATCACGACGAGATCCACGCGCCGAGTGTGGACGAGACCATGCGGCGCGCCGTCGTTGCGGCAGAGATGCACCCGCTGCAAGCGCCCACGCGCGTTTTGCAGCGTCGCCACACACGACCCGTTCTCCACCGCGCCAAGCGACGCGAGCCGCCATCCGTGCGCGAGCACCGCGCCGGCCGCGAGTGGGCTCACGAGCTCCCATGGCGCCGTCGACGTGCTCGCCGCGTTCTGGATGCGCGCGCTCACCGCGTCGCGTACCGTCAGGTCCTGCGCATCACGCTCGCCCGCGGAATCGCCGCTCGTCACGTCGAACGCACACGTCGATGCACTGCCGATCCGGGTCGTACCGACGACGACCACCGCCGCCGCACCTACCGCCGCTTTACCGATCACTTCACGTCGCGAAAGCATCGCTGACCTCCTTCGAAACTCGAATCGACGACGCGGTCCACGTTCTTTCCGCAACCGACCGCGCCATGGGCAACGTCGACCGCCATCTCGTCGACTGACCAACGTCCCCTTCGTTGCCGTAACGTATTGGGGAAGAGACGACGTGTCGCATGTATCGCGGCTACCAGATGCGCCTCCATGGTCAATCGGAATGCGTTCGGTGAAGGACGGTCGACGCACGCTGCACATCTCGCGAGCGAGTCGCGCCCGCCGCGCGTTCGCGCACTGCGGCTGTGCGTCGCTGTATAGCCGCACTCGTAAGACGCGCCTATATGATCCGATATGGGTAGAGTATGATCGGCGTGCCGGGCGAACACGTGAGAGCGGCGGGGGTCGGGAGGGGAGCACCACGAATTATTTTCCGAGTCGCACCGCGTCAGCGCGATCGGCGCACGAGCGCAAAAAAAAAGCGCGCCCCGTCACGCGGACTGTCGCAATTGGGGCGCGGTCACCGCGAGCGACGCGCTGCGAGAACGCACCGACCGAGCTTCGCGTGCCGTCGACCTTGCTGTGCGTCGATCCGACGCCGGCCGCGCACACGTGCATCGTCGACACGACGCCGCCCGTCGCGGCAATCGTCACGAAGCCGTCGAATCCGAGCAACGAGGCGTTACCGACGTTCGGATTCGCATCGGAGCCCGGTGCGACGTTCGAGTGTCGCATCGATGCCGCCGCCTTCGCTGTTGGCGCTCGCTGCGCGGCGGTACGAGCGTCCGATACAAAGACCTCGGGTTGCTCCCTGACGGGATCCAGCAGCTCCTCGTCCGCGCCGGACGGGTCGGCAAGTCGGGCGTCACCGTGAAGGCCCGCGGGTTCTTCCTGCCGGATCCGCCCATGCCGTTCGCCGACGATCCGACCATCACGGTGCAAGTCGTGAACGGACTCGGCAGCTGCTGGGGCGTCGACTACGTCGTCCCGCCGAAGGCGAACAACGCCGCGAAGCTGGTCGTGAAGGAACGACCGTAACGCCGCGGCAGAGGAGCTGATCGGCGACCGAGAAGCCTAGCGGTCGATCGCGCTGATCGCGGCGCTCGTCGAGCGCCGCGCGCCGAACTTCGGGACCGCTCACTCCTCCCGGCGCACCGTCATACCGCGTAGCTCGCGGATCTCGGCGATGAGCTTCTCGCTCATGGGCGGCGGGACCCCGGCCGCGCGTTCGCTCGTTTCAGCCGCGGCAGTGGAGACGGGTGCCGGCTGCGTTGAACCGGCAGTGCGTCGGATCGAATCGGTACGCGCCGCAGTCGCCGCGCATGCTCGCCTCGTTGCTCGCGCCGAGAACGATCGTCGCACGCACCGGGGAGAGCCAGTAGTACGAGTTCACTTCGTCCATACCCGTCTGCGTGACCGTGAACTTGATCCGGTCGTGGCGACCACGCGCGTCGATCAGCTCCATCCCCAGCGCGGGTATCTCACCATAATACCGCGACGTGCAGTCCGGCGTGTCGTGATACGTCGACCGATTGCGAGCCGTCACCCAACCATATCCGCAGTAGGGTCCCGAACCCTCCGGCTGCAGGCCGTCTGAATCCACGCGCCGGGTAACCCACGAATTCTGAAAACCGATCCGCACTTGGGCGCCCGTCAGCGCTGGCAGCAGCTCGGTGAGACGGCCGGGCTCCAGTGCCAGCGTACCTTTGAACACGAGCTCTTCGTCGCCCCACGGCGGACCGAACTTGTCGATGCGAAGGCTCGGACGCAAGATGCGGCCACCGTTCACGCAGTAGTAACTCGGCGTGCAGTCGGCGTCGCAGCCGTCGGCCTCTTCGAGATTGCCGTCGTCGCAGGTCTCGTGCAGCCACTGCACGACGCCGTCGCCGCACACGGCAAAGGTGCACGCGTTCGTACAAGAGTCGTGATCGTCGTTGTTGCCGTCGTCACACTCCTCACCGGCGGTGACGATCCCGTTGCCGCATCCGGTCGGCGTGCAATTCCGGTCGCAGCCGTCGCCATCGATGCGGTTGCCGTCATCGCACGCCTCGCCGACGGCAACGACACCGTCACCGCACGTCGGCGTGCAGTCGGCGTTGCACCCGTCGCCGTCGATCAGGTTGCCGTCATCGCAGCGCTCGGCGACGTCGACGATGCCGTCGCCGCAGGGGCTGTACACGACGACGCTCCGGCCGCCGTAGTACGGTGCATTGGTCGAAACGGCGATGCCGCGTCCGAGAGCGGTCATCGAAATGCCAAAGTGATTGTCTCGGTTCCCGAAGATCGACTGCACCGGCGTGCTCGACGTCGCGTCGAAGACGTGGATGACGTTCTCGAAATACTCGTCGTAAAGGCCGTCGTGTTGGGCATGCGGATCGCTGTCGTAGAACGCCTCGACGACGAGTTGCTCGCCCACGATGGCCAGTGGGGAGCCGAAGCTGCGGCTGAACGGCGCCGAGAACGGATTCTCGAACGTTGCGAGTAAGTCGCCCGTCGAGAGGTCGAACAGATACGCGGCGCCGGCGCCGCCCTCGGCGTTCGGTGCGCCGACCAGCAAGCGATCCCCCACGGCCGCAACCGCGCTGTACGAGTACTCCGCGATCGCGGAATCCGGCATCGTGATCGTGCGCACCCAGGCGAGCGTGCATGCGTCGAACAAGTGGATCGCGGGCGGGGCGCCGCCGATGCCGAACACCGATGCCGCGATGATCGTGTCCGTGGCGGCCAGCGCGTCACCGAAGCGCTCGTGGGCCGCATGGTGCGGCGCCGCGAGCGCGCCGAGGAGCGCGCCCGTCGCACCGTCGAATGCGTAGACGGCGCCGGCCTCTTCGCCCGCCGCGTCGTCCAGGTCCGCGCCGGCGAACACGTGCCCGCACGCGGACGCGACGCTTCGTGCGTAGTCATGATCCCACGCAAACGTAGTCGGCGTGTGTGGGTCGGCGAAGGCCCGCAACAGAGCGCCCGTCGTTCCGTCGAAGAGATACACCTGACCGATAGTCGTCGAGACCAACACGTCCGAACCGAAAGGTGCGATGGCGTAGCCGAAGGCGTAGCTCTCGCCCTCGATCGGAGTCGCGGGGTACACCGTCGTCACCTCGGTACCGGTCGGAGCATCCACGAAGTACGCGCGGCTGTCGTACTCGTCGGCGGCGCCGATCAGAAGTTTCGAGCCGTCTGCAGCGAGCGAGTATCCCGGACGATAGACTACGCGGATGGCGCGGAGCGGTGCGGCGCTTGCGGTGGTCGCCGCGAGCGCCGTGAGGACGCTCGCGCACAGGAACCGCATTCCGCGAGCAGGTCCGCGGTGACGGATCGAATGACGTGTGGGGGATCTCATGCGGTTTGGGTGCAGCGCCCGCGACAGCAAGACGCATACCGTGGCGAGGGCAACCTGTAGGGTAAATACCGGACACGTCCCCGTGCAGGAACGCGAGAGGTCGCACTGTCGCACGTTCGCGACGCCGTGTGTCCTCAATAGTGAGCGTACTCCGCCGGGCTACGTGACGGATCGTCGGTGCTCAGCCGCGCACCAGGAGAACCGGCGGTTCCTCGTCCTGCATCAGATCAGGCCTTTGAGCCGGCGCCGGCGCAGTTTTCCGTCCCGCGGTTCAATCGAGCGGCTCTGCTTTCGCGACATCAAGTCCCGGTTCTTTGGGCACCTCGCGGGTACCAGGAATCGTGACTGCGCTCTCCCCCGCCAGCAGTGCTCCATAGAGATCGCGATACGCTTCGAGCATCGTCCGCAACGAAAAGAATCGCTCGACGCGATCCCGGCCGCGCGCACCGGCGACACGCGCGCGTGTCCTGTCGTCGAGCAGCGAAGCGAGGACGTCGACGAGCCCGGAGCGCGATGCGGCGAGCGTTTCGTCGTTGCCCAACAGCTCGGGCAGGGCGCCGACCCGGAATCCCGCGACCGGGATGTTCTTCGCCATCGCGTATGGGACGACCACGCCGTAGGACTCGGCGCGAACGGGAGCACAGAAGAGCGAGAAGCGATCATACCAGCGAGGCAGCTCGTGGTACGCCACGCGCCCAACGAACTCGAAATTGGCGCGTACGTCTTCCTCGCGGGTCCTCGCCACGTAGCGCGTCAGATTGGCGCCGACGCCGATGATCACGAACCGGGTTCTTGGACGGCGCTTCGCCAGGTCGATGAGCGGCTCGATGCTGTCCGGGCTCAGCTTGTCGTTCTCGAGCCGGTAGACCAAGCCCACGGTGTCGGCCGGCAGATCCGAACCGCGCGGGGCGTATTCATCGGTGTCGACTCCTGGGTAGATGACCGAGGACTGCAGTACGGGCGTTTGCTGCAGATCGCGGACGAACGCGCTGACGAACACGTGGTGTCGGATGGCGGGATGCCGCCAGGCTTGTTTGGGGTTGTTGTCATTCTCGAGGATCGGCACGTCCGGACAGACGCTCGCAATCGTGTCGACGGCGGCGCTCAACCACGGCGTCAGTCCCCAGTAGTGAACGTGAACGAGGTCCGGCGGCCGTTTTTCGACCAGGCGCCGCAGCGCGGCCGGGGGCAACGCATGGATCTCGACGTTGTGAAACGCAGCGAAGTACCTGAACCTGCTGGTCACGATCTGCATGTCGTAGTCGTGACCGAGCCCCTGGATCAGGTCGAATGCGACCTTCTCGCTACCGCCCAGACCGAGATTCGCGAAGAGATGCAAGACGCGAGGTCTGTCGCGGGCTGGCCGTCCGACCTGCTTACGCGCGACGAACAGCGTGGGCGGGCGGCGCAAGATCAACATGCGGAACGCCTGCAGTAACCGCGACGAGAACCGCGAGACGCGGAAGCGAAGACGCCACGTCTCCCTCGCCTCGTCCCACACCGTCTGCCACGCGCCCTCCCAGCTATGGATGGCCTCCGCTCGCACGGCGCGCCACCAGTCTCTCGCCAATCGGAACGGTGCCAGCAGAAGGTCGATGCGGCTCATCGTCCACCGCATACGTTACCCGCGCCCGCGGAGGTACTCGACGGCGCCTCCTGCGGTTTGCGAATAGTCCTGCCGGTGCATGGCATGGCCCGCGCGCGACTTCCGCGCTACGGGTACCAGGTCGCATGATCGATGCAGCCCGAAATGTGCTTCGCCGTTGGCGCCGTGAGGTCGATGCGTCGTACCGCACGATGCAGGGATACGCGCAAGGCGAGCCCGCGACGATCGCGGGCGATCAGCTCGGCTTGCTGCGGCATCAGATCATCGACGATCCGTGCGTGCCTTACCGTGCGGGTATCTGCAACAGCGGACTCGTGAGGACGCCGACCGGCTACCTCGCAGTCGCGAAGAACAACACGTACTGCTTCTGCGCCGAGCACGGGCTCGACGCCGCGCTCGGACACAAAGACTGGTGGCCGCCGCGCTCGAATCTCCTCGAGATCGAGCTCGACGACGGCTTTCGCGCCAGGCGCGTGTCGCGATTGGACGTCGTGCGCGACGGCGTTGCGCTCGATCGCGCAACCGATCTCCACGAAGACGCTCGCCTCACCGAGGTCGGCGGCGAGGTGTGGTGCTCCGTCAACTTGGTCGCAGAGGGCGGGCCGCCACAAGCGATGCCAGGCATCGGCCGCCTCGCCGCATCGAGCGCGGAGCTGCGACTCCGGTCGATTCCCCTGCCGCGTCTCCGCACGCCGCAGAAGAACTGGATTCCATTTGCATGCGAAGACGAGCTTTTCATTCAGTATTCGATCAACCCGCACGTCGTTCTGCGCGTGGACCCGCAAACGGCGGCAGTCACGGAACGGTACTCGTCTTGGTTCGTGAGCGCGTATTGGGGTTTGCGGGGACCGTTCTATCGCGGGGGATCGCCGCTCGTGCCGTATGACGGCTCGTATCTCGGGGCCGCTCACAGTGCGGTCCGCATGAACGGCCGGCGCGACTATCGCACGCACTTTTACCTCACCGACCCTCGGCCTCCGTTCAAGATCCGCTGGTTCGGCCGACCCGTGAAGCTTCTCCGCGCCGAACGCATCCAGTACATCTCAGCACTCCTGGTCGGGAGTGACGAGCGTTTCATCGTCTCGTACGGCGTCAACGACTGCGACAACGTCTTCGCGAGCCTCCGTGCGGCGGACGTGAAGGCAACGCTGGCGCGCGCGTAGGCCGCTCACTCCTGCCCGTGCGCCGTGACGCCGCGGAGCTCGCGGACCTCCTTGATGACCTTCTCCGCCATGTGCGGGGGGACTTCCTCGTAGTGCGAGAAGCTCATGTGGAAGTCGCCGCGGCCGCTCGTCATCGAGCGGAGGTCGGGGGCGTACTTCAAGACCTCCGCCATCGGGCACTCGGCGCGAATCACCTGGTACGGCGGCTTGGGATCGACACCGAGGACCTTGCCGCGGCGGCTGTTCAGGTCACCGATGACGTCGCCCATGCTCTCGTCGGGGACGGTCACCTCGAGGTGCATGATCGGCTCGAGGAGGATCGGCTTCGACTTCTCCATGGCGTCCTTGAACGCCATCGACGCAGCGATCTTGAACGCCATTTCCGACGAGTCGACGGTGTGGAACGAGCCGTCGAAGAGCGTCACCTTGAAGTCGACGACCGGTGAGCCGGTCAGGATCCCACGCCCCAGCGACTCGCGGATGCCCTTCTCGACCGCCGGGATGAAGTTGCGGGGAATCGCGCCGCCGACGACCTCGTCGTGGAACTCGAACCCGCCGCCGCGTGGCAGCGGCTCCATCTTGATCCAGGTGTCGGCGAACTGGCCGCGCCCGCCGGTCTGCTTCTTCAGGCGGCCCTGCACCTCGGCGCGGCCCTTGATGGTCTCGCGATACGGCACCTTCGGCGCCTTCAGCTCGACCTCGACGCCGTACTTGCGCTTCAGGCGCTCGACGGCGACCTCGACGTGGAGCTGGCCGGAGCCCGACACGATCATCTCGCGGCTCTCGACGTCGCGCTCGACGTGGAGCGCGAGATCCTCCTCCATCATCTTGTGCAGCGACTGCGCGGCCTTCTCCTCGTCGGCCTTGCTCTTCGGCTGGACGGCGAACGAGATGATCGGCTCGAAGGTCGGCAGCTTCGGGAGCAGCACCGGTGCCTTCTCGTCGGCGAGCGTGTCGCCGGTGGCGGTGTCCTTGAGCTTTGCGACCGCGCAGATCTCCCCCGCGATCGCGGCGCTGATCGGCGCCTGCTTCTTGCCCTCGAGACGGAACAGCTGGCCGAAGCGCTCCTTCGAGTCGCGGCTCGTGTTGAGGACGGTCGAGTCGCTGACGGCGCGGCCGGAGCAGACGCGCATGACCGTCAGCTTCCCCGCGAACGGATCCATGACGGTCTTGAAGACGAGTGCGGAGAACGGCGCCGACGGGTCGGCGGGGCGCTCGACGGCGCTGCCGCTCTTCGCGTCGACGGCGTCGACGGGCGGCATGTCGGCGGGCGACGCGAGGAGATCGACACATGCGTCGAGCACGGCGCCGACGCCGACGCCGTGGTGTGACGACCCGACCAGCACCGGCAGGAATGACCGCGACTTCACCGCGAGCTTCAGGCCGCGCCGCACCTCGTCCTCGCTGAGCTCGCCGCTCTCGAGGTAGTGCTCGAGGAGGGCGTCGTCGGCCTCGGCCACGGCTTCGAGCAAGCGGTCGCGATGCTCCGCCGCGGTCGCCTGCAGATCGTCCGGGATGGCGCCTTCCTTCGGCGGCTGGAAGTCGGCGCTGAAGGTGCACGCCTTCATCGTGATCAGATCGACGTAGCCGGTGAGCGCGCCCGGGCCGCCGATTGGCAGCGCGAGCGGGATCGCTTTGGTGTTGAGCGCGCGCGCGACCGGTTCGAGCGCGGCGGCGAGGTCCATCTCCTCGCGGTCGAGCTTGGTGATGAAGGCGACGGCCGGGACCTGTAGCTCGCCGCACCACGTCCACATGCGCTCCATCTCGACCTTCACGTCGCCGTGCGGAGACAGCACGAAGACGGCGCCGGTGAGCGCGTGCAGCGCGAGGCGCGCGTCGGCCTGGAACGCCGAGTAGCCCGGCGTGTCGACGATCGTGATCTCGTGCTTCTTCCAGCTGACGTGGTGGAGCGAGCAGCTGATCGTGCTCTTGCGGCGGGTCTCCTCGGGCTCGGTGTCGAACAGCGAGCTTCCGTCGTCGACGCGGCCGAGCCGGTTGGTCCCGCCGGCCGCGAACACCAGGGCGTCGGCGAGGAACGTCTTCCCCACCCCGCCCTGACCTACGATGCCGACGTTCCGGATCCTTTGGACCTCTTCGGCAGCCATGGCAGCCTCCGTTGGGTTCTATTGGTTGCGCTGGTGAATGAGGCGGAGCCCGTCGAGCGTGAGGAACTCGTCGACGGCCTCGATGGTCTTCGACTCGGCGGCGATGAGCCCGCCGAAGCCGCCCGTCGCGATCACGCGCGTCGCGCCGCCCTCGATCTCCTCGGCGACGCGGCTGACCAGCCCGTCGACGAGCGCGACGTACCCGTAGATGATCCCCGACTGCATTGCGTTGATGGTGTTCTTGCCGATCACGCGCGGCGGCTTGACCAGCTCGACGCGCGGGAGTTTCGCGGTGCGCGTGAAGAGCGCGTCGAGCGAGATGCCGAGGCCGGGCGTGATCACACCGCCGAGATACTCGCCCTTGCGCGACACGCAGTCGAACGTGGTCGCGGTGCCGAAGTCGACGACGATGCACGCGTCGTGGAAGCGCTCGTACGCCGCGACCGAGTTCACGATGCGATCGGCGCCGACCTCTTTCGGGTTGTCGTAGAGGATCGGCATGCCGGTCTTCACGCCCGGCCCGACGACCAGTGGCTCGAGGCGGAAGTAGTCGCGGCAGGTCTCCTCGAAGACGCCCGTCAGCGGCGGCACCACCGAGCAGATGATGATCGCGGCGGTGTCTTTCATCGCGAGGCCCGACGAACGGTAGAGCGCCTCGATGATGATCCCGTACTCGTCCGGCGTCCGGCCGGTGTGGCTCATCAGCCGCCAGTGGCGGATCAGGCGATCGCCGTCGTACGCCCCGATGACGGTGTGCGTATTGCCGACGTCGATCGCGAGGAGGCTCATCGCCGCTCCCGCGCTCCGTCGCGCGCGTAGCCGCCGACGACCGAGACGTCGCCGGCGACGATGCGTTCCTCGCCGGCGGCGGTCTCCATGACGAGACGCCCGGCGTCGTCGAGACCGCGCACCTGGCCGCTCACCACGCGCCCGGCGCAGTCGACCGTCACCTCACGTCCGCTGAGGCAGGAATAGGCTTGCCAATCGTCGACCAAGGAGGCGAACCCTCGAACGAGGAGGCGATCATAGATCGCCTCGATCTCGGCGCAAAGGGACGCGGCAAACGCGACGCGGTCGACGCGGGTGCCGGTGGCGAGCCGCACGGAGGTCGCAATGTCGCGCAGCTCCGCCGGAAACGCGCGCGTCCCGGCGTTCAGGTTGACGCCGATCCCGAGCACGACCCAGTGCACGCGGTCGAGCTCGGCGCTCATCTCGGTGAGGAGCCCGGCGACCTTGCGACCGTCGAGCAGGCAGTCGTTCGGCCACTTGATCGCGACCCGTCCGGGCGCGAGCGGCTCGAGCGCTCGCGCGATCGCGACGCCCGTGGCGAGCGAGAGCTGCGGCGCATCGGCCGGGGCGAGCGTCGGCCGGACGACGAGGCTGCCGTAGAAGTTCACGTGCGCGGGCGAGACCCAGGTGCGGCCGAGGCGACCACGACCGCGCGTCTGGCGCTCCGCGACCGCGAGCGTGCCTTCGGGCGCGCCCTCGCGCGCGAGCCGCACCGCCTCCACGTTCGTCGAGTCGGTCTCCTCCCAGTGGATGATCCGACGGCCGAACCGCTGCGTCGTCAGCCGCCGCGCGATCTCGCGGGGGAGAAGACGATCGGGCGCGCCCGCAAGGCGATAGCCGCCAGCGCGCTGTGCGTCGATGCGATACCCGGCCGCGCGCAGGTGCTCGACGTGCTTCCATACGGCGGCACGCGAGATGCCGAGCTGCTCGGAGATGCGCTCGCCCGAGACGAGCGGCTCGGCGTGGAGCAGCTCGAGGACCGCTGCGGTCTGGGCGCCCTCGCTGCCGTCGTCGCGGGCGGCGTCGGACGGCATCAGCGAATGCCTGTCGCGGCGCGTGGCGGTGCCACAACGAGCGCGGCAACGCGTGCCGGGAGATTCGGCCGCCTCGAATCCGGGCGGAATGCGCTGAACGTCGCGCCGCGCTTCACCGAGTCTCCACCTTCAAGTGCATCGCGACGGCGGGCGCGGAATGCGTGAGCGCGCCGATCGAGATGCGGTCGGCACCGGTCGCGGCGTACGCGGCGACGTTCGCGAGCGTGATGCCGCCGGAGAGCTCGACGGGCACGCGGCCGCCAACGAGCGCCACCAGCTTGCGCGCCTCGTCGACGCTCTGGTTGTCGAGCAGTAGCGCGTCGGCGCCCGCCGTGAGCGCGGCTTCGATCTCAGCGGCACTCCGGCACTCGACCTGAACGCGCAACCCCGCGGGCGCGCCCGCGCGCACACGGGCGACGACCGCGGCGGTGCCGCCGCCGAGCGCGACGTGCGTGTTCTTGATCAGGATCCCGTCGTCGAGCCCGAAGCGATGGTTGACGCCGCCCCCGACGTGCACGGCGTGCTTCTGGAGGAGTCGCAGGCCCGGCACCGTCTTCCGCGTATCGACGATCACTGCACGCGTGCCGGCGGCCGCCTGCACGTACCGGCGCGTGAGGGTCGCGACACCGGAGATCTGCTGAAGCAGGTTCACGAGGACGCGTTCGCCGGTGAGGATCGCGGCCGCGGGGCCGGTAACGCGCGCGATCGGCGCGAGCGCGCCGATCGCGGCACCGTCCTCGGCGACGACCTCGACCGTCACGCGCGGATCTACCGCGGCGTACACGAGCGGCGCGAGGAAGCCGCCGGCGAGCACGCACGGCTCCTGCGTTTCGACGACCGCACGCGCCGTCAGCCCAGACGGCAGCGCCGTGCGCGACGTGACGTCACCGCGACCGATGTCCTCCGCGAGCGCCGTGGCGACGAGCCGCCGAACCGCGGAATGGTTGGCGAGGCCGGTGGGATCGATTCGCGTCGAGCCGCTCAACGATCCGCGACCCGCTCGAACAGCCTGGCGCGTGACATCGCGGTCGGCTACCACGTGACTTCCAACGAGTCAAAATCGCGACGGAATTTGCGGTCGTGACGACCATGACCACCGTCGGATCGCGTCGTCGACGAGGCCGAAATCATTTGGCGGCCCGCGCCGTGCGATGCGATACAGACCGCTCATCTCATGCACCGTACATCCCGCGACCGGTACCGTGGCTCTCGCGTTTCGCTTCAAACCATTCGCTTGCACGTCGCGATCCTCTTCTCGCTCGCCGTCGTCCTCACCGGCGCGTCGCAACCGGCGTTCGGGGCGTGCGACGTCATTCCCGCGTCGCAGCGTTCCTTCGCATCGACGCTCGGTGACGTCTCCACTCCGTTCGCGCAACCGGATCAGGAAGTCGTGGTGACCCGGGACGCCGCCGTCTTCGCACGCGATCCGTCGCACAACGTCATCCATCTCGAGTTCCGTCCTCCGGGAGGGCCAGTGACGGCCGTGACCGCGCCCGCGCTCGCTCCCGACGCCGCTTCGTCGTGCTCACCAGCCGCATGTAAACGGAGCCAATGCACGTGTCTCAGATTCGTGTTCCCCGATACGGACGCGGCGGTCGGCTCGTCGACCGATGGACACGGTCTCACCGGTCCGGTCACGATCACGGCGAAGACGGACGGCAGGGAGACCGCGCGGATAGACGTGCTTCGTCTGCCGTCGAGCTCCTCGCCCGACACGCTCTTTCCTTCGTTCGTGGCTTTGCCACGCGCGAACCCGTTCCTGGCGCTCACGCTCGGTCCCGCCGCCGACCTGCTTGCCGCGCCGGACGGGTTCGGAAACCTGCTCATCCCGTTCGACTTCGCCACGATCGTCGCGCCGAACGCGACGCAGACGCGGTTCGTCGACGTCACGACGCCGCCCGGAGTGATACTCACGTCGCTCGATCTCAAGGCGTTCACCAGCACCGGCCAGCGGCTTCCCCCGCTGTTGCACCAGACCGGGACGGGCGTGCTCGCCAGCGTCGACGCTCCGCGATCCGTGCTGCGTGTCCACGGCGCGCCGGCAGGTCTGCAATCTTCGCAGGAGGAAGGCGTCGGCCCGATCGTGATCGGCGGCGTCCACGGCATCGGTGACCCCGGCTTGCGTGGCGACGCGGCAACCTTGCGCGCGGGTGGCCGCTGGGCCGTGTACGAGAATCGCGAATGCGGGCCGCAAGACCCACTACAAGAGTGCCTCGATCTCAACGGGGACGGCGATCAAAACGACTACTTCCTGTTCGCGCTCGATCTGACCGACCCGACCGCGACGCCGATCGTCATCGACGAGCTCGATGCACGTGAGCTGGGCGCCGGTAGCCACCTGCCCTTTGCGCCTCTGTACCATTTCGTCACGTCAGACGACCTCGTCGCGTTCGAGATCAGCGAAAATGGGACGACGGACATCAGCGGCGACGGCGACGCGCTCGACGTCCTGCGCTCGGGCGCGTTCGATCTCCGCCGTGGCACGCGCATTCCCCTTGCGAATGACTCCGTGCGTCTCGAGCTCGACGGACCGTTGTTGGCATTCGCCGTGACCGTCGACGAGACGGCGAAGAAAGACGTGCTGTATGCATACGACGCGACGCGCGGCGCTTTACAGCAAGTACTCTATACGACCGGCGAACCCTTCTACCTGTCGCGCTTCGTGCCCAATCTATCGCCGCCGGTCGTGTCGCGATTGTCTCCCCGCAATACCTTCGACCTCGACGTTGCCGCCGGCCGGATCGCGTTCATGGGAGCGCCGGCGTCGTGCATCGATGAGCCGTTTCCCCCACCGAATCCGTGCGCAGGTTCCGGGATCTGGATACGGGACACCGACGGCAGTCTCTTGAACCCACCCCTCTCCGCCGAATCCGGCGGAGTGCCCACCGACGACGGCCCCGCAGACAACGATTTGCGATTGACGAGCCAGTTCGTTGCCTGGAACACGGCAACCGACGTCGAGGTGAGGCTGTTGAGCGACGTCGAAAGTGGCGAGACGATCTGCCGGGACTACGCCCAGAGATTGCCGGTCGCCGTCACCTATCCGGCGCTCCTCTGGGGCGAGGCGACCGACGACGCAATTCCGTGCGTCATCGCGGAGCGAGCGTCCAACGGCGCCGAGAAAGATCGGAACGGCGACCGCGACACCAACGACTGGGTGCTGCACGTCTGGAATCCGATCGAGGGCGAGCAGAACGTCGGCGTCGCCCTCGACATCTCCGGCGTTTCAGGAACGTTGCTGCATCAGCCGGTCACGCGCGGCCCCATCGTTGCATTCGGTGTCGACGAGGTGGCGCAAGGCGAAGACCTCGACGGCGATGGATTGGTCGGCGGCCACATGTCGTCTTCACCGCTCCCGCCGTCGGTCGTCGAGCTCTACGACGCGCGCGGACACGCGCTGTTCAACCTACAACAGCAGATGGCAGGTGCGATCGACGAGAGTGTGCAGTTCTTCGACGACGGGCTCACGTTCGTGACGCCGGACCTGCACCGCACGATCCTGCGCGACCTCGATCACGACGGGTTCCTCGAGGAGCTCGCGATCGACACCCGCACCGGCCGTTCGCGGCTCATGGACGATTGTCCGGATGTCGCGAATCCCGATCAGACCGACAGCGACGGTGACGGCGTCGGCGACGTCTGCGCGCCCGAGCCCTTCACCTGCGGCGATGCACCGGATCCCCGCTGCATCGCGCCGACGTCTCCACATCGCGGCAGATTGTCGGCGCAGGCCCGCGCGACCGACGCCAAGAGTACGCTGAGGTGGAAGCTGTCGACCGCGACGTCACGATCGGCGACGGCGTTCGGCACCCCAACGACTGCGGACGTCGATTTTCACCTCTGCATCTTCGACGAGTCCGGTCTCCTGCTCGACTGGCGCACTGGTGACGCTGCGGCATGCGGCGACGAGTCGTGCTGGCATCGCACTCACAAAGGATTCCGCTACGCCTCGCACAGCGCCGAGATCGAACATGCGGCGCTGACCATCGACCGTCGGAATCAGGTCGAGATCAGGATCGACGGCGGGGGCTCGCTGCAACGATTTTCACAGCGGCAATCGCCGATCACGGTACAGTTCGGTGGTGGATCGCTCGCGTGCTGGCAGGACACGTTCACGTTTCCGCCGATGACGGACCGTGCCGCCAGCTTCGATCACCGGTCGGACTGACCGCGTCGGAGACCGACGAGCCCGGACGGACCTGATCTCGGCGCGCCGCTTCTGTCGTCGTCGAGGTCGACGAGGCTCGCGACGAACTTGGGATCGTCGCGACGCTGCGGCGCCGTCGATCACGAAGCGGCTCACGCCGGGTGCGTTCGCCTCGCGCGCACCGCACACGGTCGATCAGTCGAGTTGGTGCTGAACGATGGTGAAGCTCTGCAGCAGATCGCCGAAGCTCTTCGACGTGCGCATGGCCGAGGGATGGTGCGCGGCGAGATGCGCGATCAGTATGGCGGCCTCCTGCTCGCCGATCGCGGCGACCGTCAGCAGTCGTTCGCGACAGTACATGCAGGAAATGACGAACCTCAGCATGTCTCGACTCCTTCGCATCGGTGCGCGGCTCCGGCCCGCGCCGATACGAGGGAGCATGCGGCGTGCCCGCTTCCCGAACCGTCGTGGCGGGGCGTATACCGACGCCCGCCGTGTCGTTACGACCCAGTCGGGCGGAACGACACGGGTCACCACGCGGAGTCGCCGCGTCAGTCGGCGGACGCGTCACGCTGCACGTGCGCGACCCGCCATCGTTTCGTCACCGCCGCGGAGCTGTGCCAGGTGCGCTCCACGCCGGTTGCATCAACCGGCGCGCGCGTCTTCCAACGTTCGCAAGCTGCGCTCGAGCGTTTCTTTCTTGGCAACGAGGGCGGCGGCGCGTTGCTGCTGCTCCTCGACGATCTCCTCGGGCGCGCGGGCGCGGAACTTCTCGTCGCCGAGCTTGCGCTCGACGCCGGCGAGCTCGCCCTGCACCTTGCCGATCTCGCGGACGAGGCGCTTCGCCTCCTCCTCGAGGTCGACCAGTCCGGCGAGCGGCACCAGCACCTCGACGCCGTCGACGAGCGCGGTCGCGGCGCCTTTCACGCGCTCGCCGGCCCCGAGGTAGCGCGGCGTCGATACGCGCGCGAGCGCGGTCAGCATCCGCTCGTTGCGCTGGAGATGCGCGCGCGCGGTGTCGTCGTGGAACGCGAGCGCGACATCGAGGGCCTTCGCGGGCGGCAGGTTCATCTCGGCGCGGATGTTGCGGATCGCGCGGACGACGCCGACGACGCGGCCGATCTCCTCCTCGGCGGCGGGATCACGCTCGGCCGGATCGGCCGTCGGGTAGCGCGCGACGACGATCGACGCGGGGTCTCCCTCCGCGCGCGGCAGCGACTGCCAGATCTCCTCGGTGATGAACGGGATGAATGGGTGCAGCAGCCGCATCAGCCGCTCGAGGACGGTGACCAGCGTCTGGCGTGCGCGCGCCGCCGGCGCGCCGCCCGCCGCGAGCGCGATCTTGCTGATCTCGAGATACCAGTCGCAGTACTCGCGCCACGCGAACTCGTAGAGCCGGGACGCCGCCTCGTTGAAGCGGTACTGGTCGAGGGCGACGCGCACCTCGTCGGTGGCATCCGCGAGCCGCGAGAGGATCCAGCGGTCGACGATCGCGAAGCCGGCGTCGTCGGTCGTGGCCGCCCCGCCGTTCGTCGCCGACGCCGGCGCGCCGCCGTCGCGCTCGGCGTCGAGCTGCATCAAGACGAACCGCGCGGCGTTCCAGAGCTTGTTCATGAAGTTGCGGTAGCCCTCGATGCGGTCCTCGGAGAGCTTGATGTCGCGGCCCATCGCGGCGAGCGCGATCAGCGTGAAGCGGAAGGCATCAGTGCCGAACTTCTCCATCACCGCGAGCGGGTCGACGACGTTGCCCTTCGACTTGCTCATCTTCTGGCCGTACTGGTCGCGGACGAGCGCGTGGATGTAGACGGTCCGGAACGGCACGTCGCCCATGAACTTGAGGCCCATCATCATCATGCGGGCGACCCAGAAGAAGATGATGTCGAAGCCGGTGACGAGAACCGTCGTCGGGTAGTACGTCTTCAAGTCCGGCGTCTCGTCGGGCCAGCCTAAGGTCGAGAACGGCCACAGCGCCGACGAGAACCAGGTGTCGAGGACGTCGGGGTCCTGGCGCAGCGGCCCACCGCATTCGCATGCGGTCGGGTCTTCACGCGCGACGATCGTCTTGTTGCACGTGTCGCAGTACCAGGCGGGGATGCGGTGGCCCCACCACAGCTGCCGCGAGATGCACCAGTCGTGGATGTTCTCCATCCACGCGAAGTAGGTCTTCTCCCAGTGCTGCGGGATGAAGCGCGTGTGGTGGTTGCAGCGGCCTTCCCGTCCCTGCTCGCAGTCGACCGCTTCCTTGACCGCGGCGAGCGCGGGCTCGGCGAGCGGCTGGATCTTCACGAACCACTGCACGGAGAGGTGCGGCTCGACGACCGTGCGGCAGCGGTAGCACTCGCCGACCGCGTGGTGGTGCGGGTCGGTGCGAGTGAGGATGCCGTCGCGGCGGAAGTCCTCGATGATCTTCTCGCGCGCGTCCGCGCGGTCGAGGCCCGCGTACGGTCCGGCTTCCGCGGTCATCTTGCCGGCATCGTCCATCACCGAGATCTGCGGCAGGTGGTGACGGTTGCCGATCAGGAAATCGTTGAAGTCGTGGGCGGGCGTGATCTTCACCGCGCCCGAGCCGAACTCGCGGTCGACGTACTCGTCGGCGATGACCGGGATCTCGCGACCGACCGCGGGCAGGCGCACGGTCTTGCCGACGAGGTGGCGGTAGCGGTCGTCGTCGGGGTGGACCGCGACCGCGGTGTCGCCGAGCATCGTCTCGGGCCGCGTGGTCGCGACCTCGATGAATCCCGACCCGTCGGTGAGCGGGTACTGCAGGTGGTAGAACGCGCCCGCGGTGTCGGCATGCTCCACCTCGAGGTCGGAGAGCGCGGTGCGGCAGCGCGGACACCAGTTGATGAGGTACCGGTCGCGATAGATGAGCCCCTCTTCGTAGAGGCGCACGAAGACCTCGCGCACCGCGCGCGAGAGGCCGGCATCCATCGTGAAGCGCTCGTGCGACCAGTCGCACGAGACGCCGAGGCGCTTCAGCTGATTGATGATCGTGCCGCCGGACGAGTCGCGCCAGCGCCACACCCGCTCGACGAACGCCTCACGCCCGACCGCGTGGCGATCGGTGCCCTCGGCGGCGAGCTGGCGCTCGACGACGTTCTGCGTCGCGATGCCGGCGTGGTCGGTGCCGGGAACCCACAGCACGTTGAAGCCGTCCATGCGCCTCCAGCGCGCGAGGAGGTCCTGAAGGGTGTTGTTGAGCGCGTGGCCCTGGTGCAGCGACCCGGTGATGTTCGGGGGCGGGATGACCATCGAGAACGGCTCCCCCGGCGCGTGCGGATCGGCGCGGAAGAGGTCGCGATCGAGCCACTCCTCGTACCAGCGCCGCTCGACCTGATGCGGGTCGTATACTTTCTCGAGCGGCACTCGGGTCGGCTACCACGCGACTTCCAACGAGTCAAAATTGCGAGCGATTCTCGACGCCACCGAGCGGCGGCGTGACGTGTGATCGCCGCGCCGACCCTCTCGGTGCAGCGCGCCTCGCGTGCTATGGCGCGACGATGATCACGCGCGCCCGGATCGTCGGATCGATCATGCTCACGCTCGTCGTCGCGCACGCGACGGCGACGCTCGCAGCCACGAAGTGTCGCACGCCGCTGCCGACGCGCGCCGAGCTCCTGACCGCCGCCGGTCAGTCCCTGATCGCGCGCCACGTCGACTTCGCGCTCGGCGGATGGGCCTGGAAGAGCGTCATCCAGCGACGACATCTACAGACCGACCGCGACGTCGGCGCCGCGAGCATCGCTACCGGTCTGCTCGCGCTCTACGACACCACGCAGGACACGGCGTACCGCGACGCCGCAGCGGCCGCCGGTGCATGGCTGCTCGTCGCAGCGGAACCGGTCGGCGACGGGCTCCGCTGGCCCGACTTCGTCGACCGGCCGAGCCGCCGGTCCGCGACGCACTTCACCTCGTTCGACGACGGCGCCGCCGGCATCGCGGATCTACTGTGGCGCCTCGGCGCTGCGACCGGCGGCACGCGCTTCACCGACGCTGCGCTCGCCGGCATGCGATGGGAGATCGCACGCGCGGAAGGCGTCGGCGCGACGCCGTGCCCGTCGCTCTGCCGCTGGCATTACACCGACGATCCCGGCGATCCGACGATCTTCACCGGCATCGGGCAAGGCGCGGCGGGCATTGCGTGGGCTTTCGACGCATTCGCGGAACGCACCGGCGACACGAGCTACGAGCAGTACGCGCTCGGCGCCGCCGCCTATCTCGAGAGCCTCATCTCCGCCGACGGCGCGATCCCCGAGCAGCCCGACACGACCGGGTACGACACCGGTTTCTTGAACGGCTCCGCGGGGGACGCGTTTCTGTTCCTGCGTCTCTATCAGCGCACCGGCGACACGCGGTGGCGCGACGACGCGAATCGGCTGCTGGCGTGGGTGCGCGCACACGGACAACCGCAGGCGGCCGGCATCGCGTGGCCGATCGAGGTCGATCCAAACGGAAGCGAGGCGAACGATCTGCTGGCGACGGGCATCGAGGAAGGCGCCGCCGGGATCGGCTGGGTCGAGCTACAAGCGTACGCACTGAGCGGCGCGGCGGTCGATCTCGACACGGCGCGCGCGGCCGGCGACTGGCTCCTCGCGGGCGCACTCGACGAGTGTGGCGGGAAGGCATGGCCCGAGGACGCGGGCGGCGCGGTCGTCCACACCAGCCTCGACAACGGCGCGCCCGGGATCGGCTGGTTCCTCGACGATCTCTTCCGTGCGACCGGCGTCACCGCCTACGCGGACGGCGCCGGCGCTGCCGCAACGTGGCTCGCGGCGGTGTCGCGTGTCGACAAGCGCGGTGTGTACTGGTTCGAGAACCGGCGCGGCAAAGGCTGGCATCTGCGCGCCGAGCCGTCGTGGCACTGGGGCACGGCGGGCATCGCCGCGTTCCTCGCGCGGCTCGACGGCTGGCCGATCGACATGCCCGCGAAGAGCCGGGGTTGTAGCCGGCGCGCGCGCTACTTCCAGGGGTCGACGTAACCCTTCGGCCGGCGCACGGGCGGATCGCCCGCGTCCTCGGATTTTTGCTCCGACGATTCGAGGCGGCGCGCGGCCTGCGCGTTCTGCCGGTCGGTCGCGTCCATCTGCCGAGAGGACGACTGCGACTTGTTCATGAGCCGCGTGACCGCGCCATACCGGTCACCGCCGCTGCGTTGCATGCGCTTGTTGCCGGTGGCGGCGGCGTGCACGGGCACCGCGAAGACCAGCGAGACGAGGGCGGCCGCGACGACCGGCGCGGCCATGCGAAGAGTGAGCACCATACGATCATGATCGTGCGCGCCTGGTCGGCGGCGTCAAGATGGGTTGTGCGGTCTGCCATCGCTGGCGCGACCCGCGTCGGCCGTGGTAACCAATCGGTGCCGAGCGCGCCGGGCGCAGCGTGCTGGTGGACACGCGAAAGTGGCGGAACTGGCAGACGCGCAAGACTCAGGATCTTGTGGGGTAACACCCGTGGGGGTTCAAGTCCCCCCTTTCGCACTCGGCTCCTGCAGATGACGTGAATGGTGCCGTCGCGACGCGCGACGGCGGTGGGGTGTTGGGAAGGTGTGGCGATGATCATTCAATGTCCGCGGTGCTCGACACGTTGGCGCGCGCAAGACGCGTCCGACAGCGTCAATCCAACCTTCAAGTGCGGAAAGTGCCATCACACGTTCCGCCTCTTCCCCGGCGCGACCGACGCCGACGAGCGCGCCACCCCGGCGCGGAAGGGCGCACCGCCGGGCGCGCCGTCCGACAACCTCGAGTTCATCTTCCCGCACCGGCAGCCTCCAGCGCCGCCCGCCGCGAAGGTCAGCGTCGAATCGACGGCGGCGGCGACGACAGACGCCGCGGCAACCGCGCGCGCGGAGACGGTCACGACCGAGATCGCGAAACCCGCAGCAGCGCCCGCGCAGGCGGAACGCCTCGCAGTCGACTCTTCCTCGTCTGTGTCGCCGGCCGACTACGCCGCACGCGCCGACGACGCGGATCGCGCGCCGTGGGACGACGCCGCGCCCGACGAGCCGCCGCCAGTCGTAGTGCCGCGCGCCGATCTACCGAAGTCACCCGACGACTACACCGTCGGTGACGTTCACGACGAAGGCGCGGACGACGACGACTACGTCCTCGGCGACCCCGACGCAGAGATCGAGTCGCCGTCGGCGCACGCAGCGCCCGCCGCGTCCGCCGCGTGCGACGCAACTGCCGACGCGAACGACGAACCGATCGAGACCGAACCCGACGACCCGCTCCTCGCCGACCTCGACGAGTCGATCGTCGAGGCGACAGACCTCGACCTCCACGACGACGACGAGTTCGGGGACGACGATGCCGACGATCTCACCATCGACGGCGACGATCGCCGCCAAGAGCCGGCACCCGACACCGGCCGCGTCCTGCACCTCGAGGAGACCATGAGCACGCCGACCACGATTTCCGCCTTCTCACCGATCTGTCGCTCGTTCGCCACGCTGGTGGCGATCTTCGCGTTTCTCGCGATCGTGATGCGCGCCGACCCGGAGCAGGCCGCAACCTGGCTCGCGCACGTGCCGCTCCTCGGCCGCACGCTCGGCGCCGATCACGGCATCGTCCACCACATCAAGCTCCGCAACGTCGAGGGTGGGTACCAGCGCCTGCACAACACACGCCGCGTATTCGTGATCTCCGGCGAAGCGGTCAACAACTCCCCGGAGACGCTGGAGCGGATCGAGGTCGCAGGCGCGCTCTACGACGAGCACGGCCGGATCGAGCAGAAGGTCGTGAGCACGGGGAACCGGACGACCGTGAAGCTCGCGGAGCTCTCCGAGCCGGAGATTTCCTACCTACAGAAATTCTCGTCGCGACTGACCCTCGCGCCGGGTCAGAGCACGCGGTTCTCGATCGTGTTCCTGGAGCCGCCGCGCGGCGTGCGCGAGTTCAGCTCGAGTGTGGTGAGTGCCCGCCCGACGAATCGGGCTTCGGCTCGCCGGCAACCGGACCGGGCGCCGAATCCGGCCGCGGTGGGGTGACGTCGATCGAATCGGGCTCACCCGCGGCCTTGCGGAAGTTGCGGATGCCTTTGCCGAGCCCTTCGCCGAGCTCGGGCAGCTTGCCCGCGCCGAAGATCACCAGCACGATCATTAGGATCACGAGCAATTCACCGATTCCCATGCCGAACATCGAGCCTCCTGCGGCCGCCGTGAAAGCGACCATCCTGGCGAATATCGGACTCCTCCCAGACGCGCAACATAGTTTTCGGCTGCCACGTTGCGTTTCTGTGCTGCGCGATCCGCGTTAGAATCGCCGGCGATGGCGCGCCGACGACGTTCGCTCCTGCCGTTTGCGCTCCTGCTCTCTGCTGTGCTGCACCTCATCGGCCTCGTCGCCATGCCGGCGTCGAATGGTGCGCTCGCGCCCGAGTCGACGCCGATCGAGGTCGCGCTCGTCCCACGCGATCTCGACGACCGCCGAGCAGCGCTCGCGCCCCCACCCGAGCCGGATCGCCCACGGCAAATCGTCGCGCCGCCCGACCAGATCAACGACGTCCGTCCCGACCATCCGCACTTCGACAGCGACCGCGACAACACCGTGCTGAAGGAGACCGTGAAGGAAGGCGTGCCGAACCCGGCGCCGCCCCCCGCCCCGAAGAAAGCGCCGCCCGCACCGAAGCCGCAGCAGCCGCAGCGTCCGTCTCAGGGCAACGCCGAAGAGGACGAGCCACCACGGGCCGCGAAGGCGCCCGCGCGTCCTGCCGGCCGAAAAGCGCCCGCCCTGCAGGACCTCTTCGCGTCGACCGACGAGCTCGTCGCCGCCCAACGCGCAGCCGACGCGCGCGCCGAAGCGGGCGCCGAGCAGCAGGCGGCGGAGGGTAGACGGAAGCTCGCGCTCGCCGTCGCACCCGTGCAGCCCGACTGGGCGCTCTCGGGACCGCACGGCACCTTCGACCACCTGCCCGGCATCGAGCGCGGCAACGTCACCTTGCTCAACACCAAAGCGAACGAGTTCGCGCCGTTCGTCCGTCGCGTCGGCGAGCGCGTGTTCCAGCATCTGATCATCCGCCAGCGCCGCATGGAGCTCCGGGAGATCATCAGCGCGCAAGCTCCCGTTCGGGTGCGCGTCCTCCTCGACAAGAGCGGCAAGCTCAAGTCGGTGACGGTCGACGATCAATCGGGCAGCGTCACCATGGACGACTCGCTGAACGACGCCGTCCATACGGCCGCCTTCGACAACAACCCGCCGCCCGCCGCCGCGAACGCTGCCGGCGAGTTCGAGTTCCTCTTCATCGCGCAGCTTCACGCCTTCGATCCCGGACCAGGCGGCACGCCGTCGCGCATCGAGAGCCGTCTCAGCGTCGCGCTGCTGTGAGCGCGGCGCGGGTCTGACGCGCGGCGAGACGCACGTGTACATCGGCCACGTCGCGGTGGGCTTCGCGATGCGCGGCGCGACCGTGCGTACCGCCCGTGACGAGGGACCGTCGCTCGGCACCTGCGTGCTCGCCGCCGTCCTCGCCGATGTGCTCGTCGGCGCGTTCATGATCGCCGGCATCGAGCACGCGCGGGTCGTCCCCGGCATCACCGCCGTGGTGCCGTTCGACCTCTACGACTATCCGTGGAGCCACAGTCTCGTCATGCTGGCCGTCTGGGCCGCGGTCATGGCGGCCGTCTACTTCGTCGCGCGACGCCGTGCCGCGGCCGCATTGCTCCTCGCCGCCGGCGTGCTCAGCCACTGGGTGCTCGACGCCGTGAGCCACCGGCCCGACGTGCCGATCGGCATCCACGGGCCGTACATCGGTCTCGGTCTTTGGTATTCGAAGCTCGCGACGGTGGTCGTCGAAGGCGCCCTCTTCGCCGGCGCGGTCGCGCTCTACGCGCGTGCGACGACGCCGCGCGATCGGGTCGGCCGCTGGGCGCTCGTTGGACTCGTCACGTTCCTCGTCGCGACCTGGGCGCCCCTCTTCTTCCCCGCGCCGCCGCCGAGCGCGGACGTGCTCGGGTGGACGAATCTCGCCAGCCTTTTCCTCGTCGGATGGGCGTACTGGACCGACGCCCACCGGCGGCCTCGACCCTAGTCACACGCTCGTTCGGTCCACGCCGTGCCGCTCGCCGCGCGTGAACAATGTTCGATCGCAGCGAACGCCCCGTCGATGACTACTGCCCCCGAAAGGAGAACACCATGTCATCGACGCGAACCACGCGAATGCTTCAGGGTCTCACCGTGATCGGCGCGACGCTCGTCCTCTCGACCGCAGCGTCTGCCGTCATCGAGAGCTCGTGCCCGGCGCCTTGCACCGTGCCGCCCAAGTCCGTGCTGTTCGTTCGGCAGACGGAGGGGCTTCTCCAGTCGAATCGCATCCATCCGCTCTCCGGCGTGCTCCGGAAAGGCAGTGCCAAGACGCTGCTGCACCTCGACGTCAGCGCCTTGGTGACCAACGGCGGCGCGGTCACGTTCGTCGAGATCCATCCGACGCTCAACGGGGTCGATGCCACGCCCATATTCGACGGCAGTCAATTCAACACCTGCGACAAGAGCCAGACGACCCACTGCTCCGTCAGCGGCACGTTTTGGTGGGACATCGATGTGTTGGAAGCGGCCCATCCCGCGGCGTTCATCGGCCAACCGCTGACGATCGAGCTCAACGGCGGAAGCGTGTTCACACCGGGCGCACCTGCGGTGACCTACGAGGCGTCGTTCACCGCCCAGATCGTGAAGAAGAAGTAGCGGCACCGCGCGCGGCGCGCCGGCACCGCAGGCGCCCATCCGTCGAGCGCCCGCGACAGTGTCGGACCGACCAGGCGCGGCGTGACGTCGGCGGCGCCAGCGGGGGAAAG
>JADMIO011294189.1_pt1 | contig 41416 bp, 27 predicted proteins | sample 8958161 | NCBI WGS metagenome assembly JADMIO01 (sample SAMN16585339, study PRJNA669376) | soil metagenome | isolation source: Crop rotation soil | place: USA: Cullars Rotation, Alabama | collected 2011 | reverse complement strand
AGGCGCACTAGGCGTGCACTTAGGCGCACTAGGCGTGCACTTAGGCGCACTAGGCGTGCACTTAGGCGCACTAGGCGTGCACTTAGGCGCACTAGGCGTGCACTTAGGCGCACTAGGCGTGCACTTAGGCGCACTAGGCGTGCACTTAGGCGCACTAGGCGTGCACTTAGGGCCCTCAAATTTTAGGGGTCTCAAACGAATGACAATGGTATTTTGACATTTTTAAATCGCCTTTTATATTTATCAATATATTTATTAAGATCTAATTATTTTAACTTTAAAGATAACTTCTTAAGCTAACCAAAGTTGCTGCCATGCAATAACACACAAAACAAAACTGCCTAAAGTTAACACTATGGCTTATTGATAACTGATAACGTCTCTGATATCGTCGTCAGATGATGGACCGGACGTTAAACTTTAAGCGAAGTAAAACTTTAAATATTAAGAAAACTAATTACATGTTGTTTGGATATAAGAAACTCACATTGGATAATAATGACAATGTTTCCGACATGAATTTAAAAAATGATGATCAAGTCATCTCTGAGATTAATCAAACCAAATTTCTGGGTATAACGATTAATCCAAAATTCACTCGATTTCATCTTATAACTTATATCTCTACAAAAAAAAATTTATCACTTTATTTTTCAGTAGATTAAAGAATAAATTAAATTCAAGTTGTCTCTTGTCAATCTATTACTCAATAGTGTATCCTCATCTGTCTGACTGGAACGTGTTATGGGGTAGTGCCTCTAAATCTTGCATTCATGACTAATTTTTACTACAAAAGAGAGCGATTCGGGTAGCTTGCACAGTGAAATATTCATCGCACACCGATATTTTGTTGAAAAATATGAATTACTTAAACTTGCTGATATGAACACTTATTTTACTCATTATCTTTAAGGATCTAAATAATCAAATCCTTGATGTATGTAATTGTTTCTTAATAGTTAATAATCCCAAAAGTTCAATCTATAACTTAAGATCTGTTAACCAACTTATTACTCCTCCTTATCGCACAACTCTCCGGGAAATTTTTATTATTATTTCGTGGCCTCAGCTAATGAAGCATTTTACCAGAAACTCTGAGTACAGCGACTTCCGAATTTGCACTGAAGTCAAACATGAAACTTTGACTAATTCATCTTAATTATTTTTACAATATTTTACAAATATTTTTCTGTTACCGTTGTTATTATAGCTTTATATTCGTATTATTTATGCTACATTCATTTTATTTTCTTAATAGTTCCAGTGATTGATGCTAAATAGTAACTCACTCTGTAGCTTGCCAATTTTAAGTTGATAGTAGGCAGCACCGGCACTGACCCGTTCACTTATTCTGACTAAATATAAATTTCTGACATGGTTAGTGACCAACAGAGCGTTTGCTCTTTCGTGCGTGCCTGTTCCTTTAATTTACTTTTGTCTCAAGAATTAAAAACACATTTTGTAATATTATTTTTCGTTATCCTACTCACCCATGTTCATTGAGCAAATGTAATATGGTTGTTTTATATTGTGATTGCATGTAGTGTTCGCTTCTGTGTTTGTAACAAATAAATAGACAAACAAACTTTTGATTTCATTTGATTCGATTTGTTTGCACATAACAATAACAATAGCAACACTATTTTCGTCCATGACAACATCGAGCACTATGAAGCCAAAGCCAATCCGATGAGTAAAAAATAAAAGGTCCATTAAACGGTGCGAATCCTAAATCCAGAAAACCAGTCCAAGGAAGAGGCACTAAAAGAAGGAAGGTTTACGCGTTGGTCGCAACTCGTGGACATCGGATAGAAAACAGAGATCAAAACGGTAGGTCTTCAACTGCCTATGGAACTGCTTATATGAAAGCAAAAGCTGATGCTAAAAACAAGAAGGAGTACAAAAAGTGAATGGAAGAGAGTTCCAGATCGGCGGCGCTGCATGCTGGAAAGGACGATTAGACAGCTTACAGCGTGAAGGATGCTAGGTTTCCCAAGAGTAATTAACTTAGAAGACGGCGTGGTAGCAGGCTGCTTCACTTCTATCAAGTGAGACATATAACTTTGCCCAGGCGTGATGATGACTATAAAAATTTTGTATATCCAATTTACTTCTAGATTTCATAAGTTTATAGCTGTAACCTCCTGTTCTACTTGCAGATAATTTAAGCCAAGTTTTATCATTTACTTTTGTCATTTGCTAAGAAGTAAAATCCTTAAGTATTTTGAAGACTTCTATCATATCATCCCTCATTCTTCTCTCATTAAGAGTTGCTAATCCTGTGTTCTTCAAACGATTTTTGTAACTTTTTATACCCACTTATCAGTCTTGTTGCTCTATCCTGTACTTTCTCTAATTTATCAATATCTTTATTAAGATACGGGCACAAAACCTGAACACAATATTTAAGCTTAGGCCTTATAAAGTTTTACCAATACGTCTTTCCTCCTGCACATTATGCAGATGGAAATATTAAAGGCAAACTGATAATATTAAAGGCTAAATGGTCTTCGTAAGTCCAGCACACTCCATATAGTTCGGAATATCTAAATCTGTCCTATAATTCAAGTATTTAGAAGCAATAAGTTACTTAAAAGTTGTAGCTATGTGTTCATAGTTCTTAAGACAAAAACAAATGAAAGAACAGGCAAGTACGAAAGAGCACATGCTCTGCTGGTCACTAACCATGTCATAAATTTAAATTTAGTCATTCTTATCAAAGGAGTGAAAAGCTTGAAAGTAAATATTATTGTAAGCACTACAGAAACTATGCAATTCTGTGTTGGCCAAAGTTGCAGAGAAATAACGTAAAACAACGTAGGAACAGTCTGAGAGTGTATTGGTTTTAGTAGTACATCAGTTGAAGCATTGCAACCTAATCTCCCTAAAATAGCATTATCAAACGCGTAGAATTTTGCCTCTGCTCTCATTCCACCGGCATTTGAACAACTTGGCTCGGAGACTGGTCACACCTAAATAGTTGATGCTGTCAACCCAATTCACGTTATTATTTTGTATTATCAATGGCTTACAGGGAACATTATATCTTGGACCGATTCTCATACAATGATATTTGACTACATTACAGGGTAGGTTAAATTGCATAAGCTGGTTACCTCGGGCCGTCAGCTCGGAATTTGGTCTCTGGTGGCTGTACCGGCGAATGATCTTCATATTGCTCTGTTCTCAGCCACAACCATGAAATCTTTTAACTTATTCCCACTTAATGCCACAATCTCATCCAACCATCTTAATCTAGGTCGTCCTCTCCCTCTTTTGGCCTTTTCTCATGTCAAGCAAAATAGATTTCTCTAGTCCATTATCCCTAATTACATGTCCAAAATATTTAAGGTTTAATTCTGACATTTTATGCTCTATATGTTCGTTTATCTGCAGCTCATTTTTACAGACTCGTTGGTACGTTTAGCGCCTCAGGGAATTTTTAGCAATCTTCTCCAGCGCCAATCCAATTCTCAAACGATTCTATTCTTCTTCTGTCTTTCACTTTCATTGTCCAAAATTCACAGCTATAATAGAAGAATGGAAATACAAAAGCCTTAACAAATTTCACCTTAGTAGCTAATCAAATGTCTCGTTCTTCTCAAATTCTTTGCGACCCTTTCTTAGACACTTTACCCAATACCGTTTTTCTAGTAATCTTTCTAGAGCAATCCCCATCATAAGAAATAGTTGATTCCAGAAAATTTAAATTATGTACCACTTCAATATCTACACCATTCACAGTGAAAGAGCTCAAGAAACATTTGATAAAATCTTAGTCTTGCAGTATGAGATCATCAGTGTACATAAAACTATTCTAACAATTAAAGTTAATGAAACAACCACAGTTAGTTAGTTCTAACTTATCTGGAACAGTATCAACAAAAATGGCAAACAAAAGAGGCGAAAGGATTCACTATTGTTCAACCCCTGAGCGTAAGGGAACGTATTCAGAAACTGAACCACACCAATTTGCTGTAGTGCCATTTTTACTGTACCAATTTTTGAGGCTGTTAATATCTCCTTTGCGTCAAATTAAAAGTGGAAAGTAAATTTAATAACATCAGAGATCCAACAGTTATTGAGCTGAACTGTAGAGAGCGCAAGGCTGACAGAAAGGCGGTTTAACGAGCAAATTGTAATATAAACGCACTTATCAGTCAACTGTTCGCCAGAAAGAAACAGCTAGTGACAAGTTGATACAGAAAGTTATTTAATCTAAGAAACCCAGTACTACTTTATCGTCAAAGTGCGAATTAACGTCTACAGTCAATAATTAATATTGTGCATTTGATATTATAGCTATGAAATTTGTTACCTTGAAGAACAGATTCGAATTTACTTAAGATATCGCACATAATAATTTGTAGTTATTTTAAATACATTAATTATTGCAATCAGTCAGTTGATGTATAATTAATTAGGTCTATACAAAATTGATTGATCGATTGATTTATTGCTTGTTTTGCTTGATTAAATTGATTAATTAATTGAAAGTAAAGGTACGTACGAGTTGTACAGCTTGAAGTCAGGAGTCCACAAATGTTTTGCTGGATAGCGTAGTACAGTTATCCCATCGTAACTCTTTGGGTCCCACTTCAATCTGGAGTCCTGCCAAGTCTTCAAAAGTAAAACAGCACAACGTGATGTTAGAGTAGAACAGCACTCAATCAATCAATCAACCAATCAATCAATCAATCAATCAACCAATCAGTCAATTGGTCGGTCGGTCGGTCAATCAATCAATCAATAGGTATATTTATAAAACGCCGCTCTATGCAAAATGACGCAGTAGCGCTAATAAACAATGGATATTCAAGTAGCCAAGTGGATAAAAGCCACAACGTGAATAATGCGTGCACCTTCGATGTCCTAGCGTAAACGTTTAGCGTAATGTTTTAGCGTCATGTTGTTTTAGGGTAACGTTGTAGCGCAATGTTTAACGTAAACATGATCTCGAAAAATACAGGGTGAGTTTAAAAAATACCGCCCTTAAAATTGTCGAATAACTGCGCATTTTACTCATTTCTAAATGAAATTTTCAGCATTTCTTGTCAACATATTTTTATACATTTGTGGAAATTTCATTGCAAATGTTGAAGTATTTCCCATGTTATAAGTATTTCGTGCGAGGGTCACAAATACGGTGTTTTTCCGATCTCATATCTCATATCTCATATCTCTATTATTCAACGACAGCGTCACTGTCGTTGTGTTCATTGCTCGATTTTGTGATGCGACTTTAACTGCCTTTACCTACCTAATGCTTCAGTGGAATAAAATAAAATTTTCCACGAATGTATAAAAATTTGTTGACTACAAACTCTGGAAATTTTATTTAGAAATGACTAAAATTAAAAAGTTAATTGGCTATTTCAAGGGGGGTATTTTTTTAAACTCACCTTGTATGTGTTATGATAAATAAATGAATAAAAAAACGACAGAGTAAAGTACAGGTTTTACAGTTTTTACAAATAAAGATATTAAACTAAACTATTTGTATCACACAAATTAATGTCGAACTATGAATCGAAAGATACATTTTTCAAACTTGGTTGAAATTATTTCTATTTGACTTATAGAACATAGTAAAACAGTACAAGTAGTAGGCCTACTTACATATTTTTCGAGGAGACGGCTCGTAAGTTGAAGGTTAGCCTTGTTGACATCAGCACAAACATAGGATAGAGCCATGTCTAGTGGAGTGCTGGGTGGGTTCACATTCTTGTTGTAGTCCTTAAACAGAGCACCGGCTAGCTTCTCCTCTGTAGTACTGCTTACCTAATGCAATATAATACAATACAATACAATACAACACAACACAACACAACACAATACAGTAGAATACAATCCAACACAATGCAACACAACACAACGCAATACAATGCAATGCAATGCAATAAAATTCAAGAAGAGATTAGAAGAGCAAGCGGGATCTCAGTGCCAGTCCATTTATAAGAGGCAAGGATGCCTATTATGCAGATCTATGGCGAAAATATATGGATTTTGAGCAACACTTGCAGGCCTGCATGATCGATGATCTTGCCGCATTGAATTTAGTAGTGTAGGAGCAGCTATATCAGAAGCTTTGGAATTTAAAAAATAACATGTTTAGAAGAGTCAAATTACTCTACTCTCATTTTCATTTTGGTGTTTTATTAATGCTAACGACCAAAATCAACATAGTAATTTGCTACGAAAATGTAGAGAATGGAACTCGTCTCATGTGACGGATCGCCTATAGGCTAAAGCCGGATTTTATATCAGTTTCACCGGTCGAAAGCGGTTTCATTGAGGGTTGAGCGTTGGCATTCGAATCTCGCACCTATGGAACGCGGTCGAGACGCTGTAACAGATTCACTACACCCTCAGCCAGTAGAAGAAACAATACTCTAAGCTGATAACGTTTTATTTTATTAAGTCAAAACTGCGTGACAGCGTGCAAAGTTTAGAAAAGGTGATGTAAAAACTGAGAGGTTTAAAGGAACTGCTTCTAGTAACTTACACTACTGTTCTCGCCGTTTGGAGGAATCCGAAATTCGTTTCCGAATTCAGCTAACTCGTGCAATCGTTTAGAACTTGTCTTGTAGGCCTAGACCGACTGCTGCTCTTAGCAATGGACAGTAAAGTAGTTTGCTAAAGGCTGAAACTCGATCATCGACAGTACCGAGATGCGATTTGCGATTTCGAAAACCGCCTTGCTACCGCTAGACCATCGAGTCTCTCGATAGCTTACTCGCTAAATCACTTTAGCAAGCGGATGATGGCGAAGAATACAATTAAATAAGTTTAAGTTAAAAATAATTAACGTACCACGGCCGCAAGGCTTATGATCAGTAGCGCTGCTAACGTCATCATGTCGAACTTTGTAGAGTTGAATAAAGAGAATCGGGCAAACAGATAGCGGTAGAACAGTCCTGCAATACTGATCTAACTGAGCCGAACCGTTGTTTTATATCCATCCTGCAGATTAGCCTGTAGGCCTCGCCAGAGTTATTTTCAACCAGTGCACATGTGCAAATATCGTGAAGTAACTAACATTAGTCTTTGATTTAGTGCTGCGGTCCTGGATCAGCAAGTGCAGAACTCTACCCATAAGCGGCTATTCACGAGATAACGGAGGGGGAGGGGTGCTGCTTCCTTGCTGCATAAAGATCTATAGACAAGTGGAAGACGAAGACGGAGTGCTCTAAAAACTAAAACAAGGAATAAACAGGTTTAATAAATTAAATCAAGCAGATTGTCCTAGACACCCAAATGGGTTCGAAAACCCTGTTAGATTTACTCTTGACAAAAATATAGACCAAGTAACCATTAATATAATAGTTAACAAGTAACTACAGCAATCTAGGTGACTAATCGACTGCTCTAGGCAACAATCGTTAAGTCAAGGAGTAAGCAAATTAAATGAAAACAAAACGAGGAGTAATAGTCAATATTTAATAATATAACATATAAAAGGCTATAAGTTAAGCGTCCTTCAATTTAGATATTAGTATTTATTAATAATTGAGTAATGCAGTTTACATTTAATTAAATCAGAGATCTACTGGCATTTGTTTAGTTTAAAAAGAAAATCTGGAATGTGATGCTGGATCCTATCCAATAAGTGTACCACAATACAATGTACAGTGATTTAGGGCTTCGAGTAAACTTTTTAGCAGTAAATAACCTGATCACTTGTGATCATCATTGTTTCATGTCCAGGCGTTCCATTTGCATGAACTTCCTAGAAACCTTAAACCATTGGACCCTAACTATGAAAAGACGGTTATTACACAAGGGTGGCATAAATCGGTTGTCACGAACATTTGATTCTGCATGTCACTCTAAGCTAATTTATAGCTGTCTATGCTAGGTATCAGTGGCTTCTTGTTAACTGTGCTTACATCATAACTTGAAAACAGAATGCAACAAGTAGAAATCGAAAATTCAAAACTGAAATTATAGGTGGTGTCTCTCAAAGTAGTGTCTTGGGTCCCATTCTCTTCGTCTTATACACAAACGACCTGGGACATTTGTTTACCGAATCAGTAAAATTTAAATATTTTGCGATAATGCGATATTGTCTTAAAGTAAAAAAAGAGCAAGTATATTGAAATAAAGACCAAAGAGGACCTGGATAGTTTCTAAGAAAATTTGTATAGTTTGTCAGATTGTACCATGGTACAAGAATTTACTGGAGCGCTAAACGTACCATGAGTATGAATTTCTGCCTTGGATCTGCCATATGGCAGAGCACTTGATAGCTAGATAGATTCTTTATTCTATTCTAATGAAAATTTAGCGTTTTGTTTCCTAGACCGAAGGCGATGTCAGGAACTTTTCAAGCGGAATCTGCAACTACGGGCTATTCAAAACCACGGAGAAAAACACACCAATTCACGTTTGAAGAGAAAGCCGAAGCCAACACAATGTCAGTCCATTAGCCATGGATCGATCCATATGCTTCCATCGCCCTTCCCTTCGGCAGATATTATCTTACCGGCGCTCATGCCTCTGTACGTCTGCTTGTACTGCCGCGCTAGAATGTGAATCACGGTGTGTCCAATATCCGGAACAGATTTGATTTTGTGTATAGAACATTATACATTTATCACGATTTATGTGTGAACTACTGCGCACATTGGAACAGCTGCAAAAAGTCATTTGAAGAGTTAATAACCCAAAGTTAACTGACTGCATGAAAAATATTTGTGAAAATGTTTACAAGGTTTATTATAGTACTGTAAGAAAACCAATTTGTGACGAATTCTGTAAGCAGGGGTAAATGCAAAATTTTAATTGTATCCTATAAATGAGTTATTATCGGATTATGATATAACTAATTTAATAGCAGGCGGCAAAGTAGGCCTATTTCTAATATAATATTATTTTATAAATGGGACTACTGAACTGTATTCCTCTTCTTCAGCAGAACTAGCATACACATTGGGTCATATCACATTGGATCTGAGTCAATTGCTAAAAATGGTATTGAACAAGATTTTTTTCAATCAGGTGATTGTAGTTTTAGTAATGCTGATTGCGAGTTACTGAGTGATGATGGCAATGAGCTTGATAGTACTAATCATGGTGGCAGGGGCTAGGGTTTGATTAGATGTCTCAACATACGATCGCTCGCAACAACAAACAGTTACAAAACGCGAGCTTATCAAATACAGCAAACTACCTGTTCTGGTGTTAAGTGAAATATGACATGTAACTTCTGAGAACACCTCTCTGCGGCTTGGTGCTCCATCGGGGTAAAACTTCATATACCAGGTTAGGCCAACAGATCCTGGACACGGTGGGCTGGTCATTTACTTCATCCCTACCAGGATATTGCTCCCCAACGTATCAACGTTTGAGCCTCTCTGTGTTCGATTCAGTGGAGCTGATGGCTCTTCATTCATACTGCTGGCTGCCTATCATCATCCAGGGTCCAAACCAGCTACGAACGAGTTCTTCAGCGACCTATCTGGTATGCTTGAGGTACTCATTGTACGCCGGTGCTTTATCCTCATAGGATCATAGGACTTCAACTTCCATGTAGACGATAAAGAAGCTTCCGCCACACAACGCCTAATCGACCTCCTCTTCTTTTTCACCCTCGTTCAACATGTAACTCAACCAACCCATACTTGTGATCGTACCCTAGATTTGGTCATTACTACTGAAGAACCAGAGTTAGAGGTTGTAAATGTGGATCCTCCTGATATGTATTCTGAACAACAGAAACTGCACTTCTTAGGGTAACGGGTGATTTATTGTCTGCCATGGACGTTGGTATGGTTACACTGTTGGGATTTCTGGATCTGAGTGCAGTCTTCGTCACGATAGATAAGGAGCTTTTAATAAACCGACTAAGACAGCGTTTCTCAACCTGGGTTCCGCGGAACCCAAGGGTTCCGCCAAGATGCGTCAGGGGTTCCGCGGATCGGATCCTGAAATTTTTTAATAAATTATTATTATGACACATTACCCAAAGAGTGAAAATATTAATAAGACGTTAAAGAATAAATTAAATTTCGTCATAGATGTAATTTGGTTTTCTAAGCAATCAGATCAGCTGTTTGATACAATTAACATCAGTAAGGATTATGTTCATTTCATACTTATTATGTCGTTTGGTTTTACGTCGATTTTATGGGTTTTTGTCAAGCATCAGAAACTGTGGGGTTTCGCGGGACTTCTATTTGAAAATAAGGGTTCCCCAGTGTGCAAAAGGTTGAGAACCACTGGCCTTAGACATTAATCTGGTTATCAGAGTATCCTACTAAAATGGATTAATAGTTTCCTAACAGACAGAACACAACTGGTGATACAAGATGGCCGTTCTTCATCCATTACATTGGAAAGCTCGACCTTGGTGTTCCTCAAGGGTGTCTCCTGGGTCCTCTACTTCTTTCTATGTGTACGACTGAATTATTCACAATTATGAAAAAGCATGGCATCAATGGCCATTCCTATGCTGATGATACTAAAATCTACGATAGTGTTCATATTAACGAAGCTCAGTCCACCGTCGATCACATTTATCGTACTTTAGAAGATATATATCTCTGGCTGAATGCCAGCCGGCTAAAACTGAACGCTGACAAGACACAGTTCATATGGATTGGCAGTAGTAGACAGATTGCTAAGGTGAGATTTAATGAGATTCGGGTTTTTTGGTACCACTGTTCCCTTATCAACAACAGTTGAAGACCTTGGCATGAATTTAGGCTGTAGCCTGACAATGAGTGATCATATTGACTCGATATGCAGGTCCTGTATATTTCAGCTGCTCCAAATACGTTTACTCAAGAGCTGCCTTCCTCAGGAATCGGTCCATGTTTTAGTGAAAGCATTTGTCAGCAGTAGACTGGACTACTGCAATAGTCTTCTTTATGGTTTAGGACAGAGCCTTCTGGGTAAACTACAGAGGGAACGGAATGCAGCAGCACGACTTGTGACAGGCAGACGGAAATACGCTCATATCATCCCAGTACTTCGTGAGCTGCATTGGCTTCCAATTCAGCAACGGATAGAATATTGGCTTTCTTCCATTGTCTATAAATGCCTACATGGCCAGGCGCCTACAAAGCTAAGTGATGTCTGCATTCCTTTCCTTCTTGTCAGGTCGCTAGATCCTTCGATCAGCAGAGCTGGGGAACTGAAAATTCCACGGGTAAGAACAAAAATGGGTTTCAGGGCATTTAACATTTCTGGGCCAACTGTTTAAAACGATCTACCTGTCGGTCTGCGGCACTCACAATTCTCGTTATCACTTTTTCAAAAGAAGCTTAAAACTGTGTTATTCGATCGTGTTTATAATTAGCTGCACTAGCCCAACTGTGGCATATAGCATAGAGCGGCGCTTTATAAATCTAATTATTATTTATTTTTTTTACCCCGGGTGTAAAAGCCCTGAGGGTTTGATAAAAACGATTTAATCAAAAAAGCGTGTTGAATCGCTACCCGGCTACTCGAGATCATCTAATTTAAAAGAGCCGCGAAAGCAAACGGCGTTAAATCTCTGTAAGGTGATGGATAGCCTCTGCCAAAGGAAAGAAGTCTGCGACAATCACCTGTCTGCTCCGCTATTATTATTATTATTATTATGAAGACATAGCTTCTTTCACCTGCATTCGTGTATTAAGTGAATTAGTGTTAATTAGGGATAGATTCCTTCAAATACCTGAATACATGTAAGCTACATGAAAATTCGAAATAACCAGAATATTTACAGCGTGGCTCAGTTATAATAGGACCAAGGTACATACTCCTACTCAGTCTAAAGCTGCTACCAAGCTCACTAATAAGCACTCCACTGATCATATCAGTTGCTCACATCACACAGACTATGCCTATATCAAACCTATGGCATAATATCACCTTAGTTTGGAAAAACATGGCTTCTGAGGTGATTTCTCGTTGCTTTCTCAGTGTCTGCGTTAATCGGCTGCTACAAAACAATTGTCGTTTTCGCTCGGCCTATTCGAAGAGAAATTCCCGAACCTACACGGGTCTACCTGTAATGTCATCTGTACAAGTTTCTTAATATCATATCTAACAGATATAACAACCACCAAACCCGTGTTGGATCCGGAAAATTTGAGAATAGACCAACCGAAAGCTGCACGTGTTTTGTAGAAGCCGACTAACGCAGTCACTGAGGAAGGCAACAGAAAACCATCTCAGAAGCCATATTTTTTCAAGCTGAAGGCTACACGTTAGGTATTGTAAAAGGCAGAGCCTTTGAGATGGGATTAACTTGTTGGTTGGCGGGGTGCTGATTAATTTTGTGAGCGTGACTGCAAATTGTGGTTTGGAATGTGTATCTTGAATCTGCCATTTGGCAGTGCACTAGAGAGAGAGAGAGAGAACAACCTTGAGTCTGTATTTTGTACGATAGAGTTAGACCCATTACATCTTTAAAGATAGCATACAGAAAAGTCTATTGCTTTTCTTTCCAAAATAGTAATATGGTCTATTTCTATTCTTTTTTCTAAATTATTCTTCCATTGCAATTCCATTATATTCCAATTTTGCTCAATTTTTCTCTTTCATCCAAATTTCAGTAGACCTACCGTTCGTTCCATCTTTTCTCTTCCATACCTTTTCTTGTTAAATCCTATACATCTTCCTGTCTATTACAAGTCTACCGGTCTTTAAAATTAAAAGACTACTCTCTTTTTGAAAGCGATTCATTTCTTATGCAGTGTCCCTGGACAATAGCTTTGGGTATTTTATATATTACGTCATTATCAGGGCAGAGTGGCCATTTGATGACACTCGATTACGGAGGGATGGTCTAAAATTGTCTAAAAATTTATGACATAAAATATATGGATGAACAATCCCTCAGCTTCTTTAAAACTATGAGAGTCTTCGCGAGTCTTTATCTTCAATGTTATCAAGTCTAGGGGCCATCCATAAAGTACGTCACGCTATTTTTGACAATTTTTACCTCCCCCCCCCGTCACAATCTGTCACAAATCTCGGACCCCCCCCCCTAAAGTACGTCACATTTTTAAACTAAAAAATTACCATTGAAGAAGCAAATATTGTAAAAACTTTTTTTTTTAAGCAAACTTCAATTAAGATCTATCACAAATTACTTAATTGTTGCAGGCTAAAAATCTGTAACACTGAGAATGAAACAGTTGTCACAATTATTCAAGCAGTAACTCAATCTGCAATAGATTGAATTGAATTAAACATCACAACAGAATTTCAGGTTTTTTATGTATGATAAAAAATAAGAAATGTGTGACGTCACACATGCTTTTTACCCCCTACCCTGTCACAAACTGTCGCACTTTCTTAGACCCCCCCCCTAGAGCGTGACGTACTTTATGGACGACCCCTTATCTCCGTTATATTCAATATGACCCTGTAGGCTGACATGTCCCAGATTTTGCTCTGAACTGCATCAATGTTGAAACTCCACACGTATAACATTATTATTTATATGACAGTTTTACGTTCACTAGATTATGAAGCGGAAATTAGTTGATATATCGCGATCTCTAATCTAATACGAGTTGGATGGAAAATTACTGAACTCCTGTGGAAATCCGATACGCTACATGTATAGAATAATTATGTTCATTACTTTTATCCATTAAATAAATTATTTTTCCGCATATTTAGAGTTTTTCTGGTAGCCAGTATTATTTGTGTAATCAGGCAACCATCAAATGCTGGATAATTGACTTTCTGGCTGACAATCTTTAATTAAACTATGTTAGAAATCTCATTTATTTAAATTCATCTATTGGACATCGATCAGCCCTAATAATCTTCAGTTTTCGTCAGTTTGTCAGTGTGTCAGTACGTGGCGTCGAGCGTCAGTGGCTCCTTCACTCACCTGAGCGCCAATTATTTGTTATCCTGCTAACGCTAAAACAGTAACTCTGTTCCTAATCGAATATGGTACTCAGCAGCCCGTATTACCGGCCAAACGACGAGTTGTTTTATATTCGCCTGTGCAATATACTGATTGGTTGCTTGATTGATCTCAATTTCGTAGACTCTGAATTAATCATAAATATAATTAATGCATAAAATCATATTATATATAAGTTTATTGTAGATCTATTATTCAACGGTGATAAAAATAATCCGTTGAAATTATACATGATACAAGGATTAAGCAACTCATTGTTGGGAAACTTAATGTGTATTTAAATCTTCCGTATGTCTTATCTTTAATTACAAGTATTCAAAAAGCACGATGTAATTTCGCCAGTAGTAAATTTACTGAAAATTTAGAGCTAAAAGCTAAGTTCAACATCTGTTCCGTAAAAAGTCAATGTTGTGGAACATTAATGAAATACGCATGTACACAATCTGTCCAGGGCCATGCACCAAGCCCAGCCTACTTATATGGCTGAGCCAGTGGCGCAGAGATTAAGCGTTCGACTGTGGATCCATAAGTGCACCGCTCGAAGCAAAGGCTCACCGTCACTGATATCCCTTTGGGCAATGATACTTATGTTAAACCCAGTTTTTAGCCATTAACTTTAGCCTTCATACAAACTTTACTTACTTATAAGCACGTCGCCATGGCTCAGTGGTTATGCGTGACGTTTCGTTCGTGTCGACTTTTCCGCAGAAGGTCCGGGTTTGATTACCGGTCGAGTCAATTAGAGAGTATAATCTCGGATGTGCAACGGGGCAACCAAGCCCTCCATCCCTCCGTGGGTCGGTTAATTGATAGCAATTACTACTTAGTGGGTGAGTACTACAGAAGATTGCGAAGATAACCACAAGTCTGGCGTAAATGATCCAAGTAATCTGTATATGATCTGGAGTATATATTATTAACAACAATAATGGATACAGTAAATATGGCGGAACGTGTGATAATTATTAAGTCTGCGCTATGCTACATAAACAATAGTTGACGTAAACATCCACCAAACGTGATAAAATCAATTCTAATTGGCTTCCATACTATCGAAGTAATTTCTGTCAACAAACTGCCGCCTAGTCGGCGAATCAATACCACTAACAAATTGAAACTAGGCATTGAGGACTTACACAACCTGTTAGTCAGTATCAATCAGTCAGGAGAATTGAATAAACTTCCCAGATATGCCTTCAATAATTTAGACCACAATCCAGTATTTAAAATGGATGCGGGAGGTTTGTCATTTCTCTCTGCTCAAGCAACCACCAATCCACAAGCTATTATTAACTCGGGTTACAATGTTAGGAACTATAGGCCGATAGGCCTAGTGAAGACCCAATATATGATGATGCCAAATCCAATATGGATTTTTAAAAAGCTGTGAAATAAATCGTACAAGACAAATCTGATAATTTGCAGCAAAACCTTCTAAGTTGCAAGAGCAAGGAGATGCTAGCAGGGCTATTTTAAAGAAAATGACACTAATAAGAAAATAAATGTTGAGGGTTTCCAATATAGCTTTGATATTGCAAATCACTTCAAATATGCTTGTTCGTTAAATGCAGAAGATTGCCATAACCAATTTAAAGATTTATATAACCAAAATCTCATGTACTGAAATTGTGAAAACGATTGCGGTGTTGATGTTGAATCAGTGTGTAAAGCTATAGAATGTTTGGACCTTAATAATGCTGCAGGATGTGACGGGTTGACCGTTGAACATATTATTATTTTTTCATGAATCAGTTATTAAACTCCTTCGCACTCTATTTAATATTATGCTACATACTGGTTTAGTTCCTCATTCTCTTGGCATTGGAAAATCAACACCAATACCGAAATATAAAGGTTGTGAAAAATCTGTCTCAGCCGTTCAATTTAGAGGAATAACGATGTGTCCAATTTCATCTAAACTTCTTGAGTATTGTATTAAATATTTATTGACATTTCAACGTCAGCCTGAGAGGCAATTTGGGTTTAAAAACAAAGCAGTTACGTTAACGCTCAGCAGTCGTTTCTGAAGGTCATAAATTATTTCAATATTAGAAAAAGTACCGTTAACTTTGGCGCTATTGACTTTGGCGCTTCGGAAAGCTTTTGACTAATGTAATAGTTACGGTATGCAATCTAGTGCAAAGTAAAAAAGTTAGCTCTTGTATTATCAACACTCTCGAAAATTGATTCAGTATGGATGACACTACAGTTAATTGATGCGGTTATGCATCAGAATACATTCTGTACCTGTCTGGAGTCAAATAGGATGGGATTCTCTCGCCGATCTTGTTTGCCATTTTCGTTGATACTGTTTTAGATAAACTAGAACTTTCTAAATGCGGCTGTTTTATTAACTAGAACTGTTGCAATAGTTTTATGTACGCACACGATATTGTTCTGCTTAGTATTTCAATCACTGATTTGTAATATTTTTTCAATGTTTGTAGTGAGGTTTTTAATGAATTAGACCTGCCCATTAATGTACCTAAATGCCATTGTATGAGAATCATTCCAAGGTTCAATGTTCTATGTAAACCATTAACTATTCAGAAAAATTATATTAATTGGGTTGACAGCATCAACTATCTAGGTGTGAATATTGACCTAGCCAAGTTATTCAAACGTCAATGGAATGACAACAGAGGCAAATTCTACACTTCTGTCAATACTACATGTTCACATTATTGTAGGGGCTCGTTTTTTTGGGACACAGTGTATGTTACATAAATTAGGATCCAATGCCATAATTGATGTTTTAATACATCTAATACACTCTCAAGCTATTCCTTTGTTGCTATACGTATTTCTGCTTTAACTCTGAATATTACTGAATTGCAAGGTTTTTTTAATGCCTACAATAATATTTACCATAAAATTTGTCGCTCTTTTGGTAAAAGTACCTTGTTATATTGTCAATGGAGTTGTGGCTTTTGGCCATTTAAGTTACTCTGTCCTTATCATAGATGTAACTGTTTACATAAATTAGTCGTTCCTGATTGTTTGAATAGTAAGTTAGGTTTTGGTAATTCGAATTACAAAGATTATGCTGATATTCAAAATAAATATGCAATTCAGAGTAATGACTCAATCTCTAAAATGAGATTGAAGTTTTGGAAATATTTCGAAGGCATATGTCATAATTCGTTTGCTAATACTGATTCATAGATTAATAAAAATTCTCAATTTGTTATGAAACTAATATTATTTTGGAAAAATTTGAAAACCTATATTAATGTATTAAAGCAACCTAATATTTCGTCCAAAAATAAGCGCATCATTGGTAATTGTAGTATAGTCAATCCAAACAATGTTCTAAACTGCTAAACCATACATGAAAAGAAAGTATTTGCAATGTGAGTACTTACTATGATAGTGCAGATGAGTCCGTGGAATCCATATTAATTTTTGTGACCAACATCTGTGCGGCAGCACCGATCAGCTGCTCTGAGATTGGCATTAAACCAAGCGATCCTGATCAACTAGATAGTCTTCTTGCCTTTCGCGCATGGATAGATGATCAACTCTGTGCCAAATTTCTAGATTGGGATATATGGGTCAATGGAATTGATATCAAGGAATGGAAATTCAAGCCGAAACCTCCTATTGTGGTTAATAATGAAAACTCTGATAATAAAGGTGATAAATCTGGCAAATACCCTCGACGTAAGCGTGAAGAACTCAAATATTAGCACTACGGATTAAAACTATGACATATCTGTAATGATCTATAATATGCACGGTTTTAACGAAGGCGAAACTCTCATATCAGATGCGTGCAAAAATTATAGTTGTAAAATTATCTATACCCAGAAGCATTGGTTGACCCCAGGTATATGCATAAATTTGATGTTTTTAAAAATTAGTTTTCTTTTGGTCATGGAAAATGAAATTGAAAGTCATATTTTGGCAGGAAGATCGTATGGGGACTGTTTGAAATGATAAATAATTCTATCTCAAACTATGAAATACCACTTTTAATTAAAGAAAGATTAATCATAATTGGCACCCATGACAACATATTTATAAATACATATTTTAAATGTAAAAACACCCCTAATGAGTATAAAGATATTTTATTTGAACTATTTGCGGATACCAGCAATATTATTGATGTTATTTTTATTTTATTTTTTATTTACCCCGGGTGTAAAAGCCCTGAGAATTTGATAAAACGATGTTATTAACTAAAGAGGAATTATTTTTGGAGGTGATTTAAATAATAACTTGCATAACGACAGGGAGGTATCATATATTATAAAAATTTCTTGAAATGTATAGAATGGTGCTTATTGACATCATGATGTACAACTCTTGTTAGATTTATATTTTTAGTAATATTACTGAAGATTGCTATAGTACTATTGACTATATCGGTCTTTCTTCCTCTATTATACAATCTATTATCAATTATGACGTCGTAAGCTCCGCCTATAATTTCTCAGACTATCTAGAACGATCTGAAAGGTCGTTCTACGTTCTACTAGAATCAGTCTTTAATTAAAAAAGATCTGAGAAAAAGTGCTTGTGTTTAGGCTGACTATACCGGGTGAAGGCCTACAGGTACGATAGTAACTTTGAATAAATTCGGACGAGATGTTTCTAAACGAAAAGTACATTTTGAAGAAGAGTTCCAAGTCCCATTAGATTCGGTCTTTATCTCAGAAAAGATATGAAAAACGTGCCTGTGCATTAGGGTGTCTCATTTTTTTAATTTTTAAAGGCACACCCACCAAAAAGTTTCTCTATGACCGTATTAACTTCATTGAAAATTTTTTGTACATTTGAAAAATATTTAGGGGTCCCTCAAAGTCCCGGAATTTTTACATGTTGTCTATGTACTCATATTACAGTATGGACCAGAATAGATTTGCTGAATTTGCGGACACATTGCAAAACCAATTCTAGTGTATAAATCACAGCTAAAGGAGTCCAAAAGTATATTCTCATAACACAATACCTTTCTTAAGCTCTAATACCAAATTGGCTCGCATATTAATATCAAAATATGGGGGTCTGGGGGGCTGGGGGGAGGCTTTAAGCGCAGTCGATAGAGCATGCGCCTCAGAATCGTGAGACCTGGGCTCAAATCCTAGGTCAGCCAGCAAAGAATAAATCCCGGGGTGTTGGAAGATTAATCTTAAATCTGCGCTTGCTGCATTGTGCGCTATCTACGCAACGATTACGATTAATCATGGAGTGAGTAAAAAATAACAAAATTTCAAAAACAGATACAAACAAAATTGCAACAGTTCCGATTTCATTGACTATACAAGTTCTTCTTTCTGGGCAACAGTTGCGCGAGGTGAAAATAGCGAGAGCGTAGGCAGCTCCGGACTTAAGTACCAGGAATAATATTTCATCATCTTCAGACCTGCAGTCTTAATGGCTTCATCATAATAGTTACTAAGACTCTCTGTGTCAGTGGCGCATCTACAGAAATTCTGCATGTGGAGGGAACCATGAAAAAAGGTAGATATTCACGACAAACTTGTTAAACCTCTGAACCCCCTGAAACTCATAAGCCGCCAGATGTAGAACGTCTTCAATGCCATTAAGCATCAACTTGATCTTCAACCAATAAATGGCCTTCGCCATCCATTTAGCCTGACTTAAGACACCAGGCCTTCTAACACCATATTTTGTTTCCAGGCAAACTATGGAAGCTGCGTTAGGGAATTGGCTGGGGATATCGGGTGAAGGTCTACATGTTCGGTGAAAATTTTCAAAAGAGCCTGAAGAGCTGTTTCTGCTCGAGGGGCATATTCAGTAAGAGTTCCAAGTTCTACTAGAATCAATCCTCATTTAAAGAAAATAAAAAGTGTCTGTGTAGAAGCTGAGTATTCTCGGTTAAGGCCTAAGTAAGGTAGTAACTTTACAAAAATTTTGACAAGCCGTTTCTAATGAGGTATATATTCTGAAAGAACGTTCCAAGATTTAATAGAATCTTGGAACGCTCCTTTTTTGATATCTTTATTCCAAAAAGATATCAAAAAAGCTTACATGTTAGGCAGTAACTGTCAATAAATTGGACTAGATGTTTGTAAACGAAGTGTATATTCTAAAAAGATTGTTCAAATTCTACTAGAATCAGTTATTATTGCAAAAAAATATGAAAAACGTGCACGTGCATAGGCCGAGTATTCTGGAGTGGCCTACATGTCAGGTATTAACTTTACAAATAGTCCGATCAGAAATTTCTAAACGAGGTATATATTCTGAAAGAGCGTTCCAATTTCTACTACAATCGATATTTATTTCATTAAGATATTAAACAATGTGTTAAAATGTATATCATTGATCACACAAAATTCAAAGGCCTATTGGGTTTCGTAAAAGCCGACTAACGCAGATACTGAGAAAGGCAAAAAGAAAACCACAGCAGAAGCCATATTTTTCAAGCTAAAGGCTACATTAAGGTGTGAAAAAGGCATTGCCTTTGTAAAAAGATCTACGTGTCTGTCGATTGATTGCTCACTAGTGAATGTGGTAGCAGACTGTAAGCAGATAGCAGACTAGAGACAGAGAGAGTAAATTATACCATTACAGAAGGATACTGCGCTAAAGGGTCTCCAAATATAGATAATTGTCAGGGTATTACTATTGGTTCTCTGTTATCAAAAGTTTATGAACATAGTATACTTCATTGGCTACCAATTTCTCAGCGCATAAAATATAAAATTGCTCTACTAACCTTTAAAATTCTTCATTTTGGTAAACCTTCGTATCTCTCCGATCTTGTTTCCTTTTATCAACCCTCTCGCACTCTTCGTTCTACAAATTCTCTGCTTCTCTCCGTTCCTAACATTCGTAGTGCTGTTGGCAGGCGCTCCTTTTCTTTTGCCGCACCGACCATATGGAATGCTTTACCACTTCCCCTTCGTTCTTGTACGAGTATTCCTACTTTCTGCCATAAACTTAAAACTAATTACTTCCCCCCTTAGATACTTTAATTAAATTACCTGTAGTTTTAAGGATAAATGGACCTGCACCGTATTTGACCAGTGTTGACCCCGGTTCTCTTTCAGTGCATGCGCATGCTGACTGCGTTTGAGTGGACCAGCTAGTAGTGCTTGTGCTGTTTGAGACGTCCCTGATATCGTCGTCAGATGATGAAACGGACGTTAAACCCATTGTATTGTATTGTATACTATTTTTACTTGAAATATTTTTAACATCCAATGGACGCCAATTTGGGTTTAAAGAAAGTTAGAGTGCAATCTTTTGTGTTCGAAATATTATTGATGTTTGATAGAAAACGATTCTACCGTTAATATCTCTCGTTTAGATGTGTCTAAGCCTCTTATAATCTGATTCACAAGTGCCTATTTTATAAACTACTCATGAATAATGTAGCCTTGTATTTAGTATATATTGACAACATTTTTGAGAGTCTATCTATCTTTGGCGGTAGGATGCACTCTGGATGTTATAATTCATCCATATACGCTGACGATTTTATCTTTCTAGCGCCCTCAGTGACTGAAGCAGCGGTTAAAGTTTGCTGTGTTGAATTGGAATCTACCAACTTAAAGTTAAACATATAGAAATCTTGTTGCCTCACAATATGAAAAAACTATTTTATAAATTGTCTCAGTATACGAGCTGTCTACGACAGCATACCCTGGGTCAAGGAAGAGAAAAAAGGAAATATCTAGGTCTAAATTAATGCTCATTACAGGCAAACGATGAAAAATTTATTTTGCTTGTACGAAATGCAAATTTTATTCTTGTTTTAATGAACTGCATCAGAAATTGGAAGGAGTCCTGGATCCATCTTTATAATGCACTTGCTGCAATTACTACGTAGCAACTAGTACGTATTTGATGACTGCTACAAAAGATTGCGAATGTAACCATACGTTTGGCGTATATGATCCAATTGGATCGTATAAAGTGGGGTTGGCGACCTCACCGTCCGGTTAATGACTTTATCACCTGTGTGCTGTAATCGCTAAGGATCGCGATCAGCTTCGCGCCTTCGTTCCCGTGTTGGATTAGGGACATTCATGAATATAAACCAACTGAAACCTAAACGTATTGGTCAGAGGCGACTTACGCAGATGCTGCAGTGAAGGGCAAAGTGATCTGCGCCTTGATATCTTGGTATTAGACCAATAGGTCGCTCAAATTTCAGGCTTGCAGAGATCTTGCCACTTCGGTTGTGGCCCATGGCAATGCCGATTCTCAATGTGCTCATTAGAATATCTGAATTTGTATAAAAAATGAGCTCAATAACGCAGGGTTTACTCTAAATAGAGCGTTATCAAAACTTTTAATGTCTCCAGCACCGAAGGTATGAAACTTTGCATACATGCCTATGGTAATGATGGCATAACACTCTCTCGTACAAAAGAAGGCTGCATTTTTTTATTAGACACCAGAAAGTGTTAGATAATCCTGTGAGAATCATTGTTCGCAATATATACGCAAAAAATTAACAATAAAATAATAGCTAACAGCAATTCTTGATGGATATTAACTATGAACAAAAATCAATGTGTAAGAAAAAAATTAGATATCGTAAATGTTGCGAGTAGCGTTCATCCATGCGAAACTTAATTAATAAACATTAATGTTCATATGAAAATTAAATTTTCATCTAATATAAGCTTATAGAGTATTTTAGCTGAAATGAAACGGTTACTAAGTTACAATCTATATAATCATCCATTAATGCAATTAAAATAAAATAATTAATAAAGTTACCAAATAAATATCGTAAATTTTTCGAACATTGTATACACATGCCAAACTTCGGATTTTAAGTATTTTCAATCAGTAACATTATATTTATTTTTAGTGAGCAACGCAATTGAAATTTAAAGCTGAGGCCACAAACTTTTATGCATTTTCCTCTAACAATAGTCCGGTGCAGAGAACTAACGAAGTCGCTTACATTTCTTAAGCAGCAGGTTTTAGATTTTTAATTTGCATTATAATAATTTTTGTTTGTCCTTTTAATTTAGATTGTATTAATTTATATTTAGTATCAGTAAAAATTCACAAACATTTGGCAATATTTTGTTGTTAAATTTGTATTTATACAATATGTATGTATACAAAGACATACATATCATTAATAATTAAACTTAATGATATTAAAATTAATATCATTAAGTTTAATAATGTTAAAGTTTTAAATAGTGGTTCGGTACGGCTGTGAAAGTGAGCATTGTCAATACTGCGAATGACACGTTTCTGTAAGTGTATAAGTCTGCTACGAATAATATTATAAGAAGCTTCAAACAATGACGAAATAGTTTAAGTGAGAATATATTAAGCTGTAATAAAGAGAGATGAGGCAAATCTTTGGCGGTTTATATTTCAGTCTGCTAATAATAATAAGCGATTGGATATTTTTAATGATATGTGCGTTATGTGCTGCTGCCAAGTTAGTTTTGATCTACAATAACGCCAAGAAATTTGGTGGAATCAACTCTTGTAATATTTTCATTTTCAATTGAAATTTGTGTTATTTTGTAAGTTTCACTCTTTTCATTATACAGTGGAATGCTTCTAAAACCAAATAACATGTAATTAGTTATTTTATATTTAGAGATATATTATTAGCCTTAAACCAATCCGATAAAATTTTCAATTCCTAAACTAAATAAGGATTGATATTATAAATATTAAATATTTAAACATGGGCTTAGATCTGAAGCATATAATACCTAATTAAATCTGTAGCTTAAAATTTTGGTGTTTTGTATGTTTGTTGTTTCACAGAACTGTTTCAATTTTAGTTAAACTCGTACACTGATATTTGTGTTATTTTGTATGCATGCACAATGTGGATTGATGTTGCACTTATCACATGTTTGTATTGGTTCACGTTGCTATGCTTTTCCTGCCTTCTGATGAATGGAAGATTGATAAACGTTGCAATTTATCATTATTATGATTAAAGTCAGATTTAAACCTCTGCCGTCAATCACTGAAGCCATGTATCTTTCCAACAGTGGCACCAATTAGGGGGAACCGGGGTGGGGGCAGTCGCCCCCCAGTTCCCCCCAATTGGGGCAAGGTTTGCAAACTGATCTTTTTGCTGCATATTTTACCGAATATTTATGTTATTGGGCTTTTATGGACGCAAGTGCCTAAAATGGGAGGAGTTGGGGGGTGAGGGGCATCCATTCATATTTTGTGCGTCCGTTCATATGAAAAAATTTTCTAGGCCCCCCCAAGGAAATGGTGAATTGGCGCCATTGCTTTACACCAGATCAACCTGTAATGATAGTATTCAGCAGTAGCTAGTATCATACTCGCTGTACATGCAGTACCCGTAAATATCGTCGTAGATATCCGTGGCGTACTGAACCTCCCTCATGTAGTCCAGAGGTTCAATCATAGTGTTTCGATTTACGTAGAGAATCATGAACAGACCCAGTGTAAGAAATACAACAATAACCACAAGAACAACTGTAAAAATTCGATCTAATTTTCTCGCCAATCCGCGAAATGCTTGATAGTACTGATATTTCAATCTGCATTTCATCTCTTCATCAACATTCTCCAATTGTCTTGCATAATTATTTTCATCAAAATTATCCGTACAATTGATTCCTTGAAATTCTGTTCCAGTAAGATTTGCGAGAGATTGTTCAGCACTCAGCGATTTAGCAGGCCTAATGAAATGTTTTTGAAATCTCATGATGAGCCTTAAAGAACCAAAAGCCATGCCACTCATCCATGATGGCGGAGCTCGATCATCAGTTTCGTGTACTTTCTCTATTATTATTGTGATTACTATAGAGATTACAGTTAGAAAAGTGATGATAAATATGTACACAACTGCAACAACATGATATCAGAACGATATTAAAACTAAAATAACCCATAGCTATCGAATTTAAGAATTGTTATTATTTGGGTCCATTATGTGTGAATGAATGCCGTCTTTAATAGAGTTGGTGCTTAAGCATAATATGTTGTGATAGCTTTCCTGATGGTATCTAATGAGTGTTGGCGGTATACCAGCTTGAGAGAGTGCTATACTCTTTCTGACGGCCGTCTTTATATATTTATATACAGGCCTGTGTCGATGTCTGTGCTTCTTTATGTGTGTGTTTCTACCTTTTTATGTGTTTGTGTTTCAATTAATATAGAGATTAAATAACTATAGCGATGGTAACGGATTGCTTGAGGAAAACAGCATAGACGGAGCGGAGGCAGGGCAGGGAAAATAGATTCAGAAATAAGAAAAGAGCTACTAACCCGAGTTACCCGACCAATGCGCGCTTTTTTATTAACAGGCACAGACACTTTAAGTCCAAACACAAGATACTTTACTATGATGCTGCAGGAGCTGAGTTGAAACCGTAGATGAGACAAATAATGAAGCACAAGATTTTTGCTATAAGGTAGGATTTTGAATCCGCGAAATTTGAGAAGAGATTAACCGAAAAATGTGTACATGTACGTGTGTTTCGTAAGGGCCGATTAGTGCTGATGCTGAGAAAGGCAACTGGAAACTATCTCAGAAGCCATACTTTCTCAAGGTGAAGTCTACATTTTAGGCGTAATGGTAAAGGCATGCCTATCTCTGTGATTGGATCAACTTGTTGATCGATGGAGTGCTCTTTAGTGAACTTAATAACAGACTGTCAGTAAAAATGTGTACCTTGGACTTGACGTTTGGCGTTGTACTAGAGAGAGGAGAGAGAGAGAGAGAGAGAGAGAGTGCAGTATGAAGATGACTCTACACCTCACCCAGTGCCGGCTTTAGGACTTGGGGGGCCTGAAGCACTTCTTGTCTGAGGCAGCAAAACTCACCTATAAGCGGTAGGTTGACAGATGATACTGGCAGTTGAGCGCAGATAGTAAACTGCGAGACAATGTAGGAGTTAAAGAGAGTCACCTGCAGGGTTATCTTCTCCATCGATTCATGCGGAATGAGATGTACGACAGGGCAGAGCAAACAAATGACGACAATTGGCAGGACGTAGCTGAGGACAAAATATTGCGGCCTTCGCCTCAAGTAAAGAATAGCTCGGTAACGTTGTCTATTATCTAGCTTATATATCTGCAAACATAATACAATACGGTAAAATAATAATTTAAATTATCGTACTTTTTCTCAGCCCAATGTGATCGGGAACGTCTAACGATGAAAAATTGCAAAAATGCAATTAAGGCATGTGCGATTGCCAAGCGTAAATAAACTCTTTAAGTTGGTGTTGATATCTACTTAAATAATTTATATGCTTAGAGACTGAAGATGATATGCACATTAAAACAAAATCGAGATCACTAAAAGTCATCAGTTATTTACGAAACCAACTATTTACAAGTAGACCAGAACAAGTTTGTCGAGCAGTCTGAACTATCGCTGAGTTGTGTTCGACTGCAACAATAGAAAGGAACAGTGCCTAGCGTCCTTCAGTGTGCAGCGTTGTTCAATATTAGTTCAACAATATCGAATTTATTATCCCACGGACTTAGGACTAGGCAAATAATAAGTTTCACATTAGAATTTTTGAGAGCAGCTGAAAATAGGCTCACCAGTAACAACACCTCTTCTTAAGAAACGACCAACCCATCACAATTAAAGCTTGAATCAATCTCTCAGGTGATGCAATCAAGAAGGAAAATTTAAAATTCAGAAACGATTTCAAATGTCCTGCTTTAGTATCTGCGTCGTTTACCGGCAAGCACAGTTATAGAAAAATGAGATACCGCGAAGAGAAAGCCTATGATATGCCTATAGACTGCAGAGGAGGAATTGGAATCATTGAAGCTGCCGTTCGGCAGATCACAGAATACATAAAAATATACTATAAATATGTGATAGGCCTACCACTTCTCTAGTATGCACGACTGTCCACTGCAGATTCTTTCTGTAGAGCTCCAGATCCACTCCTATCGGATAGTAGAATGACACTTCTTTGTAGTTGTAACTGACGAGCGTAAACTCGATATAACAGGCCTGATTGTCAAACGGAAAGTACGTCATTTTCAGTCTGCAACGTGTTTTTACTGCTCCGCCCATGGCAAGCTCCGTGAATCCGTCGCTGTAAACTGATATTTTGTATTTCATAGCGTCCAGGTTATCAAAGTTCATTGAACCGGCGCTAAAATCAATGCAAAACTAAATCATTTGTTTTTTTATATCTATCTATACAGTATTCTGCCAGATGGCAGGTTAAAGGCAGAAATTTTACACACAGCATACTATCTCGCTCGTTAATGAGCACTTCATCAACGAACCCAACTAAATGATCCTACCAATGAACTGATCCAATCACAAAGGACTTTCCCTTACGACACCAAAACTGATACGTTTGTTCAAGGAAAATTTGGCTCCTGAAGACGTTTCCAGTTGCCTACCTCAATAATACATCCTACCTAATAATTCGTCTGCTCTGTGGGTGTGTGTGTGACCGTTGTTCAGCCTTATTTCTTTACAGCGGTTCGATAAGGCCACCCGTTGTGAAGCGGTGGTGGCCGGGTGGTGTAATGCGTTGATGCGATAATCTCCAAGTTGCAAGTTCAAACCTTGCTAGTTGAAATCTATTTACCGTAGCCAGTTTTTGGCCATGATCAACTGTAAGTCGCATTTTTTAGCGTGCGCAAATCGTGCGATGTAAAGGTTGAAATTTTGCCAGGCCCTTATCAAGGCAAATTAATCGAGGATCGCAGAAAATATTTACAAAAAACGTCGTTTATAAAGACGTGCTGACGAATTAGTCTTCTGAATTTTTGGGTGGACGATTTCGATGCGTCATGTTCAGAATTTTGTCAGTAAAACACAATAGAAATGGAAAAAAATTAAAATCATATTTAAAAAATGGGGCAAAACAACACGGAAGGGGGTCCACGTCCCTTGCTCTGGGTGGGTAGTTTGATGAACAATTAACCGAGCGAACACTTCCGTAGCAACTACATGAGCCAGCGTGCTGCCCGTCAGTTGACGGGCCTTAAAGCTTGTCGTACAATAATAGTAACGTATTTAGTGAGACAGCAGAGGATGTCACCATCACGGTTAATATGCAGAGCGTGAATCAATTCTAGCATAAGAGTGATAAAATAAAGAACATAATTGTGCAGTTTTCATCTATGATGACATCCGGTACTTATATTTTTTACCTGGGTTTAAACTACGAACCGTAAGATTATGTTGTGGCCACTTGAGCATCGAGATTTGCCATAAAATTAGAAATGAAATATAACTTGCTAATAAAGACATGCCTTCTACCTATTGGTGAGGTCGATTTTAGGATACCAGACACTACCAGGTGACAGACACACGGAATTTACATCAGAATATTTCTCCTTCTCCCACGAAGTCATGTGACTGTTCCAGTCCTATTGGCATAATGAACAACTAGTTTGTAAGCAGATATCAATCTACTCCAAGCTATCGCTATACCTGTACCTATACACTACCCTATGCACTCTCTAAATATCATCCATTGAAAAGAACACCATAAATCAATTAATTAAGGTGACCGGAACACAAGGGCAAAGGTGCACAAGCAAAGAGTTTTCATAAGAAAAATTTCGCATCTGGACTGGATTTCCGTTTCCTTAGCTACCAGCTAGGCTATTAGCCCCTAAAACACGCATAATTTTCTGTTGATTTAATCTCACGTTTCTTGCATCCAACACGGGAATGTAGGATAGTTGAATGATATAGCCAGCTTTAAATTAAAATTTTAACAAATAAAGTAAACTTCAAGCTAAACAGCCAAATTTAAATTTCAGTTTCGCAGCCCGTCGGCTACTTCAGTGACGGGTGAGCTCAGGACATCCAACAGAGCATCAATAGAACCCGGGGCGGACGCTTATGTTGTTTTTAATAGGAATGTAAACATATAACTTTTATAAAAAGAGAAATAAATGTAAATTTAAACACAGTATCGACTGGAAAGTTTGAGAATAATACAGCCGAAAACTGCAAGTGTTACGTAAGAGCTGGATAAACAGACATTATGCAAAGCAAGGGAAAGCCACCCAAGAAATTATAATTTTCCATGAACAAACACATCATTTTAGATGTGAAAAAGACAATGCTGTTTTGATGAGAAGAACTAGTTAAGTTGATCGACAGTCTGGCTTATTAAGGAGCGAGATAGTAGCAGTTTATGAAAATTGTTGCCTTATATACGCCATTTGAAAGATCACGAAAAGATAGATAGCATCCAAGTGTCATATAGTTACTATCGTATAGACTTACCAATAAAATCCAAAGGAATGTTTCAAAGACTTCCTCCCTTTCAACCTGAAATTGACAAAAATAATGCAAAATTAGACCTAACTTCTGCTTTTGTTTGGAAACTTAAACTACCGCAATTAATTTCTGAAAAAATGTACTGTGACATTAATAATATCGATTAAAAATTTTGAACAAAATTATAATATTTTTTAAACGAAAATTCTAAAGAAACGAAAGTCCAATTTATCGTAGGAAATTTCAACAATCTGAAATTCTGTAAGACTAGAAACTTAGTACAAAGTATATCAATATATAAATTTTGTGACTTTAAAAAATGTGAAAACCTACCTTTTTGGGCAAATTTACGATAACTCTGACGTTATACCCGGCACAGGTGGCAACATCAGTAGAGTGTGTTGCCTGGTGAAAATGTGTGGTTTCCTTATTTCTCATGGGTTTGAGTCTTGTTCACGAAAATAATTTGTTCATTTTCTTTCATTTTCAATTTTATCATTAGGGGTTAGAGTTAGGGTTGGGTGGGGGACTACGACTAGATTTTGACAAAACTTTAAAAATTCTTTGTAATTTCCTCGGTAATTATCTATGCCAGCAATTAGCATGTGCAGTGTTATTGCAAGATACACACCGTGTTACAAAAATATCGAGCACACTAAATGTTTTTGATTATCTACCCAAGTAATAATTTTTTGCCTTTGCAATTTAGCATACATCAACAGGGGTCTATTTGTAATTTATGTTGAAAACTTAAGGAGAATTGGGCGCATAATTGCTGAGATATTGCATTTGCGCGTGGCTGGTAGTTAGTCACGGTTCCCAGTATGGAAAAACAGTATGTTTCTATGCTTACGGTACAGTGCTCATGTTAAGCTTCTTATAGCTGTCGGAGGAGGGGGGGGGGGGTTGTATATTGTTGGCTCTGAAAACAGCCGTTTTTGTTTCTAATTATTCTGATTGCTATTTAAATCTGAGATTACATCATAATTTCATCTGTTCGAGCTGAACGTGGTTTTCCACTGCTTATTTTCCTGTCAGATGATCCGGTAAATGCAATGCTTTTTATCAGCCTACTCAAGTCAGCCAGGGACCAGCTTTTCAATGGAAACTCCTTTAAAAGCCACATTGCCTTAATTTCTCTCAATTCTCTGGTCAATATTCTATCATCTCTACTAAAAACCATAATTTGCTGTCTTCCGACTGGCAGTTGTTGAATCAATCGGTTAATTATTACAGCAGCTGCGATTATACTGCCAGTTACAACACTACTGGCTAGTTATACAGATTACCGCCTGATGCTAAGGTCAAGCCTAGCATGCAGCCCAGCAGACGCGTAGCCCAGCGTGTATCACATCAGGCACATAGCTTATGCTGAGTTTAAAAATGCAGACCTAGCGGCGATATTAAAATGTTAATCTGGGTTATATAATGCGCGTCGTTTACATCGGCCTGGCAACGTTATCGCTGAGGGGGTCTCATATAACATTTAATAAATTGGTCAATTTTGTAGCGATCTTGCTCAAATTAGGAGGATGTATTACAAACTGGGTCTAGTTTCACATAACTAAAAATGGCTTACTCAACTTTCAATATGCGAAATTTATTGTTAATATCGTTTCATTCTCGGTTGTTTGTAACATGGTGTAGTATGCACTGTGATGAGAGGCTCTTAAAATTAATTTGTTACAGAACAGAAGGAAAACTGTAACTGCAATTTTTCACTTTGCTACAATATCATAGCTTACTAGATCCATGATGGCTATTAGATTGAATTTCACAATAACAGTGAACATATACACATCAGGACCAGGAAGGTAAGGTCTAGTTCTGATGTCATACACTGTCGTATTCAATATCATGTCTATGATCCTCGCCTCATCGTTGACGAACCGTGAATGCTTCGATGCTGCTAGAGATCCCTGACCTAGCAAAGACATACAAATTATAATACATTTCTCTCCTTATTGCACTGTTATGGCAGGCCCAAGGTATAAATTTATATTTAGTCTACCAACACACACGTTCCTTACTGAACAATGGACCATCGGGCACAATGCAGGTATTCGGGCCTTTGTATCCCATATTAAGTTTTTCTGTGAATAAGCAATATTGAATTGTCTTTGGTGAAATATTTATGAGCTAATTATTCAACAAGTTTATCCCATCACAAAGGCTCCGCTTCTGACACATAGTCCTATCAAATATTGCCTTTAGCAGAGAAAAATTATGGCCTCTGATTTTCCTACACGCCATTCTCAGCATCTGTAAGCCAAATGTTTCTTGAAAAGTTTTAACTTTCGATGACTCTATTTCCAAGTTTCCCGGATAAAGCACTGGACTACAGTATAGTCCAGTGCTTCTTCAAGGTATTTTTGCAATTTGATTTGTTTAATAGTTTGGGTAACTGTCATATTTATTAACGATGAATAAAAGGAGGTCCTGTCTTAATTCAATGGTGATCGTCAGACCGCTGGAGACCTAATCTTTGAATTAAGGATCATTGTTTCTTGTTAGCTACAAAAAGCTTTCAACACGGAATGAGCTCTATGCCTGAGGCGATTTTCACTTAGTGGGTATGGTAACCAAATATTTGCCTTTCTGTCATAACCTACCTACCACATTAAGGACGTCACTACTAGCACATGAAATAAAACTATACCAATGTCAATGTTAATTCAAAAATGTCAATTCAAAAATAGCAAATGCTGATGTTTCTAGAGAAAGCGAATTAATGTGCGGAATCAGTATCTCAATATAATTGCACAATATCAATATTTCAATGTAATTTCATGGTATCATTACGCATAAGTCAAGTGATCAAACAGTACGAAATGATGGACGCTGAATTGGTGATTCGAATTTAACGCCTGACGCAGACTGCTAAACATCGCGTGCCACGCGTAGTGTTTTTAGCTTATTCCACCTTCTCTTCCAAAATTCTGCGTTTGACGCCATTTATGAGCAGGTGTTGCTATCGGTGCTCAAATTAGACACGACTTAGCGCAATTTAAGAATGCTTACCTATTTGAGCACTGGAGCAGAGTGTAGACGACAGAGAGAGAAATATTAAAACCAGCTGTAGATCTGTGATTGATCGATCGAACATCTTGCTTAATTTATATTCCATGACCGAATATTATGTTAGTACTCTACTGTTGATCAGGATTGAAGGAAAGTGGTCAATGCTGCTATTAATTCTATAGCTGCGAATTTAGTAAAAGGTGTCCTTAATTTTGAAAGCCATCTTAGATTTCGCCCGCCTGACTAGATTTTGGGCTAAACTATTGTTGGTCTATTAATACTAGGCTCTAATTAGAGCTGTTGAAAAATAAGCTGAAAAACAATTAAATGCTACTATTTTAACTTAACTTAACTATACTGATTCAGATAGTGAATAAAGACTTTTATCACCATTTAAAATTTATTGAGTGTCAGTTTTTATAAATTAGTTACATAGATCTTGAGAAATTGGCAACTTTTTGAAATTATGGGTTAAAATAGATTTCTACAAATCAATGGTTTCCAACGCGGGCGATATTGCCCACGAGGGGTGTTGAAACGATTCAGGCGAGGGTAGGTAGCCTCAAGTGAAATGTGGTGAATAAAAGTATGAAATGGAGAAAAACAAGAAGATAAACGAATTGACAACGATTTGGGTATATGTTTCATTTCCTAAATATCATATGAAGTGTCGTTGTATTAAGATACTTTAATAATGAAAAAATAATATATACGTTATAGTATATCGGTGGTCAACTCTGGCAATAGCTTTTGAAACATTATCATCAATTTAAAGCTTTTAAAGTTAAAATGAAATCAGTAAAATACACTGCTCATAATGAACAACCATATACACATTTTGTCTACTTCAACTGCACCCTAATAGGGAGCAGTTAAACAACCAAATACAATAAAATAAATTAAAGGCATGCAGAATGAGAAATCTCCATACATGCATTCTATGTAGGAACAAAGAGCCTATAACTAAATGGAATTGTTTGGATGATGCATCTGTGTATTAAAATATAACCACATACCTTTTGGAGTATTGCAACCTTGTCGCCACTTTCCACGTATTTAAAAGTTGATGAATTATCACTCACAAATACAAAAGCTGAGCTGAAAACAGTAATAATAGTCAATAACGAAAAGCATTCTTCTACGATGATATCTTAGCTTCGAGTACGATGATAAACAACTTCAAGTAAATATATTACCAGAGCTCACAAAATATGCTTTGCTTAGAGCACCCTAATAGGGTGCAGTAGGCCTTAATGGGTTAAATTTTATGCCTATATAAGTTATATAAATTTCACATAAGTTATATAACATATCAGTTTCAGGTTCAGGAAGCATCAGATGCTTGATATAAGTTCTATGGAAGTTATATAAGTTTTATGTAAGTTATATATTTGTAAACATATTTCCCTTCAAATCGATGGAGTAAAATTCATTTTTCCTGGAATTTTTCAGGCAATAAGACCCCAGTATGTTGTAAAAATTGACTTTTTACAAGAGCACTTTTATAATACACTGAGAGTGAGATAGCCTTACTTTATTTTTAAAACTTTAAACACAAAACTATTCTTTGATCACAATTCTAGACAAAAATACACAGGCTCGAGCAAGAGTCTAATATAGGAGAGCTGGTTTTATGGTCTAACGTTTATCACCAGATTATGGCTCTTTCAGAGCAACACCGATCAAGTCTGCTTATAACGTCTTACTTCAGATCTATTTTAAGACGCGGATTTATCAGTAGCCACACCCTAACCCTTACCCCTACTTTGCCCTACTTCTAACCTACTGTTTATGAAAAATATAATAGTCTTCTGCTGTATTCTTACCGACTACGTTTATTAGAGTCCCGCGGTTAAATTTCATAGTCCGTTGAATGGTAAACAGAGATGTTTACCAGGCACGGTACAGCTACCAAACGAATCTGATATCATCCTAGGATGAGGAAATTGGCGCTAAACTCATATAAACCAGAGTCAATGCCATATCGAAAGAGATATTTTTGTGGATGATACTTACAACTTTAAAGAAAATTGGAGAAAGTTTGAAGGGAAATAAAGATAATTACTCCTGTTCAAAGAATACAATAATCATTTCCCAACCAAAATTGAATAGTAACGGAAATTTATTTTTTACCAAATTGATTAAATCTAAATCAAAGTAATAGTTTAAAAAATAAAAAATGAATAATTTTGCATGTATGCGCAAAATGACTCACAAAATTCTGTATTTACAATTGTCCCTAGAAATAATGTACACTTATCAGTAGAGCAGCTGTTCCCAAACTGTGCTCCTAAGGGCTCCGCTCAAAGTTCCAAGGGCTCCAAAGTTCCAAAGAAATAATGTACACTTATCAGTAGAGCAGCTGTTCCCAAACTGTGCTCCTAAGGGCTCCTCTCAAAGTTCCAAGGGGCTCCAAGTTTAAAAGTTTTGCGGCCGCTCCAGGAATAGAAATAAAATTTGAATGAAATTAAAGATAAAGAAATAAGAAGTAGAATCAAATGTACCGAAAACGCATTGTATGCGATATTACCCCTAAACACTATTAACCTGTAAGACATAGGCTAGGGTAGGATTACGGTAGGCCTAGAGGCTTCGCCATGGAAATTGATTCTAAAAAGGAGCTCCACCGCAAATATTGATTCTTAAAAGGGCTCCGCCAAGTCAAAAGTTTGGAAACCACTGCCGTAGAGTTTTGAGAAGAGTTTACGGATGCCCCTGGAATTATTTGTAAATTAGTTGTATACTCTTTGTGCCAGGACACTATAATAACGTACATGTCGATGATAGTATTTAGTACTTTGACCTCATAATTTATTTGTATATTACTATTCATCTGTCCATTTCAGGGGATTGCAATGAGGTGGAATGCATGGGGATGGTCTCAAATGATTTATTGCCTACGCCCATACATTCACCGAACATGACATTTAATACCAATCTTCCTTCTCAAGCTGGAAATTCGCACACTTATTTTTCTTTTCTGTGTTGGGTCTTGGAAATATTAGAATGGACCAACCCATTGCTGCAACTGTTCATAAGAGGCTATAAAAGCAGATACTGAGAAACTGAGCAATGGAAAACTGAAAGCCATAATTTTCCCTGATGAAAGACATTATTCTAAGTGTGGTAAGAGCAAAGCCTCTGCGGTGGGACCAACTATTGGGTTGGGCTACAGGGTGCATAATAATGAACGTGACAGTAGACTGTGTGACAGTAGATTGATTCATTGAACATGCAATTTGGCTGATATCTAAATAAAAATGGGTATCGTTTTGTCCATGAAGGTTTCGCACTTAATCAAAACACTGCCATAGATAAACTTGTTAGGGCTGTAGGCTAAGCAGGAGCGGTTCCAGCCTAAAAGAATTTAAAATTTGAGGGAAAATCCAAAATCTTGCAAAACAATGTTCCTATTAAACAAGGATAATCATGGAAAAATTTGGGGAGGCAGATGAAAACTTTAGGGGACATGCTCCCCCCAGCCAGGGCCTAGAACCGCAACTGGGGCTAAGGCTGAAGGCTCGGGGGACCGTGACCAGGGTAGAAAATTTAAAGGGTCAACGAGCTTTTAAAATTTGGGATGGTGACGGTTTATCTACAATTGAAGAATTTTACACTTTAATCAACTTTGCTACACAACTTCGCCACTAAAGTATCCGCTCTAGTTGCCCCTTGTGAACAAGTGCCACTATCAGTGAGTTCAATTCCAAATATTCTAGAATCCATTATTGGTGAACTCTGAATGCCGTTAATGAGGCATTGAAGGCGTGACGATTCTAATGTTGCTTTATGGATTGGTTGCCAGAAACATTCATTACAATGAATGTGCAAGAATTCATTAAACTGACGAAATTTAAAACAGTAACCGCTTTCAAGTTAAGCCTTTAATATTAATAGCAATCCTTTAAGCTACATTGCACTATCTGCTGGATCGTCGTCAGCGTAACTGATCACAGGGTAATCAAAAAGTCATAAATCAAAAGGTTTCACACCGCAGATATACGTGTTTTCACCTAATCCGCTAATACTGGTATAATGACTGGGGCACTCAACGAAAATAGTGTGGTAGCCGTAATTATCACTTGTAAATTTATAGCGCCCATAATATTTAAATTCTGAAAATATTTGCATCCTTCATCTGTTTTTTTTTATTCGACATTGAAAGAACATTTCGAGCCGCACTTTACAGGGTGGGGAAAAAATAATCCCCTAGCGAAATCTCAATAACTTTGACAAAATTCAAGCTTTTATCCAAATATTTTAGGGCTTTCTGGAGGTGATAATTTGACATCTAACTGCCAAATTTTGTTGAAAAAAATTTATTATTAAAACGGTTACAGGGTTTCAATGAAAAAATCCAAAACCCAAATTAACGAAGCTTTTCAAATAGCGGTGGCTCAATTTAACAGAAGTAAGAATTACTGGAACATCTTGTATAAATTGCTGCTGGAAATAATGTGAGCTATTCAGTCGTAGCATAGCTGCAGCAACTGTCTTAATGATGAACTTGGCCTAAGCTGCTGCAGCTCTGAGCCAAAAAATTAACAGTCCATTGCGCCAAGCTATAGCTTTTTAGCCTGACCGCTGCAGCAGCTGCATGCTACATCCTTTACTGCATGACAAAATGATGAAATTGTGCAATTGACAGTAGCTGATACGCTAACAGGAGGATGCACCAGGGACGAGCAAGGATACTCGACAAGCGGCAGAAGGGATTGGCATCAGTCAACGATTAGTTGAAAGAATAGGTAAACATGATCTCCAGCAATCATCGTTCAAACTCACGCCAGTGCAAAGTGATCACGGGCGCCACAAAGCATAAAAGACTAACACGCTGTCTGGCTCTGCTACGACGCTTGACAATGTGGAGGGAAAGACAGTGTTTTTCACAGATGAGAAATTCTCTTACGTTAGTCCGCCAGTGAACAGCCAAAACAATCGTGTCTTGCCAAGAGGCAGAAAACGTGATGTTGATCCACTACGCCTCATGGTCCAATGGGCCAAGTTCTCTCCGCACGTCACAGTATCTGCAAGAGTGTGCTTTAGAGGCAAGGAAAGGCTTCACTTCGTGCCAGACAAGGTGAAGGTGAATTCAGATTTCTACGTGAATGATCTCCTTGCTAAGTTCATCTAGGACTGTGGAAACCTGCTGCCAAACAATTTTGTATTCCACCAAGATGGCGCCGCGACACATTCGGCTCGTCTCGTTCACGTATGAATCGAGCGGGGCAGGTCGGAGTTCGGAGCCATAAAAGAAGGATGAGTGGCTACCAAACTCACCTGTCCACGTCTCGACTACCACGTCTGAGGCTCTATGTTTGAGCGGTACGAAGTGTTCACTTCACAGCCAACTAACAAGGCTGAACTCAAGGCTGTGCTGGAGGCAATCTCGAAAGACTTGTCACAAGGGGCTTTCGATCTGGCTGTGCTAACATTCTGGAAGAGGCCACAGACGTGCATTCGAGCAGATGGCTGTCACTTTGAATATCTACTCAAATGCAATCGAAAGCATCAACAAACGGCCCATTCAGGGTCAAAAATAAATGAGTGTCTGTTGAATAAGCTTTGTTAATTTGGTCTTTTGGATTTTTCATAGAATCCTGTAACTTTTTTAATCTAAATATTTTTCTACCAAATTTGAATATTAGATGTCAAATTTTCTTCTCTAGAAAGCCTTAAAATATTTTGATAAAATCTTGAATTTTGACGAAGTTACTAAGAATTCACTAGGGGGTTATTTTTTTGCTCCACCCTATATATGCATAAATAATAATTGAAAAAAAGCGGCGCCGCATCTAAACATTATGCATTCAAGGAACAGTTTTCAAGGTCTAATTTATCGAATCGACGTTTTGTAATTCGCTGGGTATTGGTGGTGCGATCCCGGAATGTGTAAACTATTTTATAAAGGAGAAGAAAGGGAATGTCGTCACAACTGGAAACTAAATAATTGGCCTTGCGTCATGTTTAAAAATCGTTTCTATTCAGAATGTTATATAACATTCTGTAATATATATGTTACCTGTTATCCGTTATTTGTTTTCCGGTGTCTGTTATTCCTGTTATAGGTATCTGTTATATATCTGCTATCTGTGTGGTATCTACTATCTGTTTTCTGTTATATATCGGTTACCGGTATCTGTTATATACAGGGTGGACCAAAATAAATAACCCCTTTCTATTTTTTATAGCTCTGTCAGTTTTGGACTTAGGCACTTAAATTTTTTGGAATGCATAGACAAGAGGTTTTGCAATAAATGGTAAAAATATTATTAAGTTGCGCCTATTCGTTTTTTAAATTACAGCTATTTGAATTTAAAAGTACAATTTTTAAATTGACGCCACAATTTTTTACAAGGTTATGTCGATCACTAATGAATTTATGCCACTTTAAATATTAAAGTGAATTTTCTATTGGAAATTCTATTGGCAGAATTGCAGAGCGTAATCTGAAGTCAAATAATTTATACATTATTAATTTTTTTTAAATAGGGAACTAAATTTGCGAGGCTAGCGTACTGCACACGAACAGGCTGCTAGCTGCCAGCGTGTCTAACCGTTACGTCTGACGTAATGGCTGTGAAGAGAAAGTTAAGAGGGGCATATCCCTAAAAATAATAAGCTATTGCATTTTACACCAGCTTAAAATATTTAAGTAGGCTATTTAATAAACAGAATTCTAATCTTTATATTTGATCTGTTATTTTGAAAATAGAAAGGTGAAACAATTGAATTTAAACGACTCCATACTACGTAACGCTACTGCATCACTTCTAAAATTATACTTTTAAACTCAAATAGCTGTAATTTAAAAGCGAATAGGCGCAACTTAATAATATTTTACCATTTATTGCAAAATCTCTTGTCTATGCATTCCAAAAATTTTAAGTGCCTAAGTTCAAAACTGACAAAGTTAATAAAAAATAAAAAGGTTTTTTTTTGGTTCACCCTGTATATGTTATATAACATAGCAACTTGGAACATAACAGATGAATTATCCCGAACATGATATGCTATATGGCTACTGAGGGCTTGGTTATCCCATTGTAGATTCGAGTTTTTACACTGGTTGACTCAACCGGGAATGGAAACCCGGACCTTCGGCTCAAAATTCGACACAACCTGGCCGACGTGCTAACCAATAAGCCATTGAGACGTAGATGTTTATGAATTTATTGTAGTGTCAGTAATTTTTGAGCAGCCAATTTCTGATATATAATATATGCAAAGCAACCTAAGCCTATCTTAGAATTTATTTCAGCACAAAGTTATATTCGATCAAAGTCGATAATTTCAAGAGGTAAAAAATCAATGTTAGTTTGCCATAGCTATAATCAAAGGGTGCGAACGGGATTAACATATGGTCCTCTCTCAATATACGTATCTACTTATCTGAGGGATTTGTCACACACTACTTTTATTACTACTTTGATCAATCTGATCTCTAACATATGATCCGATTTTGATCTCTAATCAGACATTCGCTGCTAAGGTCAAGACTATATAGAGTTTGTAGCAACTCCGCAAGTGACGAGGCACAGTTAATAGAGACAAAAATGGAAATGGGCGATAGTGCAACTGTTGTCTCCCTTCTTGAAAGTAGGGATGATTGTAGACTTTTTCATTTATTAACGTCGATTCGAGCAGCATTTCTCAAACTCGACGAAGTCGCGACTCACTAAAAGACAATTAATTAGATGGGAGACAAAAATCTGGTTTGGGGCGACAAAGCCAAAAAGCTGATATTTTTAAACAGAAAAATGTTTTTTTTGCAAAAATCCAGTATTTTTGTTTTAAGAAATGGCTTTTTTGAGCCAGTTTGCCCGTCCCTATAAATTTTCTGAATCTAGTCCTGGACGACACACGTTCCATTTCTGAATTGAATTATTTTGATTTTTCGAAATCATACACCTGAATAAGTCATACAAAATTGATATGTCTCTTAAATAACCGAACCGATATTACGCCTACACATTAGGCTAACTGTTGTAGCCTTATATAGTTACCCCAGGTTACACTTATGGTATAGATGTAAGTCAAATGTAGCCAAGGATAATTTAAAAAAAAATTATTTCAAGACCTTGGATGAAGCGAGATGAATTCCATTTGAATGAAGTCGGCGATCCACATGTGGATCGCGATCCACAGTTTGAGAAACACTGGATTAGACGACTAATTTGAGTCTGCCAGCCTGCGGCATTGTAGCCTATGTCAGTATAGTACAGGGTTGCCACACTCGATCCCAAAAAGTACGGACATTAACATAAAATCTGTACAATATTACGGACAAGCGCAAAGTTTTTGGGACACATTATTTCATTACATTACGGATATGCTAATATTCTTACGGACTTTTTACGGATAGATCACTTTAGGCCTACATTTTTACAGACTGTTCGTGAATTTAACGACTGTTGACAACCCTGGTGTCTGGCGGTTGGCGACCTGGTTTTGTATTGAAATTAGGCTATTCCTTTTGTTGGGCTCGGTGAATTCGCATAAACCTGCTGCCAACATGGTAAATTCTCTCTCTCTTTTCTCATTCTCTCTCTTCTCTCTCCCTCTCTCTTTCTCTCTCTCTCAGTATACTGCCTAACGCAGGCCCATGGCCTATGTCATGGATCCCATCGCTTAGGCTACTTTCTCTTTACTCTTTATAGCGCCTCTGAGATAGGCTACTTAGTACATAGATGCGCTATGTAATCCTTTTGTATTGTATTGTATTGTACTCTATATAACTTTTCAACTTTCTTTATCCTCTGCCTTTCTATTCAGATCTACATATGATTCCGTAGCTACCTCATCTAACATTCCTAGTCTAGGTCTTCCTCTGATTCTCTTTTCTTCCATTCTCTTCTCATGGTAAGTTATAAGGCCAAAAAATCTTAAAGATAATTTCTACTTTCTCGCCAGGTGGAAGCGCTGTTGAATGTAGCCTATTATTAGATCCGCATTGGATACGATGGTAGTTGAGAAGCTGTGCAATAGAATAGAGAACGAACTCTTGAACCCAATGTGCTACGATACAATCGATCAGCCAGTAGAGCTGCACTGTCAACATAGTTTTAGCTGTCAGTGCTTTCATAGATAATAGATAGTGAGTGATAGAGAAAGAAATCTCAAGTGACCTATTTGTCAAGAGAAAGTAACACTGACACTTCATGTTGAATTTCAACTACATAATAAATTATTAAGTAGCCTTAATATAGTCGTTAACTGAAATACGAATGAATTTCAAAATGTGACTGCGAAAACAGAATCCTGCCAATTATGAAGAAAAAGTTGAAAAACTCTTTCCAGCACATTGGGATCCTAAGCTTAGAATTCCACGTGGACAAGTTGTCGCG
>JADMIO011486934.1_pt1 | contig 41418 bp, 43 predicted proteins | sample 8958161 | NCBI WGS metagenome assembly JADMIO01 (sample SAMN16585339, study PRJNA669376) | soil metagenome | isolation source: Crop rotation soil | place: USA: Cullars Rotation, Alabama | collected 2011 | reverse complement strand
GGCGGTAACCGCCGCGGGCACGGTGGTCGGCACCAGCACAACCGGCATCAGTGCTACTGGTGGCGCCAGCGGTACGACCAGCATTATCGCCAACGCTGCCGTTACGGGCGGTCAGACGGGTCTGTTTGCGACTTCCAGCGGTACCAGCACGACGACGGTCACGTCGAATTCGACCGTCAGCGGATTGGGTACGGCGGGTATCAACGCCACCTCGGGTACGGGTGGCCTCACCGTCAACGCCAACGGCAACGTGAACTCGAATGCGGCGTTGGGTCAGGGTATCGCAACCAACACGACCGGAAACGGTACGATCAACATCGCACAGAACGTAACAGTCATTGGTGCGGGAGCCGGTGCAAGTTCGTGGGTGATCGACGCAACGACTGCGTCGGGCAAGACCACGACCATCAACAACGCCGGTACAATTCGTTCGATCGACGCGGCCATCACCGGCTACGACGATTTGGCGATTATCGGTCGCGGAGCGGGCAGCAATTATGTCGTCAACAACTCGGGCAGGCTGCAGGGTCGCGTCAACTTCGCTACCGCGAATACGGTCACGATCAACAACACCAGCTTCCAGTCCTGGCACACAACGGGAGCCAGCACGTTCAGTACCAGCAACGCGACAATCAACAATTCCGGATTGTTGGCCACGAACGCTGCGGGTGTCGCCACAAGCTTCACCTTCACAAGTGGCGCCGGCATCATCAACACGCTGAACAATACCGGCACCATCGTTGTCGGCGAGCAGCTGTCGACGCCTGTTGCCAGCACGCTGTCGATTGCGAACCTTAGCAACTTCAACAACGCGGGACGGATCGTATTCGGCAATGTGTCGAATAACTTCTCCTCCGACCTGCAACCCGCCGGTAGCGCTGCCACGAACACCCGGATACTTTCCCCGGGTACAACCTTCACCGGTACCGGCGCCGCCAGCACGCTCGTGATGGATGCCTATCTTGGCTCCCTGTCGCAGACCGGCACGCAATGTATCGCGGCCACCGGCAATGTCGCCGATTGTATGCAGGTCGGTTCTAGCGCGGGCAGCACGGCCATCTATCTGACCAGCACGAATGCCGGCTTCGGCGGGTATAACCCGACTGGAATTGCGCTTGTCGTTGGGTCCAACGGTACCGGACCGCTCGGCGGAAACTTCCGGATCGATCCCAACTCGCCGAATTACGCAATGGAATACGGCGCGACGGGTATCAATCAGCCGGGTGCGTGGTTCTATGCCCTGCTCCACGACGTCACGGGGCAAACCGACGCCTTGTATGGTCTGCCTAAGCCGTCCCTGTTCCAGATGCCGGCCGTCGTCTCCGCCGCGCAGGACGTCTGGTACAAGACCGCGGCGTGGACCGATCGTCAGGTCGAACTGCACGATCCGACATACACAGAGCCGGGCCTCTGGATGAAGGTCGTCGGCGACTGGACGAAACGTACCGATATCGCGCAGTTCACGCTTACGCCGCCGGCGTTCAGCTTCTCGGTTGACCGGAGCTATACGCAGGCAGTCGAAGCGATCGAAGCGGGGCTAGATTTCGGATCGAATGGGGTGTGGTCTCAGGGAGACACAGTGATCGGCGGCATCACCGCTGGCTATGCATGGTCCAATCAACGCTTCAACGCCATGCCTGGAGAAGATACGCTTTCGGGCGCGGTCGTGGGCGCTTATGGGACCTATCTCGACAATAAGGGCTTCCATGTTGATACCAGCGTGTCGGCAAACCTCTTCAAGCTGAATCAAAGCGCTCCAAACTTGCCGCAAACCGGCAAAGCGGACGTGACTTCGCTTGGCGCCCATATCGACTTGGGTAAGATGCTGCCGATCACCGAAAACCTCTATCTGGAGCCGATGGGATCGGTTGCTTATGTGAAGACGCGCATTGGTGAAATCGCTGCGCTTGGTACGACGGAGCATTACGGTTCAAACGACAGCCTACGTGGCAGCCTCGGTCTGCGCGGGGGCATCAACTCCAAGTTGGCGAACGACAGTTTCATCGCGTTTACCTTCACGGGTAAGGTGACGGATGAGTTCTTCGCTGAGAATGGCGTGAACTACATAAGCTCGGGCCCTGTCCTGACCCTCAACGACAACTTCTCGGGAGTGTTCGGCGACTTCAGCACTGGGATTAGCTGGGTCGGCGAGCACCGCGACTGGTCGCTCTTCATGCAGGGCAACATGAAGTTCAAGCAGGGCTATATGTCGGAAGGCGGTACGGCCGGCGTTCGCTTCAACTGGTAACGGATGGGCAGACGCATGCTCGGTGCACCGGCCAGGGTTGTTGAGCCACCCTGGTCGGTGTTCCCGTTCTTAGGGAAGGCCCAAACCTTGAACGTTGCCTCTGTGCGGGTGCAACAGTCATTTGATGACGGTGGATTGATCAAGGCTACCGCGAAATGTTCTTCGTATTCTCAAAAATTCTTGGGCTTGTCGCGAACCCTTTTATCTTCCTTGCGATCTTAGTCATTGCGGCAGGATTGCTGCTGGCTGCCGGTCTCATCAGAACAGGACGAATAATTGCCGTCGCGGCGGCTTGCTTCGTGGTGCTGGTGGGCGTTTTACCTACATATTTCCTATTATTATCTCCCCTGGAAAATAGATTTCCAAGAACTGGTTGGCCAGTCCACGTAGACGGGATCTTAGTCTTAGGAGGAGGGACAGAAGACGGCATCATTGCATCGCGTGCGGTTCCCCCGACGAACTCTTCAGAGCCTCGGCTTGTCGCGGCTTTCGAGTTGGCGAGGCGGTATCCTAACGCCCGCGTCATATTTTCGGGAGGATCGGCACAGTTAAGCGCCAGGACAGAATCAGAGGCATCTGATGCGACTTATATTTTCTCTCAGTTGGGGTTAGACCCCAGTCGCGTTGCCTTGGAAAATCTCTCTCGTAATACATCGGAGAACATCAGCTTTTCAAAGTTGCTTGCAAAGCCGAAGCCTGCAGAGATCTGGATGCTGGTTACCTCGGCCTATCATATGCCACGTGCCATGGAGGCTGCAGAGGCCGTGAAGTGGAGAGTAATCCCATGGCCCTCAGATTATTTGACCGGAAAAGATGCGCGCTGGAATCTTTTCCAAATTGCAGGAAATTTTTCAAAGATGAATTTTGCTCTCCATGAATGGTCGGGATTGGTTGTCTATCGTTTAACCGGCAGAGCTGGCCGAATCGGCCCGAAGGAGTATCGAACTGAGGTGCGCTACGCAGCGGAGGCAAGCCATGCCAACTGATATAGGCTGGGTGCGGGCAGTGAGAGCATCGAGTTGTATGAACTATCACCCTCCCTTTCCGAAGAAAGGAGCCAGCTCACATGAGGCGTTCTTAACTGTCATCGTGCGATGCGCAGTGCTGGTTGTGTTTGTTTTGTCGCCGAGCGAGGCGCTGCCTGCTCCTGCGCCAGTTAAAACTATCAGGACAGATCCAGGTCCGGCGCAGGCCTTTGGTCTATCTCTTCCCGCATCCGATGGCGCCGAGCCAACCAAACCCAGCACTACGCAGTGGCTCACCGAAGCCACATACGGTTCGTGGCAATTGAGATGCCTCGGTGCGGGACACACCAATGGTCAGAAAATGTGCTCGGCCGTACTTGAGGTGGTTGATCAAAAATCAAAGCAAGTGCTGCTTACATGGGTTATTGAGCACCAAGATGAAGATAGAATGGCGTCTGTTATTCAGACGCCGACTTCAGTGTCGCTCCAGCCTGGCGTACGCTTACAGCTCGGAGAGGGGACGCCACGTCAGATCAATTATGTAAATTGCCTTCCGCAACGATGCACGGCAACTGCGTTGATGGACAAGAAATTCATTGAAGAGGCCGCATCAAATCAGAAGGCTATGATCACGATCTTCGCGATCAATGGGCAAAGCATCCAATTTGGCATCCCGATCAACGGGCTTGATGAGGCGCTTTCGTCCGTGCGCTAAGTTTTTTCGCGCGGTACGTGGTAGGGCGAGCTCAAATTCACACACGAGTGCAAACGCTAGGCGCTGGCGAGTAGTCCTATTTTACAGTAAATAGTTGATATTTAAAGGTAATTTACAGTTCTGGGAACGAGCGCATCCATCCGGCGAGGATTCATTAACGTTCAACCGGGGCCCCGGCGAGCGGCGCTGCACATTCGACACAGCAAAGAAAATTCATTCTCCCCATTCTCGTAGACTAGACCGATGCCCTATAAACTCGGTTGGACGAGGATAGTGGTCTCGGCAAAGACTTTCGAAGGGGGATTCTATGCAGTCAGTGAACAACATCCGTTTATCGCGTGCCACAATCTCGCATGAACGTCCGCCCGTGCGGGGGCGGGTCAAGACGCAAATTCTGGTCGCTGCAAGCGCGATCGCGTTGGCCACCGTCATTGCGCCTTTGACATCCGCCATGGCTGCTAGCGGCGGTGCGGGTGGCTCGGGCGACTATGCTAACGGCGGCGCAGGTGGTGCCTCCGATGCGGCCGGTGCGAGCGCGGCATGCGTATTTTGTGCGCCTGCAGGTTCGGTTCCACCGGGATCTGGCGTTCCCGGTGCAGCAGGTACTTCGCCGGGCGGCGCCGGCGGCGTCGGCACAGGCACCACTGAAGGCGCGGCTGGCGGCGGTGGCGGTGGCAGCGGCACGGTCGCATCTCCTACGGGCGGTGCTGGCGGAGCTGGCGGTACCGCTGTGAGCGGCAGCCGTAGCGTTGGCGGCGGCGGCGGCGGCGGCGGCGGCAACGGTATCAATCTTACAACCAATGTAACGATCGGCTCGGCTGTCATTGCACAGGGCGGCGCCGGCGGCGCGGGCGGCGCGGGTGCCGCCGGCAGCAGTGCCGGTACTGCGGGTGGCAATGGCGGCGGCGGCGGTCAGGGTGGCGCGGGTATCAACGTGACTGGCGCTAACCTCACGATCACCAACGCCGGTACGATCCGCGGTGGCAACGGCGGCGCAGGCGGCGCGGGCTCTGCGGCGGGCTTCACCCCTGCGGGCGTTGCGGGCGCGGGCGGCACGGGCGGCGTAGCCATTACGGGTGCCAACCTCACCGTCAACAACAGTGGCACGATCACCGGCGGGCTAGCGTCCAACGGCACGACGCGCGCCAACGCCATCACCTTTACTAGCGGCAACAACACGCTGCTCGTGAACGGCGGCACGATCACCGGCAATATCGCTGTTACCGGTACGTTGAACTTGGGAGCAGCCAGCCTTCAAACCGTTTCCAACGTCATCACCGGCACGGGCGCGTTGGTGATCAATACCGGGCAGGTCACCCTCACGGGAACAAACACGTACACGGGCGGAACGCGGGTCGCCAATGGCGCTGCGCTTACCGTCGGCGTCGACAATGCGCTGAGCACCGGCGCTGTCGTGGTCGATGCCGGTGGGGTGGGCGGTACGCTGATCGGCAACGCCACGATCTTCAACACCGTGACCAATAACGGCTTGGTGCGTCCGGGCGCGGGCGGAACCGCGGTCGGCACATTGACGGTTGGCGGTTACACGCAAAGCGCGACCGGTACGTTGGCGATCAACGCGTCGCCCACGGGCGTATCTCGCTTGCTCGTTCAGGGACCGGCGTCGATCAACGGCGCTTTAAACGTCAACTTCGCGAACGGGGCATATTCGCCGGGCGTCGCCGCACTCGTGTCGTCCACGGCTCTTACGGGCACCTTCTCGACCATCACCTTTGTGAATACGCCTGCGGGCTTCACGGGGGGCGTGGCGTATAACGGCACGACGGCCTCGCTGGTGGGCGTATCCACGAGCTCGGCGGGCCTCCCGGGAGATCTCGTGACGGCGACATTGGATCACGCGCAAACGGTAAGCGACATGTTCGTCAGTCGTACGAGCGGCGCTTCCTGCGCAATGATGTCCTGCCAAAAGGCGTCGGCCTGGTTGCGTCCTTATCTGGGCTATTCGTCCACGGATGCGAGCGGCATCAGCGGACTTGCCGCCAACCACGTGAAGGGCGTGACGGGCGGCGTCGATTGGCACTTCGAGTCCGGTGCCGTCTTGGGCTTCGGCGCGGCCTATGGGCATGACCGCTTCTCGGTGGACAACGCGGGCATCAATGCGCACCGCAATGGCTACACGCTGGCGATCTACGGCTCGCTCCCCATGGGCGACGGCAGATTCGACGGCGACGTGTATTACGCTGAAGGCAAATGGGCCACCAATCGCGGCGGCAGCATCAATGGTGCTCCGGCGGCGCGGGTGTTCGGCGCTTCGGCGCAGGCCAGCCTGCCGATCTCCGGCGGCGACATCCTGCCGTTCCTGCGCTTCGACGTGGCCTCGCTCAAAATCGGTTCGGACACCGAGACGGGCCTGGGCGGCTTCTCCTATCAGGAAAGCCGCAACGACTCGGTCAAGGGTTCGGTGGGTGCGCGCCTGACGCACTCCTATATGCTCGAAAGCGGTTACACGATCACGCCGGAAGCGCGCGTGGGATTCGAGCAGGAGTTGCTCGACACCGAACGTCCGGTCTATGCGCAGATGCCTCTGGCGGGCTCTTCCCCGTTCATGGTGACGGCGGCGGGTCCCAACCGGGGTTCGGCCATCGTTGGCGCCGGCATCTCCGTCCGGCAGAACGACATGGTGTCGCTCTTTGCCGATGTCGATGGCCGCTTCTCGGGCAATCACGAAAACCTCTCGGCTTCCGCCGGTCTGCGGGCCAGGTTCTGATCTTAGTTTTCTAAACTCATGCAAAAGGGCCCGGATAAAACCGGGCCCTTTGTTTTTGGCGAGCGGAGCGCTTACTCGGGCTTTTTGTATTTCAGTCGTGCGGCTTCCAATTCCGCGAGAGCTTCGTGAATTCCCTCTTCGCCTTTCGTCGTCAGGAGATCATGAACCTCTTCCAGCGACGCGAAGAGCCGGCGGGCTTTGATGCCCGGCGGACCGCTGGGCGGAAGGCTTTTTAAGTCCGTCTCCTTGGCGTTGCCGAATGCGCCGTCCTCTACTTCCGCAATCCGGCCCTGATTGACCCCGAACCACGCGGCAACGTCGTGCTTGCGGTCGCCCCTCGCCAGCATCGACAATATTTTTGCGGCTTCTCTGCCTGATAGACGAATGTCGTTATTCGGCGGGGTACCGGCCATGGGATTCTCTCTTCCGAGCCAGAAAATCTGGCAGCTTCGTCTCCCATCCATATACTAAGGGTCCGGATAAAACCGGGCCCTCTGTTTTGAAGCGGGTATTAGAGCCGGTAGGCCGACGGGCGACGCCGTGCGTAACGGACTTCCGCGCGTTTGAAGATGAGGGCGCGAAGATCGACCTGGCTATCCAACGTTTTCTGCACGTTTTCGACGAATTCGTCCCAGAATGAGACGCTTACGCTCGGTGCGGTGTAGGACGGCGCGAATTGAAACGAATATTTCCTCATGGCTGGCCTCGTGTTGTTTCCTTGGGCTTGGGAAACGCAAAAGCCTTGCCAACTTTGCCGACGCTGGAGACCGTAGTTAACACCCATTAGCCATCTCAACCACGCAGCTGCCGCACGCGCACGTCCGCCTGGCAGGCATGGAGCAGGTACTCCGCGCGCGGATGCGGATATTTCGTATTGATGTCGCCCACGGCCGCGCGCGCAACGTCCGCCGAAGCCCGGATGGCGGACGCGTCGTTACCCAAAAGCGTGAAATAGAAATCCAGAACGCCGAGCGCTTCGGTTTTTGTGCCGGCCGGACTTCCCGGCCATTGCTTGATCATTTCCTCGGCAAGGTTATCGCGCTGTTGCGCGCAAGACTGCCGGTAATCTTCCATCGTCGCGGAATGGTCCGCGAGAGAAGCGGCCCAACGGCCGCGCGCGAAGTTCTGGAAGCATCGATAGCCGGGGGTTTTGGTTCCATAAGACGCGTTGCTGAATGTGCCCCATGTATTGTCCGTCGCGTCGGGGCCGTTATTTTTTGGCCTCGGGCAGGCGCTTAACGCTTCGGCGCTGGCCTGCCTGCGCTCGGGGCTGTCCACCAGCGTGAAAAATTTGTCGGCATAGGAAGGTACAGCTTGCAACGCTGCAAGCATCGCCAATGCAACGATCCTGAAATGGCGCATTGTTTCCCTCTTTTGGAGAAGTGTTGGCCGAAAGAGTAAGGCAAAGCCGAAACGGACGCAAAACCGCGGAGACGGCGTCCCGGCGGTATTACTTTCGGTAAGACCGCTTATCCCAGATGGTGCGTTGCCAATGATATGGGGCTGTGTTGCTATTTTCGACGATCGACGACGTCCGGATCATCCGGCGACCAGGTGGGGAGATATGAAAATGTTTCGGGGAATCCTATTGGCTGCTGCCGTGATGTGGCTTTTGCCTGTCGCGGCGCAAGCGCAGGGCAATTTTAAGAAGGAAAATTTCAGCTACAACGAATGGACCAAGGGCAAATTCTCCGAGGTCGTCACGGTTACGGATCCGGGGAAGATTATCTTCCTCTCCGGCATCGGTTCGGAACGCGAAGGCGACGGCAAGATCCTGTTTGAAGGCAACTTCATGGAGCAATGCCGTTTCGCCTACACGAAGATCAAGAAAACGCTCGCATTGCAGGGCGCAACCATGAACGACGTGGTGCGCATCGTGACCTACGCGACCGATGCGCGCTATTTCCAGGATGCGCTGAAGTGCCGTGCCGAAGCCTTCGGCGACGCGCCGATCCCGGCTTCCACGTTCCTCGTGGTCGCCCAGCTTGCCTGGCCGTATATGGCGATCGAAATCGACGTTACCGCCATGCTGCCCAAATGAACGGAAAGCCGCCGGAATTCGGCGCTAGGCTTTCAGGAGCTCTTTGAGCGTTGTACCGAGCGCGGCGGGATTGGGGGAAACCCTGATCCCGGCCGCTTTCATCGCCTCGATTTTTGAATCCGCGCCGCCCTTGCCGCCCGAGATGATGGCGCCGGCATGACCCATGCGCCGTCCCGGAGGAGCCGTGACGCCCGCGATGAAGCCGACGGTCGGTTTCTTGATTTTCGAGCGCCTCAGGAAGTCTGCCGCGTCTTCTTCCGCCGAGCCGCCGATTTCGCCGATCATGATGATGGATTGGGTTTCGGGGTCGGCCAGGAACATTTCCAACACGTCGATATGCTCGGTGCCTTTCACCGGGTCGCCGCCGATGCCGACACAGCTCGATTGGCCAAGGCCCACCGCGGTCGTCTGTGCGACCGCTTCGTAGGTAAGCGTGCCCGAGCGGGAGACGATGCCCACCGATCCCTTGCGATGGATGTGGCCCGGCATGATGCCGATCTTGCATTCGCCGGGCGTGATGACGCCGGGGCAATTGGGTCCAATCAGCCGCGTCTTCGAGCCGGAAAGGGCGCGCTTCACCTTCACCATGTCGAGAACCGGAATGCCCTCGGTAATGCAGACGACGAGCGGAATTTCCGCGTCGATCGCCTCGAGAATGGCATCGGCCGCGAAGGGCGGCGGCACATAAATGACGGACGCGTCGGCGCCGGTTTTTTCCTTGGCTTCGCGCACCGTGTCGAACACGGGAAGGCCGAGATGCGGCTTGCCGCCTTTGCCGGGCGAAACGCCGCCCACCATCTTGGTGCCATAGGCGATGGCCTGCTCGGAATGGAACGTGCCTTGCGCGCCGGTAAAGCCTTGGCAAATGACTTTAGTGTTTGCGTTGACGAGAATGGACATCGTTATTTGCCCTTTACGGCGTTGACGATTTTCTGGGCGGCGTCAGCGAGATCGCTGCCCGAGATGATCGGCAGTCCGGATTTGGCGAGGATTTCCTTGCCTTGATCGACATTGGTGCCTTCCAGCCGCACCACGACCGGCACGGAGAGCGAGACTTCCTTGGCCGCCGCCACGATGCCGCTGGCGATGATGTCGCAGCGCATGATGCCGCCGAAAATATTGACCAGGATTCCCTTCACGTTGGGATCGGAGAGAATGATTTTCAGCGCCGCCGTCACCTTTTCCTTGGTGGCGCCGCCGCCGACATCGAGGAAGTTCGCGGGCTCCGAACCGTAGAGCTTGATGATGTCCATGGTCGCCATGGCGAGACCGGCGCCGTTCACCATGCAGCCGATGGAGCCGTCGAGCTTGATGTAGGAAAGCTCGTATTTGGCCGCTTCGCGCTCCGTCGGATCTTCCTCCTCGGGATCACGCAACGCCGCGATGTCCTTGTGCGCGAAGATGGCATTGTCGTCGAAATTGATCTTGGCATCGAGGCAGACGAGTTGGCCGGATTTCGTGACGACCAGCGGATTGATTTCGAGAAGGCTCATGTCCTTGGCGAGGAACGCGTCGTAAAGACTCTTAACCAACGCCACGCATTGCTTCACCTGGTCGCCTTCGAGCTTCAGCGCCGCGGCGATCTCGCGGCCGATGAAAGGCGAGTAACCGGAGGCCGGCTCGACCTGAAAGGTGAGAATTTTTTCCGGCGTCTTTGTCGCGACCTCTTCGATGTCCATGCCGCCTTCGGTCGACGCGATGAAAGCGACGCGTGAGGTCGCGCGGTCCACGAGCGCGGAAAGGTAAAGCTCGCGCGCGATGTCGGAGCCTTCCTCGATATAAAGCCGGTGTACGATGCGGCCCTGAGATCCCGTCTGATGCGTCACAAGGTTCATGCCCAGCATGCGCTGGGATTCGCTGCGTACGGCATCGATGGAACGCACCACCTTCACGCCGCCGCCTTTGCCGCGGCCGCCGGCGTGGATTTGCGCCTTCACCACCCAAACCGGTCCGCCCAGCGTTTGCGCGGCCTTCACCGCGTCATCGACGGAAAATGCCGGAACGCCGCGCGGCACCGGTGCGCCGAAGGTGCGAAGCACCTCTTTCGCCTGATATTCGTGAATGTTCATGAAAACCCCGAAGGACGTCTGACCCGCGCCCTTTTGGAGGGCGGCGACGGTTATAGCAGTCGCGCGCCGCGCCTCAACCCCTGATTTTACGCGTCTTTTTGACCCAACAAGTCGGTTTGGAACGACGCTTTTTTAAGCCCGCCGGAACGCCTATGGCGTTCGGTTGCGCACCGGGCTTTCAGGGGAAGCGTTCTCGTTCTCTTCCCCCGGTTCGTCGAACATAAAGCTGTCGAGAGGGCCGGGATCATCGGGCGGCCGCGAGAGGAAAGGTTCGTCGCCGAAGGAAGGAAGGGTCGCCCGCGCGCTGCGCGGCTCATAAACCGGCCGCTCGGCGAGCGCGCTTCCCGAGTCCTTCGGACGGTTTGCAAAAACCGGGGGTGGTTCCGGCTCTGCGCGTTCCGGTGCCTCCGTCGAAAGATTGGCAAGAGGCGCTGCGCCTTCGAGCGTTGGGGTCGTCCAGACCAGAGAATCAAACGCGCCGCAATTGGGGCACACTGCTGTCCAGTCCGGCGTCACGTAACCGCACGGGCCGCAGCGCCATTGTGCGTCGCGCGGCGATTTGGCCGCGCGCGACAGCCAGCCTTGCGCCGCAGCGATGTCGCCACGTTCCATCTGCGCGATTTCCGCCATCGCGAGACAGACGCGCGCGGTAGCAAAGCCTTGGGCGAGAGGCGCCAATGCCGCGCGCGCTTCCTGCCAGCGGTGCAGCGCGATGGCCTGTTCGGCGATCACAAGGCGGCTTTCGAGATGATCGGGGTTGAGCTGCGCCAATGTGTTGAGGCGGCGCGCTCGTGTGTTTGCGTCGTCTTCGGAAAAGATCGCTGCATAAGAGGCAGCCAACGCCGGATGCGGCGATTTCGTCCAAGCGGCTTCGATGACGTCTTGAGCGCGCCAAGTCCGTCCCGACTGTGCAAGTTGCCGCGCGGCAAGTGCGGCTGCGGGCACCAAGAGCGGCGCCAGCGCGAGCGCGTTCAGCGCCAGCTGCTGGGCCTCGTCCATTTGACCCTGCTTTTCCGCTTCCACCGCTTGCGCCGTCAGCAGAACCGCTTCACGACGCCGCGCCACGTCGGACGCAACGAGACGTCCTTTCAACGAACCGGTCAGAACGGAACGCGCCGCGTTCCAATTCTTGCGCGCCGCGTAAAGATCGAACAGCGCGTTCGCCGCCCAGGCGGCTTTGGGTTTGAGCGCGTGGGCGCGCTGGGCGACGCTCAAGGCCTCTTCTTCTTTACCCTTGCGCATCGCCTGCATGAAAAGCCCGCGCAATCCCAGAAACTCCAGGTCGGGATGCTTCAGCATGTCGCGATAGGAGGAGGTTTGGCGATCCTCGTTGCCTTCCAACTGTGCCGCCTGCGCGATCAGGAGGAGATTGAGAGGCAGGCCAGGCAGCATTTTTTCGGCGCGCTTGGCCAAACGTCTTGCGGCCTGTGCGTCGCCGGCGGCGGCGGCCACCAATCCGGACGTCAGGGCCTCATAACCTTTGCGGGAGCGCCGCGCCCGGAACCACTCGCTTAAACGCGTCGGCGTACGCAATGCTACGCCCGTGAGGCGGAAGAGGAACATCAGGAACACGACGATCAGCAGCACCATGAAAATGGCAACGCCGATACCGGTGCGGACTTCATAATTGCCCGCCGTGAGCATCAGCGTGCCTTCGCGGCTGGCGATCCAGGCAACGGCGCTCGCAAAGAGGCAGGCGACGATCAGAATGAAAAGAAGCCGTCTCATGGCATTCGCGCACCTGCGTCCGCCAACGCACGGACGATTTTCGCGGTCACCGCGACTAAGGCCGTATCGAGCGCTTGGCGCGCTTGTGCCTGCCGGCGCCACGCATCGAGGCTTTCACTTGCAACGCCTTTGATCCCCGATGTCTCCACAAGCGCCGCTCTAAGGTTTCCGCCGGCCAGTAGGATTTGCGCGCGAGCCAACCTCGCCTCCGTGCCTTCGCCCTGCGCGTTACCAACGCGCCTGATGGCGATGGCGCTTTCGATATTGCTCCAGAGCCGCGCGAAGAAACCTTGCGCGTTGGCGGCGCGTTCGGCGCTAAGCGCCTGGCGCGCCGCATCGGGGAAATCGTCGGTCAATGCCTGCAAGGACCTCACGCCGCCTTCCGCAAAAGGCTTGAGCGCGACGACCAAGGAATCGCCCGGCGAGACTGCGTTAAGCGCGGCAAGCTCCTCGGTAAAGGGTTTGGAATCGCGTGCCGCGCGCGCGAGTTCGGCCAACGCCAGTGCCGCCGCCGCGCGATGGAGCGCTGCTCCCGTGCTTTGTTCTTCCAGAGTCTTCAGCCGTGTCTGCAGCGAATCCTGTCCGGATTTCAGCGCGAAGCTTTCAAGCCGTTGCGGCAGGTCGGCGGGCACGATGAGTTGTAAAGCATCGAGTCTGGCGGCAAGCGTGGAAAGCGATTCACGCCCCGTCGCGTCTTCCACTGCGCGTTTTTCGAGCGCGTCCAGACGCTCGCTTAAACTTCCCGCGCTGCGTCCGGCATTTTCCCTGCTCTCTATTGCGCCAAGGCGCTTCTCCAAAGCGTTGATGCGCGCCTCGATGTCTTGTGTTTCCGAACCGCGCCAGAATCCAGGCAGGTGACGAGAGACAACCGGCCAGGCAATGGCGCCCACGGCGATGCACGCAATGAGGAGTGCTAGCGCCGGCCAGAAACGCCGTGGCTTGCGCATGGGTAACGGCGCGGAAATGGGCGCCGCTTCCTCGGCGGGCGCGGCATCCTGTCCGGAATCCGTCACGCTCATGCATTTGTCCCTTTGAAACGGGAAGGCAAGCTATCTTATCCAACCTCGGCGAGAAGCGCCAAGATCGCCGCCTGATTGGGCTCCCCGGCCACCGCGACGCGCGCAAAAGCCAGCGGTGCGAGGGAAGATGCCGTTGCCGCCGAAATGCAGAATGCATCCAGCGTGGCGCAGGTTTCGCTAAGTCCTGCCTGGGCGACAAGCTGAGCGAAGATCTTGGCGCTGCGTGGCGAAAAAAGCAGTACCCCGTTAAGCGTCTTGTCGCGCAATTCTTTGGCGGCGTTCGAGGGCAGTTCGGCCACCGCGACCGCTTCGTAAAGAATTTCCGTTTCCAGTGCGAATCCGTTTCTCGCCAGGGATTGCTTGAGCCGCCCCGTGGTTTCCGCACCCGCCGCGTGCAGGAGCGCGCCTTCGTCCTTCTTCGCAGTACGCGCGATTGCATTCACCAATGCTTCTGAGTCTCCGTTCGCGTTCTCGATTTTCGAGAAACCCTCCTCGCGCGCAATTTCGGCGGTCTGCGGACCGACCGCGTAAAGCGTCACGTCGCGCCGTTGCGCCCGGCGGGCAAGGGCGCGTACGCCGTTTGCGCTGGTGGCGATCACCGCTTGGATTCCGGAAAGCGCGAGAGGCTCGCCTTCTAGAAAGCGCACTTCCATGACCGGGGCGACCACGGCTTCATGACCGCGCGCGCGCAGCGTATGCGCCAGTGCGTCGGCATCTTCGCGCGGCCGTGTCAGCAAGAGGCGCATGCTCCTACCTTTCGAACTTAAAATCTCGGCAAAGATTCGCCGGCGCTGGCGCGCACATCCTGTCCCGCACGCCCGCCTGCCTTGTAAGCGTCTTGCCGGGGGTTTTTTCCCAGTGCGATGGTACAGGACGCCGCCCATGATTGGCGGCCGTCGAGGCTCAGGACTTCGCCCGTGAACGACAACGTCGTGTCCTTCACGCGGGCCAATCCCGCAATAGGCGTGCGGCACGAACCATCGAGGCTCGCCAGAAAGGCGCGCTCGCATTGCGCGGCGATATGGGTCTCGTTGTGGTCGATGGCGGAAAGCAGATCGCGCGCGCGCGTATCGTCCTCGCGCGTTTCAATGCCGACGATCCCTTGACAGAGTGCGGGAAGGAACTCCTCGCCGTCCATGACCATGCTGACCTTCGCCGAGAGACCGAGCCGCGCGAGCCCCGCGCACGCCAGCAATATGGCGTCAGCCTCGCCGCTTTCGAGTTTTTTCAGGCGCGTTTCCACATTGCCGCGCAAGAGCGATATGGAAAGATCGGGCCGCGCGCGCAGCACCTGCGCGGTGCGCCGGACCGAACTGGTTCCCAAATTCGCGCCTTTTTTCAGCGATTTGAAATCGAAGTTATTTTTGGAAATGAGCGCGTCGTATGGGATTTCGCGCGGCAGTACGGACGCCAGCACTAGGCCCGCAGGTTGCTCGGCCGGCATGTCCTTCAACGAGTGTACGGCGATGTCGGCTTCGTCCTGCAGAAGCGCATCTTCGATCTCCTTGACGAAAAGCCCCTTACCGCCCGCTTGCGCCAAGGGACGATCCTGAATGCGGTCGCCGGTCGTCTTTACGGTGTGAATGGGCGCCAGACGGTCGATGTCTTCGGCCTTCCAGCCATGCGCCTTGGCAAGCGCCTGCTGCACCAGTCGTGCCTGGGCCAGCGCCAGAGGGGAGCCTCGGCTGGCAATGCGCAATGGTAAAGGCGCGGCTTTCATAGGGTCCTTGATACGAGGCGTCGTGGACTGAGAGCGCCCTTTAGCATAGATCGGCGAGGGAAGGACGAAGGCCTTATGCCAACCGTATTGGGAATCGAGACGAGTTGCGACGAGACCGCCGCGTCCGTAGTGCGGGGCAGCGCCCCCGGGCCCGGCGTCATTCTCTCCAATATCGTGGAAAGTCAGTTAGCGGCGCACCGTCCCTATGGCGGCGTGGTGCCGGAAATCGCGTCCCGGGCGCATGTCGAATTGGTCGATTCCATCGTGGCGAAAGCCCTGGACGAGGCGGGGGTCAGCCTTGTCGACATCGATGCCGTGGCTGCAACAGCGGGGCCTGGCCTTATCGGTGGCGTCATGGTCGGACTTCTCACCGGCAAGGCATTGGCCCTTGCCGCCGGCAAGCCTCTGATCGCCGTCAATCATCTCGAGGCGCACGCGCTTTCGGCTCGGTTGAGCGCGTCCTGCGCCTTTCCGTTTTTGCTTCTCCTGATTTCGGGAGGTCACTGCCAACTGGTCGCCGCGGAAGGCGTCGGGCGCTATCGGCTTTACGGTTCCACGATCGACGACGCGCTGGGCGAGGCCTTCGACAAGACCGCGAAGCTCATGGGGTTGCCGTATCCCGGCGGACCGGCACTGGAAAAACTCGCGCGCCAAGGCAATCCGAAGCGCTTTTCATTGCCTCGCCCAATGTTGGGCCGCCCTGGCGCCGATTTCTCGTTTTCGGGTTTGAAGACTGCCGTGCGCCAAGTGGTGCAAGGCCAAACCGGCGATTCTTGGAAGACTGATCTCGCGGCTGCGTTTCAGGAGGCCATTCTCGCGGTGCTGAAGGATCGCGCTTCCGTTGCAATGCAACAATTTCGGACGGATTTTCCTCTGGCCGTAAAGCCGAACTTTGTTGCGGCAGGGGGCGTCGCCGCCAACGGGGCGATCCGCGCGCTCTTGGAAAATCTGTGTCTGGAGAGAGGGTTTTCTTTGGCGCTGCCGCCGCAATCGTTGTGCACCGACAACGGGGCGATGGTGGCTTGGGCTGGGATCGAGCGGTTGGAAGCCTCGCTCACCGATTCCCTTGAGGCTGCGCCTCTCGCCCGTTGGCCTTTAGAAACACTTAGAAAGTCGGGGTAGGGGCAGCCGGCGGGAGATTTTTCTCCAGCCGACTAACCGCCTATACGCCTAGCCACGCGTGAACTCGACGATGAAGGGCGCGAGCGAGAGGAAGCCCGCCGCGAGGATCGCCAGTCTGGTCACAAGCCAGCCATTGATGGGGCTCTCTTCGACCGCGGGAGTGTGGAAAGCGCTGAGATCGTTCTGTGCCATGATGTGCTCTCTTTCATTTGCGCTGCAGCAAGCAGCCTGTGCAATGCAACATAATGGAACTGAGAATAGAAAACAATGAATAAACTACAAAATATTCACTACAGGGCATTTTTAGCTAAGCCACTGGAAATACATGGCTTTCAAGCGCTATTTCTCAGAAAGCTCTAGGGCAGACCTATGAAATCGCTTCGTATCGCCACGTGGAACATCAATTCGGTGCGTTTGCGCGCGCCGCTGGTCCTCAAATTTCTCAAGAGCGAAAAGCCCGACGTTCTCTGTTTGCAGGAGACCAAGGTCGTCAATGAGCTTTTCCCCGCCGATATTTTTCGCGAAGCGGGTTACGTGCATCAGGCGATCAACGGGCAGAAGGGCTATCACGGCGTCGCCATCCTCTCCCGCGTGCCGTTTGCGCGAACGGACGCGCGGAGTTTTTGCGGCAAGGACGACACGCGCCATATCAGCGTGACGTTCGAGAACGGTCTCGAGCTACATGATTTCTACGTGCCTGCGGGCGGCGACATCCCGGATCCCAAAGCCAATCCTAAATTCCAACACAAACTCGATTTCCTCCGCGAAATGGCGGAATGCTTCGCCAAGCTGCGCAAGAAGCGCAATCAGCCATTCGTCCTGGTCGGAGATCTCAACGTCGCGCCTTTCGAGAACGACGTCTGGAGCCACAAGCAATTGCTCAACGTCGTCAGTCACACACCGGTAGAAACCGATCTCCTGAAGGAGGCGGTGGATGCCTTCGACTGGATCGATGTCACACGCAGCTTCGTACCGATGGATCAGAAAATTTATTCCTGGTGGAGCTATCGCAACCACGATTGGAAGGTCTCGGATCGTGGCCGCCGTCTGGACCATGTCTGGACCAGTCCGGGCCTAAAAGGCGCGGTGACGAACCATGCGATCAAGCGCGACATGCGGGATTGGGAAGGCGGCTCCGACCACGTGCCTGTGATCGTGGACGTGAAGATTTAAGACCAGAAGGGTTCAGTTTTCTCGAAGCGTTTCCAGCGCGCTTTGGCCTTGGTCCAGTCGGACTTGGCGCGGTTGCGGTGCCAGCCGAGCACGAAAGCGGCAGCGTCCTGCATGGATTTTTGCGACGCCGGCTCCGCGCTATCGACGAGTTTCTTCAGAACCGTTTCGGCGCCTGCCACGTCGTTGAGAGTCCCGAACACATCCTGCAGTTTTGAAAGTTTGCTCAAAAAACGCGCCACGTCCTTTTCATGGAAAAGCGGCGCGAAGAATTCCGATGCATAGCGCAATTTTTTGAGCGTAATGCGCAGGCGATGACGTGCTTCGGTGTTGAGCGTCGCCAGATGTTTAGCGTGTTTGCAGGTTTTGCGGAGACGTTTGTCAAGGCTCTCGCGGGCGAGTTTGCGCGCCGGTCGCTTGAAGTCCTTTGTGCTTTTGGCGCCCTCGCGCCAAGCCTCGCGATCGACGAGATGAGCCAGATCGATCAGAAAATGTGCAAATCGTTCCGACCGCAAAAGTAGCACGGTTTCATCCCAGGAATTCTGGCGTTCTACGTCTAGCGTCAGACGCAAACTCACGAGGCCGGGAAGGCCGGGCGCGGCCTCTTCCACGGCTGCGAGAATTTCGCCGTCGAACACGTCGAATTCGCGGGTTTGCGAAAGCGCGCGGCCCAGGCTCCGGGCGCGGTCCCGGATACCTTCCATCATGGGATTACGGAATGCCGGCCCATAAGCGGTGATGGCCGCGCGCAAGCGGCGCAAGCCGACCCGCAACTGATGCACGCCGTCGGCTTGACGGATTTCGGCGGCCCGCGCGTTGACCGCGAGATGCGCGAGACAATGGCGCAGCGTCGTGGCGAAGGCTTCCTCGGCGCTGATGCGCGGGCGAAGAACGGCGCGTCCGGCTTTTTGCGCGCGGGGCTTATCACCCTGAGTGGCGAGCGAAAGGCGCAGCAAATCGAAGGCCGGACCTTGGCCGTAAATTTCGGCGGAGCGCGTCATGACGATATCCTCGCATGACGCGAAATCGAGAAAAAGGGAGTCGGGGAATTTCAGTTAAGTCGCCGGAAATAGCGGCAAAGGCGGAGTTCCAAGCTTGCGCGCCGTAAGCCGTTCCGCCAATTCCGCGATGCCGCCGATGGCGGCCGCCGAAAGCACGATGGCGCAAGCCGGACCGAAACCGCCCGCGCCGCTAAGCGCCGCGATGCAGGGAAGCCCTGCCGCGGGAGCAAGAAAATAGAGCGCCGCTGCGCGCGCACGAAACACGCCGGCAACGATTGCGGAAGCGCAAATGGAGAACAGCACGAGCGCGAGAGGCGCCAGTACTTGCGGCAGCGCCAGGAAGGCGCCTGCGCCCCACGCGAATCCCGCATAGAGCAACACCGCGTGCAGATCGAGAACGAAAGCCCGCAAAGGCAGTAGCTCGAAAGCCGAGCGCAGCGTCTGGCGGTAGAGCCGCACCAGCGCCAATGACGCGGCGGCCATGAAGATATCCCAGACAGCGAGCGGCGCCGTTGGAACGCTGCCGTATAAGAATGCGGTCACGGCGCAAGCGCCGGCGAAAAGCAGCGCCGCCACATAGGGCGTACGGCCAAGAAGATTGGAAAGCCGAGACGTCTCCACCGCTTCGCGATGCACGAAGGCAAGCCGCGCCAGCGATTCTTCCTGAGCGTGCGCAAAGCGCAGCGCTTCGGCGAGCGTGTTTTCGGCTTCCTGCGCTTTTTCCTGGGCGTAGGAAATGTCCGAAAAATTCTGCGAGACTTGTTTCGCTTTCGCGCTCATGACGCTCTTCATATGGATAGAGGCTTTAGCCTAAGGTCCCCTCTCGCAGTTAATAATGTGTTAAGGGGGTAGGCGTTCCTTGAATCACTTGTGCAGCCAGTAAGTTTACGCCGGACTTCCCCGAATGAAAAATCGCGCGCGGCGGCATGCCATTGTTTTCGACCTCGAATTCACCGCCTGGGAGGGTTCGCAGGCCCGTGGCTGGTCGGAGCCCGGCGAGTTGAAAGAGGTCGTGCAGATCGGCGCCGTAAAGTTGGATGCCGAGGCGCTTAAAATCATCGATCATTTTCAGATGTTGGTGCGACCGCGGGTCAATCCTGTCATCTCCGAATATCTCGTGCAGCTGACGGGCATCTCGAACGCGGCGCTCGAAACCCATGGCGTGGATTTCGCGATTGCCTATCCTGCCTTCCTGGATTTTTGCGGAGATGACACTGTCTGGGCATTCGGGCGCGACGACATCGTCCTGGAGCAGAATCTCAAACTCTATGGTTTGGACGGCGCGCTGAAGCTGTCGGAATACCACAATGTCCTTCCCTGGTTTGCGGAATTGGGTCTGGACCTTAAAGGGAAACACGCCTGCGATGTCGGGCCGGCGGCCGGCGTCCTTTTCGAAGGCCGCAAGCATGACGCGCTGGCCGATGCGCATTCCGTGGCTCTCGGCATGATCGCGATGATACAAAACGGCGCGGCCAATCCCTTTATTGAGAAACGCGAAGCGTGACCCCCGACGAGATCATCGCCAAGCTTAAACTCTCACCGCATCCTGAAGGCGGGCATTACCGCGAGACCTTTCGCGATTCTCCCGACGGATCGGGCCGTGCGCGCGGCACCGCCATCTATTATCTCCTGCGTGCGGGCGAGGAATCGCGCTGGCATCGCGTCGACGCCGCGGAGATCTGGCATTGGTACGCGGGTTCGCCTCTCGAACTTCGCATCGTCGAGAAAGCCGGACGACGCGAAACGATCGTGCTGGGCAACGATCTGAAAGCCGGTGAGATGCCGCAAGCCGTTGTGCCGCCCTTCGCTTGGCAGGCGGCGCGGCCTTTGGGCGCGTTTGTGCTCGTCGGCTGTACGGTCGCGCCGGGTTTCGAATTTTCCGGTTTTGAAATGGCTCCGAAAAACTGGGAGCCGTAGAACGGCCTCAACGCGCGGACATCAACGCCTTAGCGATGGCAAGCGACGAGGGTCGTCCGGCGAGCGCTTGCGTCGGGCCAACGGCTTGCGCGGCATTGGCGCCGGCATCGGGTGCGAACACCACGGTCAGAATATTGCCGCCCGTTTTCACGGCGGGCGTCGGGCCTTCCACCACCCGGACGATGGAAATGCGTGCGACGCGTGTTCTGCCGCCGCGCTCGCGAACGAGATGTTCGAGAGCCTGCGCCGCATTGCGCATGGACTCGCTTGCCAGCGCACGCATGTGATCGTCCTTGGCGAGTTTTTCCCAGTTGGCGGCGAAGCCGATCGCGATGTTGAAACGGTCGGAGAGGCTTTGGCTCAGCTCGGCCGCGAAACGTTTGATGCGCGATCCGCCGACGAGTTGCGGATCCAGCGCGCTGCCGTCGCCGGTACGCTCCGCCGGCAAGCCATTGGGCTCGCTTTCGGTGTAAAGCGTGACGCCGCCCCAGCCCGCGATCATCAGCGCGGTATCGCCCGTGTCGTATTTCAAAAGCCGGCCGCCGAGATTGGCTGGCTCCGAAGAAAGATAGAAGACCTCGTCGTTGCCGAGGAAACGCAACCGCACCTGGTTATTTGCATGGTCGATAAGAAAGCGCAGCGCATCGTTCGCGAAGTAGAGTCCGTTCTCCGGAACCGTTTTAGCGGGCACCGCAATGCGCGATTGCGCAGGCGTCTGTCCCTGGGTTTGTGCCGGCGTGTCGCTGCGCGGGCGGCGAGCGCCTCTTGTTTGAGCGCTGGCGTCGTCGATGAGCCAAGCAAATGCCAGCGCCGCGACGACGCATGCAAAAAGATGAGAGCCGCTCGCGCTTTTTATGCGTCGCATATCGCGTCGCGCCTTCCGCCCCTTGGTCTCGCGCCGCCGTCATGCCCCTCCGGCGCCGCCTGTTCTTATCGCCCATTATCACCCGGAAAGGGGCAGGAATAAGGTGCGTAACTGACAATGATTTACAAGGCTTCGAAGCGTCCGGCGCCTTAGCATTGGGACGGCGGGCGCGTTGCTGCGAGCCTCCCCCGGATTTTCCGCGCTCTCAATGGGTTTTCGGCGCGTTCCGGCTCCCCTCTTACCGTGCGTTTTTGTCATGGATTCACCGGTAGAATTGGGACGGAAATGGAACTAGTGTCCCGCCGATTCCGGATGACGCGCGCACGCGTGTGAAGACGAGACGGCCTCATGCCGTCTGTGAGCGAAGGGAGATTTTTTCCGTGCCTAGCAACGACAGTTACAAAACCCGCCGTAAACTCAAGGTCGGCTCGAAAACCTACACCTATTTCAGCCTGACCGCGGCGGAGAAGAACGGATTGAAGGGCGTTTCCAAGCTCCCGTTCTCGCTCCGAGTGCTTCTGGAAAATCTGCTTCGTTGTGAGGACGGACAAAGCGTCAAGAAAGACGACATCAAGGCTGTCGCTGATTGGGCGAAGAGCCGCAGCTCCGACCGTGAAATTGCTTTCCGTCCCGCGCGCGTCTTGATGCAGGACTTCACCGGCGTGCCGGCGGTCGTTGACCTTGCCGCCATGCGCGACGCGCTTGCGAGCCTCAAGGGCGATGCGACCAAGATCAATCCGCTCGCTCCCGTTGATCTCGTCATCGACCATTCCGTGATGGTCGATTTCTTCGGCGAAAAATCCTCACTGAAGAAAAACACCGAGCTCGAATATGAACGCAACAACGAGCGCTATGCGTTCCTGCGCTGGGGACAGCAGGCCTTCGACCGTTTCCGCGTCGTGCCGCCCGGCACCGGCATCTGCCACCAGGTGAATCTGGAATATCTCGGCCAGACCGTATGGACCGATAAAATCAAGGAAGGCAAAGAGACCGTTGAATACGCCTATCCCGACACGGTTGTCGGAACGGATTCCCATACCACCATGATCAACGGCCTTTCCGTTCTGGGTTGGGGCGTAGGCGGCATCGAAGCGGAAGCGGCGATGCTGGGCCAGCCGATCTCCATGCTCATTCCTGAAGTCATCGGCTTCAAGATCACCGGTAAGATGCGCCCCGGCACCACCGCGACGGATCTCGTGTTGACCGTGACGCAAATGCTGAGAAAGCGCGGCGTGGTCGGAAAGTTCGTCGAGTTCTTCGGCGCCGGACTGGCGGAAATGCCGCTCGAAGACCGCGCTACCATCGCGAATATGGCGCCCGAATATGGCGCGACCTGCGGCATCTTCCCGATCGATGCGGAAACCATCCGCTATTTGAAAGCGACCAGCCGAGACAAGAAGCGTGTCGCGCTGGTTGAAAAATACGCGAAGGCGCAAGGCCTTTTCCACACCAAGAAATCGCCGGCGCCGGTTTTCACTGACACCTTGCATCTCGATCTTGGCGACGTGGAACCCTCGATGGCCGGCCCGCGCCGTCCGCAAGATCGCGTGGCGCTCAAGAACGTCGCTCAGGAATTCAACGCCGCGCTGGCGGGTATCTTCAAGAAGCAGGACGGGGATCAACGCGTAGCCGTGGAAGGCGAGAAATATACGCTCGGCCATGGCGATGTTGTCATCGCCGCCATTACCTCGTGCACCAACACGTCCAATCCCTATGTGATGCTGGGCGCGGGGCTGCTCGCGAAGAAGGCCCTGGAGCGCGGTCTTAAAGTGAGCCCGTGGGTCAAGACGTCCCTTGCTCCGGGCAGCCAAGTGGTGACCGACTATCTCGCCCGGGCAAAGCTCGATAAGGCGCTCGATAAGCTTGGCTTCACGACTGTCGGCTACGGGTGCACCACCTGTATCGGCAATTCCGGACCGCTGCCGGAGCCCGTCTCCAAGGCCGTCACCGATGGCGACCTCGTCGCCGGCGCGGTGATTTCCGGCAACCGCAATTTCGAGGGCCGGGTGCATGCGCAGGTGCGCGCCAATTACCTCGCCTCGCCGCTTCTGGTCGTGGCTTATGCGATTGCGGGAAGCATCAAGGTCGATCTTGCCACGCAGCCGATCGGTTACGATGCGAAGAAGAAACCGGTCTATCTCAAGGACATCTGGCCGTCGTCGCGCGAAATCGCCGAAACGGTCCGCAAGGCGGTGACGCCCGCTATGTTCAAATCGCGCTACGGCAACGTTTTCCAGGGCGGCACGGATTGGCGCAAGATCAAGGTCAACAAGGGCAAGACCTACAGCTGGGAAGGCAAGTCCACCTACGTGAAGAACCCGCCTTACTTCGCAGGCATGACGATGACGCCGAAGCCGCTCGAAGACATCAAAGGCGGGCGTATCCTCGGCATCTTCGGAGATTCCATTACCACCGACCACATCAGCCCGGCCGGTTCGATCAAGAAGGATAGCCCGGCGGGGAAATATCTCACCGAGAACGGTGTTGCCTACGCCGATTTCAACTCCTACGGCGCGCGGCGGGGCAATCACGAAGTGATGATGCGCGGCACCTTCGCCAATATCCGCATCCGCAATGAAATGCTTGGCGGCAAGGAAGGCGGCAACACGATTTATTACTCGCACGAGAAGCCCGACGGCGAGGAAATGTCGATCTACGATGCCGCCATGAAGTACATGGACGAAGGCGCGGCGACCATCGTGGTCGCGGGCCAGGAGTATGGCACCGGCTCATCGCGCGATTGGGCGGCGAAAGGTCCAATGCTGCTCGGCGTGAAGGCGGTCATCGCGGAGAGCTTCGAGCGCATTCACCGCTCGAACCTCGTCGGCATGGGCATCCTGCCGCTGGAATTCGCGGCCGGAAAAACCCGTAAGGACTACAAGCTGACCGGACGCGAGACCATTACCATCAGCGGTCTCTCTGAAGGCATCAATCCACGCAAGAACATTGTCGTGAAAGTGACCTATCCCGACGGTGTCACGGGAGAAATTCCGGTGACTGTGCGCATCGATACGCTGGATGAAGTCGCGTATTTCAAAAACGGCGGCATCCTGCATCACGTGCTGCGCACGCTGGCGGCCTGAAGTCGCTTAGACGTCTCTGAAAGGGCCGCGCTTTGCGCGGCCCTTTTTTCTAGAGCCGGATTGATCCGGCTCTTTCATGTCGCATGATCTTATCGCAAAACCGCAAGGACACTTTTGCGGATCATGCTCTAGCGCCAGCGGGTCAGACGGCGCTGCGCCAAGGCCAGGGCCGCGTGCCGGGCGAGGGCGCGCGTTTTCGGAGCGTGACCGTTAAACTTGGTTATCAAAATCTCACCGCTGACGGACACGCCAGGCATGCGCGCCGGTGCCGCCGCGGGATGCGAGGCGCGCTTTTCTGTTTCGCTTCGGGACAATTCGGCGCGCGCAGGTGCGCGCTCACGCGGAATTTCACTCACGTCGTTGCTCCTTCATATCCATGCAAGCCATTGAGCGCATACGTATTTTCTCGCGTTGCGTGCGTAGTTCGCGTGAAAATCCGTGTACGGCACATCGGCTCATCCGAAGGAGGTTCAAGCAAGACGCGGACCGCCCAGACGCGAGGTCGAAATTTCGAGTTTTTTAAAGGGTTCAAAGTAGGTTGGAGGGTGATACGCGCGGAAAAAAGGGCGAGCGCGCGTACGGCATGGGCGGTGGATAGTGCGGGTTAAGTCTCAGCATCAGACATTCAGCGATGGCCTGAAATCTTTCAGCCAGCTGAACGACGCCGAAAGGTTGCGTTTGGCGCTGGTGGGAGCGTCTGAGGCTGTCTTCGACTGGACCATCGCGGACGACCGCATCGTGTGGGACGGCGCCGATTTCGTTCTGGCGCATCATCCCGATCCCTCGCGTCTCGAGTCCGCTCAGGCATTCCGCGCCTGGCTTAGCCCCTCTGTCCGAAGCCGCCTGCTAGCGTTCGTCGAAAACAATACGGCCGACGATCAAGCCTTCACCGTCGAATTTGATTCCGTTTCCGCCACCGGCATCGAATGGTTCGAGCTGTGCGCGGTCCGCATTTCCGGCGAAGATGGCAAGGCCGAACGCGTTACGGGCGTGGTGCGCATCGTTACCGAGCAAAAACAGAATTTCGAACGTCTTTCCTACCTCGCCGCCTATGACGAGCTCACCGGCCATCTCAACCGCACCCGGCTGCGTGAGGAATTGGCGCGCATCATCGACGGCGCGATAGAGAATAAAAGCACCTGCGCCTATGTCGTCGCCGCCATCGATAGCCTTGCCGTCATCAACGAGACGTACGGCTTCGACGTAGCCGACGAGGTCATCGTCGCCACCGGACAGCGCCTGGCGCATTCGCTGCGCGATACCGATATCATCGGACGCACCGCCGGAAACAAATTCGGCATTGTGCTCGGCGAATGCGGTGAACGCGAATTATCCCTTGTCGCCGAAAGGCTTCACGCGGCGGTTCGTTCCGAACCGATCAGCACGCGCGCGGGCTCGATTTCCATCACCATTTCCATCGGCGCCGTTTGGCTTCCCGAAAACGCCGCTAACAGCCAGGAAGCGATGCTGCGCGCGGAAGACGCGTTGGAACGCGCCAAGGCTATGGGCCGCAATGGTTTCGTGTTGTTTGAAAAATCCGAGCAGCGCGAGTCGATGCGCCGCCGCCTGGTTGCGATTTCCGGCGAAATCATGGGTGCGCTCGAAGACAACCGCATTGTGCTTGCCTATCAACCCATCGTCGGCGCGGTGTCGCGCAAGGCCGAGCATTACGAGTGCCTGGTTCGCCTGGCGCGCCCGGACGGCAGCATCATGCCGGCGGGCGAGATCGTTCCTGCTGCCGAGACATTGGGTCTGGTGCGCCTGATCGATCGGCGCATTTTGGAAACCGCCGTCGAAAAATTATACGACCATCCGGCCATCAAGCTTTCGATCAACGTCTCGGGCACCACCGCCGCCGACCAATCTTGGTTGCACAGCTTCATTGCCTATGTTCGAGAACACAAAGCGGTTGCAGAGCGTATGACGGTCGAACTGACCGAAACCGCGGCGCTTCATACCTTCGAGGAAAATGCGAAGTTTATTACCTCGTTGCGCGACATGGGCTGCCGCGTCGCCATCGATGATTTCGGCGCCGGTTACACCTCGTTCCGCAATCTGCGCAATTTGCGCGTCGACATGGTCAAGATCGACGGCGCCTATGTAAAGAACCTGTCGTCCTCGCCGGACAATCAGCTTTTCGTCCGCACGCTCGTCGAGCTTGCCAAGAACTTCAAGCTTGAGACTGTCGCGGAATGGGTGAGCTCGGAAGAGGACGCGGAATTGCTTGCCGCGTTCGGCGTCGATTACTTCCAGGGCTTCCATTTCGGCACGCCCGAAATCGCGCCGGTCTGGATGAAGCACAACGTCGTCCGCATACGTTAAGCGGTCACTCCGTCGGGCTCGTCTGCTGCCGCAAACTGCTGACCGCGGTAATGACCTTGCCGGTGGCTTCGAAAATCACCTTGCGAAATCCGCCTCCCGGCGTCCCCTCGCGCAACGGCGTGATGGTCATCGTCACTTTGTCGCCCGGTTGGAACGTGTGTTTGGTCCAGCCGCGGCGCGAGAGATTTCCCGGACTGGTGAACTCAATGCTCCAGACCTGCGGCTGAGGCTTGGCGACCGACGAGCCGTAAACCTCGACATAGACATGCGGGTTGGTCCAGCGGAACTCCTTGACCTCGCCTTTGATGTCGATGGGGTGATCGGCGTCGAACATCGCGCCGGAATGGTGCGCCTGCGCATCGCCTACCGAGATGCCAAGGGCGAGTATCGCGGCTGCTGCCAAAATCGGTTTCATGGCGGTTCCTTTCGTCATTCCGAGAATGAATATTTGCGGGGCACAAAGACGTCGTTGCCGTCCGCATCTTTGGTGGGCGCGAAATTCCCCTCCACGCAAACGCCGCCGATAATGTCGTAGCTGCGTCCCCGCTGGCGGAAGAATTTCCGCGTCGTCTTCCAAGGTTTGGTCAGGATATGCGGCGCGGTGATTTCCATCTCGTCCGCGATAACGTTCGGGCTGATCAGGCGAATGCGTTCGACGACGTGCATGTCGCCGTTATTGGGCACGCCGGAGGCTTCGCTGATCGCCAGCAACACTTGCGGATGAATGCCGACTGTATCGACGACGAGCGTGCCGCCTTCCCAGTGTCCGATGGAATGACCCGCGAAGGTCAAATCCGGATCCTCGGGGTGGCCGCGGCCGTCGGTGTAGATGCGCCGCATGGAATTACCGTCCGACTCGCCCAAGATCGTCACGCGTCCCGGCGTCAGCAGAAATTCGAGGACGTTGTGTGTGATCGCCATCCAGGTCGGCGTGCCTTGCGGCAGGCAGTTGACGAAAAGGCCGTGCGGCTTTCCTTCATCCTCGTCCTTGATCATCCCCTCGATCGCGGCTTTCGCCTTCGGATTCCACGGCGGCTGATTGCTGGTTTCCTGCGCGGTCTGGTCTTTGATGTCGGGAAGCCACACACCCGAAAGATCGGGCAATTTGGCAATGGATGCCCAATCGGCCGCGGTCGGCGCAGGGTTCATAATGTCGTTGTCTTGTGCGCTGGCCTGCAAAACCAGAGCGAAGCTCAGCGCAAGAGCCGGAAGGCAAACTGAGATGGTGCGGTGCATGGCGTTCCTCTGTGCCGTGTGACCCGGCATTGCCGCAGATTAGCGGAAGGTCGAAGATTCGGACAGAGGACGTAAGCCTGGGGGAGGCTTAGCTTTTCTTGGCGAGATCGGAAATTTGCTGACGCATGGCGGCCAGCTGATCCTTGAGATCCTTGATCTCTTCATCCCGGCCACCGGAAGAGGTCGGCGCGGGCTGGTCTTTATCGCCGCCCATGGCGCCTCCGAAGGGCGAGAACATACGCATGGCGCGTTCGAACATGGCGATATTCTGGCGCGTGAGCGTTTCGTAATCCTTGCCCATCATATCTTTGAAGCGTCCGCCGAACGCATCCGTGAATTTCTTGCGCATGTCGTCCTGGTTCTTCGAGAACGAGTCGATCGACATTTCGAGATAAGAGGGCAGGAAGGCCTGCAATGAATCTCCGTAAAAACGGATCAGCTGGCGAAGGAATTGGATGGGCAGGAGATGCTGCCCCTTATTTTCTTCTTCGAAAATGATCTGCGCCAGGACCGAACGGGTGATGTCCTCGCCGGTGCGCGCGTCGCGAACTTCAAATTCGGTACCGGCCTTCACCATCTCGCAGAGATGATCGAGCGTCACGTAGCTCGACGTTTGCGTATTGTACAAACGCCGGTTCGCGTATTTTTTTATAATGATGGGAGCCTGCGCCCCGCTGCTTGTATCGCTCAAACGCCAAAACCTTCAGGGTGTTGTTTTGCCGTGGCCTCAAGCCCGGATGGCTGCGCCAAAGTCCCCATTCTTCTCGCAGCCGCAGTACAAAACATCGCGCTGCGACCTTTGTCCAGAAGTTTTTTGCGGTGCAGCAAAATGCCTATTTACCCTGACGGAAACGGGGGGCATGAATGGCTCTCTTTGGGAGGATGGCCATGGAAGACGTAGTGATTGTTTCGGCGGCGCGGACGCCTGTCGGCAGTTTCAGCGGCGCCTTTGCGGCTCTGCCGGCTCAGGACCTGGGCGTGGTCGCGATCAAGGCGGCGTTGGAACGCGCCAAAGTCGAACCGCGCGATGTCTCCGAGGTTATTCTCGGTCAGGTGCTCACTGCCGGTCAGGGCCAAAATCCCGGACGCCAAGCGTCCATCAAAGCGGGCATTCCGATGGAAACCCCCGCTTGGCTCGTGAACCAAATTTGCGGTTCGGGACTGCGCGCCGTGGCGCTCGGCTTTCAATCCATTCGCAACGGCGATGCCGGCATCATCGTGGCGGGCGGACAGGAATCCATGTCGCAAGCCATGCATGCCGGATATATTCGCAGCGGCGTGAAGATGGGCGCTCTGTCCCTTGCCGACACGATGATCACCGACGGGCTCACCGACGCCTTCAACAACATCCATATGGGCCTTACAGCAGAAAACGTCGCGCGCGAATTTCAAATTACCCGCGACGATCAGGACCGTTTTGCCGTTGCTTCGCAGAACAAAGCGGAAGCGGCCCGCAAAGCCGGGCGCTTCAAGGACGAGATCGCGCCCGTTACGGTGAAGGAGCGCAAGGGCGAACGCGTGGTGGACGCCGACGAATATATCCGCGACGGTGCGACGCTCGAAAGTGTTGCCGGCTTGCGGCCGGCCTTCGCGAAAGACGGCACCGTTACCGCCGGCAATGCTTCTGGCCTTAACGACGGCGCGGCTGCGCTCGTTCTCATGAGCGCCAAGGAGGCCCAAGCGCGCGGCCTCGCGCCGCTTGCGCGCATCGCCTCCTGGGCGTCCACCGGCGTCGATCCGAAGATCATGGGCGTCGGTCCGATTACCGCTTCGCGCGCCGCGTTGAAGAAAGCCGGGTGGAGCAAGGACGATCTCGATCTTATCGAGGCCAACGAGGCCTTCGCCGCGCAAGCCTGTGCGGTGAACAAGGAACTTGGCTGGGACACGGCGAAGGTGAACGTCAATGGCGGTGCCATTGCCATCGGCCATCCGATCGGCGCGTCGGGTGCGCGCGTGCTCGTTACGCTGTTGCATGAAATGTCTCGCCGCAATGCAAAAAAAGGACTGGCGACTCTCTGCATCGGCGGCGGCATGGGCATCGCACTTTGCGTAGAACGTTAGCTTACGCAGCATAACCAGCATCGCATGGACGAAGCGTAATCCTGCGCGCTAGGCTCGCTTGAGCATAACAACGCAAGGGGAGCGCATGTCACGCGTCGCCATCGTTACCGGAGGAACACGCGGAATCGGAAAAGCGATTTCGCTCGGGCTGAAAAACGCCGGATACAAAGTCTGCGCCAATTACGCGAGCGACGATACGAAAGCCCAGGCTTTCACGCGGGAAACAGGTATTGCGTCCAAGAAATGGGACGTCTCCGATTACGCGGCTTGCTCTGCAGCTGTGCAATCGGTCGTGTCAGAACTCGGAGCAGTCGATGTGCTGGTGAACAATGCCGGCATTACGCGCGACGGCACGATGCGCAAGATGGAACGCAAGTCCTGGGATGAGGTGCTCGATACCAATCTCGGCGGCTGTTTCAACATGTCGAAAGCGGTTTGGGATTCGATGCTGGCGCGCAGCTTCGGACGCATCGTCAATATCGGTTCTATCAACGGCCAGGCAGGACAATACGGGCAAGTGAACTACGCGGCGGCAAAGTCGGGCATTCATGGTTTCACCAAAGCGCTGGCCCAGGAGGGTGCGGCCAAAGGCATTACGGTGAACGCCATCGCGCCGGGTTATATCGATACCGAAATGGTCGCCGCCGTGCCTGCCAACGTGCTTGAGAAAATCGTGGCGCGCATTCCGGTGGGCCGTCTCGGCAAGGCCGAGGAAATCGCTCGCGGCGTGTTGTTTCTCGTTTCCGACGAGGGCGGCTTCGTCACCGGATCGACGCTTTCCATCAATGGCGGCCAGCATATGTATTGACGCCGATTTCCTTTAAGGTCCGGGCGATTTTACCGGCAGGGAAATTTGGAAAGTCTGCACGCCATCGAAGCCTCACAACTCGTCTGCGAACGCGGCGGGCGGCGCGTCTTTCAAGGCGTGTCGTTTGCTGTCTTGCCTGGCGCGTTGCTCTCGCTCGAGGGCCCGAACGGCGCGGGCAAGACTTCGCTTCTACGCATGCTGGCGGGCTTCATCGCGCCGGTTTCGGGCAGTCTCGTTTTTCAGGGGAACGGCGCGCGCGTCGAAGACGCCGAGGAGCGCGGGCGCTTTGTCGCGTGGCTCGGCCATCAAGATGGCGTCAAGGCGCAGATGAGCGTCGGTGAGAATCTCGCGTTCTTCGCCGCACTTTACGGTGCTGGCGGATCGCAAGATGTGCTCTCGCGCGTGGGGTTGGGAAAGATGAAGGATCTTCCCGCGCAGTATCTCTCCGCTGGGCAACGCCGCCGTTTGGGTTTGGCGCGACTGATTTTGAGCGCACGACCTCTTTGGCTGCTCGATGAGCCTTTGGCCGCGCTCGATGCGGCCGGCAAAAATCTCGCCGCAGAACTCATGCGCGAACATTGCGCACGGGGAGGCATTGTGATCGCCGCCACGCACGATGCTCTTGGCGTTGCGGGCCAGGCGCTGACCATGGGGCGGGTATGAGCGCGTTTACCTCTCTTCTTGCGCGCGACGCGAAGCTCGCTTTTCGCACCGGCGGCGGCGCTACGTTGGCGGCTGCGTTTTTCGGCATCGTCTCGGCCCTTGTGCCGCTCGGCGTCGGTGCCGACCTACCTTTGCTCGCACGCATCGCGGGAGGCGTTCTCTGGGTAGCCGCGTCCTTGGCTTCGCTCCTGACGCTCGATCGTCTTTTCCAGGCAGACTACGAAGACGGGTCGCTTGATATTTTGGCTCTGTCGCCCCTGTCCTTGGAAAAGATCGCAACCGCGAAAATCGCCGCCCATTTTCTCACCACTGGGCTTCCATTGACGCTGCTTTCGCCTGTGCTTGCGCTTCTTTTCAATTTGCCGGAACAGGCCTATGGCGCACTTGTCGCTTCTCTTGCGCTGGGTACGCCGGCACTCTCGGCCATCGGCGCCATCGGCGCATCTCTGACGCTTTCGCTTCGTCGCGGAGGGCTGATCCTGGCCCTCATCGTCTTGCCTCTCCTCACGCCTGCCATCATTTTCGGCGCGGGCGCCGTACTGGTGGCGCTGGAAGAGGGCAGCGGAACCCCTCTGGTGTTTCTCGCGGCGTTTTCGGCTGCCGCTGTGCTCCTGGCCCCTTTTGCCGCCGCCGGCGCCATCCGCCTCAATCTTGCCGGGTAAAGGGTCCGTACTTCCATTATCCCGTGGCCGCGACGCCGGGCATTTTGGCCGTCCGGCCAGGAGCGAGGAGCGATGTGGACGTGATGTCCATAAGCGACGAGCGACGAAGCCGGAGGCCAAAAGGCCCGCGTCCCGAAGGGCTGCGGGAAAAATGGCCGGCTTGTTCGTCGAAAAGCTTGGCCGTACTTCCGGTACGGCCTGCGCTTTTCTCCTGCCATCCAGCCATTTTTCCTCGCAGCGCGGTTCACGCGACAATGGAAGTACGGCCCCCCTTCGACAAAGAAACACGCAGCCCTTACAAACCGCCCATGGCCAATTCCATCTTCATTCTCGCCAATCCGAAGCGTTTTCTCGATGTTTCGCGGCCGTTGCTTCCGGTCTTCGCGGCACTGTCCGTAACGCTTCTGGTCGTCGGATTTTACTGGGCGCTTTTCGTCGCGCCGCCCGATTATCAGCAGGGAGACGCGGCCCGCATCATGTTCGTGCACGTGCCCGCTGCCTGGATGAGCATGTTCGTTTACGGTGTGCTGGCGGCCTCGGCGCTCACTGGTCTCGTCTTCAAGCATGTACTCGCCGATCTCGCGGCCAAGGCCGCGGCTCCCTTTGGCGCGGCCTTCACCGCGTTGGCGCTTCTCACCGGGTCGCTGTGGGGCAAACCGATGTGGGGCACCTATTGGGAATGGGATGCGCGTCTCACTTCCGAATTGATCCTGCTTTTCGTCTATCTCGGTTACATCGCGTTGTGGGACGCCATCGAGGACCCGGTGCGCGCGGCGCGCGCCACCGCCATCCTGGCGCTTGTGGGCGCAGTCAATCTTCCCATCATCAAATTTTCGGTCGATTGGTGGAATACGTTGCACCAAGGCGAAAGCGTCTTTCGCATGAGCGGACCCACCATGGACGCGTCTTTCCTGTGGCCGCTCGCCATCATGGCGCTCGGCTATACGCTGTTCTTCGTTTGGTTATGGCTGGCCGCCATCCGCACCGAAATCTTCAAGCGCCGCGCCCGCGCCGCGCTCATTGCAGGGCAGGGGGGCGCATGAACGCATTTTTCGCCATGGGCGGCTATGCCGCCTTTGTCTGGCCTTCCTATGTCGCGAGCCTCGTGGTGCTGATAGGGGCCGTGATCTTCACGCTGCGCGCTCACGCTAAAGCGCGCGCCGCGCTCGCCCGCCTGGAGGCGGAGGAATGAAACGGTTTCTCTTTGCCATTCCCGTTGCGGTCCTGCTTGGGCTGGCGGCGCTTTTTTATGTCGGACTGGGCGAAGGACCGCCCGATGTTCTGCCGTCCCCTTTGATCGGCAAGCCCGCCCCTGACTTCGCCCTGCAACCCTTGAACGATGCGGTGCCTGGGTTTTCCCGCGCCGACCTAGCGCAGGGACACGTCACGCTTGTCAATTTCTGGTTCTCCACCTGCGCGCCCTGCCGGATCGAACATCCCGTTCTCATGGCGCTTGCGGGCAGGAAGGATCTCGCCGTGTACGGGGTCGTCTATAAGGACCCGCGCGCCAGCGCCGAAGCGTATCTAAGCGAACTCGGCAATCCCTTCGCCAAGCTGGTCAACGACCCTGATGGCCGCGCTTCCATCGATTGGGGTGTGACCGCAGCACCCGAGACCTTCGTGGTGGACGGCAAGGGCATCATTCGCGCCCGCTATGCGGGCGCGCTGACTGACGATGTCCTGAAGCGGGTCATCTTCCCGGCGGCCGGACTTTGAACACCGGATCTCGGCGGCGGCCAAAAATCGGGCAATAAAAAAAGGCGCCCGAGGCGCCCCGGGCTTCTTTTGAAAGATATCTAGCGGGGCCGGCGGGCCTGTTTACGGGCGTTCTCGTCGGCTTCCGCCCCTTCGGCCTCGGCGGCCGCCACGATGGTCCCCAAAAGGCGGGTCAGCTTGGCCCTATCGGAGCTGTTCAACGACGCTACTAGAGCCCGTTCCACACGGTCTCCCGCCGACCGGGCCTGCCTGAGGACTTTGCGCCCGGAGGCCGCTAACCGCACCGCGTTGGCGCGGGCGTCGTTCTCGGTCCGCTCGCGGTCCAGAAGGCCCTTTTCGATCATGCGACGGATCATTTCGGCGAGCGTCGAGCGGTCGATGCCGGTGAGCGTCACCAATTCCGTTTGGCTGACGCCTTCATTTTGTTCGACGGCCGACAACACGGTGAATTGTTGCTTGGTAATTTCGCTGGCGCCGGGTTCGCGCGAGAAAAGATCGTTCGCGTATTGCGTACAGCGGCGGAGAAGATGCGAGGGGGATTGCGAGAGGTCGAATCCGCCGACCGTCTTTCGCGGACCTCTCGAAGCCATCCCAACCCCCGGAAGATTATTTTATCGGTTTGCAGATCGTCCGTACCCGTCGGACTTCCGCACCATAGCCGGATTGTCGGGGAACGCAAACCGTACCAGCGAGAAATTTTCAGGCGCGACGCAATCGCTTGTTATCCCACAAACTTCGCAACACTACGCATGTACGTACCGTACCCGGACGAAACGCGGTATTTTATGGAACGGGGCAATGTTGCGTTTCCAATTGTAAAATGCCATCCGCACGCACGGCATCATTGCGGTGGCGTCATGTCGTCCGGAATTTGATGACGCGCAACGAAGGGCGCTTGGCTTAGCGCGAAAAGAAACGTCGCGGACGTGAAGCCCCACACTTTGAACGCGACCCAAGTGTCCGTCGAAACATTGCGCCAAACAATTTCGTTACCGACGGCGAGCACGAGAAAAAATATCGCCCAACGCCATGTGAGGATGCGCCATGCGCCGTCATTCAAATTCAGCGCCGAGCCGAGCAGCGTCTTGATGAAAAGACGCTGGAAATACAGGCCTCCCGCCAGCACCACCGCAAACATCACATAGAGAATGGTCGGTTTAACTTTGATAAAAATCTCGTTTTGAAGCCAAAGGGTTAGGCCCCCGAAAACCAGCACCAATGCGGCTGTGACCAGCGGCATCGGCGAAACTTTCCGCTCGATGACGAAGCTCGTCCCAATCGCCAACGTCATCGTCGCCATGAAGATCGCGGTGGCGGTGAAAATTCCAAACTTTGCGTTCGCCGCGAAGAAAATCAGCAGCGGCCCGTAATCGAGCGCGAGTTTGAGAAAAGGATGAATGGTTTTCTTGCGCGCGTTTTCGGTCATGCGCCGGTCAACGCTTTCGCGAACGCATCGGCGTCGAAAATCTGCAGATCGTCCGCGCCCTCGCCGACGCCGATGAAATGAATAGGAAGTTTGAACCTGTCCGCCAAGGCCACGAGGATGCCGCCCTTCGCCGTTCCGTCGAGTTTGGTCATGATGAGGCCGGTAGGAGGGACTGCCTGGCCGAATGCTTCTACCTGCGACAACGCGTTCTGTCCGGTTGTGGCATCGAGAACGAGCAGAACGGCATGCGGCGCAGTGTCGTCCAGTTTTTTGACGACCCGCGCGATTTTTTCAAGTTCCGCCATGAGTCCGGTTTTGTTCTGCAAACGTCCTGCTGTGTCGATGAGAACGATGTCGGCATTCTCTGCGCGGGCTTTCGCCACGGCGTCATAAGCAAGACCGGCGGCATCTGCGCCCGCTTTGCCGGAAATGACTTCGGCGCCGCTACGTTCACCCCATATCTTGAGTTGTTCGATCGCGGCGGCACGAAACGTATCGCCTGCTGTCAGCACCAGTTTGAATTTGTCGCGCGCCAATCGGGCAGCCAGCTTGCCGATGGTCGTGGTTTTGCCGGTTCCGTTGACGCCCGCAACGAGTACAACGAAAGGCCGGGCGGAGCCGATTTGGAACGGCTGTTCAGCCGGCTTCAAGGTCCTGGCGATTTCCTCCGCCAGCAGGGCGCGCAGTTCGCCGTCGGTAATTTCCTTATCGTGGCGCTCGGCCGCGATGGCGTTTGCCAGCCGCCGGGAGAGGGCGGCCCCGACATCCGCCGCGATCAGGGCGTTTTCCAACTGGCGGACGGTATCGGCGTCCAAGCGTCTCTTGTTGAGAAGCCCCGAAATACCGCCGGTGAGCGAAGCCGCGCTCTTGGCGAGGCCCGCCTTCAGGCGCGCGAAAAGACCCGGACCTTCGCTCATGAAACGGCTTGTGCCTCCGGCACGCCAACGGCGCGTGCGGGCAGGGACGTAACGATGCGGGCCCGAACGATGTCGCCGGGCCTCCCCGCAAGCGAAACGGGGGCGAAACAGGGCGTGCGTCCCATTTCGGGCGTTTCCATCAATACGTCTTGGACCGTGCCGCAAAGAGAGGCGAGACGCGCGGTGAGGGCGGCATCGCCCTTTTCCCGAAGAACGCGGGCGCGTTCCTTGATGGTCTCGCGGGCCAGCTGGGGCATCCGCGCTGCGGGCGTGCCCTTGCGGGGGCTGAATGGAAATACATGCAGATAGGACAACCCCGCTTCCTCCACGAGGCGCAGAGTGTTTTCGAACATCTCATGCGTTTCGGTTGGAAATCCTGCGATCAGATCGGCTCCGAACGCGGCTTCGGGGCGAAGCCGCCGCACCGTTTCGCAAAAGCCGATCGTATCGGCGCGCAAATGGCGGCGCTTCATGCGCTTCAGGATCATGTCGTCGCCCGCCTGCGCCGAGATATGGAAATAGGGCATGAAACGGGGTTCTTCGCCGAGGATGCGTAGAATTGTCTCGTCGATTTCGATGGAATCGATGGAGGAAAGCCGCAGCCGCTTCAGATTCGGGACATGTTTGAGAATTTGGGCGATCAAGGATCCCAGAGTGGGTTTGCCGGGAAGGTCCGCGCCATAAGAGGTCAGGTCCACGCCCGAAAGCACCAGTTCCTGGAACCCCGCTTCCGTAAGCCGCCTGGCCTCCGCCACCACCTCGCCGGCGCCGACGCTGCGCGAATTCCCCCGTCCGAAGGGAATGACGCAGAAGGTGCAGCGATGATCGCAGCCGTTCTGTACCTGCAGCACCGCGCGGGCCTTGCCCGCGAACGGGTCCGCGCCGTCGACCAGGAGCTGCGCAGCCGTTTCCTTCACCGCCATGATGTCGTTGACGAGAATGCGTTCCGACCCACGCAGGAAATCGGGCGCGTAATGTTTGGCGTCGAGCTTCTCGGTATTGCCGAGTACGCGATCCACTTCGGGCATGGACGCATAGGTTTCGGGCTCGGTCTGAGCCGCGCAGCCAGTGACGATCAGAAGCGCTTCGGGGCGGGCACGCTTAAGTTTGCGGATTTGTTGGCGCGACTGGCGTACGGCTTCCGCCGTGACGGCGCAGGTATTCACCACGATGGCATTGGAGAGGCCTGCCTCGCCGGCGCGCGCCTTGATCGCCTCGGATTCATAGGCGTTCAGGCGACAGCCGAACGTAACGACGTCGACGCTCATTGTCCGTAAGCCCTGAGATCGACGTCACCGGAAAAGGAATAGGCGGTGGGCCCTGTCATGAAGACATGCGCATCGCCGCCTTTCCAGGCGATGGAAATGCTGCCGCCGTCCATCTGGACCTCCACCTCGGGACCGCAAAGGCCGCGGCGTTGGCTCGCCACCGCGCCTGCACAGGCGCCGGTGCCGGACGCCAAAGTGTAACCCGCGCCGCGTTCCCAAACGCGCTGGCGGATCAGCTTCTCGGATTTGCGCTCGACGAATTGCACGTTGGTGCGTGCCGGAAACCAGGCATGCGTTTCAAGCGCCGCACCGAGCGTTTCGACGGGAGCTTTCTCGGCGTCGTTCACGAACAGCACGATATGCGGATTGCCCATCGAAAGCGCGCTGGCGCTTTTGAGCGCGGCGTCGGTATGGCCCGAAACAGCGATCTCGAAATTCTCGGTTTCCACGGCCTGCGCCATTGGGATTTCACGCCAGTCGAGACGAGGCGCTCCCATATCGACCATCACCGCGCCGTTGCCGGCATCGCGGCAATCGAGCAATCCGCCTTTGGAATCGATCTTGAGCGTTTTCTTTTTGGTCTCGTCGAACAAGGCGCGCGCCATGCAACGCACGCCGTTCCCCGAAAGCTCGGTCTCGCCGCCGTCCGAATTGTAGATGCGCATGAAGGCGTCGGCGGTCTTCGAGCTTTCGATGACGATGAGTTGATCGCAGCCTATGCCCCGCCAGCGGTCGGAAAGCGCGCGCACGGTTTGGCTTCCCAGCGCGAGCGGGGTCTTGCGCCCGTCGAACAGGATGAAATCGTTGCCGAGCCCGTGCATTTTGAGGAAGGCGGTCATGCCCGCCTTATATGGCCCGGTTTCCCTTAAAAACAGCGCTTCGTTTGACATTTTGCCTGTCCGGGTCTTTAAACCCGGCCATCCGGAACGGCTTTGGCTCTTCCGGTCCTGGGCTCGGCCCAGGATCGCCCCCAGGCAGCGCAGGTGCGCCCCCTGGGGCGTTCGGCGTTGGGCTTTTGGGAGACGGCATGTTTGACGGGTTGCAGGGACGCTTAAGCAGCGTTTTCGACCGGCTGAGAGGCCGGGGCGCGCTGTCGACGGGCGATGTCGATGCGGCCCTGTCGGATATCCGCGCGGCGCTTATCGACGCCGATGTTGCCCTTCCCGTGGTCGAAGATTTCATCGCCAAGGTTCGCGTCGAGGCCGTAGGCGAAGCCGTCATCCGTTCGGTCACGCCCGGCCAGCAAGTCGTCAAGATCGTGCACGACGCCCTCGTGGAAACTTTGGGCAAGGCAGGCGAGGGGCTTTCTTTGGGTGCGCCTCCGGCCGCCGTGTTGATGGTGGGTCTGCAGGGCTCCGGCAAAACCACCAGTTCCGCCAAGCTTGGTCTTCTGTTGCAGACCAAGGAGAAGAAAAAAGTTTTGATGGCGTCGCTCGACGTGCACCGTCCTGCCGCGCAGGAACAATTGCGTGTCCTAGGCGAACAAACCGGCGTAGCGACGCTTCCCGTCGTCGCCAACCAGCGCGCCATCGATATCGCCAAGCGCGCCGCGGCCTCGGCTCGCGTCGGTGGCTACGACGTTCTCATTCTCGATACCGCTGGCCGCCAGCATATCGACGAAGCGCTGATGGCGGAGGTTGCCGAGATCAAGGCGATTACGTCTCCGCACGAAACGATTCTGGTGGCAGACAGCCTCACCGGTCAGGACGCGGTGAATATCGCCAAGAGCTTCAACGAACGCGTGAAGCTCACCGGCATCATTCTCACCCGCGCCGACGGCGACCAGCGCGGCGGTGCCGCGCTCTCGATGCGGGCGGTCACGGGCGCCCCCATCAAGTTCCTCGGCACCGGCGAAAAACTCGACGCGCTGGAACCCTTCCATCCCGAGCGTGTCGCCTCGCGCATCCTCGACATGGGCGACGTGGTCAGCCTCGTGGAGAAGGCGGTCGAGAATGTCGATCGCGAAAAGGCCGAGAAGCTCGCCAAGAAGATGAAAAAGGGCGAGCTCGATTTCAATGATTTAATCGAGCAGATACGCCAGATGCGCAAAATGGGCGGCATGCAGGGCGTGCTCGGAATGCTGCCCGGCATGGGCAAAATCAAAGATCAGATCGCCGCAGCCGGGCTCGACGATTCTCTTTTGAAACGCCAGGAAGCGATCATCCAATCCATGACCAAAACCGAGCGCGTCGAACCGGATCTCATCAACGGCTCGCGGCGCAAGCGCATCGCGGCGGGCGCGGGCGTGGACGTGTCCGAGGTCAACAAGGTGCTGAAAATGCAGCGCCAGATGGCGGACGTCATGAAAAAAATGGGCAAAGGCGGGCGCGGCTTGCCTTTCGGAATCGGCGGTTTGACGCCGCAGATGTTGTCAGGGCTTGGCGGGGGATTGCCCCCCGGACTGGGCCGCAAGTAATTCATCTTTACACGGATCAAGAAAGGAAACTCTATGTCATTGAAGATTAGAATGTCTCGCGGCGGCACGAAGAAGCGCCCCTATTATTCGATTGTCATCGCGGAATCGCGTTCTCCCCGCGACGGCCGTTTCATCGCGGTGATCGGTACATACAACCCGCTGCTCCCGAAGGATCACGCCAACCGCCTGAAGCTCGACCTCGATAAGGCGAAGGCCTGGCTTGCCAAGGGCGCGACGGCGTCCGACCGCGTTCACCGCTTTCTCTCGGATGCCGGCGTGCTGACCAAGGTCACGCACAACAATCCGGAAAAGGCGAAGCCGAAGAAGAAGGCGCAGGAACGCGCCGCTGCCGCCGCTGCCCCGGCCGCGGAAGCTCCCGCCGCCGCTCCGGCGCCAGCGCCCGCGCAATAATTTCGCGGACGTGAAGCTCTTGCCGTGAGCAGCCGGTCCCTTCCCGTACCCGAAGGCGCCGTCCTTGTCGGCGTCGTCGTCGGCGCGCATGGGATTAAGGGCGAGCTAAACGTCAAGACGTTCACCGAGGCGCCGGAATCGCTTGCCGCCTATGGGCCGGTCGCCCTTTCGGACGGCAGGCGCTTTACGGTCACGCGGCTCAAGCGCGCCAAGGGCGACATCGTTATCGTCAATTTGGAGGGCGTCGCGGACCGAGATGCCGCCGAGGCGCTGAAAGGTCAGCGTCTTTTCGTACCGCGCACGGCTTTGCCGGAGCCGGAGGACGATGAAATTTATCACGTCGATCTCGTGGGCCTCGCGGTGGAAGATGAATCCGGAAAAGCGCTGGGCAGTGTGCGCGGCGTGCACAATTTCGGCGCCGGCGACGTGATGGAAGTCGAGGACGAAAAGGGCGACGTCAGCTTTCTTCCTTTCACCAAAGCGGTCGTGCCCGTCGTCGATCTCGCGCAAAAGCGCGTCGTCGTGCGTCCGCCGGGCGAGGTGGAGTGATGGAAAACCTCTCTTTCCGCGATGCCGTACTCGCCGATCTCCCCATCATCGTCGCGATGCTGGCAGATGATGAGATTGGTGCGGCCCGCGAAAAGCCCGCGAAGGATCTGGCCGAGGACTATGTCCGGGCTTTTCATGCGATGCAGAAACAAGCGGGCAATCGTCAAATTGTCGCCGAGGCCGATGGAAAGATCGTCGGATGTTTTCAGATGACGCTCATTCCGGGCCTGTCGCGCACCGGCATGACGCGCGCCGAAATCGAAGCCTTGCGCGTCACAAGGGACATGCGTGGTCGGGGTGTCGGCGCGCTTCTCATGGAATACGCCGTGGACGAGGCTCGTAAAGCAAGATGCGGCCTCATCCAATTGACCACCGATAAAAGGCGCGAACGCGCGCACGTGTTTTACGAACGCCTTGGTTTCAAGCGGACCCACGAGGGCTACAAGCTAGACCTATGACCTGGCGTGCGACCGTGCTGACGCTGTTCCCGGATATGTTTCCCGGGCCGCTGAATGTTCTTTCCAGCACATTGGGATCCTAAGCTTAGAATTCCACGTGGACAAGTTGTCGCG
>JADMIO012757420.1_pt1 | contig 41428 bp, 25 predicted proteins | sample 8958161 | NCBI WGS metagenome assembly JADMIO01 (sample SAMN16585339, study PRJNA669376) | soil metagenome | isolation source: Crop rotation soil | place: USA: Cullars Rotation, Alabama | collected 2011 | reverse complement strand
AACATCAACGACACCGTCAACCTGCCCGCCGGCGGTTCGGTCACCTACACCGCCGTCGCCACGATCAGTGGCGCGGCGACCGGCACGCTGTCCAACACCGCGACCGTCAGCGCCCCGGGCGGCGTGACCGATCCCACCCCCGGCAACAACAGCGACACCGACTCCGACACGATCCAGAGTGCGCCCTCCGCCGACCTCTCGATCACCAAGACCGACGGCGTCACCAGCGCCACCCCGGGCGGCTCGGTGACCTACACCATCACCGCCTCGAACGCGGGCCCGAGCGGCGTCACCGGCGCCACGGTCACCGACACCTTCCCCGCAAGCCTGACCGTCACCTGGACCTGCGTCGGCGCGGGCGGCGGCACCTGCACCGCGTCAGGCGCGGGCAACATCAACGACACCGTCAACCTGCCCGCCGGCGGTTCGGTGACGTACACCGCCAGCGCCAGCATCAGCGCCGCCGCCACCGGCACGCTGTCCAACACCGCCACCGTCAGCGCCCCGGGCGGCGTGACCGATCCCGACCCCGCCAACAACAACGCCACCGACAGCGACACGCTCCAAAGTGCGCTATCCGCTGACCTCTCGATCACCAAGACCGACAGCCCGGATCCCGTCGCCCCGGGCGCCAACCTCGTCTACACGATCACCCTGACCAACGGCGGGCCCGATGCGGCGACATCGGCCTCGATGACCGACAACGTGCCCGCGAACACCACCTTCGTCTCACTGTCCGCGCCCGGCGGGTGGTCATGCGTCACGCCCGTCGTCGGTGCCACGGGCACCATCACCTGCACCAATCCGAGCATGGCCGTCGGATCGGCGACGTTCACCCTCACGGTCATGGTCAACCCCGGGGTGCCCGACGCCACCGTCATCTCGAACACCGCTGTGGCCGACTCGTCGACCCCCGATCCCGACAGCCCGGACCGGACCGCCACTGCCACGACCACCGTGCATGCACCGGTGGTCGTCCTGAGGCCCGATCTCGCGATCTCGAAGACCCGCTCGGGTCCGTTCGTCCGCGGGGGGTTCGGCACGTACCTGATCACGGTGAGGAACGTGGGCGCGGGAGCCTCGAGTGGCACCGTGAAGGTGCTGGACGTGCTGTTGCCGGGCCTCTCGGATCCAACCGTGACGGCGCCGGGTTGGACGTGTCACGTCATCTTGCGAGTCCTGAGCTGCACCACCAGCGCATCGCTTGCGCGCGGATCGAGCTATCCACCGATCAGCCTCCGGGTTCGGGTCGGGCGCTTGACGCTGTTCGTCCTGAACGTCGCCCGCGTGTCCGGCGGCGCCGATGTCAACACCCGGAACAACCAAGCCCTGAACATTCTGTTCACGTCGCCATGACGACCCACCGTGCCGCGTGGTCAGGCCGGCCGGCACCAATTCGATCACGAGCAGGGGGATGAGATGACCGTCGGGGTCGGGATCATCGGGACCGGGATGATGGGCCGGACCTACTCGGCCGGCATCACCCGCCAGGCGAAGGACGCCCGGCTCGTCGCGGTGGCCGGCGGCCGGCGCGCGACCCAGCTCGGGGCGGAGTTCGGGGTGCCTGCCGACGCGGACGTCGATGCGCTCCTCGCCCGCCGGGACGTGGACGTGGTCGTCATCGCCACGCCGCACACCACGCACCTGCCCCTCGCGCTCAAGGCCGTCGAGGCGGGCAAGCACGTGTACATGGAAAAGCCGATGGCGCTCAACGTGGAGGAGTGCGACCAGATCGTCGCCGCCACGCGCAACGCCGGGCTGCTCTGCGCCGTGGCGAGTCAGGCGCGCTACAACGAGATCAGCATCCGGGCCAAGCAGCTCATCGACGATGGCACGATCGGGCCCATCCGCTTCTTCCGCGTCACGAGCCCGACGGTCGGGTGGGACGTGCCGGCCGACGGCTGGTTCGTGGACCCCAGGGAGGGCGGCGCCTACCTCGACTGGGGCCCGCACGGCTGCGACACGCTGCGCTGGTTCACCGGCACCGACGCGACGCTCGCGTTCGGGATGTTCGACAACTTCGGCGCAATCCCGGCGATGGACCCCTCGGCGATGGTCAGCTACCGCCTTGGCAGCGGCGCGATGGCGCAGTTCTGGATGAGCTACGAGATCCCCGCGCCGGGACTCGGGTCGTACATGCAGTGGCTCGCCGTCGGCGAGAACGGGATGCTCGACTTCGACCGCGACAACCTCCGAGTCGGGCAGGGCGACTCGTGGCGCGATGAGCTCACGTTGCCGGCGTGGAACTGGCTCGTCGACCCGCTCGCCGATCGCCGGATCGCGATGACCAGCCGCCAGGTCGATCAGTTCGCTCGCGCCCTCGAGCGGGGCGAGCCGCTCGACATCACCGGCGAGGACGGCCTCGCGGCGATCGAGATGGTCGAGGCCGCGATCCGCTCGGCGCGGACGGGGCAGGCGGTCGCGATCCCGCTCGAGCGGGCCGCGGCGCAGCAGCCGGTGGGCGTCGTCGGCTAGGGCGCAGGCGCTTTGCCCGCGGACGTCTTCGGGACCTCGGGCAGGATCTCGACCTCCACCGGCGTCGGCCGGACGCCGTGCTCGAGCAGCACCTGCTCGACGGCGCGGGCGGCTGCGCCCACGTCGAGCCCCGGGGGGACGCCCGCCACGCGCAGGACGATGCGGTCGCCTTCCTGGAACAGCCGCCTCCACACCACGGGCAGATCCCCGATGGGATGGAACGCCTGTCCGCTGATGGTCACCTCGCCAGCGCCATCGGCGCGCGGCAGCCGCAGCATCCGACCGGTCTTGCCCCGGATCCCGTCGAAGACGGGGAACGGGCGGCCGCAGGGGCACGGTTCCGGCGACATCCGAACGGCGTCGTGGACCTCGAACCGGATCAGCGGCTGCGTCCGCCGGAACAGCGGCGTCACGAGGATCTTCGCGCCCCACTCGCCGGGCGGCACGGGCCGGTTCTGCTCGTCGACGACCTCGAGGACGAGCAGGTCGTCGAGCAGGTGCATTCGCCGGCCTTCGCGGCATTCGACCGCGATGGTCCCCGCCTCGACGGCGCCGTAGTAGTCGAACGGCGCCTGGTCCCATGCGTCGCGAATGAGCCGGAGCACCTCGGGCGTCATGGTCTCGCCGCCCGAGCCGACGTAGCGCGGATGGATCTGCAGCCGGCCCTCGATCTGCTCGCGCGCCAGGATGCCCAGGGTGGTCGTGTAGCCCTCGAGCAGCTCGGGTTGCCACGCATTCAGCGGCGGCACGATCTGCTCGACCGGATCGGCGGCGTTGAGGTGGAGCACCGGCGCAAACCGGCTCCGCTCGGTCCGAGCGGACTGGCCCGATGCCGACCAATGCAGGGTTGACACCACCTCGGCGACGCGACGGGGCCGGAACGGATTCCACGGGACGCCCGCGAATGCCCGCGCCCGGCTGGCCGCCGCAAGCCCGTAGACGTGCTCGAACGGGTCCGTGAGGATGATCGCGACCTCGCCGGTCGAACCGGACGACGTGACCGGCGTGTACCGCCCCAGGTAGGGACGGGGATCGGGCGAGTCGCGCATGTGCCGCCGAAGGTCGTCGAATCGGATGCGGCGGTCGGTCACCACGTCGTCGAAGCGCGACATCATCGTGACCTTGCCCACCGTCGGCAGCGCCTCGAACGGCGCGTCCTCCAGGCCGCGGTGCAGTTCGCGGTAGAACGGCGAGCGGGCGACGGCGTCGGTGCGCAGGCTCGCCAGCCGGCGCTGCTGGAACTGCACGATCCGTTCGCGGGGCCAGCGTTCGCGGGCACGGATCCGCAGCAGGTCGCGCAGGAACACCGGGATCATCCGCGTCTGCATGGCGCCTACGCGGTGCCCCCGCCGATGGTGTTCGCAGGGGCTCCGGACGTGGCGAGCACGGCCTTTCCGGCCGCAGTCCGCGGGACCTCCGGGAGGATCTCGACCTCGACGCGGATCGGCCGTGCCCCGAGCTCCAGCAGCGACTGCTCCACGCCGCGCGCGGCCGCCGGCACATCCGCCTCGGGCAGCACGCCCGCGAGCCGCAGGACCAGGTGGTCGCCTTCATGCGAGAGGCGCCGCCAGATGACCGGCAGCGCGGCGATCGATGGCAGCATGAGCCAGTCCACCTCGACCTCGCCGGCGCCGTCGGCTCGCGCGAAGCGCATCGGGACGGGCGAGCGGCCGATCAGGCCATCGATGACCGGGAACGGCCGCCCGCAGGCGCACGGCTCGTCGGACAACCGGACCTGGTCGTCGATCTCGAATCGGATCAGCGGCTGGGTGCGCCGCCAGAGCGGCGTCACCAGGACTCTCGCGCCCCACTCGCCGACCGGCACGGGACGGTTCTCCGCGTCCACCACCTCCACGATCGCCAGGTCGTCCTGCAGGTGGAGGCGCCTGCCCTCCCGGCACTCCACCCCGTGCGTGCCGCCCTCGATCGTGCCGTAGTAGTCGAAAGGATCCTGCTTCCACGCCCGGTGGATCAGGGCGCGGACCTCGGGCGTCATCGTCTCGCCGCCCGCCCCGATGTACGCCGGCGCGATCTGGAGCCGGCCGTCGATCTGCTCCTTCGCCAGGATGCCCAGCGTCGTCGCGAAGCTCTCCAGCAGCTCGGGCTGCCACGCGTTCAGCTGCGGGACCAGCTTGTCCATCGGCGCTCCCGCGTCCAGGTGGAGCACGGGCGCGAACCGGCTCTTCTCCATGCGCGCGAACTGGTTCGACGGCGTCCACGTCAACGTCGCGACGACCTCGGCCGCGCGGCGCGGCCGCAACGGGTTCCAGGCGAATCCCGCGAAGGCCCGGGAACGGCTCGCCCCGGCGAGGTTGTAGGCGATCTCGGACCGGTTCGAGAGGGTGATCGAGACCTCGCCGGATGATCCGGACGAAGAGCCGATCATGTAGCCCCGGTACGGCAGTGGACCGTCCGCCTCGCGCATGTGCCGGCGGACGTCGACCAGGCGCACGGCCGGGTCCGTCACGATCTCGTCGAACCGCTCGAGCATGGTGGTCTTGGCGACGGGCGGGAGTGCGTCGAGCGGCGCGTGCTCCAGTCCCCGATGCAGCTCGCGATAGAACGGCGACTGCGCGACGGCATGCGCCCGGAGGCGCTGGAGCTGGCGTTCCCGGAATGCCTCGAGGCGTTCTCGCGGCCATCGCTCGCGCGCCCGGATCCGGGCCAGGTGGGCCAGGAAGATCGGAATCATCGCCGCTTGCATCGCGTCAGTGTCGTGCTTCGGCCGCCCGGCGGGGACGCCCCGCGCCCAGTCGGTATGAGAGGATGAGCGCCCGTCCGCACGCGTTGCGTGAGTGCCTTGGAGGAGCCCGATGACCGCGCCTGTTCGTGAGGAGTCCTTTCGGGGCGTGGCCGTCGGCAAGTCCTGGCCGCGCCTCGATTCGCGCGAGAAGATCACGGGCGCGCTGCGCTACGTCGCCGACGTCCCGGTCCCCGGACTCCTCCATGCGCGGCTCGTCCTGAGCCTGTACGCGCACGCACGCATCAACTCGATCGAGACGCAGGAAGCGCTCGACATCCCCGGCGTGGTCGCGGTCCTGACCGCGGCGGACCTGCCGATCGTCGGCTCCGGCGACATGCGGATGTTCCAGCCGCTCGCGACCCGCGAGGTCGTGTTCGCCAACCAGCCGATCGCGATCGTGGTCGCGGAGAGCGAGGCCGCCGCCGAGGACGGCGTCATGGCGGTGATGGTCGATTACACGCCGCTCGACGCGGCGATCGACGTTGAGGAGGCGATGGAGGTCGGCGCGCCCGTCGCCCGCCCGCATCGACATGTCAGCAGCCAGGACGGGGAGAGCGCCTCGCCGCACGCCGCCGTGGGTCACGGCGATGACAACGTCGCGGTGGGCGAGGTCGAGATCGGCAACATCGCCGCCAACGAGGCGTCCGCCTCGCCGCATGCCGCGGTCGGCGGCGCGAACAAGCCGAAGCTCACGGAAGAGCTCTCGCCCAACGTGATCGGCCGCCACTGGCACCGCCACGGCGACGTCGAGTCGGCGCTTGCGGGGTCGGACGCGCGGGTCAGCGGCAAGTTCTTCACGGAGTGGGTCTACCAGGGCTACATGGAGCCCCACGCCGCGACCGCCTGGACCGATCCGGCGACCGGCCATCTCGTCGTGAACAGCAACACCCAGGGCATCTTCTACACCCGCTCGCAGACCGCGAAGATCTTCGGCATCCCGGTCACGAAGGTGCGTGCGATCGGCGCGCAGCCCGGTGGCGCGTTCGGCAGCAAGATCATGCTGACCGAGCCGCTCGCGGTCGCGGCGTCGCTGGTGCTGAAGCGCCCCGTCCGTCTCGCGCTCACCCGGCGCGAGGACATCACGATGACGAACCCCGCGTCGGCGACGCGGATCGAGCTCGAGATCGGCGGCACGCGCGACGGGCGGCTCACCGGCCTCCGCTCGCGGCTCGTGTTCGACTCGGGCGCCTTCTCCGAGTGGACCGTCGAGAGCATCGGCGCCGTCCTCGTCGCCGGCCCGTACCGGTGGAGCGCGTACGACATCCGCGCCTACGGCGTCGAGACCAACCGCGTCGGGACGGGGTCGTACCGCGGTCCCGGGGGCCCGCAGGCATCGTTCGCGCTTGAGTCCCTGATGGACGAGCTCGCGGACAAGCTCGGAATCGATCCGCTCGAGCTGCGCCACCGCAACGCCGTCACGCCGGGCGACCGGATGGTCGACGGTGAGGCCTGGGTCCGCATCGGCACCCGCGAGGTCCTCGAGGAGATCCAGGCGCATCCGCTCTGGCAGCGCCGCCACAGCCTGCCCGACGGCGAGGGCGTCGGGATCGCCGTCGGCGTCTGGCCGGGCGGCAAGGAACCGGCCGCGGCGCTCTGCCGCCTCGAGCCGGACGGCTCCATCACGATCATCACGGGCGTCGTCGACATGAGCGGCGTCGCGTCGGGCTTCGCGACGATCGCGGCCGAGGCGTTCGGCGTCACGATCGACCAGGTCAACATCATCACCTCCGACACCCAGAGCGCACCGCGCTCGCCGATGAGCGGCGGCTCGGTCGTGACGTATTCCTCGGGCCGCGCGGTCCAGAAGGCGGTCGAAGCGACGCGCGAGAAGCTGCTCCGCTACGCCAGCGAGGAGCTGGAGATCGATCCGTCGGACCTCGAGATCGCGAACGGAAACGTCCAGCCGAAGGGCGCCCCGGGCCGTGGCAAGAGCATCGCGGAGCTCGCCGAGAAGCTCGACGGGTTCGGCGGTGCATTCGAGCCGGTCGAGGGGCACGGTGGCGCGCTGCCGCCGAGCCTCGCGCCGTCCGTCTCCGCCCACCTGGCGCACGTGAAGGTCGACCGGGAGAGCGGCGAGATCAAGATCCTCAACTTCGTCATCGCGCAGGACGTCGGGCGTGCGCTGAACCCCGCGCTCGTCGAGGGTCAGATGCGCGGCGGCGTCGCGCAGGGCATCGGCTGGGCGCTCCTCGAGGCGATGCCGTTCGACGACCAGGGCCAGCTCCTCTCGGGCTCGTTCATGGACTACGCCATGCCCAACTCGATCAACGTGCCAGACATCGAAACACGCATCGTCGAGGTGCCCGCTCCGGACGGACCGTTCGGGGCGAAGGGGATCGGCGAGGCGCCGGTCTGCGGGTCGCCCGCGGCCGTTGCCAACGCCGTCGCGAATGCGGCGGGTGCGCGGGTGTACCAGCTGCCGATCACGGCGTCGCGCCTCTGGGCGGCAACCAGCGGCAACGGGCACGGGAACGGCCACCGGCGCTAGTCGCCGCGTCATCGGCCCCGGCCGACCCCGATGGTGACCGCGGCGCGGCCCGCGCACCTGTTCGCGCTCGATCCCGATCGGGCGTACCCGGTGCTCGCCCGCGCTGACGGCGTCCACGTCTGGGACACCGCCGGCAACCGCTACCTCGATGCGATCGCGGGGATCGCGGTCACCAACATCGGCTACGGCCGGCGCGAGGTCGCCGACGCGATCGCGGAGCAGGCCGCGAAGCTGCCGTTCGCCGTCGGCAACATCTTCGCCAACGAGCCCGCGATCCGGCTCGCCAGGATCGTCTCGGAGATCACGCCGGGCGACCTCGACTGGGTCCACTTCTGCACCGGCGGCTCGGAGGCCGTCGAGATCGCGCTCAAGCTCGCGCGCCAGTACCACGTGGAACGGGGCGAGCCCGGCCGCGACCACATCGTGAGCCGCTGGATCAGCTACCACGGCGCGACGCTCGGCGGCCTGTCGGTCGGCGGCAGCGTCCTGCGCCGGCGCAAGTACGAGCCGATGCTCGTGGCCAACACCCCCCATGTGCGCGGGCCGTACGAGTACCGCTGTCCGTGGCCCGAGACGCATCCCGATTGCGGTCCCGCGGCCGCGGCCGAGGTCGAGGAGGCGATCGTCCGCGCGGGCCCCGACCGGGTCGCCGCGTTCATCGCGGAGCCGGTCGTCGCCTCGGTCGGCGGCGCGATCCAGCCCCAGCCCGACTATTTCGAACGCGTGCGCGAGATCTGCGACCGCTACGGCGTGCTGCTGATCGTCGACGAGGTCGTGACGGGCTTCGGACGAACGGGGACGAACTTCGCGATCGAGCACTATGGCGTCGTGCCCGACATCCTCGTGATGGGGAAGGGCATCAGTGGCGGCTACGCGCCGCTTGCGGCGGTCGCGGTCCGCGACCACGTCCACGCGGTCTTCGCCGACCAGCACGTGCCGTTCGAGCACATCTTCACGTTCGGCGGCAACCCGGTCTCGTCGGCGGCGGGTCTGGCGGTCCTCGACATCTGGCGCCGAGAGCGGCTCGTCGAGAACGCCGCGCGTCTCGGCCCGGCGTTTGCCGCCGCGCTCGAGCCGCTGCGCGAATTCCCCTTCGTCGGCGACATCCGCACGATCGGGCTGATGGCGGGCATCGAGTTCGTCGCGGACCAGGCGACGAAGGAGCCGTTCCCGCCGGCGCGCCGCGTCGGCGCGATGGTCCGCGAGGCAGGCCTGCGCAACGGCGTCGTGACCTACCCCGGCAGCGGCATGGCCGACGGCACCCGCGGCGACATCATCTCGCTCTACCCGCCGCTGACGTTCACGCAGGAGCACCTCGACGACCTTTCGACCCGGCTCGTCGGGGCCTTCCGCGATGTGGCGCCGCAACTGCGGTCGGGGGCCTGATGGCCGCACGCGTCCACCCGGGCGAAGTGATCCTCGTCATGCATCATTCGGTGATCACCCTGCACGACGGCGGGACGCCGGACGGCGCCGAGACGGCGTTCCTCAGCCTGTACGACGTCGCGTACTCGGTCGAGATCGGCGGCGGCTACGTCGCTCTCCTGCGCGTGCCGTCGATGGGCATCGACACGGTGCTCGCCGACACCGACGACCGCGGGCGGCGGATGCAGGCGCGGCTCAAGGGCATCGGCACGAAGATGGCCATGCTCGACGGCCCGGTGCGCCGGTTGCGGTCCGTCACGCGCGGACCCTGGGAGGGCGACGGGTTCGCCTACCGCCTGTCCGGCGACGGCCTGGAGATCGAGGCGCGCTGGGACGACTGCGAGCCGCCGTTCTACGCGGAGGGCCCGTCGCCCTCGTTCTCGGAGCGCGAGGACATCTGGTCGGTCTTCGTCGCGGCGCGCCGCGCCTCGATCACGATCAACGGCGTCACCGCGCCGGGCGAGCCATACGACGATGACTCGTGGAAGCCGCGCCTGCCGCGCTCGGTCTCGTCGGCGCACTCGGCGCTGGGTGAAACGCGGCTCAGGCCGAGTCCCGCACGGGTTCCGGGCTGACGGGTTCCGGCTCTCGCAGAGATCGCGCGGTTCGGCGGTCCAGCACGATCGCTCCGTCCTGGTCGATGTCCAGCTGGGGCAGCGTGCGCGCCGTGAGCAGCGCCAGACCAGCCCCGGTCACCGTCGCGGCGGCGAACGCCACGATCACGGTCGGGGCGCCGAACCCGTCCGCGAGCGTTCCCGCGGCGAGGGTTCCGATCGGGTAGATCCCCCAGAACGACAGTTCGAACACCGCCAGCACTCGCCCGCGCATCCGCGCCGGCGCGAGGTGCTGGAGCAGCAGCTGCGACGTGACGCGGTAGATGCCGAGCAGCACCGTCATCGCGGTGGTGAACGCGATCGAGAGCGGTAGCCAGTTCGACAGCCCGAGGCCGGCGAAGGCAGCCGCCGCGATCACCAGCGACACGACGACGGCCCGTCCGCGCCCGAAGCGCCGGCCGACGATATCCGTCATGAGCGACGCGATGAGGATCCCCGCGCCGCCGGCGCTGGTCAGGAGGCCCAGGCCCTGGGCGCCGGCGCCGAGCACGTCCCGCGCCACGATCGGCAGCAGCGTGAAGTAGCTGTAGACAAACAGCGCGGCCGAGATGCCGAGGGTCATCAGCGCCAGGCTCGATGGCGAGTTGCGGAACCAGCGGATCGCCGTCGTGAGGTCGCCGAGTCCCGCCCGGCCCGGCGACGTCTCGAGGCGCGGCAGGCTGGGCAGGGTCGAGACGAGCACGGCGGCGACCGCGAGCAGGCCGCCGGCGACGGCGATCGTGGGGCCCGCGCCGATGAGCGCGATGGCACCGCCCGTCAGCAGCCCGCCCGTGATGCGCCCGACGCCGTACTGGAGCGACGAGAGCCCGATCGCACCGGCCATGAGCTTCGGGTCGACGAGGCGTCCGACGAACACCATCGCGGGTACGTTCGTGAACGAATCGAACAGGCCCATCGCGAACATTGCGGCCATGCCCGCGAGCAGGCTCATGTGCCCCGACGCGGTCGTGATCGCCGTTGCCGTGAGCACGACCGCGCCGAAGAACTGGCCCACGAGCATCATGCGGCGCAGGTCGTAGCGATCGGCGAGCACGCCCGCCGGGAGCGACCACAGCAGCCACGCGACCGTCAGGCTGATCAGCAGCAGCGACACCGAGCTGCCGGCGCCGGTCTGATCGAGCACGACCCAGATCAGCACCGTCTGGAACGTCCACATCGCGACGCTCTGGCAGATCGCCGCCGCGAGGAATCGCCGGTACGTCGGGAGGCGCAAGACGGCGTAGCTGCCGGGTCGCGGCGACGTCGTCACTGGCCGAGCAGGCCGGTGCGGATCCGATCGCCGGCCTTCAGTCCGGAGCCGGTCAGCGCGACGACGACGCGCTCGCCATCGCGCAGGTCGCCAGAGGCCCGGAGCCGCCGTGCCGCCGCGGGAGCGACCGCCGACGTCGGCTCGATGTACACGCCCAGCCGGGCGAGGCCACCGAGCGCCGACCACACCTCGGCATCGTCGACCGACACGATCGAGCCGCCGCTCTCGCGGACCCGGCGCAGGATCTCGCGACCCCGCGGCGGGCGGGCGAGCATGACGCCTTCGGCGGCGCTCGGGACCTGCGTGACCGGCGCCGGATCCGGCGATCCGTTCGCGAATGCGATCGCCAGCGGCGCGCAGCCGGCGCTCTGCGCACCGTAGATCCGGGGCACGCGATCGATCATCCCGACGTCGCGCATCCGCTCGAACGCGCGGCCCGCGCCGAGGAGCAGGGTGCCCGCGCCCAGCGGCGTCACGATCGCGCCCGGCACATCGCCCAGCTGCTCCACGACCTCGAACGCCCACGAGGCCGTGCCGGCGAGACACAACGGGTTCCACAGGTGCGTCGCGTAGACGACGCCCTCGCCGGTCGCGCCGGACGCTGCGTCGGTCGCGGCCTGGCGCGGCCCCTCGACCGCGATCACGCGCGCGCCGTACGCCGCGATCTGGGTGAGCTTGCCCGGCGAGGCGGTCGCCGGCACGTAGACGTCGGCCGCGATGCCGGCTCGCGCCGCGTATGCCGCGATGGACGCTCCGGCGTTTCCGGACGAGTCCTCGGAGATCCGCCGCACGCCCCGGGTGAGCAGCCAGCCGGCGAGGAACGCGCTGCCGCGATCCTTGAACGAGCCCGTCGGTTCGGCGGCCTCAAGCTTGAAGGTCGTCGACGCGCCGGCCCACTCCAGCTCGACCAGCGGCGTCGTGGGTTCGCCCAGCGAGACGCGCTCGACGGGCGGCATCCACGAGGCGTACCGCCAGACGCCGGCGCCGCTCAGGGTGCCGTGGCCGGGGTTGAGTGCTTCGCCCGCGATCTCGAGCGGTTCGCCGCAATCGGGGCAGCGCCACGCCAGCGGGTCGTCCGGGGCCGCCCCGCAGGCGGCGCAGGCGAGCTGGATCTCCGCGGCGGTCACGCGCGCGGCCCTTCCTCGATCTCGTCGGACCCTGCGGACCGGAGCGCATACGCCATCGCCGGCGTGTTCCACGCCACGCCGGCGCGGCCGCTCCGGTCCAGGACGATGTGGCCGCCCTTCGCGCCCAGGCGATCCAGGAGTCGCAGCGCCTCGCGGGCTGCCTCCGGCGCACCTGCGCCGCGCGCCACGATGTCGGCTGTCTCCTTCGCCCAGACCAGCGGGATGATCAGCTCTCCGTGCCCGGTCGTCGACACGGCGGCGGACGCGTTGTCGGCGTAGAGCCCCGCCCCGACGAACGGCGAGTCGCCGACCCGGCCCTGGGGCTTGCCCGGGCTGCCGCCGGTCGACGTCGCGGCGGCGAGGTTGCCCGCGGCGTCCAGGGCGACCGCGCCGACCGTGTCGCCGAACATCTGGCTGCTCCACTCGGGGCCGCGCTGCCCGCCGCCGGCCGCGACCCAGCGCGCGTGCTCGCGCGGGTGGACCATCTCGGCCGGGTCGCACACCTCGACGCCGTGCGCCTCCGCGAACCGGCGCGCGCCGGGGCCCACGATCACGGCGTGTTGGCTCTCGAGCACGCGGCGCGCGAGCGTCACGGCGTTGCGCACCCCGATCGCGGCCGCGACGGACCCGGTCGCGAGCGTCGCGCCGTCCATCACCCCCGCGTCCAGGGACACGTTGCCGTCCTCGTCGAGGAACGAGCCGCGGCCGGCGTCGAATGTGCCGTCGTCCTCGAGGACCCGCACCGCGACCTCGACCGCATCGAGCGCCGATCCGCCGTCGAGCAGCGCCTGCCAGCCGGCCTCGAGCGCGCGTCGGCAGCCCATCCGGTGCGCCTCGCGTTCCTCCAATGGAATCGCGAACGCGCCACCGTGGACGGCGATGGCGATCCGTCCCCGCGCCGGCCCCTCGTTCATGCCGCCTCCACGTCCACGAACACGCACTTGATCTCGGTCACGCCGTCGAACCCGCTCGCGAAGAACGAGATGGCGACGCGGCCGTCGGGCAGTTGCACCGGCGTGGGCGTGCCGAACGTCCAGCCCCACATCGTGCCCCAGAGCGCACCCTCGTCCTCGCCCCGATCTCGTGAGCGGGCCGTCGTCCCCGTGACGCGCCGCGCCGCGTCATCCCAGACGACCAGCTCGCGATCCACGTCCCACGTCCGGCCCTCGTCCTCCGAGAGCACGACGCGGATCCCGCGTGGCACCGTCCGGCGCGCAAACGTGGCAATGAGCCGGCCGTCGCGCAACCGGAGCGGGTTGATCGGCCCGCCGAGCATGCCGGTGTCGAAGGGTTCGTCCCACGTCCGGCCACCGTCGTCGCTGTAGGCCGCGCGCCCGGTCAGCGTCACGTCGTCGACGACGTCGTGGACCCAGGCGACGGTGAGGACGCGCCCGGCCGGCAACCCCGCCATCCGCTGGTCGTAGTAGACGACCCGTTGCTCCGGGTCGTTCAACGTCGGCGTCGGGTCGCCCCAGCTCCGGCCGTCGTCGTCGGAGAACACCGCGAAAGCGTGGTAGCGGCGCAGCCATTGCGGGACATACGAACGCGCGTGGCGCTCCATCGGGAAGATCCAGCGCTCGTCCGCGAGCCAAAGTGGCGGTCCGCACGGGATCGCCCATTCGTCTCGGTGACGCCGGAAGTCGTAGGTCGTGACGCGCTCCCAATCGCCGCCGGGCCGTGCGTCGGCCTTGACGCAATCGGCGTGGACCAGGCCGGCCGCGTCGTCGTCCCACTCCGGTGAATCAGGTTCGACGATCCACATCCGGGACGCCATGAGCACGGTCGTGCCGGCCGGCGACGCGCCGAGATGGAGGCCGGCCTGGCTCGGCTGGGGTTGTGGCAGGTCGTCGAATGGCGATGGGAGCGCCTCCCACGTCCGCCCGAGGTCACGCGACGCGCGCAGCCCGACGCGCCCATCCGGGCTCATCTTCGCGGCGCCGTAGCGGAACGCGCAGAGCAGGAATGGCTCGTCCGAGCCCAGCCGGCTCCACGTCAGCGACGGCGCCGAGACGACCACCGTCCGATGGTTCGGATGCGGGTTTCGGTAGACGACGCTCTCGTCGACGACGCGCACGGTGCTCCTGGTACAGCACAAGAAACGCCTTGCGATGGGCGATGGCACCCAGCATGATGCCGCCCAATTGCCGGTCGTTTCAGCCAGCCGGCCGCGTTGAGGGCTCGATGCGCAGCGTCGTCCGGCTACTCACCGTCGCCGCGCTAGGGATTTCCGGGCTGCTCGCGTCCGGATCACCCGCCGCCGCGACGGGCATCTGCTGGCACGACGCGTCGAGCGGCATCGCGGTCGACCTCGGCTCGGCGACCTGCACGACCGATGCCACGAGCGACGCGTTCGGGCTGTCGATCGGGGAGACCGACGTCACCGCCGAGGCGGCGAACGGCAGCCAGGCGGGTGCGATCGGCATCGAGCTCGGGGCGGCCAATGATGACTCGGGCGCCGCCAGGGCCTCGGCCGATGACGGCAGCCGGTCGGGCGCCCTCGGCGTCGTCCTGGGCAACGGGAACGCCAACTCCGGAAACGCCTCGGCGGACGCCGACGGGGCGAGCGACGCGAAGGCAGCGGCCCTGGTCCTCGGGGACGGCAACGGCCGCGGTGACACCGACAACGCCGCCGGGAAGGCGACCTCGCGCGCGTCCGACGATTCGGACGCGACATCGCTGGCGACCGTCGTCGGGGACGACAACGGGACCGGTCAGGGTCAATTCAACCTCGCCGGGGTTGCGGTCGCGACGGCACGCGGCGGCTCGAGTGCGCGTTCGTCGGCGAGCCTCGTCGGCGATGACAATGCGGTGGGAACCGAGACCGGCTCGGGATCGACTCGAACCGTGGCGTCCGTCAGCGAGGCGCTCGCCGTCGATGGCTCTACCGCTGTCGCCGCGACCGACGTGCAGGGCGACGGAAACGGTCATGGATCCAACTCCGGCTCGGGCGCCGTCGAGGCCAAGGTCGGGCTCGCGGGAGCCTCTGCCGCAACGAATTCGTCGGTGTCGTCTCGAGCCGCGGCGATCGGCGACGGAAACGGGATCGCCAGCGCCAGCGGTACCGGCACTGCCGAGGCCTACGTCAGCAACGCATTCCTCGCGACCGCGTTCGACCATTCCACGACGCACGCCGAGACCGTGGTCGTCGGCGACGGCAACGGAATCGCGAGCGCGGACGTGGGTCGTGCCCAGGCACGCGCGGCAACGAACTCGTCCAACGTCCGCGACCACTCCTCAGCCGAAAGCCGTGCCGCCGTGATCGGAAGCGGGAATTCGACCGTGGAAAGCCACGAGACCGGCCTTGCCGCCACCCGGGCAGCCGAAACATTCGTCACCGGCCACACGGCTTTCACCGGGCACGCTGACTCGCGCGTGATCGGTGACGGCAACACACGGGTCCGCAAGACCGTCGCCGGAACCCCGTTCTCGGAGCTCGGCGTGGTCCAGGCCGAGGGGTCGGATGGCGGCCATGCAACGGCCGACGCGACCGTCACCGGTGACGACAACGGGGTCGGTGACGACATCAAGTCGGGCGAGGCCTTCGTCACCGCCGGCGCCATCGGCACGGGGGCGGAAGCCGTCGGAGCAGTGACCATCGATGGCTCCGGCAACCTCGACGGCGGCAGGGCCTCGGCCGGGGCGCTTGCGGATGGCGCGCGAGCCCACGCCGTCGCCGAGCTCCACGCCGACACGACCAACGACAGCGCACGAGCGTCTGCCACAGCGAGCGGCATCGATGGCGAAGCCCGCGCGCGGAGCATCGTCAACAGCACCAACGCGGACTGCTCCGGCAATGTCCGAGTGAACGTTGCCGCGGCGAGCGCCCAGATCGGACGGGGCGTCACGGTGAACGACGATGGCAACGGCGACGGAACCGACAGTGCGGGGAACCAGCGCAGCTCAACGCCCAGCAACGTGAACACCGTGACGAGCACCGATGGCGCCGACAACGAGAACGCCCCACCGCCGCCCTGCCTCTAGACCGAAGGAGAGCCGCGCTGTGCGAACGATCGTCCGAGGTCTGGTGATCGCCGCGCTGGCGATCACGGCCATCGCGACGACGACCGGTTCCGTCGCCGCGACGGGCATCTGCTGGCACGACGCCTCGTCGGGCATCAACCTCGACATCGGTTCGGCGATCTGCACCACCGACGCGACCAGCGATGCGTTCGCGCTCTCGATCGGGGGCACCACGGCGCAGGCCGACGCCAGCAACAACTCGCAGGCGAAGGCCGTCGCGATCGACCTCGGGTCCGGCAATACCGACTCGGGGGACGCGACCGCCAGCGCCGACAACGACTCCTCGGCTCGCGCGAAGAGCATCGTGGTCGGCAACGACAACGAGCACGCCGCCAACGCGGATGCGACCGCCTCGGACAGCAGCTCGGCGGGCGCCAGGGCCGTGGTGATCGGCAGTGACAACGGCACGGGCAGCGGGACCAACCGGGCCGGCAACGCGACGGCGGCCGCCAGCGACGGCAGCGACGCGGACGCGAAGAGCACGCTGGTCGGGAACGAGAACGCTCAGGGCGACAATCCCGGGACCGGCGCCGCGCTGAACAGTGCGGCGAACTCGACGGCCATCGCGTCGGACGGCTCCACGGCTCGCGCGTCGTCGCGATTGGTCGGGGACGGGAACGCGCGTGGGAACGACACCGGCACCGGCACCGCGACCAACAGCGCGGCCGACTCGTCGGCGTCGGCCACGGACACGTCGACCGCAGCGGCCTCATCCACGCTGACGGGGAGCCAGAACGCTCAGGGTAGCAACGCCGGAAACGGCAGCGCCATGAGCACGGCGGCCGGATCGCTCGCCACGGCCTCCGACAGGTCGAACGCCGTCGCTGCGACGGATCTGAACGGCCGCGGAAACGCTCATGGCACCAACCTCACGTCAGCTGTCGCAGTCGCGAACGCGGGGAACGCGACAGCGAAGGCGGCCGGCCAGTCGACCGCGTCGGCGACCACGCGGCTCGACGGAGACCGGAACGCGGTCGCGACCAATGCGGCCAGTGGCGTCGCCGACAGCGCGGCAGGAATCAGTGATGTGGACGCGGCCGGAGGCTCGACCGGCGCCTCGAGCGCCGTGCTGAGCGGGGACGACAACGCGCACGCCACCAACGCCGCCTCGAACGGGATGGCCTTCGCGGCGGCCGGGTATGCAGAAGTCGACGTCTCAGGAGGATCACGCGCCACAGCCGACGCGTCGCTCACGGGCGACGCGAACGCCCAGGGAGGCACCGTCGGGGGCACGATTGCCGCCCACAGCGTCGCGGTCGCCAGGGGCACGGCCACCAACGCATCCGACGCGGCGGCATCGACCGAGGTGACGGGCGACCACAACGCGCTCGGCGACGACACGGCATCGTTCGTGGGTTCGTCCGACGCCGTTGCATCGGCCGCCGGTGCGGGAGCCGCGACGTCTTCGTCCGCCAGCGGATCCGACAACGAGGACGGCGGCAACACGGCTGCGACCGCTTCCGGCGCGTCCAGCCGCGCGCATGCCGTTGCGGAGCTGAACGGCGACACCACGACGGACGCGGCCAACGCCTCGGCCCTCGCCTCCAACACCGGCGCCCAGGCGCGTGCCCGGGGCACGGTGAACAGCACCAACGCCGACTGCTCGGGCAACGTCAGCGCCATCGCGAGCGGCACCAACGCCAAGGCCGGCCGAGGCGTCACGGTGAACGACGACGGCAACGCCGACGGCACCGACAACGCCGGCAATCGCAAGGTCACGGTCGCCGCGAACAACGGTGTCAGCGACAGTACGACGGTGACTACCATCGACGGCGCCGACAACGAGAACGCGCCGCCGCCGCCCTGCCCCTAGCCCGAGGAGCGCACTGCCATGCGAACCATCGTTCGGGTCCTCGTCATCACGACGATGGCGTTCTCGAGCCTTGCGGCAACCTCGGGCCTCGTCGTCGCCACGGGCATCTGCTGGCACGACGCGTCCTCGGCATCGCGTTCGACATCGGCTCGGCGGTGTGCACCACCGACGCGACCAGCGACGCGTTCGGACTGTCCGTCGGGAGCACCACCGCGCAGGCGGACGCGAGCAACGGCAGTCAGGCCAAGGCGGTCGCGATCGACCTCGGCACGGGCAACACCGACACCGCGGACGCGAAGGCCTCGGCGGACAACAACAGCTCCGCGCGTGCCAAGTCGATCGTCGTCGGCAGCGGCAACGAGAACGCCGCCAACACCGACGCCACCGCATCGGACGGCAGCTCGGCCCGTGCCAAGGCCGTCGTCGTCGGCGATGGCAACGGCGCCGGCAGCAGTGGTGGGAACAGCGCTGGCAACGCCAGTGCGACCGCTGCCAATGGCTCGACCGCGTCGGCGAAGAGCCAGGTCATCGGCAGCGGGAACGCCGCGGGCGACAACAGCGGCAGCTTCGATGGCAACTCCGCGGGCGATTCGGACGCAATCGCCGATCACGGCTCCCGGGCGATCAGCTCCTCCAGCCTTGCCGGCGACGGCAACGCCGCGGGCGACAACAGCGGTGGCATCTCGGGCAACTCCGCCGCCAATTCGTCGGTTCTCGCCGACAACGCGTCCGACGGGACGGTGGCGTCGACCCTCATCGGCGACGGCAACGCCGCGGGCGACAACAGCGGCGGCTTCTCGGGCAACGACGCCGCAAACGCCGGGGCCGTCGCCGAGAACGGGTCGCACGCGACCCTGGCGTCCACCGTCATCGGCGACGGCAACGCCGCGGGCGACAACAGCGCCGGGTTCACGGGCAACTCCGCCGGCACCTCGTCGGCCGCCGCCGACAACGCCTCCTCGGTGACCATCTCGGCAATCGTCAATGGCGACGGCAACGCCGCGGGCGACAACAGCGGCAGCTTTACGGGCAACTCCGCCGGTGATTCGTCGGCCACCGCGGACAACGCGTCTCACGCGACCCTGGCGTCGACGGTCAGCGGCGACGGCAACGCGGCCGGCGACAACAGCGACAGCTTTGCCGGCAACGGCGCCGGCAACACGTCGGCCATCGCCGACAACGCTTCGACCGTCGCTGCGTCCTCCGCAATCGGCAGCGACGGCAACGCCGCAGGCGACAACAGCGCGGCGTTCGCGGGCAACGCGGCCGGCAACGCGTCGGCCATCGCGGACAACGCCTCCTCAGCGACCGCTTCCTCGACCATCAACGGCGACGGCAACGCCGCGGGCGACAACACCCTGGCCTTCGCCGGCAACGAGGCCGGCGACGCGGCCGCGAGGGCCGATAACGCGTCCCGGGCCACGGCGAGCGCGACGATCCTGGGCGACGCCAACGCCGATGGGACCAATGCCAGCACCGGGTCCGCGTCGGCAGCCGCCACGGCGACCGGCATGGGCTCCGAGGCGACTGCCACCTCGCTCATCGGCAGCTCGGACAACGACGATGCCGGCATCGTCCGAGCGACAGCGTCAGGCGCCGGCAGCGAAGCGCTCGCGGAGGCCACGGTCCACGGCGACCTGAACAGCATCGTCGGGAATGCCGACGCCACTGCGTCGGGTACGTCCAGCCGTGCCCACGCCGTGAGCGAGATCAACGGCGACACGATGACGAAGTCCGCGAACACCACGGCGAATGCCAGCAACACCGGCGCCCAGGCGCGTGCCCGGGGCACGGTGAACAGCACCAACGCCGACTGCTCCGGCAACGTCAGCGCGACCGCGTCGGGCACCAACGCCAAGGCCGGCCGCGGCGTGACCGTGAACGACGACGGCAATGGCACCGACAACGCCGGCAACCGTCAGGTCACGGTCGCCGCGAACAACGGCGTGAGCAACAGCACCACGGTCACGAACATCGACGGCGCCGATAACGAGAACGCGCCCCCGCCGCCATGCGTGTAGCCGCCAGCCCGAGGTGAATCCGATGCGAACGATCGTCCGGGCGTTGGTGATCACCGCGCTGGCGTTCACCTCGGTCGCGACCGTGACCGGGCTCGCGGCGGCCACGGGCATCTGCTGGCACGACGCCTCGAGCGGGATCAACTTCGACATCGGCTCGGCGAACTGCGCCACGGACGCGACGAGCGATGCGTTCGGGCTCTCGATCGGCAATACCACGGCGAGTGCGGCCGCCGCGAACGGCAGTCAGGCCAAGGCGGTCGCGATCGACCTGGGCTCCGGCAACTCGGGTTCCGGCGACGCCGCCGCCGCGGCCGACAATGGCAGCTCCGCCCGCGCGAAGAGCGTGATCCTCGGGAGCGGCAACGAGAACGCGGCGAACGCCGCCGCGGCCGCGGACCACGGCAGCGCGGCCTCCGCCAAGGCGGTGGTGATCGGCAACGGCAACGGCGCAGGATCCGGCGGCGGAAACAGCGCGGGGAACGCCGCGGCGGCGGCTGACCACGACAGCACCGCGGGTGCGCAGTCGAAGATCGTCGGCAACGGCAACGCGGCCGGCGATGCGATCGACAACTGCGGCGGCTCCTGCAGCACCATCGAGACCGCGAACAGCGCCGGCAACTCCAGCGCCGCGGCCGACAATGGCTCCACGGCACGCGCCCGGACCACGATCACCGGTGACGGCAATGCCGCCGGCGACGCGAGCGCGAGTTGCGGCGGAAGCTGCCCCACGACCAAGTCCGAGAACGCGGCCGGCAATGCCAGCGCGGTAGCGGATAACGGCTCGACCGCATCCGCCGATGGCGCGATCGGCGGCAGCGGCAATGCGGCCGGCAATGCCACGTCGAGCTGCGGCGGGACCTGTGGCATCACCCGGGCCGCCCACTCCGTGGGCAATGTGACCGCGGCTGCCGACAACGGCTCGACGGCGAGCGCGGCCGGACCGATCGTCGGCGACGGCAACGGCGCGGGCAATGCCAGCTCCAGCTGCGGGGGAAGCTGCAACGCCACGCAGTCGGTCAAGCGTGCCGGAAACGTGAACGTGAATGCGGACAACGGATCGACCGCAACCGGCTCGTCGACCTTCGTCGGCGACGGCAACTCGGCCGGTGACGCCACCTCGAGTTGCGGCGGCACCTGCTCCAACACGCAGGCGGCCGGCGATGCAGGCGACGTGCAGGTCTTCGCGAACCATGTCTCGACGGCGACCGGCACTTCGAGCCTGAACGGCGACGGAAACGCCGCCGGGAGCGCCACCTCGAGCTGCAGCGGAAGCTGCTCGTCGAGTGTCTCGAGCTCTGCCGGAAACGTCGAGGTTGATGCAGACAACGGTTCAACGGCAGCCGCGACGGGACCCCTGAGCGGCGACGGAAACGCGGCAGGCGACGCCACGTCGAGCTGCAGCGGAACGTGCACCACCCTCGTCGGGCACTCGGCGGGGGACGTGGAGGCCCTCGCAGACAACGGGTCGACGGCGTCCGCCGCGTCCACCCTGAGCGGCCATGGGAACGCCGCCGGGAACGCCACCTCCAGCTGCGGCGGCACCTGCTCGAGCACGAATGCGAGCAACATCGCCGGCAACGTCATCGCCGACGCTGACAACGGGTCGACCGCGACGGCGACCGGGCCCCTTGCCGGCAGCGGCAACGCGGCCGGCGACGCCAGCGCGAGCTGCGCCGGCACCTGCGTCAACACGCAGACGGTGAATCGGACGGGCAATGTCTTCGCCCGCGGCAACAACAGCTCGACCGCAACCGGCACGTCGAACGTGACCGGCGATGACAACGGGTCTGGCAGCGCGACTGCGAGCTGCGCCGCCGTCTGCGGGCTCACCGAGGCGCGCAATGGCGCTGGCAACGTTGACGCCCGGGCCATGAACAGCGCGAGTGCGTCCGCGGAGGCCACCGTCACCGGCGACGACAACGCATCCGGGGACGGGGTCGATAACATCTCGGCCGCTCCTCAGACCGGCAACGCCGATGCCAGCGCGACGGGGGCTGGAGCCGAGGCCGCAGCCGAGGCCGAGGTCAACGGCGACGGCAACGATGACGGGGGCAACGGCAGCGCCATCGCCGGCGTCGCGGCGAGCCGGGCGCATGCCGTTGCGGAGCTGAACGCCGACACGACGACGGACAGCGCCAACGCCACTGCCACCACTGCGTCCAACGCCGGCGCCCAGGCGCGTGCCCGGGCCACGGTGAACAGCACCAACGCCGACTGCTCCGGCAACGTCAGCGCCACCGCGAGCGGCACCAACGCCAAGGCCGGCCGAGGCGTGACCGTGAACGACGACGGCAACGCCGACGGCACCGACAACGCCGGCAACCGCCAGGTGACGGTCGCCGCCAACAACGGCGTCAGCAACTCGACCACGGTCACGAACATCGACAACGCCGACAACGAGAACGCACCGCCGCCGCCCTGCCCGTAGCCCCGAGGAGCGCACTGCCATGCGAACGATCGTCCGAGCGTTGGTGATCACCGCGCTGGCGTTCACGTCGGTCGCGACCGTGACCGGGCTCGCGGCGGCCACGGGCATCTGCTGGCACGACGCGTCGAGCGGCATCAGCTTCGACATCGGCTCGGCGGTGTGCACCACCGACGCGACCAGCGACGCGTTCGGACTGTCCGTCGGGAGCACCACCGCGCAGGCGGACGCGAGCAACGGCAGTCAGGCCAAGGCGGTCGCGATCGACCTCGGCACGGGCAACACCGACACCGCGGACGCGAAGGCCTCGGCGGACAACAACAGCTCCGCGCGTGCCAAGTCGATCGTCGTCGGCAGCGGCAACGAGAACGCCGCCAACACCGACGCCACCGCATCGGACGGCAGCTCGGCCCGTGCCAAGGCCGTCGTCGTCGGCGATGGCAACGGCGCCGGCACCAGCAGCACCAATGCTGCCGGCAACGCAACGGCGACCGCGAGCAACAGCTCTGGGGCAAGTGCCAGGGCCGTGATCGTCGGCAGCGGGAACGCCGCCGGTGACAACAACGGCACCGGAGCCTCGCTCAACGAGGCGGGCACCTCGACGGCGACCGCGAATAACGGCTCGTCGGCGAACGCGCGGGCGATCGTCGTCGGCGACGGCAACGCCGCCGGTGACAACAACGGCACGGGAACCTCGTCCAACACGGCGGGCACCTCGACGGCGAGCGCGGACAACGGCTCGACGGTGACCTCGACGGCCAACCTCGTCGGCGACGGGAACGCCGCGGGCGACAACAACGGGACCGGCGCCGCCGCGAACACGGCCGGGACGTCGACCGCGAGCGGTAACAACTCCTCCACCACCACGTCGTCCGCGACCCTCGTCGGCGACCGCAACGCCGCCGGCGACAACAACGGCACCGGGGCCTCCGCCAACACGGCGGGGACCTCGTCCGCAAGCGCGACCAACTCCACCATCACCTCGTCCGCGACCCTCGCCGGCGATGGCAACGCCGCGGGCGACAACAACGGCACCGGCGCCTCCGCCAACACGGCGGGGACCTCAAGCGCAAGCGCGACCAACTCGACCGTCAACTCCAGCGCGAGCCTCGTCGGGGACGGCAACGCCGCGGGCGACAACAACGGCACCGGCGCCTCGGCCAACACCGCGGGCGCTTCGTCCGCAAGCGCGACCAACTCCACCGTCAACTCAAGCGCGACCCTCGTCGGGGACGGCAATGCCGCGGGCGACAACAACGGCACCGGCGCCTCGGCGAACAGCGCGGGGACCTCGGTCGTGAGCGCGACCAGCGCCTCCTCGGTCACCTCTTCCGCGACGCTCGCCGGCGACGGCAACGCCGCGGGCGACAACAACGGCACCGGCTCCTCGGCCAACTTTGCGGCCACCTCGAACGCGAGTGCGAGCACGGGCTCCACCGTCAACTCCACGGCAGGCATCACCGGCGACGGCAACGCCGCGGGCGACAACAACGGGACCGGCACCGCCGCCAACACCGCCGGGTCTTCGGGGGCAATCGCGACCACGGGCTCAACCGTGCAGACCACGGCGAACGTCATCGGAGACGGCAACGCCGTCGGGGACAACACCGCGGTCGGGGCCGCTGCCAATACGGTCGGCAGCGCGACGGGCAGCGCCAGCAACATGGCACGAGCTTCGGCGTCCGCGGACGTCGATGGCAATGCCAACGGCGTCGGGGACGACACCGTCCTGCGCACCGGCAACGCAAACGCCGCGACGACCGGCGCCGGATCCGAGGCCGCAGCCTCGTCGACGTCCGCAAGCTCCGACTCGGACGACAGCGGCAATAGCAACGCCGAGGCCTCGGGCACCAGCAGCCGCGCCCATGCCGTTGCTGACCTGAACGGCGACACGACGACCGACAGCGCCAACGCCAGCGCCGCTGCCACCAACACCGGCGCCCAGGCGCGTGCCCGGGCCACGGTGAACAGCACCAACGCCGACTGCTCGGGCAACGTCAGCGCGACCGCGTCGGGCACCAACGCCAAGGCCGGCCGCGGCGTGACCGTCAACGACGACGGCAACGCCGACGGCACCGACAACGCCGGCAACCGCCAGGTCACGGTCGCCGCCAACAACGGCGTGAGCGACAGCACGACAGTGACTACCATCGACGGCGCCGACAACGAGAACGCGCCGCCGCCGCCCTGCTGACACAAGCCGGCGCACCGAGGAGAACGGCCAGATGCGAACCATCATCCGAGCGCTTGTCATCACGGCTCTCGCCTTCTCGAGCGTCGCGATGGCGTCCGGGCTGGCCGTTGCCACGGGCATCTGCTGGCATGACGCGTCCTCGGGCATTGCGTTCGACATCGGTTCCGCGGTCTGCACGACCGACGCCACGAGCGACGCCTTCGGGCTCTCGATCGGGAGCACGACGGCGCAGGCCGACGCGAGCAACAACTCGCAGGCCAAGGCGATCGCGATCGACCTCGGGTCCGGCAACACCGATAGCGGCGACGCGAGCGCGAGCGCGAACGACAACTCCTCGGCCAGGGCCAAGACCTTCATCCTCGGCGACGACAACGAGAACGCCGCGAATGCCGAGGCCAGCGCTTCGGACAACAGCTCGGCACGGGCCAAGGCGACGCTGCAGGGAGACCGGAACGGTGCGGGCTCCGGGTCGACCAACAGCGCCGGCAACGCGTCAGCGAGCGCGAACGACAACTCGACCGCTGAAGCCACCACGAACGTGGCCGGCGACGACAACGCCAGCGGCGACAACAGCAGCTCGAACAGCGCCGGTGACGCGAAGGCCCACGCGGACCACGACTCGACGGCGCGCGCCACGTCCACCGTGATCGGCGACGACAACGCCAGCGGAGCATTCGGGTCCGCGAACGTCGCCGGCTATAGCGAGGCGAACGCCAGCGACCCGTCGGCAGCGAGCGCGTCCGCCCGCGTGATCGGTGACAACAACGCAAGTGGCGATCTGGGTTCGGCCAACTTCGCCGGCGTCGCGCTGGCCAACGCCACGAACGACTCGACGGCGTCCGGCGACGCGTCCGTCGTCGGCGACGACAACGGCACTGGCGAAGGCGGCACGAACAACAACGTCGGCTATGCCAGCGTGAACGCGGACAACGGTTCCTCGATCACGGGGACCGGGAGCGTCACCGGCGATGGCAACGGAAGCGGCAGCAGCGGCGCAGCCAACACGGCCGGCACGGCGCGGGGCGACGCCATCAATCACTCCACCGCGACGGTGTCGGGAACCGTTGAGGGCGATGGCAATGGCAGCGGCTGCTGCGGTGGCGGGAACAACGTGGGCTACGGCAAGGTCCTCGCCGTCGACAGCAGCACCGCAACGGCGCATGGATCCGTTTCGGGCAACGGCAACGCCGCCGGCACTTCCTCCGGAAACCACGCCGGATACGCGGATGCGTTCGGCCAGGTCAATGGGGTGGCAGAAGCGAACGGCGCCGTCAACGGGGACGACAACGCCGCCGGCGACAGCTCGAACAACTTCGCGGGCGTGGCCCAGGCCAACGGCGCGAGCTCGAGCGCGACGGTGAACGCGACGGTCACGGGCGACATGAACGCGAATGGCGACAACTCGAACCACGTCGCGGCGCAGGCGACCGGCGATGCGAACGCCCAATCGACCGTCAACGCGACGACGTGGGTCGAGGGTGACAACAACGCCTCGGGGTCCGGCGGCAACTTCGCGGGCTACATCACGGCCAACGCCTCGGCGGGATCGAACGTGACCGCGACCGCCACGGTCAGCGGGGACAACAACGGCGTAGGGAGTGGCTCGAACAACCGCGTGGCCAATGCGCTAGTCAACGCAACCAACCTCTCGACGGCCGTCGGCAGCGGCGTGGTCACGGGCGACAACAATGGCCGCGGCGACGCCGCAACGAACTACGTTGCGTACGCGCAGGTCGACGCCACGACAGGCTCGAACGCCGAGGGCACCTCCGCCGTGACGGGCGATGCCAACGGCAGCGGCTCGACCACATCGAACTTCGCCGGCGTGCTGGACGTTGACGCGACGAACGTCGGCGCCCACGCAAGCGCCGAATCGACCATCGACGGCGATGACAATGCCGCCGGCGCGGGAGCGTTCGGCCAGGCGGCCAACGCCACCGCGCAGGCGTCCGGCCCTGGCAGCACCGCGCACGCGGTCAGCGACATCAACGCCGACGGCACCGACTTCACGGCGAATACCAAGGCGACGGCGACGAACACGGGCAGCGAGGCGCGTGCCCGCGGGATCGTCAACAGCGACCTCGCCGACTGCTCGGCGATCGTCAACGCGACCTCGAACGGCACGAATGCCAAGGCCGGTCGCGGCGTCACCGTCAACGACGACGGCAACGCGGACGGCACCGACAACGCCGGCAACCGGACCGTGGTGGTCAACGCGAATAACGGCGTCAGCAACAGCAACACCGTGACCAACATCGACGGGGCCGACAATGAGGGCCCCGCCCCGACCTGCCCCTGAACGGGACCACGCAGCGATACCGAACCGGCCCCGTCGGAAGGCGGGGCCGGTTCACGTCAGAGCGGCACGAGGGGACAACGTGACCGGACGCTTCGAGGACAGAACGGCGATCGTCACCGGGGCGGCGCAGGGCATCGGCCGCGCGATCGCCGAGCGGTTCGCGCGTGACGGCGCCGCGACCGTGCTGGTCGACCTGAACGGCGCGGCCGTCGAGGCCGCAGCCGCAACGCTCCGGGATCGGGGCGGCCGTGCGATCGGCGTCGAGGCGAACGTGACGGACGCCGAAGCCGTGCGCCGGATGGTCGACCGCGCGATCGACGAGTTCGGCGGGGTCGACATCCTCGTGAACAACGCGGGCGTGCTGCGCTCCACGAAGGTCGTGAACATCAGCCCTGACGAGTGGGACCTCGTCCTGGACGTCAACCTCAAGGCCGCGTTCCTGTGCTCGCAGGCCGTCCATGACTCGATGGCCGCGCGTGGCCGCGGGCGGATCGTGCACATGGCCTCGATGGCGGGCCGCGCGACGAGCACGCTCGGCGGCGCGCACTACTCCACGGCGAAGGCGGGCGTGCTCGGCTTCTCGCGTCACCTGGCGCGGGAGTGGGCCAGGGACGGCATCACCTCGAACGCGATCAGCCCGGGGATCGTCGACACGCCGATGGTCCGCGGCTCGACCGACGACGCGCGGATGGCCCAGGTGCTCGCATCGATCCCGCTGGGGCGCCTCGCTGACCCGTCGGAGATCGCGAACCTGGTGTGCTTCCTCGCGTCCGACGAAGCGGCGTACATCACGGGCGCGAATGTCGACATCCACGGCGGCGAGCTGATCATCGCGTGACCGGCGAGCGCGCTCCGGCGTCGCCACCCGGCGAGCGCCCGGACCTCGGCGACGCCGCGGCCTGCGACGCGCTGATCGAGGCGGTGCTCGCGGAGGCCCTGCTCACGTACGCGACCCTGCCGGGCGCGACGCACCGACAGGATGCGGACCTGCTCTGGATCCGCGGCGCTCGCCCGTTCGCGAGCATGAACCACGTGCTCCGGCTCGCGCTCCGCCCGGACGGCCTGGAGGACCGGGTGCTGGCGGTGCTCGGGATCTTCGCCCCCGATGCGTTCCCCGTCACGTGGTGGGTGGGCCCCACCTCCGAGCCCGGCGACGTCGGCGCGCGACTCCGGGCGCTCGGCTTCCGGGAGGAGGAGCAGGAGTTCGGGATGATCCTCGACCTCGCGCGACCGATCGAGGAGCCCCGGATCCCGCCAGGCGTCACGCTGGAGCCGGTCGAGGACGAGCTTGCCCTGGCGGCGCTGCAGGACGTGATGAGCGCCGCGTACGACTGGGGCGGCGACCGCGACGAGAAGCGGCACATCTACCAGTCCATGTACCGGGCCCACCTGGCGGACCCCGGTGCGAGCTGGCACCACTTCCTGCTCCGCCTCGACGGCGTCCCCGCGGCCGGCTCGTCTCTGCGCCTCGTCGCGGGCCAGGGCTTCGTGACCAACATCGGGACCGCGCCATTTGCCCGCGGCCGCGGCCTCGGCACCGCTGCGACCGTCGCCACGCTGCAGCTCGCCCGCCGGCTCGGCTATCCCACGGCCGTGCTCACCGCGTCCATCGACGGACGGCCCGTCTACCGGCGGCTCGGCTTCCGCGAGTACGGCGTCCTCGAGCGGTACGTCGCGGACGCCGCCACGCTCGACCGCGCACGGAATCAATGGTGACGGCGCGGCCAACCTGACGCACAATCCGCGCCGTGGTCGATGCAGGGGGCGTTCGGCCCGTCATCTGGACGCCCACGCGCCCGCCCCGCCGCCGCACCGGCGCAGATCGCATCGCGGAAGGCCGTCACGTTGCCCAGCTGGCGTCCGGACCGCTGGCGTTCACCCTGCGCCGATCGCCGCGCGCGCGCCGGCTGCGCGTCACCGTCGATCCGGTGAAGGGCGTGCTCGTCACGCTCCCCGCACGTCGCCTCGGCGGGGTCCGGCTCGTGGAGAGCTTCCTGGCTGAGCGGGAAGCGTGGCTCCGCCGGCATCTTGCGTCGCAGGCCCGCGAATGGGCGCGCCTCGATGCGCAGCGGACCAGCGGCCAATGGGGAGCGATCCGCTATCTCGGCCAGCTGCACCGGCTCCACGTGGTCCCGGCCGATCCGTCGGTGCGTCGATCGAGCGTGCTCCGGGTCGGCGGCATCGACGGTGACGAGCTGCACCTTGTCCTAGCGCCGTCGGATCGACGCGCGCCGGGGCGGGTGCTCGAGGACTGGCTTCGCGAGCGCGCGCGCATCGTGATCGCCGGCGAGGTCGATGGTGCGGCGCCCGCGCTGGGCGTGCGCCCGATCGCGGTGACGGTGCGCGACCAGCGCACCCGCTGGGGCAGTGCGGCTCGTTCAGGCCGGCTCTCGTTCTCGTGGCGGCTCATCCTCGCGCCGCCCGAGGCGCTGCACACGGTCGTGGTCCACGAGCTCGCGCACCTGCGCCAGTTCGGGCATGGGCCCGACTTCTGGGCGCTCGTCGGGAGCCTCCGCCCTGATCACCGCGAGTGGCGCCGCTGGCTCCGCGAGCACGTCCTGGAGCTCCACACGGCGCTGGAGCCGTTCGACGGGGTGACGTCGGCCGCGAGCTAGACCCCCCAGCCGCGTGGGTGGGATGGTGGACGTGGGTGGGATGGTGGAGATGAGGGGACTCGAACCCCTGACCCCCGCGATGCGAACGCGGTGCTCTCCCAGCTGAGCTACATCCCCACGGCGGCAGGCACGGCTGCCGGCGAAAGGGTAGCGCACCCCGCCGCTCGGCCACATGGACCCGGGTCGCGCCACCGCAATAGATGAAGTTGCGACTTGCGAGTGAGGTCCGGGGTGGTTCAGTATCCGGTCGAGGCCGCGCGCGGGGCCCCGGGGCCCGGGCTGCTCACCATGCCGACCGTGCCCGTCGGCGATCGCAGGAGGTTTGGGGGATGAAGAAGCTGCTGCGCCTGGTGGCGGTGACCGCCATCGTCGGCTCGGCGCTCGCCACGTCGGTCGCGACGGTCTATGCCTGGGGCGTCTGCCTCGACCGGCCCGATCAGAACATCGACTTCGACATCGGGTCCGCCAACTGCGACACCGATGGCAGCGCCGGCTCGAGCGCCTTCGGGCTCTCGATCGGCAGCACTGCGGCCGACGCCGAGGCCAGCAACGGCGGTCGTGCGCGGGCGGTCGGCGTCGAGATCGGCGACAACAACGACGACAGTGCCGATGCCACTGCCACCGCGGACGGCGGCAAGGCCAGCGCCAAGACGCTCCTCATCGGCGACGACAACGACGAGACGGCCAACGCCACGGCCGAGGCAGGCGCCGGGAACACCGCGAGCGCCCATTCCTTCGTCCAGGGCAGCAGCAACGACGACGTGGGCAACAGCCACGCGCGGACCGGCGGCGACGGCACCGGCAACAGCAGCACCGCCGACTCGAACGTCGCCGGCGACGGCAATTCGAACGCCGGCAACAGCTTTGCCTACACGGGCGGCGGGAGCAACAACACCGCGCTCGCGACCTCGAACGTGCTCGGCGACAACAACGGCCAGGGTGGCATCTACAGCACGGGTGGCCCTTCGACCAACGTCGCGCCGGTCGTTCCCGGCAGCGTCGGCAACTCGTCCGCCACCGTGAGCGGCAACGGCAGCACCGCAACCGCGACGGCGGTCGTTGTCGGCGACGGCAACCAGTCCGCCCCGGGCTCGGGCGTGCCGGGCGTCGGCAACGCGTCGGCGCGCTCGGTCGGCACGAACACCAACACGAATGCCGCCACGGACGTGAACGGCGACGACAACTACGACGCCGGCAACGCCCAGACCGAGGCGAACGACGACAACCAGACGGGCAATGCGCTCGCGAACCTCAATGGCGACGGGAACACCAGGACCGGGAACGCGCGGGCCAACGCCGACGGCAGCGCTGACGGCGCGCAGGTGCGCGCTCGGACCAACGTCAGCGGTGGCGGCAACACCGACGTCGGAAACGCGACGTCCGATGCGATCGACACGGGCGAGGACGGAGCCGCGCGCGCTTCGGCCGAGACCAACGTCGGCAGCAGCATGAACACCAGCAGCGCGAACGCGATTGCGCGGGCCCATGGATCCGCGTCGACGTCGCTGGCGAGCAGCGCGCTCGATGGCGATGGCAACAACAACGTGGCCAACTCGGACAGCCATGCCGATGGCGACCAGAGCTGGGCCAACGCGGCCAGCGACGCAACCGGCGATGGCAGCACGGGCAGTGGCAATACGAACGCGTTCACGCAGGGCGTCGCCACCGGCGCTCGCGCGAACGCTGAAGCCACCCTCAACGGCGACAACATCGGCGACAACGGCGCCAGCGGGAACGCTCAGGCCCTCGGACAGGGCGTCGGCACGACCGCCAACGCCCAGACCACGATCAACGGCGACGACGTCGACAACTCCGGTGTCGTCCTCGCGAACACGCAGATGGCGAACACCGGGAGCCAGGCGCGCGCCCGCAGCGAAGTGAACGGCGACGACAGCGACTGCAGCGGCAACGTCCAGGCGCATTCCAACGCCAACAACGCCAAGGCCGGTCGCGGCGTGACGGTGCTCGACGACCCGAACGGCGGCGGCACCGACTTCGCCGGCAATCAATCGGTCGTCGTGCTCGCGCCGAACGGCGTCAGCGATTCGTCGCTGACGACCAACACCGATGGTGCGGACAACAGCGGGCCGATCACACCGACCTGCCTGATCTGACCCGTCCCTGACGGAAACGGCCCCGGCACCGCCGGGGCCGTTTCGATTCCTGCGCTGCGCTCTTGCCTGCCCAGCGGCGGCGGATATGATCAGCGGGCCAGGCGTGCCGGATCGGCGCGTGCCCAGACCGCGACTGCATTGGGGGGAAGACCGGAATGCGGAGACTTCTGCGCTTCGGCGCGATCGTGGCGCTGGCCGCGTCCACGCTGCAGATCGGCGCAGGTGCCGTCCTGTCGACCGGTATCTGTGTCGATGATGCCGATACCGGCATCAACTTCAACATCGGCTCCGCGCTCTGCAGCACGGACGGCAGCCCCGGGGCGCGCGCGATCGGCGTCTCGCTCGGCAGCACGTCGGCAACCGCCGACGCCGAGACCGGAGGCCAGGCGAAAGCCATTGGCGTCGAGCTCGGCTCGGGCAATTCCGACAGCGGCGACGCCGAGGCGAGCGCCGCGAACGGCTCCCGTGCCAAGGCGGTCGGCGTCGTGATCGGCGACGGCAACACCCAGGGCGTGGGCAATGCGTCCGCCGATGCCAGCGATCCGGGCGCGGTGGGCTCGAGCGCCACCGCCAAAACGCTCGTCATGGGCGATGGCAACAGTCAGGGCGTCGGCAACGCGGAGGCCACCGTCGCGTCCGCGAACGCCTCGGCAAACGCGCACTCGAACGTTGCCGGCGACGGCAACAACCGTGGCGTCGGCAACTCCGATGCCGAAGTCGGCACGGGTTCCGATAACTCCACCGCCGACGCGGACGCCAGCGTGATCGGCGACAACAACAACCGCGGTGTCGGCAATGCCGACGCGGAAGTCCAGGATGACTCGGACGACTCCGATGCCACGGCGGGCACGCAGGTCGTCGGGGATGACAACAACCGCGGCGTCGGCAACGCGGACGCCACGGCTCACGACGGCGACGACAACGAGAGCGCCACCGCCCGCACGCAGGTCAACGGCGACAACAACAACCGCGGCGTTGGGAACGCCGATGCGGACTCGCGTGAAGAGGAGACCGTCGCCGACGCGTCGACCAGCGTCAACGGAGATGACAACAACCAGGGCGTGGGCAATGCCGACGCTGACGCGAACGGCGATCGTTCGACCGCGACCGCGAAGACGTCGGTGGGCAGCAGCAACAACACCAACAGCGCGAACGCCGATGCCGAGAGCGACAACAGCGGCGACGAGGACAACGTCGTCTCGGCATCCGCGACGCTCAACGGCGACAACAACACGAACGCCGCCAACGCACGGGCATTCGCAGACGACGACAACGGGAACATCGAAGCGGTCGCGTACGTGAGTGGCGACAACAACACCAATGTCGGCTACGCGAACGCCTACAACGACAGCGACTCCGACGGGGCGAACGTCAGCGCCAAGACCAACGTCACCGGCGACATGAATACCAACGTCGGGAACGCCGAGGTCGACGCCAGCAATGCGGGTCAGCAGGACGGCGTGACCGCCTCCGGCGAGACCAGCGTCGGCAGCAGCAACAACACCGACAGCGCCAATACACGGGTTCGCGGTCACGGCGTCGGCGCCTCTGCCTACGGCAAGAGCACGCTCGACGGCGACGGCAACACCCGAAGCGCGAACTCGGACAGCCACGCCGATGGCGACCAGAGCTGGACCAACGCCGAAGCGACGCTCAACGGCGACGATCAGGCGGACAGCGCGAACGCGACCGCCGCCGCGACGACCGGTGCCACGAACGGCCGGGCGAACGCGATCTCGGAGCTCAACGGCGACGACAACGACGGCGGCTCGGACTGCAGCGCGAACTCGAGCGCCCAGGCAAAGGGTGTCAACACCACGGCCAACGCGATGAGCGAGGTCAACGGCGACGACACCGACAAGACCGGCAACACGCTGGCCAACACGCAGGCCGCCAACACGGGCAGCCAGGCGCGCGCCGGCAGCGAGGTCAACAGCACCGGCGCCGACGGAAGCGGCAACGTCCAGGCCCACGCCAACGCGAACAACGCGAAGGCCGGCCGTGGCGTGACCGTCAACGACGACGGGGACGGGACTGACAACTCCGGCAACCGCACGGTCGTCGTGGTCGTCGCCAACGGCACCAGCAACAGCAACACGACCACGAACATCGAGAACGGCGACAACGAAAACCCGTTGCCGCCCTACTACCAGCAGGGCCCGGGCAGCACCTGCCCCTAGCCTTCACCGCACCGCACTGGAACGGCCCCGGCAACCGCCGGGGCCGTTTCGATTCGCGCCCTGTTTCGATTCGGACCCTTGTTGCGAAGGCGCACCGAAGGCATCATGGCGCGACGCCGGCTGCCGGCTCATGGCCCGCCGCGCTCACGAGCAGGTCAGCCCACGGCCGCACGAGGAGTTGGGGATGAAGAAGCTTCTCCGCCTGATGGCGATCGTGGCCCTCGCCGGCTCCGCCATGGGCGTCTCGGCCGGGAGCGCCGCCGCGTACGGGCTCTGCGTCGATGACGTGAACAGCGGCATCAGCTTCGACATCGGCTCGGCGATCTGCACCACGGACGGAAGCGCGGGCGCGCGCGCCGTCGGCGTGTCCTTCGGCAGCACGGTCGCGAGCGCGGAAGCCAACAACGGCAGCCAGGCCAAGGCGATCGGCGTCGAGGTGGGGAGCAACTCCGACAGCGGTGACGCCACCGCCACCGCCGACAACGGGTCGAGCGCCAAGGCGATCGGCATCGTCGTCGGAGACGGCAACGAGAACGCGGCCAATACCACCGCGACCGCCGACGAGAACAGCCAGGCCAAGGCGATCTCGACGGTCCAGGGCGACGGCAACGGCAGCGGCACCGGAACGAACAACAGCGCCGGAGCCACGCGCGCGATTGCGAACAACAACTCGTCCGCCACCGCCATCTCCTCCATCTCCGGTGATGGCAACGGCAGCGGCGAGCAGAGCGGGGGCGGGACGAACTACAACGAGGCGGGGATGACCCACGCCGAGGCCAACGACGACTCGACGGCCTGGGCGGAGTCCACGATCGTCGGGGATGACAACGCGACGGGCGACGCCAGTGGACCCGGCGCCGTGAACGCCAACATCGCCGGCAAGTCCGACGCGGTGTCCGACGTCGGGTCGACGGCGCGGTCGTCGACCCGGCTGGTCGGCGACAACAACGCCTCGGGTGGCGCGTCCGCCAGCGGCGCAATCGTTGCCCACAACGCCGGCAATGCGGACGCTGACGCGGACGACGGCTCGACGGCCACGTCGACCACCGTGTTCCGCGGCGACAACAACGCCACGGGCGGAGCCAGTGGCTTGGGCAGCATTGCCGCCAACACGGCGGGCATTTCCGAGGCGACGGCGGATCCGAACTCGACCGCCACGGCGGCGACCGACTTCAGCGGCGACAACAACGCGAGCGGCGACGCCGCCGACGATGGCCTGCAGGTCCACAACAGCGCAGGGAACGCAGACGCCAACGCCGAGGGCGGATCCACGGCGTCGGCGACCACCACCTTCAACGGCATCAGCAACGCCCGTGGAAACTCGGCCACGATCACGACCGCCCGCGAGGCAGGCAACGCGAACGCCAACGCGACCAACGCGTCCTCTGCAACGTCGATCGTTGGGTTCTCCGGGGACCTCAACGCGACCGGCACCGATCTTGACCTGCGCACGGGCAATGCCACGACCGACACGAATGCCGCGGGCGCCCGGGCGTCCGCGGAGACGTCGGTGGGGAGCGACGGCAACGTCGACAGCGCCAACGCGATCGCGCGCGGACACGGCGTTGACGCGACCGCCCTGTCCAGCAGTACGTTGAACGGCGACGGCAACACCAACGTCGGCAACTCCGACAGTCACGCCGACGGCGACGAGAGTTGGACGAACGCCGCCAGCGATGCCACGGGCGACACCAGCACCGGCAGCGGCAACTCGAACGCCTACACGGCGGTCGGCGCGACCGGGGCTCGCGCCAACGCAGAAGCAACCCTCAACGGAGATGACATCGGCGACAACGGCGCCAGCGGCAACGCCCAGGCCTTCGGTCAGGGTGTCGGCACCAGCGCGAACGCCCAGACCACCATCAACGGCGACGACGTCGACAACTCGGGTGTCGTTCTCGCCAACACGCAGATGGCGAACACGGGCAGCCAGGCCCGTGCGCGCAGCGTGGTCAACGGCAACGACAGCGATTGCAGCGGCAACGTGCAGGCGCATTCCAACGCGAATAACGCCAAGGCCGGTCGCGGGGTCCTGGTCCTCGACGACCCGAACGGCGGCGGCACCGACTTCGCGGGCAACCAGTCCGTGGTCGTCCTGGCGCCCAACGGCGTCAGCGACTCGCAGACCACGACCAACACCGATGGTGCCGATAACAACGGGCCGATCACACCGACCTGCCTGATCTGATCGACATCGCTGAAACGGCCCCGGCACCCGCCGGGGCCGTTTCGATTCAGGGATATATGCAATTGCAGGTTGTCTGGCCTGTCCCCGATCCCTAGGATGGGCGAGACGCGGGAGCACTGCTGCGGATGAATGCCCATACCCCGGGGAGGGAACGGATGCGCCGTCTGGTTCGGCTGGTCGCGATCACGGCCCTGGTGGGGTCGGCGCTGCTCACCACAGCGGGAAGCGTGGTTGCCTGGGGTCTGTGCCTCGAGCGACCCGATCAGAACATCGACTTCGACATCGGGTCGGCGAACTGCGAGACCGACGGCTCGGCCGGGTCGAGCGCGTTCGGACTCTCGGTCGGGAGCACCAGCGCTGACGCCAACGCCGCCGGCGGGAGCCGGGCCTCGGCGGTCGGCGTCGAGGTCGGCGACGAGAACGACGGCAGCGGCGACGCCTCCGCGTACGCGACGAATGGCAGCAAGGCTCGCGCCGCCGCCATCCTGATCGGCAACGGCAACACCGATACCGCCAACAGCGACGCGAGCGCCGACAACGGAAGCAAAGCCGGTGCCTGGACCGTCGTGCAGGGTGACGACAACTGGGACGTCGGGAACGCCGACGCGTCGACTGGCGACGGTGGCAGCGACAACCTTGTGCACGCGGCGTCCAACGTCTCGGGCGACAGCAACACCAGCAGCGGCAACAGCACGGCCTACGCCGCGGGCAACCGCAACAATGTGGCGGCCAGCTCGACCCTGTTCGGCGACGACAACGGCAACAACAGCGTCGCGTGCTCAGCGGTCTGCACGACCGTGGACGCCTATGGCGCCGGCGTTGCCAATTCTGACGCCTACGCCGACGGCGACGACAACACCGTTGCCGCGACCTCGGTCGTGAACGGGGACAACAACCAGGCGGCCCTCGGTGCCGATCCGCAGGGCGTCGGCAACTCGACCGCTTCCGCGATCGGGAACCGCAACAGCACCATCGCGGGCAGCACCGTCGACGGCGACTCCAACTACGACACCGGAAACTCGGAAGCCGAGTCGGAAAGCGACGACACGGACTCCACCGCGTCTTCCACGGTCGGCAGCAGCAACAACACCGATAGCGCCAACTCCTATGCCGAAGCCAGTGGCCAGAACGCCAGCGCGACGGCCGGCAGCACGCTCAACGGCGACGACAGCGAGGAAGCCGCGAATTCCAACGCGGTCGCGTCGGCGCTGAACACCGTGTCCACCGCGAGCTCGACGATCGACGGCGATGACAACGACGACTCCGGCAACACATCAGCCACCTCGGACGGCGACAACGCGACCGCGTCGGCGACAGCGCTGATCGGCAGCAGCGGCAACGAAGGGAGCGGCAACAGCACGGCCAACGCGTTCCCGGATGGCACCCACGCCGAAGCTTCGTCGACGATCCATGGCGACGACAACACGGATTCGGCGAATTCGGAAGCGTTGGCGGACGGCGACAACACGCACGCGAGCGCCGAGTCAACGATCAACGGTGACAACAACGTCAACGGGGCGAACGCCGAGGCCAACGGCGACGCCGACGACAGCGACGTCGAGGCGGACTCGACCATCAACGCCGACAACACGACGAACTCGGCCAACACCACTGCCGAGTCCGTCAACGGGACCGGCGAGGACGGCGACGCGCGATCCCAGAGCACGGTCAACAGCGATGGCGCCGACTGCAGCGGCAACGTCGAGACGTACGCCGCTGCGACCAACGCCAGCGTCGGCCGCGGGATCACGGTCAACGACGACGGCGAGGCCAACGGGACCGACAATGCCGGCAACAAGAACGTGACCGTCGTGGCGCCGAATGGCACCAGCCAGTCGGACGGGGTCACCAACATCGACGATGCCGACAACGAGGGAACGCCCCCGGTCTGCCCGGTCTGATCCACGTCCGCACTGAAACGGCCCCGGCACCGCCGGGGCCGTTTCGATTCCCCGAGCGTTGCATTTGCGGGTTGTGGCCGACCTCGCCCCTCTCTACGATGACTGCAACGTGGGACTGGGGAGGGAACGGATGCGCGCTCTGGTGCGGCTGGTGGCCGTCACGGCCCTCGTGGGGTCGGCGATGTTCGCCACGGCGGGAACGGCGGTCGGTTGGGGTCTGTGCCTCGAGCGGCCCGACCAGAACATCGACTTTGACATCGGTTCCGCCCAATGCGAGACCGATGGCTCGGCGGGGTCGAGCGCGTTCGGGCTCTCGGTCGGAAGCACCACGGCTGATGCGAATGCCCAGGGCGGCAGCCGTGCATCCGCGGTCGGCGTCGAGGTCGGCGACAACAACGACGACAGCGCGGACGCCACGGCCTACGCGACGAACGGCAGCACGGCGCGCGCGAAGTCGATCCTGATCGGCGACGACAACAACGAGACGGCCAACAGCGACGCCAACGCCGACGACGGCAGCACGGCACGCGCGCGCAGCGTCGTCCAGGGCGACTGGAACCACGACGTGGGCAACAGCGATGCCAGCACGGGCATCCTCGTCAACGGCGGCGGCAACACCGTCTCCGCATCGTCCAACGTCGCCGGCGACGGCAACACCGGCAGCGGCAACAGCACCGCGTACGCGGCCGGTTTCGACAACACCGTCGTCGCCAGCTCGACGCTGTTCGGCGACGACAACGGCAACAGCAACGTCTGCCAGGCCGCGGCGTGCAACTCGCAGACCGGGTATCCATCCGGGGTCGCGAACTCCGATGCCTACGCCGAAGGCGACGACAACACCGTGACCGCAACCTCCGTCGTGAACGGCGACAACAACCAGGCGCTGAACCAAGCGGTCCCGGATCCGATCGGCGTCGGGAATTCGACGGCCACCGCGATCGGCGACCGCAACACGGTCAACGCCGGCAGCACGGTCGGTGGCGATGGCAACTACGACACCGGCAACTCCGAGGCCGAGGCCGAGGAAGACGACACGGATTCCACCGCGTCCTCGACCGTGGGCAGCAGCAACAACACGGGCAGTGCCAACTCCTACGCCGAAGCCAGTGGCTCCAACGCCAGTGCGAGCGCGGGTAGCACGCTCAACGGCGATGACAACACCAACGCCGCGAATTCCAACGCGATCGCCTCCGCGCTCAATACGGTTTCCACGGCCGACTCCACGATCGAGGGCGATGACAACGACAGCGCCGGGAACACCGAGGCCACGGCCGACGGCGACGGCAACACGGCGTCGGCCACGTCCCTGATCGGAAGCAGCGGCAACGACGGCAGCGGCAATGCGACTGCCGGCGCGTTCCCGGACGGAAGCCATGCGGAAGCCTCGTCAACCATCCACGGCGACAACAACATCAGGTCGGCGAACACCGAGGCCACTGCGGACGGCGACAACACGCATGCCAGCGCCGAGGCGACGATCAACGGCGAGGACAACGACGACAGCGCCAACGCCGAGGCGAATGCCGACGCCGACAACAGCAGTGCCGATGCGGACTCCGAGGTGAACGGCGACGACAACGACGAGTCGGCGAATACCGTCGCCGAGACCGTGAACCATGTCGGCGAGAACGGCGACGCGCGATCCGACAGCACGGTCAACGGCGATGACATCGACTGCAGCGGCAACGTCGAGACGTACGCCAGCGCGGACAACGCGAGCGTTGGTCGCGGCATCACCGTCAACAGCGACGGGGCGGGCGGGCCGGACGACACCGGCAACAAGAACGTGACCGTCTCGACCGTGAACGGAACAAGCCAGTCGAACAGCACCACGAACGTCCCCGGCGATCAGAACGAGGGACCGCCACCGGCCTGCATCTGATCCAGGACGCACCCCGAAACGGCCCCGGCATCGCCGGGGCCGTTTCGATTCTGCGAGCAATCCGGGCAGATCGGGCCTTGACGATTAGAACATCTGTTCTAGTATTGGTGTGTGCCCACTCCCCCGGCGGATCTGTCGGCTGCTCTGGCGACCCTCGAACGTCGCTGGGGGAGCGCAGCTCCGCGCCGGGGGAGCGAGTCCCCGGTCCGAGGTGACGTCCCTGCGGTGGTCGGCGCGCTCGCCGCGCTGCCCGCGCCCATCGAGGACGAGCCGGGCCCGCTGACCCCGGCGCCGCTCCCGTTCGACGATCGGCCGGCCGAACGCGCCGCGCCGGACGATGGGCGGATCGTGCCGACGGGTTTCGCGGCACTCGACGCGATCCTCGGGCCCGGTGGCATCCCGCGTCTCGCCAGCGTGGCGTTTCACGGTGACCACTCCAGCGGCAAGACCACGCTGGCGCTGCGGCTCGCTGCCGAGGCCCAGGAGGGCGGCGCGATCGTCGCCTACCTCGACCTTGCCCGGTCGTTCGACCCCGTCGAGGCCGTGGCGCGTGGCGTGCGGCTCGAGTGGCTCGTGGTGCTCGCGCCGGCCACCGTCGACGAGGGCCTCGCCATGGCGGGCACGCTGCTACAGGGCCGCGCGGTCGACCTGCTGCTGATCGATCTGCCGGCCGATCTCACCGCGGCTCGACCGGCGGCCGGGCGTGGTCGGCGCTCGCCGGGCGTTGCGGACCGGCTCCATCGGCTCGCGGCGCTCGCGCGTCTCGCGGGCACGCTCCTCGTCGTCCTCGAGCCGCCGGGCCTGCCCCAGGCGGTGGCCGGCGCGCTCGGGGAATCGATCGGGCTCCGCCTCGAGCTGGCCCGTCGCGCCTGGCTGCGGCTGGGCCGCGACGTCGTCGGTCAGCAGACCGAGGTGGTCGTCGCCCGCAACCGGTTCGGTCCGCCCGGACGCCGCGCCGACCTCCGGATCGTCTATGCCGACGGCGGCGACCGGGACGCCTGCCTCGCGGCGCCGCACCTGCTCCGGGAATGCCCGGTCGAACCTCGCGTCCTCCAGCCCCCGACCCCGATCTCACCATGGGTCCTGCGCGATGCGACTGCTTCATCTGCTCTGGCCACATCTGCCACTCCGCCTCGCCCGCGCCCGCTGGGAGGCGGCCCGCTCCACGCCCTTCCCCCGCGGCCCGATCGTCCTGGGCGGCCAACCCTGGACCGACGGGATCGTGCTCGACCGCAACCCCGCCGCGGCCGAGATGGGGATCCGGCGCGGGATCCCGCTGGGGAGCGCCCACCGGCTCGCGCCGGAGGCGGTCTTCCTCGACCCTGACCCGGCAGCCGATTCGACCGCCCTCGAGGCGGCGCTGGACCGACTGGCGGATTTCAGCCCCGGAATCGCGGGCACGGCCGATCCGACCGAGAACGACTTCGGGCGGATCGAGGTCCACGTCGACGGGCTGCGCCAGCTCTGGGGCGAGGAACCGGTGCTCGTCGGGCGGCTCCAGCTCGCGCTCGCGCCGATCCTGCCCGGTGCGCCACGTGCCGGGATCGGCGGCACGCGCTTCGCGGCCACCGTTGCAGCGGGGCTCGCCCGCGACGAGCTGATCGCGATCCCGGGCGGCGGCGACGCGACGTTCCTCGCGCCGCTCCCCGCCGGCC
>JADMIO011189627.1_pt1 | contig 41428 bp, 31 predicted proteins | sample 8958161 | NCBI WGS metagenome assembly JADMIO01 (sample SAMN16585339, study PRJNA669376) | soil metagenome | isolation source: Crop rotation soil | place: USA: Cullars Rotation, Alabama | collected 2011 | reverse complement strand
CGCGACAACTTGTCCACGTGGAATTCTAAGCTTAGGATCCCAATGTGCTGGAAAGGCTCCTTGCGTGACGCCTGCCGGCGCTTCTCGATCGACACCGATCGCGTGTTCCTCTCCGGCCACTCAATGGGTGGCGATGCCGCCTGGGACATCGCCCTGGCCCATCCCGATCTTTGGGCGGGCGTGATCCCGATCGTCGCCACCTCCGGCAAATTCGTCCCCCGCTACACGCCGAACGCCGCCAAGCTCTCGATGTACTTCGTCAGCGGCGAGCTGGACGGCAGCAAAACCGTGACCAACGCTCCCGAATTCGACCGCTATTTGACGAACCATAACGGCTGGGACACAACGCTCGTCGAATACCAGGGCCGCGGGCACGAACATTTCTCCGACGAGATCCAACGGCTGTTCGAATGGATGGGGCACAAGAAGCGGGACTTCTTCCCCCGCGAATTTTCCGTTGTGACCATGCGCAGCTTCGACAACTTCTTCTGGAACGTCGACATCAAGGGGATGCCGTCGTCGCAAACGGTCGATCCGGCTGCCTGGCCGCCGCCGAAAGGAACGCAGCCGATGCGGCTGGAAATGAAGGCCGACGCGGCGGCCGCCAACGGCCTGAGCGTCCGCATGCAGCGGGTGAAGCTCACCGTCTGGCTCTCGCCCGAGTGGGTCAGCTTCGAGCGGCCGATCACGCTTTCGATCAACGGCAACACGATCCCCCGCAACTCGATCAAACCCAGCCTGTCGGTCCTCCTCGAAGACGTCCGCACCCGCGGCGACCGTCAGCACCCCTTCTGGGCGAAGGTCGAGCAATAGCCGGGCAGTTCGCCAACGATCGCCCGCGAACCATCGTCGTGCTTAGAGATCCACCGTCAGTGTCGTCAGATCGATAGTGGCGTGCCAGACGTCGTTGGTGAGCGTCACGTTGTCCGCGTACTGAAACCAGTAGGGGTTCTGGGTGCCGTCGTTTTTCGTCCAGTTGACCTTGAGGTTGCTGAAGGTGACCTGCGGATCGCCTTCCCAGATCGACACCGCGACGTTCGGGCTGGTTTGGCCCGGACGCGGGGCTGCGTAGATCGTCCCCTGATCGACGACATAGCCCATGCCGTGCATGACCTCAACGCCGACCTGCCCGGGGCTGTTCATCGTGAAGTTCCGCACGATGACGTAGCCGCCGTCGGAATTGCTGGACCAGCCGTCGCCGAGGATCACGCCGGTGCTCGAGGTGCTCGACCAGTTGGTTCCTTCGATGGAAAAGTTCTCGATGATCGAAGGATTGGCAGCAGTCCCGCCGCTTCGATAGTTGCTGAAGACGTCCTCCGTATCGCCACCCTTCACGAGTATGTCGTGGACGTGATAGGAGAGGCAGGTGTCGAACTGGTAGAAATTCCCGCGATGTGTGCCGTCGCGAGTCGAAGGGCCGACGATGTCCAACGAACGGCACCAGCCGATCTCGAAGTTGGTGCAGTTGTAGCAGAAGATCGGCTCGGTATCTCCGGAGAAGTCGCAGCCGATGATTTTGAAATTGCTGCAATTTTCCAAATCGATCGAGACGACTCCTTCGCCCACCTGATTGGCAAACGACAGGTTTGAAATCGTGAAGCCGGACTGGCCGATGATCTTGATCACGTTGGACACCGGCCGCGCCAAAAACAATGGCTGCGACGACCATCCGCTCGGAGCGGGTGGCGGCGGAATTGGCACCGGCGACGTCACAGTGAGTGTTGCCGCGCTTGTCGTTGCCGATCCATAGCGATTCGTGAACACCGCCCGATACTGATCGCCGCTCTTGTCGGCGGTTGCGGTGAACGAAAGAGTTGTCGAAGTCGCACCAGACACTTGGGTCCACGTGCCGCCCGGCGCGAGCGACTGCCATTGCACGCTCGGCGCCGGTTTGCCGGAGGCTTGGGCCGTGAAACTCACGGTCGCCCCGGCCGCCACCGTCTGATTCGTTGGTTGAACCGTAACGTAGGGCGCTGTGTTCTTAACAGGTGCCAGGGCTGGCTGCATCGTGTAGGACACCAGCGGATCCAACAGGCCATATTGATGCGACAACATCTTGCGGGGTTCAAGACTTTCGACGCGGAGTTTACGCTGCTTCGAACGCATGGATCGCTCCAATTCGTGAAGTGAAGAGAGTCGCCCCGGCAACCGGCCGAACGCTTGTCGTTGCGGACAAGGCCCGGCCGGTTGCCCCAAGCCCGCTCACCCACGGCGCGCACCGCGACCGCGGAAGATGCGAGAGTTTTTTGGCCGAGGCGAACAGCTCGCTCCGTCGAAGGAGCTTGCTGTCGCGAGCTAAGCGGAATTCCTCAGCCGCCTGCGCTCGGCCTTGCTGACACGCGAGGAAAAGAGGAAGGAAGCCGCACAGGCCTGCTGGCGCAGACCCGGGAAAATCCGTCTACGGCGTCCGTGCCGGGTTGTCACGCAATTTGGCCCGGATCGATCCAACGCGAACGATGTGAATCACCGCGATGAACAGCCTGGCCCTTACGCAGATAACCGGGAGATCGCTGCATTGATCTCAATCAGGCGCCAGCCGACGAGGGGGTGCCCCGATCAATGCATCCAACCGCATTCTTAGAAGGCCTCGTACAGGCGACAAGAGGAATTCTTATTTTTTCAAGAGATTTTGATCGACGCGCCACGTGAGATCCGCTGAAGTGTCTGCCTAGACAGGGTTTAAATCCGCAGCCGCATCGCTTGAGATGCACATCGATAATGAGTTGCGCTGCCAGAAGCGCGCCGCAAGCGATGCGACTATGCGGGTTGGGGCGAGTGCGCCGGAGGCCTACAGCTTGAAGTGGAACGTTTGGCCGAACCAGCGCCAGGCGCGCGAGCCAAGGCTGAGCCATTGCTTGGCGGAGGTCTTGCCGCGGCCGCGGAGACCGACGACCAACAGGCCGTCGTTGTCGTCGAGCGGTGCGACGGCTTGATACGACGGAGTGAGCGGCCGTTCGACGCCCTGTTGATCGGTCTTCGTTTGCAGATCGCCACCGGTGCGATGACTCATTTCACGCGGGCTGACTTTCAGCTCCACTTTCGAGATTTCGGTGATTTCGCTCTTATAAGTGTCGCCCGGCAGCTCGTCGAGCTTGACCACGACGGGCTGGCCGATGTCCACCAGATCGATGTCGGCCTGATCGATCACCAGCGCGGCCTGCATTTTCTTCGGGTCGCCGATCTGGCAGAACGGCACACCCGGCTTTAAGTACGCGCCGAGATTCTTCGGCTCCAGCGGCGAACCGGACCAGGAGGGCAGGCGATCCCCTTCTTCCGGCGGCGGGGCGGGCATATTCTTCGGCGGGATGACATAACCGTCGATCGGGGCCTTGAGCTCCAGATGGGCTAGCTCCGTCGCCTTATCGACTAATTGGTCCTCGACTGCTTTGAGCGACTCTTGCACGTGCGGGACTTCCAGCCCAGCTTGCGGATCGCTGTGCCGCTCGCGGCGGAGGCTCTCGAGCTGGGCCCGCAGTTCGTCGCGCTTGGCCACCAGCTCGGCGACGCTGATCTGCAGGTCCATGTTTTCGAGCGTCGCCAGCACCTCCCCTTGTTTCACATGATCGCCCGGACGCACACGCACTTTCGCCAGCTTTCCGGGCACTTCCACATAGACCATCTTGGCGTCGCGGGCCTCGACCTCCAGCGAGCTTAAGATGCGATAGGGAAACGGCAGGAACAGCACCGCTAGTACAACGGCCGCGACGACTGCCAGCGTGATCCGAACACGTTCCTTCTTCACTTGCTCCAACCTCCCCGGCACGCGGAAATATTGCCAAAGTTTCCAGAGCGGGCGGACCACCAGCCCGCCGATCGCCGCCAGCCCGATGATCTGGCCGATGATCTCCAGCCGATAGGGCTCGAAGACTCGATACAAGAACCACAAGATCGAGAAGGTGATGAACCAACTATAGGCCGCTGAGGCGACCGAATACAAGGCGAAGAAAATCTGATTGCGCTGCGGCAGAAACGGGTCGTCCGGTTCTTCGAGGCCCAGGCACCAGCTGCCGAGTTTGCGGCTCAAAATCGTCGTCGCCTTTTGCCGCAGGTTCGGGATTTCGCTCAGGTCCGCGAGGATGTAGTAACCGTCGTAGCGGAGCAGCGGATTGGCGTTGAAGATCACCGTGCTCACTGAGCAGACGAACATCGTGTTCAGGGCCAGTTGGTTCACCATCCCCGGCTCGCTGAACCACCAGACGTAGGTGGCCAGCGAGGCGATCACCAGCTCGACGTACATCCCGGCCGCGCCGATCGCCGCCCGATGCCATTTGTTCGGGAGCATCCAAGAGTCCGACACGTTGCAATACAGGCACGGCGTCAGCACCAGCAGCATGAAACCCAGCTCGTGGCACTCGCCCCCGAAATGCTTGCAGCTCAGTCCGTGGCCGAATTCGTGCAGCACCTTCGTCGCCGCGACGGCGACCGCCAGCCAGATCCAATTCTTCTGGGCGAAGAACAATTTGAACGTCGGCAGCTTCGACCAGAACGTGTCGAATTGCACGGCGACGAGTAGCAGCGCCGAGAGGAACAGCATGATGCAGAGCACCATCGCCGTCCGCGTGAAGAACCATCGCACCAGCGGGTAGAGCCAGTTCAAGAGCCGCTCGGGATCGAGCCCTTTGAAGCGGATCGCCAGGACGTTCGAGAGCGTCTGCATCCATTCCTGGCGCTTCCGCTCACCGCGCCGCTTGAGCAACTGGCGGCCCTGGCCCGGCATGTCGGCGATCACCAGCCCGCTGCGATGCAACATGCCCACGAATTGTCCCAACTCCTCGACGCTGATCTGCTGCGGCGCGAACTGCTCCTCGAACTCGCGCTTCAGGTCGTCGAGACTCGCCTGCCCGTCGAGCATTTTCAGCAGGGCGAACTCTTCCTCTTGAAAGCGGAAGTAGTTCAGCCCGATCGGGTCTTTGATGACCCAGTAGACTCGCCCTTGATAGCGCTGCCGATGGGCCGACAAATCCGGCCGCATCCGCACCCCCAGCGGCCGGGCGGAACTGGAGAGCAGGCTGTCGGCAAGGGTGGGCATGGTCAGAGGTCAGAGGTCGGAGGTCAGAGATCAGAGAGGCACAGTTCGAGCTGAGGGTCGTGCGGCGTATGCTTTTGCTGACCTCCGACCTCTGATTTCTGACCTCTGATTCTCATTCGATTTGCATACTCACCGTCGCACCCGGACGCAGCAGCCAGTCGTCGGAGCGGCCGGGGACGTGGCGATTCTCGACCTCGGCCCAGACACGGTATTCGCTGCCCGCCTCGTCCAGCGGGCTGACGAAGACGATTTCGCCCCTGAATTGTACGGGCTGCGAATATTTGGCCAGCGAAACCGAGACGATAATTTTTCGATCGCGAACATCCTGCGGCGAGAACTGGGCCGTGCTCAGGTAGGCTTCGACTCGCAGCCGGTCCATTCGCACGACGCGGAGCACCGTGTCGCCGGGCTTGACCCATTCGCCGAGGTGTGGATTGACCTGCACGATGATCCCGTCCAGCGGTGACTTGATCTGGCGATGACGGATGGCTTCGTCAGCCGCATCGACCTCGGCTTGCTTGGTGTCGGCGGTCAGCGCAGCGATTCGCCGCTCGAGCTCGGCCTGCTCGATCTGCAGGTCAGCACGCTGCCACTCGAGTTGCAGCCGCTTCAATTCGGTCAATTGCACTGCGTTCTTGACCTTATCATTGGCCTCCGTGGCTTTCAGATACGCGAATTTCGCCACGCCGGAGGCGGCCTTCGCGTAGCGGACATCGACATCGCTTTCCGCCTTCTCCTTGGCCGACTTTTGCTCGGCGATCGCCTTGCGCCGCTCCGATTGCGGGATCGCGTCGTCCATCTGCGCCAGCAATTCATCCTTTTTGACGGATTGCCCCTCGCGGGCGTTCATCTTGAGGATCACGCCCGCCTCCTGCGCCGGCACCTGTGCCTCTTCGATCAGTGAAACGAGGCAGTGCGACAGGCCAGACTGGGTTTCAGGCGTGGCCGCCGCCAGGCGACAGGTGATGGCAATGGCAGCAACTAACACGATGCAAGAAGCCGATAAGGTTCGCATGAGAATACTCTTAGCAAGGTCAAAAATTTTCAACCACAGAGGCACAGAGGACACAGAGAAGACGACTCTACAAACTGCCTCTCTGTGCCCTCTGTGTCTCTGTGGTTAGTTAGTGGCTTTCATAAGCGGAATAGAATTCGTGACTGGACGAAGTCGATCAGGTCGTGGAACCAGGCGTAACCGAGAGAGGCGCGGCCGCAGTTGACTTTGGCGGTTACTGAGGCACCGGCCCGCAGGTCGGCCGCGTCGTGATCTTTCTTGTCGATGGCGATTTTCAACAGCACGATATTTCCTTCTTCGCCCTCGGCATGAGCAGCCGGCTCGATCTCGGTCACCTTGCCGTAATGCCGCGTGCCGGGGTTGGTCGCCAGGATGTACGAGGCATCGAGCTGCGTTTTGGGATCCTTCTCGTGCAAGTGATTGAGCTGGCGAGTGACATGCCCCATGCGGTCCTCAGGCATGTGGATTTCGAGCCGCCAGTCTTTGTCGCCGTTGGCGACCGTCATCAGCATCTGCCCCTTCTCGACCGGACGCTGGATGAGCTTCTCGCGGATTTGCCACGTCACGATCTGACCATTGATCGGGCTGCGGACTTTCAATTCCTCTTCTTTCTTGCGGTACAGAATCACCTGCTCCCGCAGGCTCTTTTCCTGCTGGCGATACTGGGCTGCCTGGCCGGTGATCCGTTCGCGCTCCTCGGTCGATAAATGGCCGCCGCTCAACAGGGCCCGCTCGGCCGATTGCCGCTGGGCGCGCGCGGTCTCCAGATCGCCGAGCACCTTTTCGAGGCTGGCGGCAAACTCTTCGTTGCGGAGCGTGATCAGCACGTCTCCTTCCTTGACGATATCGCCATGCTTGACATTAACGACATCCACGACCCCGTCCACTTCGGCGAACACGTCGCGCTTGTTCACCGGCTCGAGCGTGCCGCGGCCGGAGAGTTGAAAGTCGGTCGGAATGAGGAACAGCGCCAACAGCAGAACGAGAACCGCAATCGTCACCGCCAGCGTCTTCGGCAGCGTGCGGGCTTGAACGAGCACGCGCGATTTGCCGATCGTCCGCCAGACCGGCATCAGGAACAGGTCGTTGTGCTCTTTCGCATTGGTGAGCGCCAGCGCGCTGTGGTCCGCCACGACGTCGATCCGGCGGCGCATGCTCTCGGAGAGCGTGTCTTCGGTGATCTGCTCGATGACCAGCGCGCCCAGGAACTCCGGCGGCTTTTCGTCTTCGTCGTGGTCCTTCTCCGCCCGCGGTTTTTCCAGCGGCAGCACGGCGACCAGCTTCGAGTGCGATTCGTCGGCGTAGGTCTCGACCGCCTCTTCGATCTGCGGCGGGAGGTTCGACGTGTCGCCGTTGTACCACAGGTCTTCGCCGCCGGCGACGACGATCGAGCTGAGCTTGCTGAGCATCGACACCGTGTTCGAACGCTGGTCGATCAACTCCTGCCCGCTGACGGCTTCGACTCGACAGCGACTGCCGCGCTTGAGCGCGACCGTGACACGGTCGCAGCCGATCAGCCGCCGCCCTTCGTTGGCGATTGTGTAGGCCGTTTGCCGCGGGTCGAGGCTTTCGTGGACCAGCCGCGTGAACTGCTCGAGCTGCGACCACATCACCTGCCGATCGGCGAACGATCGCAGGTGGCGGGTCTTGAGAAAGTCGCCCGCCAGATCGCACATCTGCAGGAGGAATCGCAGATAGCCGCGTTCGACAGTCGGGCCGCCGCCGGGGCGCTGGAAGATTTCGACGACCCCCTGGATGTCTTTGTCGCTCTTCAGCGCCGCGAGGATGAGCAGGTGCTCCGTCGGGTTGCCGGCCTGGTCGTTGCCACCTGTCCCCGAATTCGGCGGCACGAGCAGTCCTTGCCCCTCGGTCGCGACTTTGTGCAGCAAGAGGCCGTGCTTCTGCTGGTCCTCCTCATTGTCGCCCAGGCGGGCCTGGCGGAAATTTACTTGGTAGGCGAGCGAAAGCCGGCGCGACTCGTCGAGCGTCCAGACGGCGCCGCCGACCGCGGCCAGCGCGGTTACCACGCGGGTGAGAAACGCTTCGTAAAACTCGCCGGGCGACAGCTCGGAGCGCGACAGCCCCTCGATCTCGTGGACCAGCACGCGCAATTGCTGTCGCGTCTGGTCAATCAACTCGGGATCGAAGGAAGATGCGGAACTCATGCAGATTGGGCGAGAGGTGGCGCTATGGCAATCCTAGCTCGAACGTAAGCTGGGCCAAGGGGCGAAGCGTCGCGGGCGACAGCATGCCCCCGCAGTCGCTACACTTAGACTAGGCGATACATCCATTTCGACGCGACAAGCCCTGCATCGTTAAATTGAACGGCGCGAAGCCCGATTTGCAAGCCGTAGGTCAGGCTTTCCAGCCAGACAAGAACTCGAATGTGCTTTTGTCAGGCTGAAAAGCCTGACCTACTGACCATGCCCGACCGACCCGACGACATCTGTCCCCGCCCGAGCAAACTGCCCAGTCAGCCGACGACTCCGCTGGCGGCGCCGATTTTCGCCAGCTCCGTCTACATCTGCGACGATCCGCAACAGGCGGCGGCGATGCTGGCACACGAAGCTCCGGGACATGCCTATCGCCGCGACGGGCATCCGAACGCCGAGCTTCTGGCCGAGAAATGCCGCCAGCTCCACGGTGCACCGCAAGCGGCGATCACCAATTCGGGCATGGGAGCGATGGCGCTGGCGATGGTCAGCCAATGCCGCCAAGGGGATCATGTCGTCCTGAGCAACCAGATGTACGGTCGCAGTCTGGCAATATTGACCGAGGAGGCCGGCCGGCTGGGCATCGAGAGCACGGTCGTTGATTCGTCCGATCATCAAGCGACTGCCGCTTCGCTTAAGCCAACGACGAAATTGCTGGTTGTCGAGACGATCGCTAACCCGTTGTTGCGAGTGGCCGACCTCGCGAGATTGGCGGACATCGCTCATGCCCGCCGCGCGATCCTAGTGGTCGATAATACATTCGCCTCGCCGGCGCTCTGCCGGCCGCTGGAATTTGGCGCCGATCTGGTTTTGGAAAGCCTGACGAAGATCATGAACGGCCACAGCGACGTGCTGCTCGGCCTGCTCTGCGGACGTGAAGAATCATGGGAGCGAGTACCGACGGCGCTTTCGACCTGGGGCCTGACCGCCTCGCCGTGGGACTGCTGGCTGGCCGCGCGCGGGATCGGCACGTTGCATTTGCGCGCCGAGCGGGCGTCAGCGAACGCGCTGGCCGCTGCGCAATTCCTGGCGAATCGGGCCGAAGTCGAAAAGGTCCACTATCCGGGCCTGCCGGATCATCCGGACCACGAGTTGGCGACTCGCCAATTCGGCGGTCGCTACGGCACGATCGTCACTTTCACGATCACCGGTGGCACGACGGCCGCGACACGCTTCATCGCCGCCGCCCGCAACATTCCGTTTTGCCCATCACTCGGCGAATTGACGACGACCTTGACGCACCCGGAAACGACGACGCATCGCGTGCTGACAGCCGCCGCCCGCGAGGCGCTCGGCATCCGCGGCGGTACAATCCGCCTCTCGGTCGGCATAGAGTCCAGCGAGTTTATTCTCGCGGCGCTGGCAGAAGGCTTGGATGCGCTCAACGTCGTTTAACCCGGAGCCAACGGCGACGGTATCCGTAGCGCGGCATACCGTCGCCGTTGGCTCCGGGTTAAACGAAGATCGCCTGAACTCGAATGCCTTCAGATGTAGTACATCTGTTCGGCCGTTTCTTTGGCCCGCTCGGCCAGATCGCCGAAGGTAATCGAGCCGAGCATCTCTTGCTCGTGCGAGGCGATTTCGTTCCAGGTCCGCGAGAGGACCACCGCCGTCGGCGATTTGGCGGCCAGGGACGAGTGGCCGTTTTCGCCCCCGTCGATGACGCGCATCACTTCGCCGAGCGAGATTTTGCCGGGCGGCTTGAGAAGCTGGTAACCGCCGGACGCGCCGCGCGTACTGGCGACGTAGCCCGCCCCTTTGAGCTGCAGCAGAATCTGCACGAGAAATCGGGCCGGGATGCCGTGCTCGTCGGCGATCTCGCGAATCCGCACCGGCTCGCCCGTCTCATACTGCCGAGCCAACTCGAGCATGGCGATGCAGGCGTATTCAGTTTTGGCGGAGAGTTTCATCGTAGTAGGCACACTCCGTGTGCCGTAACTAATTTCAGTAATGCGGCGGACGGCACACGGAGTGTGCCTGCTACTAATCAGCCGTGTGCAGCCCGCATTCCGTCTTGGCGGTCCCGCTCCAGCGGCCGGCGCGTTCGTCTTCGCCGAACATGACGGCCCGCGTGCAGGGCCAGCAGCCGATGCTGGTGTATCCCTGATCGTGCAGCGGGTTGTACGGAATATCTTTCTCGACGATCAGCCGCCAGATGTCTTTCTTGGTCCAATTGGCCAGCGGGCTGATTTTCACCAGGCCGAATTTCTTGTCCCAGCCGACGATCAGGGCCTTGGCGCGGTCGGAGCTTTGGTCGCGGCGGATGCCGCTCATCCAGGCGTCGAAGCCGACTGAGGCCTTGCGGAGCACCGCGATCTTGCGGTCGAAGCAGCACTGGTCGGGGTTTGTCTTGTAGATGGGCCCGCCATTTTGGGCCTCATATTGCTCGACGCTGGTGTCGGCTCGCTTCAGCTCGACTTCGATGCCATACCGGCGGGCGATCTCATCGCGCAGGGCCAGGGTTTCTTTGAACTGGTAGCCGGTGTCCAGGTTGAAGACGTGTGTCCGCGGCTCGACGAGCGACAGATAGTAGAGAATCACGCACCCTTCCGGCCCGAAAGCGGTCGCCATCGTCAGCTTCGGGTAGTAGGTCGCGACCGCCCAGCGGATGATCTCTTCGGGGGTCGCGGTTTCGAGGCGGGCACTCGCTTCGCGAAGCCGATCCAGGACCTCCGGCGGCGGGGCGGGAGGCGGAGACCAGGCTCCATTTGCAGGCGCCGCTGCCATATTCAACGGCATGGGGAGGCTGGGCGTCGTGGTCATGAAATGCGTGTCTGGGACCGTCGCTACACTCTTTATCGGCCGAATCATACGAATGTTACTTATCAAAGTCAACATAAGGTGAATGACCAATGACGAATCTCGAATGACGAAGCACGAATGACGAATCGTTGGAGTTGACGCTTTAGCGTGTTAAATTGGCCTCGCAGCTCGGGAACCGCTTCGGGGCAAAAACCAAGTGGCCATCGGGCTTCGTCATTCGGACTTCTTTCGTCATTCGTCATTCGTCATTTCCGCCGCTATGTCCGATCTTGCTTTTCTCGCGGTCGATATGGGCGCCTCCAGCGGGCGGCATGTCGCCGGGCTGTTCGACGGCGAGCGGCTGACGCTGGAAGAGGTGCACCGGTTCGACAACGGGCCTGTCGCCGCGGCGGGGCATCTCTACTGGGACTTTCTGCGGCAATGGGAGAACATCGTTCAAGGGCTGCGGACGGCGGCGGCGAAGTTCGGCGGGCGGATCAAGAGCGTCGGTGTCGATACGTGGGGCGTCGATTTCGGCTTGCTCGGCCGCGGCGACGAACTGCTCGGCAACCCGCATCATTATCGCGATCCGCGGACCGACGGGATGCTCGACCGGGCGTTCGCAGTCGTTCCCCGCGAGGAAATCTTCGCGGCGACCGGCCTGCAGTTCATGCAGTTCAACACGCTGTATCAACTACTCGCTATGAAGCTGGCCGGCTCGCCGCTTTTGGATGTGGCCGAGTCGCTGTTAATGATGCCCGACCTGTTCCATTGGCTGCTGACCGGCGTGAAGGCCAACGAATTCACCGACGCCACGACGACGCAGTTCTACGACCCACGGCGCGGCGGCTGGGCGACCGAATTGCTCGATCGGTTTGAACTTCCGACGCGGATTCTGGGTCAGATAGTCGCACCGGGCACGACGCTTGGCGCGCTGCGTCCCGCGGTGGCCGAGGCGACCGGCCTGAGCGGTGTGCAAGTCGTCGTTCCCGGCACGCACGACACGGCCAGCGCCGTGATGGCCGTGCCCGCCGCCAGCCGCGAAGGGCAGCGGCCAGACTGGTGCTATATCAGCTCCGGCACGTGGTCGCTGATGGGCGTCGAAACGCCCCAGCCGGTCGTCAACGAGAAATGCCGCGCCCTCAATTTCACCAATGAGGGAGGAGTCGGCGGCACGACCCGGCTGCTCAAAAACATCTGCGGGCTGTGGCTCGTCCAGGAATGCCGCCGACAATGGAACCAGGCCGGATCGAACTATTCGTGGGACGATCTCAACCGCCAATCAGCCGCCGCCAAGCCGCTCCAATCGCTGATCGACGTGGACGACTCGAGCTTTTTGGCCCCTGGCGACATGCCCGAAGCGATCCGCACGTTCTGCCGCCGCACTGGTCAGCCGATCCCGGAAAGCCACGGCGCGATCGTCCGCTGCGCGCTGGAAAGTTTGGCCCTCAAATACCGCCAGGTGCTCGCCTCACTCGAAGAGTTGATCGGCGGGCGACTTGAAACGATCCACATCGTCGGCGGCGGGACTCAGAATCGCCAACTCTGCCAAATGGCGGCCGACGCCTGCGGGCGCCGCGTCGTCGCCGGCCCGATCGAAGCCACCGCGATAGGCAATATCATGCTCCAAGCCGTCGCCGCCCGTGCCGTCGCCTCCATCCCCCAAGCCCGAGAAGTCATCCGCCACAGTTTCGCCGTGGAGGAGTATCATCCTCAAGACACGGCGGCGTGGGACGCGGCTTTTAAACGATTGGAACTAAACGTGCGTCCATAGCGAGATCCGATAACTTCGACACGATGCGAATCCATCCGATATCACTTGCTTTGCGTTATCTCAAGGGGGAGAAATCTATTCACGGCCGCCAAATGTGCACCAGCACGGATGACGCCACCCGAATTTTGCGCAAGTTAAGTGGCCAGGATTTTGGTGCGGACCCAAAGAAATGGGGTGAATGGCTGCGAAAGAACCGTTGGGTCTACTATTCGCCGCACGGCGATTCCCCTTCGTCGCAGAGCGATGATTGAACAGGACGTTTCGTGCATTCGAGGCAGCTATGAACGAAAACAAGCTCATCACCGATCACTTTTCGAATCCCGATTCTCAACAGCTTTACTTCGAGAAATGGCCCGCCGAGCCACAATGCCGGAACCTTTACGAGTCTGGTCAGCAGTGCGGAGGGTGCTCTTTTTTCGCGGAGCTGAACTTCGACTATGGCATTTGCTGCAATCAGAATTCACGTCACTACACCGAAACCGTCTTCGAACATTTCACGTGTCCGGCACATGTAAATGAAGGCTGGGGACCGCACAGTTTTACCGAAGACCGCGAGTTCCATTGTCGATGCGGTGGGAAGCCTGTTGAAAACGATCAATCTTGAGACGCGCCTCTCCGCGTCTTTTGCGTCGCCAAGCGTCAAATGCGTCGCTGTCGCGGCCAACGCAATCCGCTTAAAATGCCCCCTTCTTGGTGTGTCATTTTCTCAAACGCCAAGCGGCCAGTCATAAGCTAGACTTTCCGTGGTTTTTACTCGGCACTTTTGGAAAAAGTGGCTGGCGGTCTTCGGCTGCGCAAACTGGCGGGTGGTGAATGGCAGAGGGGGTAACGAGTCCGATCTTGGATCGTCTGGTCGAGAAAGCCGGACGGCTCTATACGCTGCCAGCGGTGGCCGTGCAGGTGCTGGAGCTGACGAGCCGGCCCGAGGTCGATGTCGCGCAACTCAAGCGGTGCATCGAGAACGATCCGGCGCTGGCCGGCCGTGTGCTGCGAGTGGTCAATAGCTCGTTGTTCGGATTGAGCCGTGAAGTGTCTGACTTAGGGCAGGCCTTGGCCCTTTTGGGCACCACCCCGCTCAAGTTGCTGGTCTTGGGTTTCAGCCTGCCAGACAATCTGTTCGTCGGAATGGCGGGCGATATCCTCAGGCGATACTGGCGGCGAACGCTGACCAAGGCGGTGGCCGCCCGCGAGATCAGCCAGTCGCTCTGGAAGCTTCCCGGCGACGAGGCCTTCATCGCCGGGCTGTTGCAGGACGTCGGCATGCTGGTGCTGATGCAGCAACTGGGCGAGCCGTATGTACGATTTCTCGACCGGGCGTTTTCCAAAGCGCCGGACGTCGCCGAGCTCGAACGGAAATCGCTGGGCTTCAGCCACGCCCAACTCAGCGCGCGGCTGTTGGCGCGGTGGTGTCTGCCGCCGACGCTCGTGGAGGCGATTGCTGCCGGTAGCTCGCCGCGCGCCGAACTACCGGTGACGACTCGCAGCCTCGTTCAAATCCTGCACCTGTCGGAGCTGCTGGCCAGCTTGCTGACCGAAAACCGCAGCGATCTGTTGGCCGACCTGCTCGATACGGCGGTGCGCTATCACAATCTGACTCATACTCAACTGTCCGAACTGGTCAACATGCTTCAGGAGAAGGTCGAGCAACTGGCCGACGTGCTGAACCTCGAATTGCCCGACGGAGCCGACTACCGGTCGATCCTGCTGGAAGCGCACGGGCGGTTATCCGAGGTAGCTGCCGAGGCGGCCGTCGAACTGCTGCGAGGGCAGCAGTCAAACGATCTGGACACTGACAGCGAAGAACTGTTGGCCGAAGTGCAATCGCTGGCCTCCGCGGCGAGCGAAGTGGCCCGCCCGCTCGACGGCGAAATTGCGGCCGCATCAAGCGCGATGTACGGCAACGAAGTCGCACCTATCGCGACAGGTGGCGAGCCTGAGACGTCGGTTGCACGCACGGTGGCCCATGGCCCCTCGGCCGCGCGACCCTATGCGGCGTTTGCGGCACCGGCCTGCGAAGGCGATCCCGGACTGCTCGGCGTGTTGACGACTGTGGGCGCCTCATGCCGCCAAGCGCGGTGCTCGCTCAGTCTGCTGTTAGTCGGAATCGACCGGTTTGACGAATTGGTCATGACGCGTGGCGTGCCCGGGGCCAAGCGGATCGTGGCCCTGCTGGCGACTCTCTGCCGCGGCGTCAGCAGTCCCGAGACGATCTGCCGCCAAACCCGCGACGACCGGTTCGCCGTGATTGTGCCGGGCAGTGACCGCCAGGCGGCCGTGGACCTGGGCCATCAGCTCCTCCGCGAAATCCGTCAGATCGGCGCCCCACTCCCGAACGACGTGCGGCCGACGATCAGCGTCAGCGTCGGGCTGGCGGCCGTTTCGGTGCCGCCCAAGAATTTTCAGCCGGAAGAGCTGATCGACAGCGCCACGCGCTGTCTCCACGCCGCTCAAACTTCCGGCGGCAACGCGCTGAAGAGCATCGAGATCTACTGACTTGTGGCACGGGCATCCTGCCCGTGCGATGGCTTCGGCTGCTGCAAACGACCAGACGGCACACAGAGTGTGCCTGCTACATTACGCCAGGAAGAAACCTCCGAACGGCGGATCGGTCGGGTCGGTCTGCAGCAGCGTCTGGAACAACTGGCCCGAGATTGGGTCGAACAGCTTGACGCCTGGGTTGCGGCCGTCGGAGCCCTGAGCGACGAAGATCACGAAGATGCCGTCGCTGGTCACCTTGGGCGCCGTGCGGACCGGCGCGTTGCGGCTCTTGTCCGTGTAAGCGATGAAGGTCAGCGCCAACGCCCCGTTGCTGCCGTTGAATACCCGCACGATCGACGTGCCGGAATTCCCCTGGCTGGCGATCACCAGCGGATTCGGCACCCCAATGCCGACGTTGATCGCCGAGACGTTCACTCCGCCGATATACGGCAGGGCATACGGATACATGACGCGGAACGGCGTGTAGGTCGTCTGGAACGGCGACAGCGGCAGCGTCACGTCGAACACGTCGATCAATGCCTGCATGCCAGGGCCGGAGCCAACGACGATGTCGCCGCGGCCATCGGCATTCAGATCGGCCACTGCGACGGTCGAGCCCCCGATAAAGCTCGGCGACCAGGCCCTGAACTCGCGGAACAGCGCCATCGGCGTGTTCGGAGTCACCAGAAACTCATTTTGGAACACGCGGATGGTCGAGATTCCGCGGCTGGGGGCGACGACGATGTCGTCGAGCTCCGCGTTGTTGACCGGATTGGTCGCCCCTTCGACATTGCCCGCCGCGATCGACATCCCGGCGTTGAACGTTGCACCATACGCCTGGAATTCGCCCAGTTCATCGCCGAACGGATCGAATATCTTCACAGTCGGCGAGTGCTGCCGGCCGGGTGCCACGGCGATCTCGAAGCCGCCATTGCCGCTGAACTGACCGACGGCCACGCGGACGCCACCCGTGTAATTGGCCTCATACGCCAGGAACGACGAGATCAACGCGCCGGTCGTCGCATCGTACACCTTGACCAGCGGGCGGCTGTTCACGCCCGCATCGGTGCCGACCACCAGGATCGGGATCGTGACCGGAGCAATCGAAATGGTCTCGAAGTTTGTGAAGAAGATCGGCTTGCGGTTAGTGAACGTCCAGCTTCCGTTGAACGACCGGAAGGTGGGCGGCAGAGCCGTCTTCGTCACGTGGGCGCCCGTGGTCCCGAGCAGGTTGGTGACCAGCGTGTCGTTGTCGTTGTCGCTCATCGTCGTATTGATGAGACTGTCGGCGTTGATGAAATAGGTCGTCGTGGCACTGGGAGTGGCGGTCACGATATTGGACCCCAGATCCGAACCGCCCTCGGTCGCGTCGAGCTCGAGGGTTGCAACCCCCGAATAGACAACGCCGCCGAACGTGCGAGCCGGCCCCGTGGGATCGTTCGTGACCGTTGTCGGCGTCACGATATAGCTGAACGGACCGATGGCCCCGAAGTCGTCCACTTCGAGCCCATTGTTGGCGCCCAGTCCAATCACGTGCACCAGGGCCTGCACGTTGTCCAGGTTGCCGTTGTTCGAAAAGGCATCGGAGCCGATGTTGAACTGGCTGCCGCCGACCGGACCGCCGCGCAGGAAGACATCGTTGCCCAAAGGCAAGGTGCTGACGACCGTAAAAATCGTCGGCTGCGTGTTGGCCCCGCGGAGATCGATCACGAGCGAGCCGCTGGCGGACTGGATGTAATTGACGGCCACCGGGGCGAAGCCGACGATCTGCGAGCTGGTGAGCGTGACGCTCTTTGTGATCGCTCCGCCGGCATCGCTGACGAACAGGTGATTCGCGCCGGCGCCTGAGGAGACGGTCAGCGCCGCGTTGATGTTGTTGAGCGTGCCGGTGTTGAGCGGGGCGTTCGACGAGATGTTGTAGGTGTCGCCGCCGGCGCCGTGCAAATTGCCCACGATCGTCGGAATCGTGGTCCGCTGGACGTTGATCGTGTCGCCGCCGGCGTTGGCGTTGTCGTTGACGTGAAGCTCCTGCACGTTGGACAGCGAGATCGGGATCGGCGCGGTGTTGTTGTAGGTCACCGTGTTGCCGTTGACCAGAAATGACGAACCGCCGACATCGTCGAGGATGCTGATGACGTTCGTGCCGCCGCCGCCATTGAAGCTGACGGTGTTCACGCCGGCCACGGCGGTTTGCGGGCCGCCGTCGGCGATGTAGCTGACGTTATGCCCGCCTTCCATGAACAGCACGAGCGTGTCGTCGGCGCCGTCGCCGGTGAAGGTCAGCGCGCCGGCGGCGAAGGTCGTCGTGATGGCCAGCATCTGCCGCGATTCAAGTTGCTCGACGCCAAAACGGGAATGCCGGCCGGACGGACGGCGGGAGCGGCGGGGGGCTGGCGTGCTGGGGCCAAAAAATCGCTTGGCCACCCATTTTCGGAACGACGACATGCGGGCACTCCTCGTTGCTGTTGATCCCGGATGAGACGCTATCGACCGTGACTTCTATGACGCTTTTGTCAACTGAGGGAAGTGTGCGGTGCGCAAATAGCCAGAATCTCCAGAGTAAACAGCCGATTCAGCCCAGTCAAGAAAATTGGATTGTGCCGAAAAAATCCGGCGGCCGATCGAAAAACCGACCGGGGCCGCGCACAACCCCCGCCAGCCCCCTCGCCGAGCGTCATCCACGCCGCCGGTGTTGCGTCCACCAGCCCGCCTTGCCCGTCACAGGCTACTCCCGGCTCGGTGGCGGTCTGAAACCCCCGAAGACCAGCCCAACTCGCCGGCTCGCGTCCTCCGGAGGGCTTGTTCAGGGCTTTCTTCGGCCGCTTGTTGACTGAGAGTGACACCTATTCGCCCGCGGTTTAGCCGACCGCTCAAAAGGCCACCGAGCACGAGGGCGGTGGGGATTCGTGGAGTTCAATTTCGCACGCGGTTCAACGCCTCATGATCTGCAATGTCGGGCCAACGGCCTGACCTGCGATCTTGGCCTTTTCGCCGTGGTCCCAGCGGGGTATCATCGGCGTTTCGATTCGATTTTGATTTACAACGCCGCACACGCCACGGAGGATTGCCTGCCATGTCGCACGATAAAGTTCATGTTCACTGGCACGAGCACAGCGTCAGCCGCGAAGAGCGCGAACAGCTCAACAAGCACAAAGGGTGCGTCATCTGGTTCACTGGTCTTAGCGCCTGCGGCAAGAGCACGATCTCGAACCTGGTGGACCACAAGCTGCACTCTCGCGGGCTGCGGAGCTTCGTGCTCGACGGCGACAACGTCCGGCACGGCCTGAACGCCGCCCCGGCGATGCTGAAGGAGCGGCATGGCGAGGAGTTCGGCAAGCGATTCGGGCTGGGCTTCTCGGCTCAGGACCGCGAGGAAAACATCCGCCGGATCGGGGCGGTCGCCGATTTGTTCTGCCAATCGGGCACGATTGCCCTGACCGCGTTCATCAGCCCCTATCGCCGCGACCGCGACGCGGTGCGGGCTCGTCTCAAGCCGGGCGATTTCATCGAGGTGTTCGTCGATGCGCCGATCGAGGTCTGCGAGAAACGCGACCCCAAGGGACTCTACAAAAAGGCCCGCGCCGGCGAGATCAAAGGGTTCACCGGCATCGACGATCCCTATGAAGCACCGCTCAAGCCGGAGCTTGTACTCAATGCAGAGACCAAGGATGCCGAGACACTAGCCGACGAAGTGATCGCCTATCTGGAAAAGTCTGGCAAGCTCGGCTAAATGGTCGGAGGTCAGAAAGTCAGAGGTCAGTTGCAACGGACGACAGCCAACTGGCCCTGCTGAAAATGTGCCGCTGCACATCGAGCGTGCCCGCTTCGTGCGGTTCTGCACATTCGCTATATGCTAGCTGTTCGTTAAACATTCACGAGCAGCCAGAGGTTTCCGGCTGATTTCGTTTTGCCGCATGCAATGCGGGATTGACTTTTCGCCGCCAGCGGAAATAGATTGAACCTACTGAAGTCTTTTTCAGCATGGAAGTCGGGGGGGCCGGTTCGGCGGCAAGAGATTTGCACATTATGCGCGGCGACGCGCGAATCGGCCATTGCGGCTGAGAATCGCGTCGATTTGCGCGTCCGTCGGGCACAACACGCCGGGGAATTGGGCGATCCTTCGAGTAAGATTTTCTATGCGAATTGATCTCGCCGCAGCGCGACAAGGAGGGTCGATGAATACCAAGCTCGACCGGGACACATCGCCAACCGATCCTGAGGTGCTCCCATCCACGCTCGACCACCGTGCGCTGGCCATGCGGATCAAGCGATCCGTGCGGCGTCATGCGGGCAGTGGGGTGCGGGCTTTGGAGGTGCTGGTTGCCACCGACGTGATTCGCCTCCGCGGACGATGCGGCTCGTTCTACTGCAAGCAACTGGCCCAGACGGCGGCCATGCGGCTCAGCAGCGGCGTCGCTGTCGTCAACGAGATCGAAGTTGACGAATAGTGTACTCCTCACGCTCCGCGTGAGGCGGTGTCATCACGCGAAGCCTGATGACTACCCTGTACTGCGGCCGTCTTGCACCGACGCCGAGCGGCTATCTGCACATCGGCCACGCGCAGACTTTTATGACGGCTTTTCAGCGCGCCCGCCAGCGCAATGGCATGCTCATCTTGCGCATAGAGGATCTCGATCCGGATCGCTGCCGGGCGGAATTTGCCTCGGCGGCCATCGAGGACCTGCATTGGCTGGGCATCGAATGGCAACAGGGCCCGGACGTTGGTGGGCCGCACGCGCCGTACACGCAAAGTCAGCGGATCGATTACTACCGTGACGTTTGGACGCAGTTGCACGCGACCGGGACCATCTATCCCAGCCCGCATTCGCGAAAAGACGTGCAAGAAGCACTGGTCGCTCCGCACGACTCATCCGGCGGTGAGCCGATCTTTCCTGCCAGTTTGCGCCGGCCGTCAGACGCGGGGCGCGATGCCCGCGAGCCGGGCGGCGTCAACTGGCGCTTTCGCGTGCCGGACGGCGAGACGATTTCGTTTGTCGATCGGCGAGTCGGCGTCGTCGAGCGAACGGCCGGACGCGATTTCGGTGACTTCGTTGTTTGGCGCAAAGACGGTTTGCCGTCATACGAATTGGCCGTTGTAGCCGACGATCATGCGATGCAGATCACCGAGGTCGTCCGCGGCGAAGACTTGCTCACCTCGACCGCGCGGCAACTGCTCATGTATCGAGCGCTCGGCTGGTCGCCACCCGAGTTCTATCATTGCCCGCTCGTGACCGACGCCCGCGGAAAACGACTGGCGAAGCGGACCGACGCTTTGGCACTGCGCAAGCTTCGCGAAGAGAGCAGCGGCTAACCCCGCGGACGCAACTCCCAAGTTCGGGGTGCCATGCCCACGGCTCTGCGTGGGCATGCAAAACATGTTGATCGTCTTACAGGCATGGCCACGCAAAGCCGTGGCCATGGCACCCACTAGGCGCGCCCATGATGCTTCCAGGAAATTTCGTGCTGAAACACCTCGCGGAGGACGTCTTCGGTCAGGCCGGCGGGCGAGTCGTGGTAGTGGATCGTCTGATTGAGGCAGGCCACGCGTGTGCAGCCGGCGGCGATCGCACGGATGTCGTGACTGACGATGACCATTGTCAGGTCGAGCGACTCGTGCAGGCTGTGGCTGAGCTCGGCGAATTGCTGCTGCCCCGCCTTGTCGATGCCGACCAGCGGCTCGTCGAGCACGAGGATCTTCGGCCGCGCGGCCAAGGCTCGGGCCATGAAGCACCGCTGCTGCTGCCCACCGGACAATTGGCCGATCGGCCGGTCGGCCAGCGCGGCGATGCCGACTCGCTCCAGCAATTGCTCGACATAGTTCCGATCGTCGCGCGAGTGCCAGCGGAACAGTCCCGTCTTGCCGACTAATCCCATCCGGGCGACCTGGCGAACCGTGACCGGGAATCGCCACTCGGTTTCGTGACGCTGCGGGACATAACCGACAATGCCGCCACGACGGCACGCCGCCACTGGAGACAGGCCCATGATGCGGACGCTGCCGCTGTAGCCGTCGAGCAGGCCGAGCATGATTTTTAGCAGCGTCGTCTTGCCGGCGCCGTTGGGGCCGATGATCCCGAGGCTGCATCCCTGTTCGATGTGCAGCTTCACGTCGCGCAACACGAGCCGTGCGCCGTCGTCTGCGGCGGTATTGTCATAGCTGAAGCTGACGCGGTCCAGGCAAATGGCATCCGTGCGGGCCCGATGCTCCGCCAGACTTCCATGCGGGCAAGCGTGCGTCTCAACGTGTTGTTGTTCGACCGCCATCGCTGCTCCCCTGTCCCCCGACGTCCGACCTCTGAACTCTGACCTCTGAACTCTGCCCCTTCACCAGCGTCTTCAAATTCGAGCGCATCATCTCTTGATAAGTGCGGTAACCCTCGACGGCCGGATTGCCCTGCGCATCGAGCTCGAGAACTTCAACGCCCGTCTGCCGCTTGAGCATTTGCACGACCTGATCGGGAAACTCCGGCTCGGCGTAGAGCACCTTGAGCTGATACTTTCGGATTGCCTCGATCGCCGCACGATATTTGTCCGGCGTAACCTCGCCGCCAGGCGTCAGTTCGATGTCCGTCAGTCGGGCAACGATTTCCAGTCCATATCGCCTGGCAATCAGATCGAAAGCGTTGTGGAACGTAATCAGGCGCCGCTCATGAACCGCGGCAAGCTGCTCCGCATACTCGTGATCCAGCTTTTTCAGGTCGGTGACCAGCGACTCGGTCGATTTTTTGATCTCGGCCGAATGCTCCGGGTATTGCTCGGAAAGACGGCCGGACAACGCTAACGAGAATTCGGCCGCTCTTACCGGGTCTAACCACAGGTGCTGATTGGGCGCGGGCGTGATCGACGAGAGCAGAGGACGACCTTCCAGCGGAAGATCCTGCCACCGAAACACGCTTAGCCGCTTTTGTGCCGCCTCAGCCGCTTTCTCAGCCCATGGATCGAGGCCGAAACCCACGACAACCAGCAAGTCGGTACGATTCAGATCGCGAATCTGGTCGGCCGACAACTCGGCGTCATGCGGCGAGGCACTCGCCGGCAGCAGCGTAACGACTTCAGCCCAGTCGCCGGTCAGTTGAGAGACGAGGCTGGCGACCGGAAAGATGCTGACGGCGATCACCGGCTTGTTCGATTTGGCGATCGGCCGCGGACGACAAGCGGCTCCCAAGAGAGTCAATCCAGCAATCACTAACAGGACTTTTGCGGGTTTCGATGTCACTCAGCGACCTGCGACCAAGTTGCAAATTAATTGCAAGTAGATTTTACTGCCACAAGCCCAATTTAGTAAAGGAAGATCCGCCAAGACGCCAAGGGCGGTTGCCAATATCGCTCTTCCTGGCGTTCCTGGCGTCTTGGCGGTGAGAAAATTGGCTAGCCAACGAGCTTCGCCTTGAGATTGCGAAGCAGGTCGAGCGCGCGGCCGATTTCGGCCTTTTGCCGATTCGGGTCCTGCGGGATTTCGCGCTCGATCGTCAAGGGGCCGGTGTAGCCGAGGCGATCGAGAGTTTTTAGATATGCCTCAAAGCCGACGTCGCCATCGCCGAGAGCGACCTCCTGTCCCCATTCTTTACCCGGATTGACGGCCCACTTGGCGTCTTTGCAATGCACGCTTTTCACATAGCGGCCGATGATCCCCAGCGCCTCGATCGGATTGCCCGAGCCGTACAGGATCATGTTCGCCGGATCGAAGTTGACGAACAGGTTGTCGCGATCCACATCGTGGATGAACTGCAAGAGCGAATCGGCCGGCTCCTGGCCAGTCTCCAAATGCAACGCCTGGCCATTGCGGCGGCAATGGTCGCAGACATCGCGCGTCACGGCCAGAACTTCGCGATAGAGCGATTCGCTGGGTTCGTGGGGCACGAAACCCAGATGCAGCGCGACGACGTCGACGCCCAATAACCGGGCGAAGTCGGCAATTTCCTTTATCTCGGCCGTTCGCGCCGCCCGAGTTTCCGGCGGCACCAAGCCGACGGTGCGGACAACCGTCGGGATGTCGGCGTAGCTCTCACCCTCAAAGCCTCCGAAGACAGCCGTGATCCGAATGCCGAGCCCGCCGAGCCGATCGAGAAATCGCTTCGCATTTTCCGCCGTTCGCGTGGCCTTGTGCGGCGCGTGCAACTGGATGGTCGGCACCTTCAGCTCATGCGCCACTTCCAGCTTCACGCCCAGGCCGGCGTCGATGCTCGCGAAAACTCCCAGCGGCCATTTTTCCATCAGACCTTATACTCCGCGCGCGTGATGTCGGGCTTGATTCCCTCCGGCGTCTCGTCGCTCTCGATCTTGAACCAGTCGTCCTTGAATTCGATGCGGGCACGTTTTTCCGGGTCGTGGATGGCGATGTTGCTGGTCAGCGCGATCACCGCGTCGCCCAAGGCGACGTCCGCCGTGCAGCGGGGCATGTTTTCCCGCGACGGGTTTTTGATGCACCAGGCCCAATGTTCGAGCTCCTCCGTGTAGCCGCGGCTGATCGGCGCGCCTTCGATGGCCGCCTTGCCGACGATGCCCGCCGGCTTGGTCTCGGCGGTGTCGAGGGCCGGCTTGCCTTCCTTGTCCTTCGAGACTTTGATCCGGGTCGTCGTCGAGGGAGTCTTGAATAACAGGGCGTCCTGCTCTGTTTCGAGAACGAGCGTACCCTCGGTGCCCATGACGACCTCGCCGTATTCGCCGAAGCCGTTGCCGTTGATCGATGAGTAAGTGACCACAATCTTCTTGTTCGGGTCCTTATCGTATCCCTTCCCTTTGAACTCGTACATGCAGTAGACGTGGTCCTCGCAATCGCGGTCGGCGGGGAAGATATGTCGGCCGCCGACGGCCGTCACGGTGAGCGGAGTCGCATGGCCATGTTTCACCTTGCTGTCCCCTTCGGCTTCGTGGACGGCGCTGATGAGAATGCCGGCCGCATCCAGTTGGTGGCTGCCGAGCTCGGCCATCAAGCCGCCGCCGGTGCGATTCCAGAGCCGCCAACGGATCAGTTCCTCGAGAGCCGATCGAGGATGACCGTCTGCCAAGGTAATCTCCTGATATCCGTAGTGCCCTGCGTCCACGCTCTTATCGGCGATTTGCGCCGCGAGCTGGGCGGCCAGCTTATTTGCCTTTTCAAAATCAGCCGCGTTGAGCGCTGCGTTCTTTTTCCCCTTCTTGACCTCGGCGATCTGTTCCTCGAGCTTCTTGAGCTGCTTGGCCAGGCTATCGTCGGTGGGAAGCGGCTGCTGCCAACTGTCGTGGCCCGGCAGGTTGCCGCGGTGCCACTGTGCGCGGATGTGATGGATGTTGCCCAGCAGGCCATTGCGGATCAGCCACTTGGCGTTGTCGTAGAGGATGCTGTAGTTCCGCTGATGGCCCACCGCCAGGATTTTCCCAGTCTCCTTGGCGACTCGGCCCATCTCCTTGCACTCGTGGATGCTGTGCCCCATCAGCTTCTCGGTGAGGACGTGCTTCCCTTTGCGCATGGCCTTGATGGCGGCCTCGGCATGCAGGTGCAGCGGCAGGGCAATCACGACTGCTTCCACATTCTTGTCGTTCAGCAGGTCCATGTAGTCTTTTTCATAGACGGTGACATGTTTGCGGGCTTCGGTTTCGTCCTTCCAGCCGTAGATCGAGATCAAACCGGGGCGGCGTTCAAGTGCATTCGCACTGGAATGATCTCCCCAGAAGGCGCGATGCACGCCGAATGGCCGAATGTCGGAAATTGCGACCACGTCGATATATTTCCGCGTTTCCGCTGAATGCAGCGCCCCAAGCAAGACGTTCCCTTCATCGCCGGTGCCGATGAAGCCGACGCGGAGCGGCTCCTTCGGCGGGCCACCTTTGTCGTAGCCGAAGTACATCGCGCCCAGCCCGGCCCCGGCGACGGTCGCCGCCATCGTCCCTTTGAGAAAACTGCGGCGGGTCAGGTCGCTGCCGATGGCGTCTTCAAAATTCTCTTTGCCGACGGCACGTTCTTCAGGAGTGAGATTCATGCTTTTTGCTTTCCTTCCGCCGCGCAACACGGCGAGACGAACAGACGATGAATAAACCAATCCAGCCCGCCCCAGCGGCCGACCGGCGTGGTCGCCAGCGCCAACAGCGCGACGCATTCGACCACCTGGTTATACGTTGGAACTGTGTCAACAGCCCACGGCGGCTGAGTCAGAATTACGGACAAGAGGAACAGCGCCCCGGCCACCGCGGCCAGTCGCGTAAACAGCCCCACGATCAGGCAGCCGCCCGCGATGATCAGCAGCCACGTCACGGCCGCGTCGATCCGATGCAGGCGCGCCGACTCGCCCTCCGGCGAAGCCATGGCGGCCTGCTTCTCGGTCAGCAGGTCAGCGAGCCGGGCGTGAAAACTCTGCTCGATCTGCTTGGCGTCGGCCAGCCATGCCGGCGGCGGAGAGTTCAACGCCGGAGCGGGTCCGACGATCCCTTTTTCGCCGAGCGGATTTTGCCGCACGGCGGCGGCGCGGGCGACGATGTTGGGGATTTCGCTGCCGCCGGGCGTCTTGCCCATCGCCTGGGCACGAGAGACCAGTTGACGATAGAGGCGGATGTCCGGCTCGTTGTCGGTGAGGCTTTCGACCATCCGTCGATTCGTGTCGGCCAGAATCTCGTTGGCGGTCTTCTTTTGCTCTGTATCAAATCCGTAGGCGGCATCCCAGGCGGCGAGCTCGGTTTTCCAGTCGTCGTTGGCGGCGGTGAGCCACTCGGCGCATATCGTCGGCGGCTGGAGCGTTTTGTCCTTTTCCTTCGCGGCTGCCTTGGCCGCCGCAGCGTCTTTCGCGACCGCTTCTTCGGCCTTCGCATCATCCAAGGGAGCGAGCATCAGGCGCGTCCAGCCGTGAAAATCGGGCACCACCGACTGGAACTTTTCGGCCAGCGGCCCTTTCGCTTGCTTTAAAAAGCCCTCGCTGCTCCAGGTCGGATCGTGCCGGTGGGCCGACCCTTCCTTGAAGAAGTGCCAGCCGATAACCAGCCGCAGGGCGACCAGCATCAGGACGGTGGCGGCGCTATAAAGAAGTCGATTGCTGCTCAGAGAGTCCTCCTGCCCGGTTCGTGGTCCGGGGAGTCGGGGAGTAGGTCGAGAAGTGACAAACGGGTGGGATGGATCGGACTGGCGAAGCTTGGTAGCTACTGATTATTGTCGCCCGTCCGGCGGTTGCCAACACCCCGGCGCGAAAAAAAGCCGTAACAGTGGAACTATCCACAGAGGACGCAGATCGAGGCAGATATTTTAGGAATCCGGGCAGCATAGCCGCCGGTTCTTATCGGTTCCCATCTGTGACATCAGTGGATTCCTCCTACTGAAACTGAAACGCCCCTACGAATCTCCGGCATTTTCAGCGGCTTTTTTCGCCCGGCGAGCGACAAAACTGCCGCAAGTCACAGGTAAAACTCCAGCCGCCCGGAAACGCAACCGGCCCGATTGAAAGCGGGCAGGTAGACTGCGATCATGTCCCGCGCCACAGTCTGGCACGTTGGGAACGCCGATCACTTCGATTTGCCGTCGGCGAGGCGGCGGAGAGTGGCGGAGACGTTGAGCAGTGCGCGGCCCTGGTGATAGGCGTCGGCCCAGCGGTCGCTCTTGGGGCGGGCGGGGGTTGGCGTGCCGCCGGCAGCGACGGTGATGTACCAGCCGCCGTGCTTGCGATCGGTTTGGTGGTGGGTGATGAAGTCCCATTGGCGCGTGAAGGCGCCCCAGTATCGCGTCGTTGGGCCGCGACTCCGCGCACCCTCACCCCGACCCTCTCCTACAGGGAGAGGGAGATGGTTGAATCGCTCGTGCATGAGGAGCAGGGCATTGAGGCCCTCGGCCTGGACCCACCAGACTTTTTGCCGGTCCAGTTGCCGGCCGTCGGTTGTCCCTTCGTTGAAGAAGCCGCCATGCTCGCGATCGAAACCGTTTTCGAGCGCGTGGTCCACTAGATTCTGCGCGGCGGACCATGCGACAGCGTCGTTGGGCTTGCCGAGCGCGGCGGCGGCTTCGGTGAGCAGATACGCCGTTTCGATGTCGTGGCCGTATGAATCGCGGCCGGGCACGGGTGTCCAATCGGGATTGAGATAGAGGTGCAGGACGCCCGGCTTGGCGTAGATGCGATCGCGGACGATCTGGAAAACTTCGTCGAGCCGCAAGCGGACTGCCGGATCGGGCCAGACGGCATACAGCTCGGTGAACGCTTCGAGCAAGTGAATATGCGTGTTCATCGACTTCAGACCGTAGCGCGTGCCGATAGCGTCGGTGGGTCGCGCGCCCGGCGTGAGGATCGGTTTGCCGGTGGCATCGAGGGCCTCGAAGTAGCCGCCGCTTTTGGCGTCGTGAGCATGTTCGTCGAGCCAGCGAAACGCCTTTTTTGCTAACTCCAACGTCGCGGCATCGCGCGTGGCCTGATAACTGCCCGCCGCGGCGAAGATGCCGAAGGCGATGCCATAAGCGTGTTTCTCCGTGCCGAACGAAGTGTTTGCGTTGCCCGCCGTGTCCACCGCCCAGAAGAAGCCGCCGTAGTCACGGTCCCAAAGCTTGTCGGCCAGACACGTCACCCCGTGGCGAGAAATCGCCAGAAATTCATCCGAGCGTGCCGGATCATGCTTCGCGACCTGCGCCGAAAGCCAAGTCAGCCGGGCCTGATAGACGACATTTCGCTCGCGGTTGTCGCCGCGGGTCCAGTCTTCCGAAAAATTCTCGACGAACCCGCCGTCCTTGCGATCGACGGCGGCCGGAAACCATTTTTCCAACACATCGTGCCGCAGATTCGCATCGACCTCATCGGCAATCCGGCGATAGTTCTTGGGCCCCGGTTGCGTATCCGCCGGTTCGCTCGCCAGCGACGCAAAGCAGGCGCACAGAACGATCAAAGCACTCGGCAAGGTGTTTTTCCACGGCATCTTGGTCACGATGATTCGGTCCCTTTTTGTTGCCAAGCGCAGCCGGCGGCCAAATCTCATTTGTCAATGCGACTTCCACGTGACGAATTGCTGGATCTCGCATTTCGGCATCGCCCGCTGCAACTTGTCCTTGAAGCGATCGGCGACTCCTTGGCGGCCGACTTGCCGAATTTGCAGATAGCGAAGGTGGGGCAACTGCTTGAAGACTTCGAGCGACTGGTCGCCGATTTGGCGCTCGCACAAGGTCAAACAATAAAGGTGCGCCATTCCTTCGAGATGACGCAAACCAGCCGGGGAAATCTGGCTTTCGGCAATATCCAGAGATTGCAGCTCGGTGAGCGATCGCACCCGCGCCAGCGTTTCGTCGGTGACGCGCGGCGCATTCAAATTCAGGTAGCCGAGGTTCGTGAGCTTGCCCAGGCCGGCCAGCTCGGCATCGCCGATCTTCCAGCCGGAGACGTTTAGCGTCCGCGAGACGTGGTTTATGACTTGGCCGAAGTCATAGGCCAGCTTGTCCAAGTCCGGTCGTTCGGATTCGTAATGGACGGTCAACTTGGGGAGCGCCGACTTAAGCGTTGCGACTCCAGCATCGGTCACGGCCGTCTGCCTCAGATCGACGTATTTCAGTGCCGACAGCGCTCGCAACGAATCGAGCCCACGATCGGTGATCCATGTCTGCGACAGGTCCAGCTCTTCGAGGGTCTTGATATTCGCGAGTTGCGGCACGTTGTCGTCTTCGATCGACGACGATTGCAGGCCCAGCAGCCGCAGCCGTTTCAAGTCGGCGAGGTTCGACAGTCCTTTGGCGGTGACGACTGCCCCTTCGAGGTCGATGCCCTCCAGATTTTTGTGCGTGCATAGTTCGGCCAGGCATTCGTCGTCGATTCGGCTTGCATCGGCGATCCAGATCGACCGCAGATTTGAAATCGCTGACAGGCGTGACAAGCCATCGCGATTGAGTGGATTCGCGTCCGCACCCAGAACGCTCGGCCACTTCCAATCGAGGAGTTGAAAACTGGGGTTTGAAGTCTGCCAATTGGACCCCAAATGGTACAAACCGACAGCTCTGTCCGAAACGCAAACGCTGTCGATGCGATTGGGGAAATACTCCACGACATATTGAACGTCCACGTTGGGCGACTGGCTCCAAACGACTCGCATCATTCCCGGCTCGTTGATGCCCGCCTTCAGCAACCGGTCGTCGTGCACCAGCACCTGCAACCAGAGCGGAGATCGAGGAGTCGAAGTTTCACCCTCGATATGAATCCTGCCTTCCGAGGCTGCGAGATGGGATTGGAACTCGCCGTCAATGCGGTGCTGCATGCCCCACCAGCCGAGGACAAGGGCGGTGAGCGTTGTTAGTCCGAGAAGATCCAACAGCGTGAACTGGGATCGCCGCCGCCGTCGTCTTCTCCACTCGGCCAATCCGACCAGGATCAAAAGGCCGCTGGACACCAGGCCGATATCCAGGATCAACACTCCGATGCGAAACTCATCGACCGACTGGGTCAGTTCCCACGGCACCGAACTGCTGGCTTGCGGATCGGGCCAGACAAAGTAGGGCGAGCGCCGCAGGTACTGGAAAGGCCAGCCATGAACGATGGCAGCAACGCCAGGCGCCGATACCTGCAAAGTTCCTGCGGGTATCGGAAGTGACGAGAACGGATCATCAGTGGCTTGTTCTGCCGCGAGCCAGCCGTTCAACGGTGGATCGGGTGCAGGAATCGCTTCTCCCGGTACGATGATCAGCACCGCGCCGCCGATCCCGAGCACCAGGAGCAGCCACGTCGATAGATGCAGCCGATACCACGGCCGTGGGGCGAGCGATTCAGAATTTGCGGCTTGACGCGCCATGCGCAGATTTTCAAGCGCCGGCCGGCGAATGGCAAGCTCAAGGCTCACTTGCCGATGCAGAAGCGGCTGAAGATGCGGTCGAGCACGTCGTCGGTGTAGATCGCGCCGACGACTTTGCCCAGCTCGATGAGTGCAGTGCGGAGCTCGGCGGCGATCAGCTCGTCGCCGGCCTGGCTGGATACGATGTCGCAGGCACGGGCAATCGAGTCGCCGGCCAGACGGAGGCTGTCGCGGCAGCGCGTGGCGGTTGCGGCGACTGTGTTTGATTCGTTCGGTTGGCTGGCGAGCACGGATTGAATGGCGTGCTTGAGTTCGTCGATTCCGAGGCCGGCGAGGCTCGAAGTGGGGATGGTCAACTGGTGATTCCCCTCACCCGGGCCCTCTCCCGGAGGGAGAGGGAGAACGGACGGGTGCTCTCCCGGAGGGAGAGACATATAGAGGTCGCATTTGGTGAGGGCGACGATTTGCGGCGTGGAAACGGCAAGCGCCGATTCTTCCCAGGTGTTCAGGGTGCGGGTTGCGTCGAGACAGAGGATGCGGAGATCGGCTTGCTCGTGCTGGTCGCGAGTCATTTGCTGGGCGGAATCGGCGATTGTCCCGGCGGCGATAATGGTTTCGATTCCCGCGGTGTCGATCAACCGGCAGCTCATTTCGCCAAGTTGCAGGCGAGCCGACAGATAATCACGGGTCGTGCCGGGTTGCGGCGAGACGATGGCCGCTTGATCGCGGACCAGAGCGTTGAACAGGCTGCTCTTGCCGACGTTCGGCCAGCCGATCAGGACCACGCGCGGCTCGACATCGGTTTGCTCGCGGGCCTGCATTTGGCGGACTAGTTGCGCGATGTCATCGGCTGCCGACGAGAGCCGATGGAGCATCTCCTCGCGGCCGATGAAATGGATATCGTCCTCGGCGAAATCGAGCCCGGCTTCGAGGTCGGCCAACAGATCGAGCAATTGATTTCGCAGTGCGGCGAGCGGGCGAGTTAAGCCGCCCGCCAGTTGAGCCAGCGCCACATCGAGCTGGCTGCGGTCGGCGGCGTCGATCACGCCCAGCACCGCTTCGGCTTGGACCAAGTCGATCCGTCCGGCGAGGAACGCCCGCAGTGTGAATTCGCCCGGCTCGGCGGGACGAGCCCGCGCGGCGCAGACTGTCCGCAACAGGGCCTCCAACAGCGGCGGCGAACCGATCGTGTGCAACTCCGCGATCGGCTGGCGGGTATAGCTGAGAGCCGTCGGCCAGAGATAAAGGTCGCAGGGCAGCGATTGCGGATCGCTTCGATTGGCGAGCGCCAGAGCAACGGTGCCCGCGATCGCTCTTGCGGCCTTGTCGCTTCCGACGCTGGCAGCGTCGGCCACGGGCGTGATGAGTCGCCGCGCGATTTCGGGGGCATCTGGCCCGCTGATTCGCACGATGCCGCGCGCCGCGCCGCCGGGGGCAGTGGCGATGGCCGCGATTGTGTCGTCAAGCGAGTGCATTGAGCACTCCGCACCTCACGCGGAGCGTGAGGAGTACACTACGTAACGCGGAGTTCGTAGGTCCGCTGGCCGTTGGCCTGGCCGGTGTGCTGCTGGGCGATTTGGTAGAGCTCCTGGCCGCAGGGGGTTGGGTAGTCGCCCGTGATGCAGGCTTGGCAGAGCTGGTCGCTGTCGAAGCCGATCGCCCGCGAGATCGATTCGACTGCCAGATAGCGGAGCGACTCAGCGCCCAGCGAGGCCGCCATCCTGGCTTGAACTTCATCGGTCAGTTGACCGTCGTGCAAAAACTTCGGCGCAAACAGCTCGTCGATCGTGGACATGTCGATGCCGTAGAAGCAGGGCGCGATAATCGGCGGGCAGGCGACGCGGACATGGATCTCACGTGCCCGCCCGAGCTCGCGGATTCGCTTGACGAGCACTTTCATGGTGGTCGAGCGGACGATTGAGTCTTCGACCAGCAGGACGCGCTTCCCTTCGAGCACCTCGCGGAGCGGCGTATACTTCGTCTCGGCTTTTTCTTTGCGGTTGCCGCCCCCTTCGATGAACGTGCGGCCCGAATAGCGATTGCGGATCAGCCCCTCCAGCGACGGCACGTTGAGCTTGTAGGCCATGGCGTCGGCCGCGGCTTTGCTCGTGTCGGGCACGGGGACGACGATCGTGTCGGCGTCGATGGTGAGCGTCTCCTGGCGGGCCATCTCTTCGCCCAGCCGCTTCCGCGACAGATACACGCTGCGGCCGTCCATCGTGCTGGCGACGTTGGCGAAGTAAATCCACTCGAAGAAACAGTGGGCCTTCCGCGGGCTGCGGGCGAAAGTGTGCATTTCCAGTCGCCCATCGGTGATGATCACGGCCTGGCCGGGCAATAGCGACTTGATGCTCTCGGCCGCGAAGCCCAGATTCAACAGGGCCACGCTCTCGCTAGCCGCGGCGAACAGCGGACCCTCCTTGGCATACGACAGCGGACGGATGCCAAGCGGATCGCGGGCGACGACCATCTCTCCCAGCGCGTTCAGAAAGACGAGATTGTATGCCCCGTCAAACCGGCGGGCGATGTTGCGGAATACGTCGATCAGCGCCGGCTGCTGGTCCCCAGACAGCTCCCGGCTGATCTGGTGCATGATGATCTCGGTATCGTTGTCGCGGGCCAGATGATTGTCGTTATCGGCAAGCAGCTCGTCGCGAAGCTCGACGTAGTTGGCAAGTTGGCCGTTGAAGCCGAAGCTGAACCATTTGTGCTTTTGCAGATGGTGCCGCTCGAAAGGCTGGGCATAACTGCGATCGTCGGCGCCGCAAGTGGCATAACGGACATGGCCGATCGCCGCTCGCCCGGCGTATTCCTTCATCAGGCTCTCATATTTGCCGCGGTGGCTCATGCGAAAGACTTCGCTGACACCACCGACCTCTTTATACGTGTCGATGAGCTGGTTGCGGTCGGGATTGAAGGTCGTGATGCCGGCGGAGAGCTGCCCGCGGTTCTGGATGTCCAGCAGCATCCGCGGCACGAGGCGCGAAATCTCGTCGGGGCCTTGTGGCGTGCAGAGCGGGCTCGTTTCCCGACCCGGCAGGTGGTAGATCGCGGCCAGCCCGCATTCGTGAAAAAGGTCGCTCATTGCGGATGGCCTGCGTAGCGAGGGAGTTGGACGACCGGCGCCAATGCCATTCTATGCGTTGGCGCGATGTTTCACAACGCAACAGGTCAGGCTTTCAGCCTGACATAAATGCAGCTTCGAGCGCACTGGAGATCCGTCCGGCTAAAAGCCTGACCTGCGATGCAAAATGCTTGACATGGCCGCAGGGAGGCTGAATACTACCGCCTTGGATTTCTCCAAGGATTGGCCGGGGTATTCTTGTTTTGGGCCAAGTCTGCTCTCAACGGATAGGGCCGGACTGCCTATGGGATTAGGCGAAAAGAGGAGTTGCTCGTGCCCAGTTCTATCTTGGAAGCGATCAAGTTGGGAATGTGGGATTTCGAACCGGTGAAAATGACGCGTGAGGAATTCGACTCGACGCGTGCGCTGCCCGGTTCCGACGCCAAACTGGCCGTGTTGGCCGAACGTCTGCAGCAGGGATTGCCGCTGTGGCATCCCGAGGACGTGCGGAATTTTGAGGACTTGGAAGACGCAGGCCTGCGACGAAAGCGTCGTTAGGCAAGTGGCGTGTTAGGATTTGGGGTGCCATGCACACGGCTATGCGTAGGCATGTGTCCGTGCGTTAACCGATCTGGTTGTTCGCATGGCCACGCAAAGCCCTAGCCATGGCACCCATCGCAATTAGAACTTCGGCAGCCACTGCCGCATGCGATCGATGATGAAACGATCGCGAATGGCGGCGAAGTATTGCGTGATTTGCTCGCGCTGGCGCGGTTCGGCGTCCGACGCCCACCGCTCCATTCGCGCCGCTTGTGCCGCGAGCCCTGCCACATCGCTCTTCGGATCGACTTTCTTTGCCGCCCCATTCTCCAGCGCCGCCAATTGCTCGACGATCCGCAGCCGCTGGATCTCGGCGATCTGTCGTTCGAGCAATGCCGGCCGCTGTTCAGCCGGCTCGGCGAAATAACGCTCGGCCTCGCGGCAGAACCAGCAGCGGGCCAGCTCGTCCGCATTGGCCAGCAACCGCTCCCGCTGGCTGGCGTCAAGCTGGGTCTGCGCGTCGGCCAGATTGATGCCGGCCAGCAATTCTCGCTCGACCCGCGCGACCAAGCGGAACTGCAGGTCCGGCGACAAATCGCGAACGTCAGTCTCAACCAGCCAGCGGAACAATCCCTGTCGGTCGGCCGTCTCGGGGTCTGGCAATCGCTGAATGTAGGCAGCCACGGCCACCGCCAGCGACGCGGTCGCCAGGAAGCCGAGCGCGAGGGTCGTGAGAATCCAACGTCGCTTGTTCATCGCGAGAGCACCAAGTCGGCCGATTCGGAGGTTTCTTTTTTCCGGCGGTCAAGTATACGATGACCTTGCTGATCAGGGAAAGGGTAGCGGGAAACATCGGCAATTCGACGGCTGAATGGGGCAGTTCGATTGAAACGCTGAGAGCGCAGAGGACGCAGAGAAGCAAAAGTGCAATTTGTCCTCGTTTCTCTGCGATCTCTGCGTCCTCTGCGTTTCTATTTTGCAGGCGGTTGCACGGTGATGGTTTGATTTCATAAGCTGTTATTTCAGTTTGAAAAGGATTTCCAGGCGGGCGAGGAGCAATTGCGATGCCGAGCGTACAACTGACGGTTCCGCACAGCTTGGGCGAAGAAGAGGCCGCCAAGCGGCTCAGGGGTTACCTGGCGAAAGTCAAGCAGCGGTTTCAGAATCAGCTCAACGATCTCGAGGAAACCTGGGTCGGCAACGTAGTGGAATTTGCTTTCAAGACCTATGGATTTCACATCAAGGGGCGGATGGATGTCGCTCCGGATGCGGTCAAGTTCGATGCGCAGATTCCATTTGCCGCGATGATGTTCAAGGGGAAGATCGAGCAGACGCTGCGCGACGAGATGAATCGAATCCTGGCACCGGGCGAGAGGCCCGAAAAACCCGCGACCTAGAGAAACACCCGCTTTTCACTTGCCCACTCCGCGGACATGCCGACTTTGCCGGTCGTAGCGATTCGATTTCTGCGGACCCGGCAGACGTTGCCGTGCTTCAAATGATTCTGATGACTATACTTAGTTAGTTAGAAGTGGGCATTCGCGACTTAGTTGGAAGCGGGCGTTCGCCTGCGCGGATCTTAGCCGAGGTGGGACGATGACAAGCACGCAAAAAATATTCGCTGCGCTTTTAGCAAGCACGCTCCTGGTCAGTTACGGCTGGGGCCAGGCGGCTTCGCCGGCGAAGAACAACGACAAAAAGCCGGCTGCCGATTCGGATGATCCGTTTGCGGCCGAGGCCAAAGGCAAAGCGGCCGATAAAACGGCGCCCAAAACCGAGGCCGAAGACGACCCGTTCGCCGATAAGCCTCCGGCGGCCAAGACGACGCCCAAATCGGAGGTTCCTGCCAAGGCGAGTGCACCCGCCAAAGCAGACGTCGCTCCGAAAACCAAAGAAGCGGAACCGGCTCAAGAGGTGGACCCGTTTGCCACCGGACCGAGCTCGAAGAAAGCGCCTGCGACCGAGCCAGTCACTTCTCCCGCCGAAGCGACACCCAAAGCAGAAAAAGCCCCTGACACCGCACCCGCCGAGCGTCCGGCAACTCCGCCGGCAAGCGGCCAGCCCGCCAGAGGTGCCGAGCCGGCCAAAAAGGCCAACGGCAAGACGAATCCATTTGAAGACAATTCTGAAGGACCGGCACCTCCGGCCGAGCGGAAACAGGACGAACCCAAGACCACCACTCCGCCGAAGCAGCTCAAGCCGTCGGAGATGCCGACCGACATCAAATCGACCGACACGGAGCCGACGATCCCCGGTGACGCCGAGTTCAAGCAAGGGAAGGACTTGCTGGACGCCGGCAAGTTCGAGCAGGCGATCGAGCCGCTGAAGAAATCGATCAAGCTGGCCCCGACCGAGGCCGCCCGGCAATATTCGCTCGGAGTCGCGTATCGGATGCTGAGCCGTTTCGACGACGCGATCGCCTCATTTTCCGAGGCCATCAAGCTTGACCCGGAGAACGGCGACGCTTTAATGCGGCGCGGCGTCTGCTGGTACCACAAGGGTGAATTCCCGCTGGCCATTTCGGACTTCGACGACGCGGGCGGTTTGAATCAGAACGATTTCCGGGCGCTGACCTGGAAAGGCATTACGCTGGTGCGGCAGGGCTTGCTCCGCGATGCCGTCAATGCCTACTCGGCGGCGCTGCGGTACGACAATCACTATGTGCTGGCCCACGTCAACCGCGGATTGGCATACATCGCACTGAAAGAGTACGACAAAGCAGTGGCCGATTTTGATGAAGCGATCCGCACGGCTCCGCAGGATTCGACGATCTATTACAAACGCGGGCTGGCGGAGAGCGGATTGGGTGATTGGAACGCCGCGGTCAAATCGTACTCCGAGGCCATCCGGATCAATCCGAAGTACGCCGAGGCCTATCGCAATCGGGCCAGCGCCTACCGTCAACTCGGAGCTCAGGCCAAGGCCCAGGCCGATGCCGAAAAAGCCCAGCTTCTTCGCTCGCCAAGCGATCGCTCGACCGCCAGCGCACGGCGGTAAAATTGCACACGGCACACTCCATGTGCCCGTGGCCGACGCTGCCAGCGTCGGACGTCGTCGGTCTCAATCAGGCTGAATTCCGACGCTGGCAGCGTCGGCCACGGGCGCACACAACGGCACACGGAGTGTGCCTGCTACTTTTTCGCCGGGCGAACATCGACGACCTTGTCGTGCCGCTCGAAGGTAAGGCCGGCGGGAGAGAGTACTGCTTTTAAGAGCTGGTCGGCGGTGACGTCTTTCAGCGTTGCCTTGACCTCCGTGTCGAGCGACAGACCGGCCGCCCGAATCGCCGCCTCATCAACTCGCATGTCGAGTTTCATCATGCCGCCGAGCTGCTGGATCGCTTTGCCCACGGGCATGCTGATCGTGAGCTGATACACCTGTTGTCCGCCGGTCACGGTCGTCCGCTTTGCGGTTCGTCCGGCCAGGAAGGTCTCAACGAACTCGTGATCCTCGGCTCGCCCGCGAACCGTTAGATGACCGGAATCCGATTCAATCTTCGCGGTCGGCAGCGCCTCGGTGAGCTTTTTGACGACTTGTCCGGATTGCTGCGCCGCGGAACCGCGAAGCGGGTAACTGCGGGTGATCACCGGAGCTTCCGGCATATCCGCGAGCTGCACACTCGACCCGTCAGCAGCGATCGCGAAGGTGAGATCAAATTGCGCGGCCAGCAACGTCAACCGATCGATGAAACTGGCCGGCGGCAGATCGGCGGCCGACCACAGATCGTGCGGGATTCGATCGGCGCCTTGAATCTCGATCTGGCATTCGGTCGCCAGGGCCGTCAAAAGCTGGCGCGGCTCCGCCAGATCGGCCCAGCGTGAAGGATGTGGTTGAAGGAATCGCGCGCGGACCGCGGACGGAGATTTGGGCACTTCCTCCTTTCGCAGCGCCGCGAGTGTGCGAACCCGCTCTGCCGTTTTTGGCGGCCCGAAATAGACGACCGGGCCGACGATCGCCATGCCGACCTTCAGTCGCTCGGCGATGACCAACAGGCCCGCGTCAAGCGAAACATCGGCCACCGTCATATCGACTTTTTGATCCGGATCGACGCGGCGGTCGAGCAAAATCGCCACGCGCTGAGAACGCGCAAGGCTTACGATGCCTTGTCGCAAAGGAACTCCCGAGCGATTGAAGCTGATCTTCTGCTCGAGCTGGGCACGAAGCTTCTCGCCCGTCAGCCACTCGATTTTCTCCGGCGGCTCCGCGGCGGCGCCTCGCGCAAGGAAAAAAATTCCCAAAATTGCCGCGATCAAGAAGCGAGTTGCCGCCGTTCGCATCGTGCCTCTCCCCACAACATTTTTAGTGTAATCGTTTGCAGTTCTGATTACACTAGAGTATATGGAAAGCCATGTCCGTCGCTCGCCCGTGCTCAATGAGCTCTACCAGCAATATCTGGTGGATCAGGACACGGCGGCGTACATCCATCGGACGCTGGCGCGCTACACGGTGGCCACGCTTTCACGGCTGGCAGCCTTCGGCGATCGAATGGTGCGACGCGGGGCTGTGCTGGCCATCGGTTACGTCGCCGACTACGAGTGGAATTCGGTCCTCGGCCGGGCACTGAACGACCGCGATCGCGGCGTACGGCTGTTGGCCGAGAATGGCATCCGCATGCTCTGGGGACGAGTCGGCACTGCGGCCCAGCGGCAGCAGTTGGCCAATCTGATTTCGCTCAACGACTCGCAGCAGCCGATCGCCGCCTTGCGACATGCCACGATGCTGACCCGCGAAGCCCCGTGGCTGGCCGAAGCTTGGAACCAGAAGGCCATCGCCCATTTTGCGCTGGGGCGCTATGAAGAGTCGATCCGCGACTGCCGGCAGGCGCTGGAGATCAATCCCTATCATTTTGCTGCGGCTGCCGGGATTGCCCAGTGCTATCTCAAGTTGGCAGACCAAAGCGCCGCCTTGGAGGCCTTTAAGCGGGCGCTGAGCCTCAATCCCGAGCTGGAGGGCGTCCGTGCTCAAATCCAGCATATCGAGCGGTCGCTCAAGCGGAAATCCTGAGGCTGTAACCCATCGATCCTGATGGGGTGGCACCGGCAAGCAACGTCTGCCAGTGCTCGCAGCACGTGATGAAGTTCCGGTGGCAGATTGCGCTTGCCAGTGGCACCATGATGGTCGCTCAAGCGGAAATCTTGAGGATCTCAGAAAGTTGCGGCCGCAATAAATACTACGGCCGCGCCGCTGAATTCCAGCGACCGCCCGTCTGTTTCCCTCATTGCTATGGGCAGCTTGACTTTGCACCTTGGCCTGTAGCAGAATAGTGATCGCTGAATTTCGGCCACCCACCCGTGGGACCCGCGACCGTAAATCTGAGGGACGGTCCCAGAGGAACAGAACATGCTTTGGAAGTATTCGGGCGCGGACTCGACCGGGTCGCGCCGCGCCGCTCGCAGATCGCACAGTTTTCGCCGGCTGCGAGTGGAAAGTCTCGAGCCACGTCAGTTGCTTTCGGCCACTTCGATCACCTTCAAGCCGGATCATATCATCGGCCCGCATTTTGGCTCGACGGTGAGCGGCTACACGCCGGCCCAGATCCGTGCGGCTTACGGATTCAACAAGGTGTCGTTCGGCTCGACGCCCGCCGACGGCCGCGGCCAGACGATCGCCATCGTCGACGCTTTCGACGATCCGAACATCGTGGCCGATTTGGCGAAGTTCGATGCGACCTTTGGAATTGCAGCTCCTCCCAGCTTCCGGATCGTGAACCAGACCGGCGGCACTGCGCTGCCCGGCATCGATCCGCTGCTGGGTTGGGAAGGTGAAACGGTGCTCGACGTCGAATGGGCTCATGCGATCGCGCCGGGCGCGAAGATCCTGCTGGTGGAATCCGCTTCCGATTCGGCCGATGATCTGTTTGCTGCCGTCAACTACGCCCGCAATCAGCCGGGCGTATCGGTCATCTCGCTGAGCTGGGGGGCGGACGACGACCCCGCGAATGCTGCTGACGACCTAATTCGGAGCAATACGGACCTCGTCACGCCGGCGGGGCATGCGGGCATTACGTTTGTCGCAGCGACGGGCGATATGGGATTGACAGGCTTCCCGGCAACTTCGCCCAATGTGCTGGCCGTCGGCGGCACGAATCTTTATCTGACGTCCAGCGGCTCAATTACCAAGGAAACTGCCTGGACCTTGGATTCCAGCGGCGGCAGCGGCGGTGGCGGCGCAAGCGTGGAGTTCCCCGGCCGCCAGACTCCCGATGTCGCCTATAATGCGGGCGTCGGCGTGGCCGTGTACGATACCTTCGGTTTCGGTGATGGCTGGGAGCCCGTCCTCGGGACGAGCGCCGGCACTCCGCAGTGGGCTGCGCTGCTAGCCATTGCGAATCAGGGCCGCGCACTTGCCGGACTTGGCCCGCTCAATGGCGCGACTGAGACGCTCCCTGCGCTCTATGCGGCCCCAGCCGCTGACTTCCGCGACATCACCGCCGGCAGCACGGAATTTCAAACCGCCAAGGTCGGCTATGACCTAGCGACCGGACTCGGCAGCCCGAAGGCCAATCTGCTGATTCCCTATCTGGCCACACTGGTCGCCCCGGCCGCGCCAGCGGATTTCAGTGTCACAGCCGTCTCCCCCTCGCGGATCAATCTGGATTGGACCGGCTCGGCCGGGACCAGCGGCTATCGCGTTTACGAACAGATCGGTGGCCAGGCGAAATTGATCGCGACGATCGGACCGACCGAGACTTCGTACGCGGTCACCGGGCTTTCGCCAAACACGACCTATACGTTCCAGGTCGCCGCCTACAACTTCATGGGCTCTACCGCGACCGCCTGGGGGCATGCGACCACCATGTCGCCACCGGTGAGGGTGTCCGTGGTGCCCAGCGTGCAGTTGCTGGCAACCTCCAATACGAGTGTGCAAGTGTCGTGGACGGCGTCGGCCGCTGCGGTCGGCTACCGAGTCTACGAGTTTATCGGCGGCCATGCGGTGCAGGTGGCCAGCGTCAGCTCGAACATAACTTCGGTGAACGTTGACGGACAGACGCCCGGCACGACCGAATATTTCTACGTGACGGCTTACAACGGGACTTCCAGCGTATCGACCCTCTGGTACAAGATCGCGATGCCGACGGTCGCCGTGCCGACGATCGCGGCAGCGACGAATCTCGTGGCCACGGCGACCTCGACAACCACCGGCAAGCTCTCCTGGAGCCCATCGGTTGGGGCATTGGGTTATCGGATCTACTATTGGAACGGCGTCTCCTTGATCCTGCTCAATGCCGTCGGCAGCGCAACCACCACAATATCGATTGCTGGATTGCGCCCAGGGGCGACGACCAGTTTTGCGGTGGCCGCTTACAACAGCACGAGCTCTGCCGCATCGAATTTGGTCGGTCTCACGACGCCCGCCTAGGCCGCGGCTCAAGCTGAAATCTTGAGAAACTGAAATTTGCGGGCCGCAATAAAGCGCGCGACCACGCCGTTAAGTTTAAGCGACTGCCCGCACGTCTTCTGCCCCCATTCCTTTGGGGACTTGACCTGCGCGATAAGATAGCAGGAAAATAGGGGACGCTGAATTTCCGCCCGGCCCAGGGAACAACGAGCGGAAATCACGCGTATCTCTTAAGCACGGGCGGTCCCTGGGAAACGGAACATGTTTTGGAAGTTTTCTCGTCGAGGCTCGGCCGGCATTCGCCGGGCGAATCGTCACCGCAAGGCCCTTCGTCGCCTGCAGGTCGAAGGTCTTGAGCCGCGGCAGTTGTTGTCGGCCAGTTCATTCAAGCCGGATTACTACGTCATCAAGCAGGCGGCTCCGACGAATGCCGGCTACATACCCAGCCAGATCCGCACGGCCTACGGCCTTTCCAGCACAGTGGGATCCGAAGCTTGGAATTCACGTGACTTGAAGTCGCGGC
>JADMIO011285620.1_pt1 | contig 41433 bp, 36 predicted proteins | sample 8958161 | NCBI WGS metagenome assembly JADMIO01 (sample SAMN16585339, study PRJNA669376) | soil metagenome | isolation source: Crop rotation soil | place: USA: Cullars Rotation, Alabama | collected 2011 | reverse complement strand
CGCGCCAAGGCCGCAACAGAAGCCGCTGAAAAGTCCCGCCGCGATGCCGCCGATGGCAAGGCCGACATGAAAACGGTGGAGCAGGCCGAACTCGCCCGCCAGGCGGCCGTCAACAAGGTCGAGGCGGCGAGGGTCAAATTTCTCGAGGCCGGCGCCGCCATTGCCGACTTCCAGGACTTCGAACGTAGGGGCTACATCATCGCCGATCCCACCAAAGGCTTCGTACCCCTCGGCAATATCCTCACCTGGAGCGACCTCGAAGTGCGCGCCAACCGCCGGCGTAAGGCCGGTTACTGGCAAGGTGTTCCGGTTCCCGATCCCGCGCCGGGCCTGCACATCGAACAGATCGAGGCTCGCCAGGAAGAAGGCAAACACGGTCCCTTCATCGAAATCACCGGCATATTGCGTAACGACCGCACCGCCGCGATCAGAGTGCCCGACCTGAATGTCGCGGCCATCGACAAACAGGGCTTCATTCTTGTCGCAACGCCGATCGACGCGTCGGGCAGCAGCGTTCCCCCGCTGTCCTCGAGGACGTTTTCCTATGAATTGAAGCCGGCGCCCGACGCCGTCGCGCGCGTTGCGGTCACCTTTGCTTCGAGCCTTGCGCCGCCGCCACGCACCTATCTCAAGGCGCCGTCAGGATGCGACGATCCAGCTCCGCCGGAGTGAAGCCCTGCCGCATCGCAACATGAACGGCAGCCCGCCAAGCACTTGAATGTCGCGCATGAGGCGCACGGGATGCGAACCTGGCATCGCTTTCATGAAATCGCTTGCCGCTACGGATGCTGCGGCTAGGGTCGCGTCAAGGCGGCTTCAGATCGTCCACCGAGTTTCGCTCGGCGCCCTCTCCGGCGCGCGGCAACAGGGGAGGATAAGTTGGGTACTGCAACCGCGACGGCGGAGGCGGCCGCGCCGACCGCCAGCGGGACCAGCTATGGCACGCCGAGCTATCGGCTCTACGTCCTGCTGGTCCTCACTCTTGTCTACACACTCAACTTCATCGACCGGAACCTGCTGGCCGTCATCGCCCAGCCCGTGATCGGCGCCTTCCATCTGTCCGACGCCGACTATGGCTTCCTCAACGGACCGCCCTTCGCAATCTTCTACGCGGTGATGGGCATCCCGATCGCCATGGCTGCGGACCGCTACAACCGGATCATCATCATCGCGATCTGTATCTCGCTGTGGTCCGTGATGGCCGCGCTATGCGGATTTGCGACCAGTTTTCTCTTCCTCCTGATCGCCCGCGTCGGCGTGGCGGTGGGCGAAGCCGGCGGCACGCCGCCCTCCAACTCAGTCATCGGGGACTATTTCAAGCCCAAGAGCCGCGCCAATGCGCTCGCCATCTTCGCCATGGGCGTCACCATCGGCGGCGCGCTGTCGAACTTCTTCGGCGGTCCGATTGTCCGCACGCTCAACGGTCCAGCGGTCCAGAAAATCTTCGAAGGCTGGGGCTGGAACTGGGCGGTTAACATGGCCGACTGGCAGCATATCGAAAGCTGGCGCATTGCGTTCGTACTGACCGGCGCACCGGGCCTCCTGGTCGCGCTGCTCCTCCTGCTCACGGTGAAGGAGCCGCCCCGGGGCTATTCCGACCCAGCCTCCGCCGCTCGGCCCGAAAGGGCCAGCATCCTCGATACGCTGCGCGAGGTCGCGCCCAAGCCGACCTTCTGGACCATGGCGATGGGCGCCTCGCTTACCGCACTCGTCGGCTATGGCCTCACCGGCTTCCAGGCCCCGATGGCCCAGCGTCTCCACGGCATCGACTCAGGCACCTTCGCCTGGGATTTCGGCGGACCGCTGGCGGTGTTCTCCGCCTTCGGCACCTTCACTGGCGGCTTCATCGTCGACCGGCTGACGCCGCGCTTCCAGCAGACCGTATCGGTCGTGCCGGCGGTTGGCATCCTGCTGGCGATCCCGCTGTATATTTACGCATACTACCTGCCGACCGATCAGGTTTACTCGCTCGGCCGGCCGCTGTGGTGTCTCGGCGCGTTCTGCCATTACTCCTATCTCGGTTCGCAATATACGATCGGGCAGGGTGTGGTGAGCCAGCGCGGCCGCGCCTCCTCGGTTGCGATCCTGCTGTTGCTCATCGCCTTGATCGGCAACGGCCTCGGGCCGCTGATCACTGGAGCGCTCAGCGACATGTTCATGGGCACGGAGCTGAAAGCCCATTCCGCCAACCCGTCGCTGACGGTCGATATCTGCCGTAACGCGGCCCAGGTCGCCAAGCTCGTGCCGGCCGATCAGGTGGTGTGTAAAGCGGCCTATGGCGAGGGCCTCCGCCAGTCGATGACGGCTACCGCGCTGATCTTCATTCCCGCCGCGGTGTTCTTCCTGCTCTCGTCGCTGACCTTGAAGAAAGACCTGGTCGCCAAGCCGGTTTGAGGCCGGTTTTCGAACGGATCCTGGCAATCACGAGCGGCCGGGCCTTTGGGTCCGGCCGCTTTTGTTTTCAGGTATTGGCCGCTACATCGCGCCATGCGCCGTCTTGATCTCAAGCCCCAGAAGAAGCTCCGCAATCCTGCCCGCCACCTGCGCCAGCTTGGCCGTTGGCCGGAACGGATCGTAAGCCAGCTGCCGTCTTCGGCGGATCTAGCCGCCAGCCGCTTCTGGAACTTCAAGGTCCCGGTCTTCGCCAAGCTTATCGAGCCGCCACACGCCACGCCCGAAACCCAGCGCGCCTGCATTGCTGCGCTCTTTGCCGCCGCCGAAGCAGTCGAGCATGCGCCTAACCGTCCGGCCAATTGCCGCGTCGCGTGCCTGATCACCACGCCCTTCCTGTTCGAGTCCGAAGTGACTCTGTTTGCGGACGAGGACTATTTCCGCAGCTTCCTGCCGCCCGCCGAGGCCAAGCACACCCAACTCGACAAGGGTTGGATCGAAGCCTCGCCGGCCGAGCCATCCGCCATCGCCGGCATCCTTCCCCCAGCTCCGCAAGCTCTCGTCTTCCACGGCGGCACACTGCTGCGCGAGCTCGATCCGGAGTGGGGCGACCAGCCGGTCGAACGCATCAACTGGGTCTGGGCTTTTCCAAGACGCTAGCCCCAAGACGGAAACCGCCCCGGAATCCGTAGACTCCGGGGCGGCGCCGTCGCGGGCGAGAAGCTCGCTCTTCGATTCTTGGCGTCGAATTCCTTTGGATCAGCCAGCCAGGCGCTGGATGTAATCGAACTCGCGGGCGCGGCGTTCGCGCTTCTTGGCGGGCTGGAAGGCGACGCGCGCGTGCTCGGCGCAGTAGGGCGAATTTTCCTGCGTGGCGTGGCCGCAGAAGCCGAACGTGGCCTCGGCCGGATCGCCGATCGGCCATTTGCACATCGAGTCCTTCACGGTCAGCACGGTGACCATGTCGCCATTGGGCAGGCGCTGCGGCTCGATGTTTGTCTCTACCTCCGGAAGCGGGGCAGGCTGGGTCGCTTCACGAACCGCGACAGCGCCGCGCACATTGCCCTGACGCGGCATCGGCTGCGGTTTGGGCCGGGCCAGACGGGGCGGGCGTTTTACCGGGCGCGAAGGTGTCGCCCGCCCGGAGAGCCCCAGGCGATGGACTTTGCCGATGACGGCGTTGCGGGTGACGCTGCCGAGGCGTTTGGCGATCTGGCTGGCGGAATGGCCTTCAGCCCAGAGTTTCTTGAGTTCCGCGACGCGTTCTTCGGTCCAGCCCATGAATCTGTCTCCACAGCCTAGGCTGATCGTGCAAGACACAAGATATAGGGTGTGCCTGCTCGACCCGCCTCCCTTGCAGCTAGGAATAGTATCGGTAAGGACGTTCGTCGCAATATACTGGGGTCCTTGCTAACAGGTTAATCAATATATTGGGGTTGTACACAGGCTAACTGAGTCACAGCGCCGCGCGACAGGTTGGGCCTCTCTGTTGCCCTTTGGACTCAACTTTCGAGCGAGGTTCCTGCGCAGTGCCCGGTTTGGACTCAAACCCTCCCGTGCAAGGCAAGCTGGCGCACGCCAACGGCGCTCGGACGCCTTGAGTTGAGCCCTGCTATCCCAACATTTCTGTAGCGCCGCGAGGCGATCGGCGTAAAAGCGCGCCCCAAGGACTTTACGCGCAATGGATCAGACCCTGACCCGTCCTCAGCTGGATGCCTCCGCCGCCAAGGCGCTGGGGCCCCGCAGCTATGGCGCGGTCAACTGGCTCGGCCTCTGGACGCTCTGTCTGAGAGAGACAAGGCGGTTCTGGAAGGTCGGGATGCAGACGCTGTTTGCGCCTGTGGTGTCCAGCCTGCTGATGCTGTTCGTCTTCAAGCTGGCCTATCCGCAGAACGCCGGGACCAGCCCGGGCGGCGTCGCCTTCGCGACCTTCCTCGCGCCCGGTATCGTCATGATGGCGATCCTCACCAACGCTTTCGCCAACACCTCGTCCTCGCTGATCATCGCGAAAGTGCAGGGCAACGCCGTCGACTTCCTGATGCCGCCCCTGTCGCCGCTGGAGCTGACGGTCGGCTTCCTCTCCGGCGCGGTGACGCGCGGCGTGGCGGTCGGCATCGTAACTTACGCGGTCATCTTTGGCCTGCAGATCGCGCCGTTCCAGATCTCGAATTTCCTGGCGGTTCTCTACTACGCCGTCGTGGCTTCGCTCTTCATGGGCTCGATCGGCCTCATCGGCGGCATCTGGGCCGACAAGTTCGACCACATGGCCGCGGTGCAGAACTTCGTGGTCATGCCGCTCACCATGCTGTCAGGCACCTTCTATCCGATCACCCGCCTCGGCGAACCGGCGGTCACGATTAGTCACTTCAACCCGTTCTTCCACCTGATCGACGGCTTCCGCTATGGCTTCACCGGTCATGCCGAAGGCGATCTTGTGGTTGGCGCTCTCTACACCCTCGCCCTGACGGCGGCGCTGTGCGTCGCCTGCTGGGCCATGTTCCGATCGGGCTACAAGCTCAAGGCTTGAGGTCCGTCATCAATCCCTGCATTGACAGGGCAAGGGCGGGCCTCAATGGTCCGCCCTTTCCTTTTCAGTGCGTCAGCCGGCGTCATAGGAGATACGCCAATGTCGAACGCAGTCCTGCCCGTCTACGCCCCTGCCGCCGTGGTGCTGGAGCGAGGCCAGGGCATGCGTCTTTATGACGACAAGGGGAAACAGTATCTCGATTTCATCGCCGGCATCGCGGTGAACTCGCTGGGCCATGCCCATCCCGCTCTCATCAAGGCGCTGACCGACCAGGCCAACAAGCTCTGGCACACGTCCAACATGTACCGCGTGCCGGGGCAGGAGCGGCTGGCGCAGCGCTATGTCGATCTCACGTTTGCGGACTATGCCTTCTTCACCAACTCGGGCGCGGAATCGATCGAGGGCTGCCTCAAGATCGCCCGCCGTTACCACTGGGCGAAAGGTAGTCCGGAACGCATCGGCGTGCTTTCCTTCAACGGCTCGTTCCATGGCCGCACGTTCGGCGGTATCAGCGCCGGCGCGCAGGAAAAATACCGCGAGGGCTTCGGTCCGCGCATCCAGGGCTTCCGCTCGATCGAGTTCGGCGACCTCGATGCCCTGAAAAAAGAGATTGCCGCGCCGGACCTCGCTGCCGTGATCATCGAGCCCGTGCAGGGCGAAGGCGGTGTGCGCGAAGCGCCGGAAGCCTACCTGCAGGCGATGCGCAAGCTGTGCAACGAAAACGGCGTGCTCCTGATCTACGACGAGATCCAGTGCGGCGCCGGCCGTACGGGCCAGCTCTTCCATCACCAGTGGCTCAAGGATGCGGATCCCGATCTGCTCGCTGCCGCAAAAGGCATCGGCGGCGGCTTTCCGATGGGCATGGTGCTGGCGACGGCGGAAGCCGCCTCCGGCATGGCCAAGGGCATTCACGGCACCACGTTCGGCGGCGGCCCGCTTGCCATGGCGGTGGGCAATGCGGTGCTCGATGTGATGACCAGCGCGGGTTTCCTCGAAAATGTCCGCCGCGTCTCGGGCACGATGACGCAAGGCCTCGAAAGCCTGAAGGGCCGCTATCCGGAACTCGTGCTCGAAGTCACCGGCCGCGGCCTCTTGCGCGGCCTGCGCCTCAAGAACGACCCGCTGCCGCTGCGCGGCGCGCTGGCCGAGCGTGGTCTTCTCATCGGCACGGCGGGCAACAACACGCTGCGGCTGGCGCCGCCGCTGATCGCCACCGACGCCGACGTACGCGAGGCCGTCGACATCATCGATCAGCAGTTCGCCTCCATGATGACAGCCCCCGCATCATGAGCCAGCTGCATCACTTCCTCGATCTCTGGCCGATCCCGTCCGGAGAGCTGCGGTCAATCCTCAACGCCGCAAAGTCACGCAAGGCCGCTCGCAAGGGCGCGCCACGTGGCCAGACGGACAAGGACGCGCCGCTCGCCGGCCGCACGCTGGCGATGATCTTCGAGAAGAACTCGACCCGTACACGTGTGTCGTTTGACATGGCCATTCGCCAGCTCGGCGGCTCCTCCATCGTGCTCAACTCCGGCGACACGCAGCTGGGGCGAGGGGAGTCGGTTGACGACACCGCGAAGGTCCTGTCACGCTATGTCGACGCCGTGATGATCCGCGCCAATCGCCACAGCGATATCGAAGACTTCGCCAAGGCCGCCACGGTGCCGGTCATCAACGGCCTCACCGACAAGTCGCATCCCTGCCAGATCCTCGCTGACCTGCAGACGCTGGAAGAAGCGGGGATGGACCTCAAGGGCGCGCGCATCGCGTGGGTGGGCGATGGCAACAACGTCGCCGCCAGCTTCATTCATGCCGCGCCGAAGTTCGGCTATTCGCTCGCGCTAGCAACGCCCTCGGGCTACGACCCGGACAAGACGGATGTCGAACGCGCCCGCGCCGAACAGGGCCGCGTCGACCTGTTCCGCGATCCGGTGAAAGCTGTTTCAGGCGCCGATGTCGTAGTGGCCGACACCTTCGTGTCGATGGGCGACAAGGACGCCGCCAGGCGATTGAAGGACCTTGCGCCTTTCAAGGTCAGCGCTGATCTCATGCGCCACGCCCAACCGAAGGCGAAATTCCTGCACTGCCTGCCGGCCCACCGAGGCGAGGAAGTCGATGCGGACGTGATCGACGGCCCCGCCTCTCTGGTGTTCGAGGAAGCGGAAAACCGCCTCCACGCCCAGAAGGCCATTCTCGAATGGTGCCTCAAAGCCTGAGCCCGGCGCTTTGCTAGGTCTCCTGCGTCTCGGTGATCATTTTCCACGCCGTCGCGCCGGCGATGGTGGTGAGGATGCCGCCGAGCGGGCCGATGACGGCCTGGACCGTAAGGCGGATCACATTGCCGATATTGTTGAGGTCGTAGCTGCGCACCATGACTTCCTGCGCCCTGCGCATGCCGTCCCGGATGGAGTCCGGATCGCGCGGGTCCATGCCCTTGAAGGAAGCGAAATAGCCCGGCGGCAGCAGGAAGGTGAAATAGAGAACCAGGTAGATCACCGCGAACATCACGATGAACAGCAGCCAGAAACCCAGGAAGTTCCAGAAATCGTCGTCCGTTCGTTCCCAGGATTCGCGCAGGCCGATCTTGCCCAGCGTGACCGTCGCCGGCGCCAGCAGGCTCAGCCTCACGCACGCCACCAGGATCGCCATCATCAGGGCGAGGACGATCAGAAGGACGATGATCGCCGCTATCGGCCCTGGTCCCAGCGCCATGCGAAGCAGGATGCCAGCCACCTGGAGCACGATCACCAGTCCGGCGACGATCGCGGCAAAGATCAGCCAGCCCTGCAGCACCTTGGTTTCATCGCGGCTCCAGCCGATATAGAAAGGGCCTTTTGGTTTCTCGCCCTTCAACACCAGCCGCGTGAGTCCGACGACCATCGGCACGCTGGTCAGGAACGTGGCGAGGATGAACAGTCCCAGCATGCCGAAGCCGGGAAGCGCCTGTCCCATCGCTTGCGCCACCGCGTCGGGATCGCCGGCGGCCATCGCCAGCGGCGCTGTCCCTCGCGCATAACCGGGCATCAGCAGGAAGAAGGCCGCCAGCTGCAGCAGGATCGGCAGCCATGCGATGCGCAACGCATCCCCGATGTTGCGAAAGAGGAAGGTGAAGCTCCTTCCGATCGCCTTCGAGATGTCGAGTTTGATCATACCTTCCAGCCTTTATTCGAAATGCTTCTCGGGATGGTCGTCCGTCATCAACCGCCAGGCAACGCCGCCGGCGACCGCCATTGTTGCGAACACGAACATTCCGACCACGTTGCTCGCCACCATCCGCACAATGTTGATGGGCGAGGAAAGATCGTAGATCGCCAGGCCCGCCTCGGTCATCTCGCGGCTCGCGCGCTGCAGCTGGTCGGGATTGCCACCTGATCCGATCATGTCGGCTATCCCCTGGAAGTACCCCGGCATGATGATCAGCATCAGAGCAATTGTGATGGCCAGGAAAAGAAGTCCGAGGATCAGCCAGTAGCCCAGCAACCGCCAGACATTCCCCTTGGTCGCGTTCCAGCTTGGGCCAATCCCGATCGTCTGCGCGCCGATCGCGGCTGGCGTGGTTAGAGAGAGCCGCAGGCCCAGCCAGATGAATGCAGCCAAACCCGCGAAGGAAAGCACCAGGAGAATGACTACTCCCGCCCCTGGAATGTTCACCGCCACGGCGCCAGCCACCGTGACGGCGATGGTCAATACTAACTCGGCCCCAATGAAAATCAGGATCTGCAGCGCCCACGTGCCGAGCAGCCGCCATTCGTCGCTGCCAAAGCCGAGATAGAAGGGCAGGGATGGCTTTTCGCCCAGGATCACCAGCTTCAGTATGCCGGCGAAAATGATCAGGTAGGCGGCGATCGACACCAGCATCAACAACAGCGCCATCGGCAGCGTGGCGCTCATCGCCGCCAGCGCCTGTTCTGGATCGCTTCCACCCGACTGTCCCACCGCCATCACGCCCTGCATATAGGCTGGAGCGACCGCGGCGCTGAGCAGGATGACCAGCACTAGCGGCAGCCACATGATTTTCAGGAGATCGAGCCAGTGCTCCAGCACGAATGCGAGCGTCGTGCCGACGGCTTTGAAAACGGGCAGTTTCGTCATGTCCCCCTCCCCGGGCATTTTTTTGTTGCGCGACCTTACCAAGGACAGGCGCGGGCCGGAAGATGGACTAACCTGCCGCAGTTGAATGTGCGTGCACCGCCGCCCATCTTGGAGCGCGAACCCCGACATGCTAGCGCGCGACATGGCCAGACAAACCTTGACCAATGACCCCCTCGGCGAGGGCGACGATCTCGTCGCCTCTTTCCAGCTTGAGGACACGTCTGTCCGTGGCCGCATCGCGCGACTGGGCGATGGCGTGCTCGATCCCATCCTCAAGCGGCATGATTATCCACGTTGGGCCGCTCATCTTTTGGGTGAGGCGATCACGCTTGCCGTGCTGGTGTCCGCTTCGCTCAAGTTCGAAGGCAAGGTGTTGGTCCAGGCGCAGGGCGAAGGCCCGGTCTCGCTTATGGTGGCCGAGGCGCGCTCCGATGGCGGCGTGCGCGGCTATCTGCGCCTCGATCCCGAAAAATGGGCGAAGCTCGACCGCATCAACAAGGGCCAGCGCCCGCATATCCCGCAGGTTATCGGCAAGGGCGTGCTCGCACTGCTGCTCCAGCCCAATGATCCCCGTGGCGAGCCCTATCAGAGCCTTGTCGCTCTCGATGGTGCGACGCTGGCGGACTGTGCGCAGGTCTGGTTCACCCAGTCCGAGCAGGTGCCCACGCGTGTGCGCCTTGCCGTCGGCGAAGTGTCCGAACCCGGCGGCGCGAAACGCTGGCGCGCCGGCGGCGCCCTTATCCAGCAGGTCGCAGGCGACGTCTCGCGCGGCGCCACGGATGACTCATGGGATAACGCCCGCATCCTGTTCGACACCATCACCGATCTGGAACTGGCGGACCCGGACCTCTCGTCCGGCGGTCTTCTTTTCCGCCTGTTCCACGAGACCGGCGTACGGCTCGAGCCGCCGCGTTCGCTTCAGGACTCTTGCACCTGTTCGGAAGAAAAGCTGCTTACCACGCTGCGCCAGCTTCCGCGCGAAGAAGTGATGAAGCTCGCCGAGAGCGACGGCAAGATCGCGGCCGATTGCCAGTTCTGCGGCCGCATCTACCGGCTGCCGGCCGACCAGGTCTAATTCGCGCGTCGCCGGTCGTAGGGGCTGTCGAGCACGAATAGTGGAATCTGCGCGACCACGCTTACGCCGCCATCGTCAGTGAGATCATATGTTCCCTGCATCACGCCTGATGGCGCGCTCAGCGGACACCCGGAGGTGTATTCGAACCGCTCGCCCGGTCCCAGCACGGGCTGCTGGCCCACCACGCCCGGCCCGTCGACATGCTGCACGCGACCTTCGCGGTCAGTGATTCTCCAGTGCCGCGTTTTCAGCTGCAGCGTACGCGCGCCACGGTTCTCGATCTCGATGTGATAGGCCCAGAGATAGCGGCCCTGCTCGGGCGAGCTTTCTTCCTCGATGAACATCGGCGTGGCGCGCACGAAGACGCCATTGGTTTCGGCCTCATAGCTGCGCGGGGAGGTTGGGCCGCTCCCTTGCGCGGTTGAGGGAGAAGGCGGGCGCACCATCAGCCCAGCGCCTGTTCTAGATCTTCGGCGATGTCGTCGGGATCTTCGAGGCCGACAGACAGGCGCAGCCAGCTGTCGTCCAGCCCGACCGCCGCGCGCTCTTCGTCCGTCAGTGTGCGGTGCGTGGTGGAGGATGGATGGGTGATCAGCGACTTGGAGTCACCCAGATTGTTCGAGATGTCGATCAGTTGAAGCTTGTTCAGCGCCGCATAGGCCGCTGCTTTCCCGCCCTTCACCGAAATCGCCAGCATGGTGCCGCCGCCTTCGGGCATCTGCGAGGCATGGATGTTGTGATGCGGATGGTCGCTGCGTCCGGGATAGCGCACCGCCATCACCTTGCGGTTCTCCGCCAGCCGGTCGGCGATCCTGCGGGCGTTGGCGCTCGATCGCCGCACGCGCAGGTCCATGGTCTCGAGGCCCTTCAACACTACCCACGCATTGAACGGCGACATGGATGGCCCGGTATGGCGATAGTATTGCTGGATATCGTCCTCGATCTTCTTGGTCTTGCCGAGGATGGCGCCGCCCAGCGTGCGGCCTTGCCCGTCCATGTGCTTGGTAGTCGAATAGACCACCCAGTCCGCGCCCATGGTCAGCGGCTTCTGCAGGATGGGTGAGGCGAAGACGTTGTCGACGATCAGTTCGCCGCCCGCTTTATGAGTGAGTTCCGCCACCGAGCGAATGTCCACCGCATCCAGCAACGGGTTGGACGGCGTCTCCAGGATCGAAAAACGCGTCTTCTTCGACAGCGCCTTTTCCCATTGCCGCGTGTCGGAGCCGTCCACGAACGTCACCTCGACGCCCATTTTCGGCATGACGTTTTTCAGGATCCAGACGATGGACGAGAACAGCGCCCGCGGCGCCACGACATGGTCGCCCGGCTTGGCCGCCGCCGCCAGCATGGTGTGGATCGCCGCCATGCCGCTGGCCGTCGCGCGGCAGTCTTCCGCGCCTTCCAGCGCGGCGAGGCGCTCCTCGAACATCCGCACAGTGGGATTTGCGTACCGCGAATAGATGTACCCCGGCTCGTCGCCGGCCATGCGCGCCGATTGCTGCTCCGGGCTGTCATAGACGAAGCCTGAATTGAGGAAGAGTGCTTCGGACGTCTCCCCATGTTCCGAGCGGGTCAGCCCGCCACGCACCATCATGGTCTGGGGCCGCCAGCTCCTGGGTTTCTTGCCTTTCGCGTCGTCGGCCATGGGACTGCCCTGGGTGGAATTTCACCCGCCTTTTAGCCCAATTAGCCCGCTGCGCCAGTCAACCGAGCCTATCCATTTGCTCATCCGTGGCCCGACCCCATTTCCGATGCACGCCCGCGATGATGCTGGTATGCATGCGGCCCGGAGGTTTGGATGATTCTCATCGGCCAGTTCGACAGCCCGTTTGTCCGCCGCGTGGCCATCGCCATGCGGATGTACGGCATCCCGTTCGAGCACCGGCCTTTGTCGGTCTTCGGCGATCCCGAGAAGATCGGCCAGTACAACCCCCTCATGCGTGTCCCCACGCTTGTCATGGACGATGGCGAGGTGCTTATCGAGAGCTCCTCCATCCTCGACGCGCTCGACAATATTGCAGGCCAGGCCAAGGCGCTGATCCCTGCCACGGGCGATGGCCGCCGCCATGTCCTCAAGATCTGCTCGTTGTCGACCGGCCTGTGCGACAAAGCTGTGTCGCTGATTTACGAAAGCCACGTCCACAAGCGCGCTACGCCTGCCTGGACCGAGCGCTGCCTTAGCCAGATCGCGGGCTGCCTCAGCGAACTGGAGGCCAGCCGCGGCTCTCGCACGACGGAATGGTGGTTCGGATCCAATCTCACCCATGCCGACATCGCCGCCGGCGTTGCGCTCCGTTTCCTGGGCGATGTCCATCCTGGCCTGTTCGACATTGCTGAAGGCTGGCCGCTGCTCGCCGCTCACGCCGCCAAGTGCGAGTCCCTGCCGGTGTTCCAGGAGATCAGCCAGGCCTTCCGCGTCGCCCCGATCAAGTCATGAGCCGTTCGTCCAAGACATCCAAAGCCGCCGTGAAGGCCCCGCCAAAGCGTAAGGCGCCGGGAAAATCTTCAACCGGCGCGATCGGCGTCTTCCCGGACCGTGAACTGGCGGACCTGATCAAGACCGGCGCCATCAAGGCAGAAGGCGGCATGCTGAACGACCAGATCCAGCCCGCCAGCCTCGACCTGCGCCTTGGCAAGATCGCGTTCCGCCTCCGCGCTAGCTTTTTGCCCGGCACAAAGAATGTCGCCGATCGGCTCGACGACAGCCTGGTGATGCACACGCTCGACCTCAGACGTGGCGCCGTGCTCGAGACCGGCTGCGTCTATCTCGTTCCGCTGCAGGAACGGTTGAAGCTACCGCCAGATCTTTCCGCCGCCGCCAACCCCAAAAGCTCAACCGGCCGCATCGACGTCTTCGTTCGAGCTATTTCGGATCGCGCCCGCGCCTTCGACGGCATCCCGCCCGGCTATTCCGGCGAACTCTACGCCGAAATCAGCCCGCGCACCTTCTCCGTCCTAGCCCGAACCGGCGACCGCCTTCTTCAGCTGCGCGTCCGCCGCGGCCAGCCTGCGCCCGTGCGCGACATGACGTTCAGCCTCGATCTTCATCCGGGCGCGAGCGACATCGTGGGCTATCGCGCCAAGCGCCACTCGCGCGTCATCGACCTTGCCGGCATCGGCGCCCACGCAATCGAGGACTTCTGGGAGCCAGTGCGGGCGCGGGAAGGGCGTATCGTGCTCGACCCCGGCGAGTTCTACATCCTCGCCTCCAAGGAAAAGATCGTGATCCCGCTCGACGAGGCGGCGGAAATGGCCCCCATCGCGCCGGAGCTAGGCGAGTTTCGGGCCCACTATGCCGGCTTTTTCGACCCTGGCTTCGGCGTCACCCATTCCAAGGGAAAGGCGGTGCTTGAAGTCCGCTCCCGCGACGTGCCGTTCATCCTGGAGGACGGCCAGCCCGTCGGCCGCCTCGTCTTCGAGAAGCTCACGGCCGAGCCGCTGGTGCCCTATGGCGCTGAAGGCTCCTATTCCACCTACGCCGGCCAGGGCCTGCGGCTGTCGAAATACTTTGAGGCGGCATCCGACTAAGCAGCCTGACCTGCGGCATGGTTCCGCCGGTGCAAGGACCGCCGCCGGCGCCGCGACAGTTAAATTTGCCGCCGCCGCCTCTTCGACTCTTCCCTTACCACGCGAGTAATGTTTAGATTCGTTCGGGCGCTGCGGGTTCGGTGTGTCGAGTGAGTACGACGTTCATCCTTCTTGTGTGTCTGGCGTCGCCCGTCATCTTCGCTGTGACAGTGTGGCTTACGCGCGCGGGACCGAGACGGTCCACAGCCGCCCTCGCTGGCGGCGTCGCAGCCGCCATCATCGACATTGCCTGGGATGGCTTAGCCGCCCGCATGGACTGGTGGAGCTATACTTTCAGCTCTGACGCCATCGCGACCCTGGCGCTCTACGTGCCGGTGGCGTTCGTTTATGGCGGGTCTTTCGGCCTCATCGGATGGCGCCTCATCCGCGAGGTCGGCTGGGTCGGCGTTGCACTGTTCTTCTCGATGTTCGTCGGCCTTGGCGTCATCCGCGACCACATCATCGCAGTGAATGGCGATACCTTCCTGTTCGGCCCCGGCGGGGCGCCGCACGTCGTCGACGCGCTCGGCTATCTCGCGCTGGCGTTCGCGGTTCAACTCACCATGCTGCTGATGGCCGGTCCGCCGAAACGCGACGCGCTGCGCGTCAGCCGATAACAGCTAGCCGCGCACCAGCTTGGCCGCGAGGCGCGCCATCTGGCCGATCTCGTCCCACGCATGCGTTTCGATCAGTTTGGCCGGCGCGAGCCAGCCGCCCCCGACGCACCCCACATTCGGACGCATAAGATAGTCGCGCGCCAGATCGAGCGTGATGCCGCCCGTCGGGCAGAACTTCACTTTTCCAAACGGCCCGCGGAACGCATCCAGCATGGCGCGCCCGCCGGCCTGTTCCGCAGGGAAGAACTTGAAGCGGTCGACGCCCATATCGAGCCCCATCATGATCTCGCTTGCAGTCGCGACGCCGGGCAGGATCGGCACACTCGCCTTGCGCGCAGCCGCTACGGTCGACTCCGTCAGCCCAGGGGTCACGATGAACTTCGCGCCGGCGCCCACCGCCGCATCGAGATCCTTCGGGCTCAGCACGGTTCCTGCGCCGACAATGGCGTCGTTCACCTCGCCCATGCGCCGGATGCATTCAACCGCGTCGGCCGTGCGAAGCGTCACTTCCAGGACCCGCAGTCCCGCGCCCGCCAATGCCTTGGCAAGCGGAATTGCATCCTCCGGCTTCTCAACCGTCAGCACGGGGATCACCGGCTGTACGGCCATCAGTTCGTCGACCGTCATGCTCATGCCCTCATCCCCGTATAGGTGGTGAATATGCCGCCGCCGCGCTCCGGATCGATCGCCAGGCCACGGAGGGGTGCAAACAGTTCGCGGCCCCAACCGTGCTCCTGAGTATGCAGCGTGGCGCGCGGTCGCCGCGCCAGTTCGGCTGGATCGACCATCAGGTCAAGCAGGCCCGTTTCGGCGTCGAGCACGATCCGGTCGCCGTCACGCACCCGCGCCAGTGGTGACTCTTGATCCGCGCCCGGCGACACATGGATCGCCGCCGGCGCCGCGCCTGATGCGCCCGACATGCGCCCGTCGGTCACCAGCGCGACGCGGAAGCCCTTGTTCTGCAGGCCGGTCAGGGCAGGGGTCAGCGAATGCAGCTCCGGCATGCCGTTGGCCCGCGGCCCCTGAAACCGCACGACGGCGACAAAGTCACGGTCCAGCTTGCCGGCCTTGAACGCCGCCATGAACTCCGCCTGGCCGTCGAACACCGCCGCCGGGGCATCGATCCGGCGCCGGTCGGGCGGCACGGACGAGATCTTGATGACGCCCCGGCCCAGCGAACCAGTCAGCAGCCTGATCCCGCCCTCCATCTCGAAGGGCGAAGACACTGGCCGCAGGATGGTTTCGTCCAGAGATTTCTCCGCGCCCGGCTGCCACTTGAGCGTCTCGCCATCGAGCCAAGGCTCTGTCGTGTAGTCGGCAAGCCCCGTCCCCGCATTGGTCAGCACATCGCCGTGCAGCAGGCCGACGCCCAGCAATTCGCGAGTCAGGTACGCCATGCCGCCCGCCGCGTGGAACATGTTCACGTCGGCCGATCCGTTGGGATAGACGCGCGCCAACAACGGCGTGACGCCGGAGATATCCGCGAAATCGTCCCAGTCGATCACGATGCCGCATGCCGCCGCCATCGCGGGGATGTGCAGCGCATGGTTGGTCGATCCACCTGTCGCCATCAGGCCGACCAGCGCATTCACGAATGACTTTTCATCAATCATGCGACCAAAGGGCCGTTCGCCGGATTTGGCCAGCTCAATGCACCGTGTCGCCGCCGCCCTTACCAACGCCTCTCTCAAAGGCGTGCCCGGATTGACGAACGCGGTGCCCGGCAGGTGCACGCCCATCAGCTCCATCATGATCTGGTTGGAGTTGGCCGTGCCGTAGAAGGTGCAGGTGCCTGCGGTGTGATAGCTCGCGGCCTCCGCTTCCAGCAGCTGTTCGCGTGTCACCTGGCCCAGCGCGAACTGCTCGCGCACCTTGGCCTTCTCCTTGTTGTTGATGCCCGACGGCATTGGCCCTGCTGGCGAGAACAGGATCGGCAGGTGGCCGAAGGTCAGCGCCCCGATCATCAGGCCCGGCACGATCTTGTCGCACGTGCCCAGCATCAGTGCTGCATCGAAGGTGTCGTGCGTCAGCGCCAGGGCGGCGGAGAGCGCGATCACGTCGCGTGAAAACAACGACAACTCCATGCCTGGCTGGCCCTGCGTGACGCCATCGCACATCGCCGGCGTGCCGCCCGCCACCTGCGCCGCGCCGCCCGCCTTGCGCGCCGCTTCCTTGATGATGTCGGGATAGCCGCCGAATGGCTGATGCGCGCTCAGCATGTCGTTGTAGCTGGTGACGATCCCGATATTGGGCGCACGCCCCCGGATGGTCAGCTTGTCGCCCAGCGGCGCTGCGGCGAAGGCATGGGCGAGGTTCCCACAAGACAGATGCTGCCGGCCCGGTCCGCGCTTGATCGCCTCGTCCAACTGCGCCAGATAGGCCGCCCGCGATGGCCGGCTTTTCTCCACGATCCGCGCGGTGACCTCTGCGATCTTCGGATGAAGCGGGGGATGAAGTGCCGGCATGGACGCCTCGTCTGCACGAATGGCCTTTGGGCGTTATGGGCGGAAGATGGTGGATCGGGAAGGGGAGACGGCCCTTCGGCCCAGCCGGAAAAGAAAAACCGGCCCCCGTTAGGGGGCCGGTTAGGTTTCTGACGGGAGCACCGCCAGGGAAGGGTTACGCCTCAGCGATACTTGAAGATCAGATCGACGCCGAACATGCGCGGCGGCGTGAAGGAGAGCGTCTGGTACGAGCCGAAGTCCTGCACGCGGAACGAGTTGGCCGAGATCGAGGTGTTCTGGGTCTCGTCGAACAGGTTACGGACCCAGCCAGTGACCTGCCAGTTGCCGTCCGCCGAATACCAGTTCAGGCGGGCGTCGGTCTGCGAATAGGACGGCGACAGTTCGCTCGGGTCGTTGAAGAACGTGTCGTAGAACTTGTCGCGCCACGAGTAGGTGATCGTGGGCAGCAGGTAGGATCCGTCCTGGAAGCCGAACTTGTAGGACGCGTTGATCGACATCTTGTTCTTCGGCGACTGCGACAGCTGGTTGCCCTCGACGTTCCGGTTGCGCAGCGGGTCCACCAGGGTGGTCGCGGTGGCGCTGCAGGTCACTGGCGGAAGGGCGGCGCCGCCCGGGTTCACGCACCGCGTGTCGCGCGAGACGTCGACATAAGTGGCGCCATTCGTGTCGGTCACCGTTGCATCGAGATACGAGTACTGGAAGCCGATGTTCAGCGGATCGATCGGGCTCCAGTTGCCTTCCAGCTCGAAGCCTTTGGATTCGGCTTCCGGCACGTTGACGAAGGCCGTGAAGGTGGTCGAGCCCGTCTGGCCCTGCGTTCCGGTAATGACCGTCAGCGGCGCCTGCATGTCATGGTATTTGTAGTAAAACAGCGCCGCGTCGAGCGTCAGGCCCCAGTCCTTGAAGGCTTGTTTCCAGCCGCCCTCGTAAGCGTCCACGAATTCGGGGTTGGTGTAGGGTTGGGCGCCGAAGCCGAGGTTGTTGAAGCCGCCCGCTTTGTAGCCGCGCGAGTACTTCGCATACAGCAGAGTGTCGTTGAGCGGCCGGTATTCGAGACCTGCCGTGCCGGTCGTCGCATCCCAGTCGCCGTTGAGGCGGCGGTTGGCGACGCCGCGGCTGTCGAACGTCGCGCCGGGGATCGCGCCGTAAGCGGTGCGCGTATAGTTGAACATGTTCACGCCGCAGATGATGTAGCAGGCAAGGAAGCCCTGCTCCTGCGATTCCTTGAGGTCTTTCGACCACCGGAGACCCAGCGTGGCTTTCAGCTGGTCATTGAACGAGTAGTCGACCTGGCCGTACACGCCGTATGCGTTGAACAGCGAGACGTTGCGGAACAGCTGGATCAAGTGGTCCGGGTTCTGGACGACGCCGAGCACCGAGTCGAGATAGGTCGCCGCGAGCGGTTCGTTCGGTAGCGACTGAACCTGGCCCGGCTGGTCCGAGTTTTCCTGGTACTGGTAGAGACCAAGGATCCACTGCAGCGGGCCCGAGCCGGTCGAGATCAGGTTGACCTCGTTGGAGAACAACGACCGGCTTTCTTCATAGACGTTGAGCACGCCTGGGAAGATCGTTCTGGGAGCGGTCGAGGTCACGCAACCGGCGGCCGCCCCTGCGGAGGAAAGCGGATAGCCGATCAACGCAGTCGCCGCGGCGCAGGCCGAGACCGGCGCGATGCCTGTGATGCCGGTGTAAGTGATCGAATCGACCGGCGTCCCGTCGCCGTCGCTGTAGAGCACGTAATCGTAGTACGTGTACCCGCCGGTGTACTTCACGTCGAAATTGTCGAACGAGTAAACCGCCTCGAAGATTGCTTCGTCATAGGCTGGCAGCGTCGCGCGCGAGGCATAGTTCGAGTTGTAAGCGTGCTCGCCGTTGGTCGCGAACGGGTTGTCGGTGCGCGCGCCGTCCTGCGTGTAGGAGATCACCGACGGGTTGCCGTATGCAAACGCCGGGTTCGGGTTGAGGCCGCCGGTTGAGAACATGCCGTTGAGGAACGGCGCAGTCGAGAAGGTCGCGGTGCGGCCGCCCGGAGGACCGGCCTTGTCGTAGTTGAGGTCGGCGACCTTCAGCCACCATTTGAAGCGGTCGCCGAAATTGCCGGCGAGTTGGCCTTCGAGATAGCGGTCGTTGATCTCCCAGCCTTCATCCTCGTTGGTGCCGTAGTTGTTGTCGATGCCGTCGCGCTTTTCGACGAAGCCGGCGACGCGATAGCGCAGTTCGTCGTTGATCGGGCCGGAGACGGCAACGCCCATTTTCTTCTCGCCATAGTCGCCGAGGCCGATCACAACGTCGGTGCGGAAGTCGTCGCTTGGGCGTTTCGAGATCGTGTTGATGGCGCCGCCGATGGCGTTGCGACCATAAAGCGTTCCCTGCGGGCCACGCAGCACCTCGACGCGGTCGATCAGCAGCGGGTCCTTTCCGGCGAACACGGCGAAGGGGGTGTAGATGCCGTCGTTATAGTTGGCGACGCCTGGATCGGCGCCGAACGAGTTGGACAGGCGGCCGATGCCGCGCAGCGTCACGCGCTCGTTGCCTGGGGTGTAGGACAGGCCTGGCGTCACGTTGGTGAGGTCGGTCACCGAGATGATGCCCATCTCTTCCTTTTTCTCGGCGGTCACGGCGGTCACGGCCACCGCGATGTCCTGGACCGTCTCTTCCCGCTTGTTGGCGGTGACCACGACCACGTCGCGATCGGCGTCGGGAGTGGATTGCGGTTCGGCCTGGGGCGCCGCTTGGGACTGGGCGAAGGCGGGCATGGCAAGCCCCAGAGCCATAAGACTTGCAAACAAATGATACTTGGCCCGCTTCATGGCGGCTCCTCCGGATTGCGTTTCCTTTGCGTTCTGCGGTCTCGCGCCGCGAACACAAACCGACTGGTCTGTATAAACAGATCGAGCGGTCGGTTTGCATACTGCCGGGGTTTCGCGCGCGTCAACCGGCTTAACAAAGATGACAGCGCAAGCGTTGCTCTAATGTCGCGCCCGGAAAGTCGCTCCGCTTACGCAACGGCACGGCTCGCAAGACACGGCTGCGTGATGTAAGGTTTTTCAAAAGGCGTAGGTGGAGAGATCCGCCAAAAAAGCGCTGACTTGGAAGGGGAGAGCCAGGTCGTGACTGCAAGCCTTACGGCGTTAAGGGTTAAGCGGCGCACCAATCCGGAGCGCTCCGCCGAAACGCGTCAGCAGGTGATGGATGCTGTCATCACCATCCTGAACGAGAAGGGCTTCGCCGCCCTCACCAACGCGCTCATCGTAGCGGACACCGGCATCAGCACCGGCGCGTTGATGCACCACTTTCGCTCGCGCCAGCATCTTTTGACCGCCACGGTCGAGTACGCCTACGCCAGCCTTGCCAAATACCGCGAGGTCCAGCTCAGCCGCCTGCCGGCCGGTCTTCCGCGCTTCCGCGCGCTCATCGATCTTTCGGCGCACACCTCGCGCATGCCCGCCGGCTTCGCAGTCAACGAAGTGCGCATCGGCGCCCGCAGCGATGCGGAATTCGCCGCAGCGCTGCGACCGGTATTTACCCGCATCGCGCACGAGTACGGCCGCTTCGTCGCTGGCCTCGCGCAAGAGGCGGGCCTTGAAGCGGACGAAGAAATCCAGGGTCTGTGGACCTGTACGTCGATGGCCCTGCGATCGCTGGCGATCGACCGCAAGACCTATGCGCCGGCCGACGTCGCCGCCAACACGCTGCTGGCGTTGCGAACACTCCGGGAAACCCTGATCGCACGCCAGCTTGGGCCCCGCGCCGCGCAGGATCCCCGTATAGCTTGGCAGCCCGTACCTGCCCGGCGGGCAGGCTAGCGGCCTGTCGCAGACAGCCAATCGAGCATCGCGCCGTTCATATCGGCCGGATAGGTGTGGCTCAGGTCCGCTACCTCTCGATAAGTCACGCTCGCGCCGGCCCTCTTGAAATGGAATTCCGCTTCGCGCGCCATGTCGACGGGGAACATCCAGTCCTTGGCGCCATGGATGATGTGGATCGGTAGGTTCTTCAGCCGCGCCTCTTCCGACATCACCAACATCGGGTGGAACGCCGCCGCCACGGGCGCAAGGTGCGTGAACGGCGAGGCTGCATCGAGACCCGAGACATAGGAGAACGTGCCGCCATCGCTCATGCCGGTGAGCAGCATGCGCGTTTCATCGACGTTCCAGGTCTCGCGGATCACTTTCACCAGCTGCACCAGGCGCGGCGAGTCCGCATCCGGTCCCTGGATTGCCCAGGTCGGTCCAACCGAGGTCGGCGCCGCCACGATCACGCCACGGCTTCGCGCATCGCGCAGCCAACTCCACAGGAAAGCACGGCCCCGTCCGCTGCCGCCATGCAACGCCACCACCAGCGGGCAGGGCGTCTCCGGCGAATAGGTCTCTGGCGCATAGACCCACACTGTTTCACGCGCATCGGGATCATCGCCGAAGCGTATGACGCCGGTGTTTCTCTCTGGCGGTTTCAGGAAGCGTTTCTGGAACTCGAGATCCTTCCGCTTCTCGGGATCGAGAAAGAACCGGTTCACCGGTGGCAGGATGCCGGCCAGCGGATAAAGCGCCTCGAGAGCGCGCGGCCCATGCCGCATCGCGCGAAACAGCTCGCGCATCGCGCCAGGATCTTCCGCCGATGCGCGCAGCCCTTCATAGGCCGCCAGCGTTTGGTCGGTCGCGATATCGATCTGCGCCCCGAGCGCGCCAAGGTGTTCTGGCCATGGCGCGGCGGCCTCTCTTGCTGCGCGTAGCTTCTCGTCCGGTGCTCCGATCGTCGCCAGCATTCCCGCTAGCTCCGGCGGATTGAGATATCGCCCGATCAGCTGCAGCGTTTCCAGCGCCTGCAACAGCGGCGGCAACCTCTGCTCGATGGTCTGGATTGCGCTATCGCCACTCACGGCGCCCAGAAGGCGTGGACCGGCACTTTCTTCTGCGCCAGCAAGTCCTTGATCGGCGAGACCCCACGGCCTTCCTTGGCTTCGTTGTAGACCAGCAGCTTGTCCTGCCCCATGAACAGCAGAACTACACGGCGCGAGGAAAGAATTCCGGGCACGGTCAGCGTCATGCGCTCGGGTGATCCGGCCGCGCCGGGCGAGTGGATGCCCGCCACCTTCTTGGCGCCATTGGGATCGGCCGCCGCGTCATAACCTTCGGCGCCCGGGATCAGCGAGGCAATGTGCCCGTCGGGCCCCATGCCGAGCAGGCAGATATCGAAGGGCAGGATCGGCGTGATGCGCTTTTCGGTCGTCGCCGCTCCGCCGCTGGCCTTGGCATGGTTGGTCTTGAACGGAATGAATGTCGCCGAATGCGCTCGCCGCTTCAGCAGCAGGTCGCGGACCAGCCATTCGTTGCTTGCCGGGTCCTCAGGCGACACCCAGCGTTCGTCGGTCAGCGTCACCGACACTTTTTCCCAAGCCATCGGCAGGTTCGACAGCGCCTCGTAAAGCGGGCCCGGCGTCGTGCCCCCGGCCAGCGCCAGGCTCGCCTTGCGCCGCTTGCGGATGATCTCGGGCAGCTGCTCGGAAAAGTCATGTGTCAGGCCGGCGAACAGCCGCTTGCGATCCTGGAAGAAGGATTCCTCGTGAGTCATTCGTACCAGCTATGTCCATTGCGTTCGGTCAGGGCGAAGGCCCCTGCCGGTCCCCAGCTACCCGCCTGATAGGGCGCGGGCTTCATCCCCATCCGCGACCACCCCTCGATGATGCGATCGACCCATACCCACGCCGCCTCGGCTTCGTCCCTGCGGACAAACAGCGTCGAGTTGTCGTTGATCGCCTCCAGCAGAAGCCGCTCATAGGCGATGCGCCGCCGCTTCTGTCCCTTGAAGGCGTCGTCGAGCGACAGGTTGAGCGACAAGGGCTGCAGCTCGTATCCGCCCTGCGTCAGCGTCGGCGTCTTGTTCATGATGGTGAGCGAGATGTCCTCATCCGGTTGCAGGTTCAGCTTCAGCCGGTTGGCGATCAGCGGACTGCCGTTGAAGATCGAGTGGGGCACGTCGCGGAATTCGATCACGATCTGCGAGGACCGCACCGGCAGCCGTTTGCCCGTGCGCAGGTAGAATGGCACGCCGGCCCAGCGCCAGTTGTCGACATGGGCGCAGATCGCCACGAACGTCTCGGTGTCCGACGGCGTGCCGCCTTCTTCCTCGATATAGCCGGGAACCGATTTTCCTTCCGCAACGCCGCGCGTGTACTGGCCGCGCACCGTCTTTTGCGCAAGTTCTCCATTCTCGATCGGGCGCAGCGAGCGCAGCACCTTCACCTTCTCTCCACGCACCGACTCCGGCCGCATGTTCGACGGAGGCTCCATGGCGATGAGGCACAGAAGCTGGAGCAGGTGGTTCTGCACCATGTCCCGGGTCGCGCCGTACTCGTTGTAGTAGCCGAACCGCCCTTCCACCCCGACCGTTTCGGCCACCGAGATCTGGACGTGGTCGATCGCATGGCGGTTCCACAACGGCTCGAACAGGGCGTTCGCGAACCTCAGCGCGATCAGGTTCTGTACCGTCTCCTTGCCGAGATAGTGGTCGATCCGGAACGTCCGTGCTTCGCTGAAATGGTCCGCGATCACGGAGTTGATGGCCTCGCAGCTTGCGCGGTCCTTGCCGATCGGCTTTTCGACAATGATCCGGTTGGGCTCGACCGCCAGCCCCTGCGACGCCAGCCCCCGCACGATCGGGGTGTAGAGCGCTGGCGAGGTGGAGAGGTAGAACAGGGCCTCGCCGGGTGCGCCCTTCATCTTGTCCTTGAGGGTCGCATAGCTCTTGGCGTCCGTCGCATCGCCGGCGGCATAGCCCAGCCGCTTCGCAAAGGCGTCCCAGGCCTCCTTTGAGAAAAAGGCCCCCGCCCGTTCCTGTACCCAGCCCTGAACCTGGGCCCGGAACTGGTCGTCGCTCAGGTCCGACCGGGCCGCCCCGATAATCCGGAGGCCGGCTGGCAAAAGCCCATCCGCATCAAGGAAATACAGCGACGGGAACAGCATCCGCCGGGCGAGGTCGCCCGTCGCTCCGAATATGACAAAAGCCCCCGGAACGGTCATTTCTGAACCTCAGGGCCGCGACGCTCATGCGGTCAAGAAGAAATGCGTCTTCCGGGGCAGGAATACACTCAAAGCGCGAGATGGCGCCGCGTGTTTCCCGGGTTCAGCGGGTCAGGATCTGCATCTTAGACGCATTCAGGTCCATTCCGGGGTGTATCCCCCTCACATTCGGCAACCGATAATCCAGCGGCTGCGCCCATTGGGCCGTGAAAACCCATCGAGCCGGCGAACCAAAAGTCGGGATTGCGATCGGACAAGCCGCTCCCGCTCACCGCACCTTTGAGGCGATCGCGCCGGCGCGAGGTGGTTCGCCCTTGACGCCTTGAGGCGCCGGCTGGGCGGCCAGCAGGCCGCGGATGTCTTCCCCGCTCAAGGTCTCGCGCTCGATAAGAGCCTGCGCCAGGGTTTCCAGCTGATCGCGGTGCGTGGTCAGGATCCGTCGCGCGTCATTGAGGGCCGCATCGATCAGCTTGCGCATTTCGACGGTGATCGCCTCGGCCGTCTTCTCGGAGATGGTGTGCTGGCGCGCAACGGAGTGGCCGAGGAACACCTCCTCCTGCTCGTCGGAATAGGCCAGCGGGCCAAGCGTGTCCGAAAGCCCCCAGCGTGTCACCATATTGCGGGCGAGCTTGGTCGCCTCCTCGATGTCGCTGGCTGACGCCGACGTCGCCTTGCCCGCCCCGAAAACCAGCTCCTCTGCGACGCGCCCCGCCATCAGGATCGCAAGGCGAGACGTCATCTGCTCCAGCGTCATCGCGGTCCGGTCTTGTTCCGGAAGCTGCTGGACCATGCCGGTCGACCGCCCGCGCGGAATGATGGTCGCCTTGTGGACCGGATCGGCCGCGGGCGCGAACTGCGCAACGATGGCCCGGCCGCCTTCGCGATACGCTGTCAGCCGTTTTTCGTCATCGGTCATCACGTGCGTGCGCCGCTCGACGCCCATGGTCACCGTGTCCTTGGCCTCGTCGAATTCCTGCATGCCGACCGCTTGCTTCGCCCGCCGCGCCGCAAGCAAACAAGCCTCGTTCACCAGGTTCATCAGCTCGGCGCCGGAAAAGCCAGGCGTGCCGCGCGCGATGGCTTCGAGGTTCACGTCGGGCGACAGCGGAACCTTGCGCACATGCACGCGCAGTATGTGTTCGCGGCCGCGGACATCGGGGTTCGCCACCACGATCTCCCGGTCAAAACGGCCGGGGCGCAGCAGGGCGGGGTCAAGCACGTCCGGCCGGTTGGTCGCGGCGATCAGGATGACGCCGTCATTGGCCTCGAACCCGTCCATCTCCACCAGCAGCTGGTTGAGGGTCTGTTCGCGCTCGTCATTGCCGCCGCCGAGGCCTGCGCCGCGTTTGCGACCGACGGCGTCGATCTCGTCCATGAAGATGATGCACGGCGCGCTTTTCTTGGCGGCATTGAACATGTCGCGCACGCGGCTTGCGCCGACGCCCACGAACATCTCGACGAAGTCGGAGCCGGAGATGGTGAAGAACGGAACCTTTGCTTCGCCCGCGATGGCGCGCGCCAGCAGCGTCTTGCCCGATCCGGGCGGGCCGACCAGCAGGACGCCGCTGGGGATGCGGCCGCCGAGCCGCTGGAATTTATGAGGGTCACGTAGGAAGTCGACAATCTCCTGCAGGCTGTCGCGCGCTTCATCGACGCCGGCTACGTCCGCAAACGTGATCGGGTTGGCGGCGAGGGCATGCTGCCGGGCTTTCGATTTGCCGAGGCCCATCGATCGTCCGCCCATGCCGGGCATCCGCGTCATGAAGAAGATGGCAAAGCCCACCAGCAGGAGCGTGGGCAGGAGCGTCGTCAGCAGGCTAGTCCAAGACGGCCCTTCCGCCGGCGCCGCCATGGCGCTGATGGCGATGCCCTTCTGCCTGAGCGTAGGAACCAGCTGCGGATCATCGGCGGCGTAGCTGCGGAATTCGGTCTTGTCGGTGAACCGCCCGGCGATCTGGCGGCCGGACATCAGGACGCTGCTGATCTTGCCCTGCTCAACATCGTCCAGGAATTGCGAATAGGAGATGGTGCGGGCGCCCTGGCCGGAGGTGCTGCCCTGGACGATGTTAACCAACGCAACGATCACCAGTACGGCGATGACGCCGATGGCGAAGATACGGAAGCGTTTGTCGTTCAGGTCCATGCGATGTCCGGAGCAGATACAGATCAGTGACTGTCCCGGCTCTCCTCATTCTTCTCCAGCGGCGCCAGCGACCGCAACACCCATCGGCGGCCATTGGTGCGCAACTCCGTGCGCGATAGGGGAACGACGTCAATACGCCAGAAGGACGGCAGCTGGGCCTCGATCACATGCACGATCGCCGCGCGAATAACCGATGCGTGGGTAACAGCCACAAAAGACCCCTTTTCGCGGATCCTTTCCTGCAACCAGCTGGCCACGCGCTCCATCACCTGCGGGATGGTTTCCCCGCCATGGGGGGCCGAACTGGGGTTCTTGATCCAGGACGCCAGCTTCAACGGCTCCTTCAGCAGCAATTGCTGGAAGGTGAGCCCGTTCCAGCGGCCAAAGTCGCATTCGCGCAGGCGCGGCTCGGCCACGGCATTGTTAAGACCCAGCAGGGCCGCGGTTTCCCGCGCTCGCAAGGCAGGGCTGGTCCAGCACTGGTCGACCCGGCCAAGGCTGCCGGCCAGGGCTTCGGCCTGGCGCTTGCCGATATCGTCCAGCCCATCGTCGCCCCCAAACGTGGCAGCGCGCAGGGCGCGGGTGGTTGCATGACAGACGAGAGTGATACGTGGGCCCACCAAGCCTTTTCACATTAGGCTGGCGGGTTTGCCAGCCCAGGCTCGGCTGAGGCGAGAACCAGGATCACATCAACTTGAGAACCGCCTCAGAGGCGATTTTCAGACAGTCTCGGACGCCTCTCGGCTCCTTGAAAGGAAGAATGAATGTGGGTGCTTTCGATCCGGCGGCTGGCGTTGTAGAGGGGTGCTGCTCCCCCATGTATACAAACGGGGACCGGCCCCGTTAGGCGCCCAGGAGAGGCAAGATGAACACCCCGGTTGACCCCCAACCGCAAGCCGCAGCAACCGCAACCAGTGCGTCGGCCGCCATTCCGATCAAGAAGGTCATGCCGTGGGCGATCCTGGGCGGGCTGATCGCGGTGGTCACCTACTATTTTGTTGGCGCCGAGCAGGGCGCGACCTCGCTGTTCAACGGATCGGCGATCCACGAATTCGTCCACGACGCCCGGCACTTGCTTGGCTTTCCTTGCCATTGATCGGGCGGACTTCTTGACAAGCTAAACCCGGGTTGCCGTCAGCGTCACAGGGCGCGGCGCCATCACCGGGCGGGGAGATAGCATGGTCGGCAACCTCATCATTCGCGGCATCATTGTCGGCATCGTCGCCGGCTTGCTTGCCTTCGGCTGGGCCAAGACGTTCGGCGAACCGGCCGTATCCGTCGCCATCGATTTCGAGTCCTCGCACGAGGGCCACGAACACGCCACAGGCGCGGACGATCATGATCACGGGCCTGCAACAGACGACCACGGCACAGCTGCAGCCGCTGGTCACAGCCATGGCGATGAAGCGCCCGAGATGTTCAGCCGCGACGTGCAGAGCGGCATCGGCCTTCTGACCGGCGTGGTGGCGATCGGCGCGGCGCTGGGCGGCGTGTTCGGCGTGTTGTTCGCTTTCGCCTACGGCCGGTTGGGCAATCTGGGTCCGGCGCCGACGTCGGTGGTGCTGGCATTACTCGGACTGGTGGCGGTCTATGTCGTGCCGGCGCTGAAATATCCCGCAAACCCTCCGGCGGTTGGCGAGCCCGACACGATCCAGCTACGGACAGGGCTCTACTTCCTGATGGTCGCAATATCGGTGGCGGCGGCTATCGGCGGCTCGATACTGCGCGGCCGCATGGCCCGGCAGTTCGGCGCCTGGAATGGGTCCGTGATCACCGCGCTCGGCTATGTCGCGGTGTTGATGGTCGCGTTCATGGCCTTGCCGGTGATCAATGAAGTACCGGCCGACTTCCCGGCGCACACGCTATGGGACTTCCGCATTGCGTCGTTGGGCATCCAGGCGGTCCTCTGGATGTCGATTGGCGTGCTGTTCGGCTATATCGGCGCGCCGGTGGTTAAGGCGCAACGCAGCTAGGCGGCCGCCACCGCTTTTGCCGGCGCTGGCGTCAGTTCATCGAACAGCAGCAGGCGGCCGGCATTGCCGAGGCCAAGGAACGTGCTGACGTTGTGCAGCACTGCCGCGATGATCGGCGCCTCGAGGCCCAGCACGCCGGCGCCGGCGAGCATGGTCAGGACAACGGTGAAACCAAGACCGATCGTGACGTTGACATAGATCGTGCGGCGGCAGCGGCGGCTCAGGCGGATGCAGGTGCCGAGGCGGCGCAGGTCGTTGGTCATCAGGGCCATATCCGCCGACGCCAGCGCGACATCCGCGCCTTGCATGCCCATCGCCACGCCGACGGCGCCTGCGCGTAGCGCCAACGAGTCGTTGATGCCGTCACCCACCACCATCGGGCGATAGCCGAGTTTGATCTCGGACATCACTCGATCCATTTTCTGTTCCGGCAGCATGCCAGAGTAGACATCATCGATGCCAACCTGGTTGGCGACCGAGTGAGCCACATCCGACCGGTCGCCGGTGAGCAGCAACACACGCTCGACGCCAAGGCCTTTGAGTTCCTTCACCGCCGCATCGGCTTCGCTGCGGATCTCGTCGTTGAACAGCAGCCAGCCGAGGAATTTACTGCCCCTGCTGACGCCGGCGATCGGGCCGTCGTGGGCCGGGGCGGCCGGCGGATCGAACTCAAGACGCTTGAACAGGTCCGTTCGGCCGAGAGCGATCAGTTCGCCTTCATAGGTTGCGGTCACGCCAAAGCCGCCGACTTCGCGTACGGCGCCAAGATTGATGTGTTTCTCTTTCGGAAGTGCAGCTGAAGCGGCGCGGCTGAGCGGGTGGTTGCTGGCGGCCCCAAGGCTGCCGGCGATGAGGCGAATGTCGTCTTCGTTGGCGCCGCTCACTGGGATCACCTTGGCGAGACGCAGGTCGCCCGTGGTGATGGTGCCGGTCTTGTCGAACACCACGGCGGTCACGTCGGCAAGCTGTTCGATGAAGCCGGAGCCTTTGATGAGGATGCCGTGCCGTGCGGCAACCGCGATGGCTGCGATCGACGTTGCCGGCGCCGCCAGCACAAGCGCGCAGGGGCAGGAGGCGACCAGAACAGCCAGCATCGCCGGTACGTTGCCAGTCGCAAACCAGACGCCGGCGGCGACCAGCAGAACGAGGCCCATGTATTGTCCGGCATAACGGTCGAGCAGGCGCGTAACCGGCGGCTTGGCCTCTTCCGCATCCCGCATCAGCGCGATGATCCGGCCGAGCGTGGTTTCTTCGCCGACGCGAGTGAGTTCGATCTGAAGCAGGCCGCCGACGTTCATCGCTCCCGCGAGCGCCATCTGTCCCGGCCCGACTTCTACCGGAACCGACTCGCCGGTTAGAGAGGCCTGGTCGAGGCTGGATTCGCCACGCTTGACGATGCCGTCGGCAGGCACGCGCTCGCCCGCATGCATCTCGATCAGGTCGCCGACGCGCAGCTCGTTGGTCGGAACCATTTCGAAGTCGCCATTCGGCAGCACCCGCCGTGCATCGGTCTCGGTAAGCTTGGTGAGGGCATTCACGGCCTCGCGCGAGCCGATCATGCCGCGCTCTTCAAGGATGTGGCCGACCGTCATCACGATCGGCAGCAGGGCGGCGGTGAAGAGGTCGCCTGTCGCCCATGCTGCGATCAAGGCAAGGGCGACAAGGAGCTCGGTCACGCCATCAAGGCTGGGATCCCGAATGGCTTCCCAGGCCGCGGTCAAAACGGGGACGGCCACAAGCGCGGCGGCCATGCCGGCTACCAGATTGGCGATGGCGTCTTGCGCCGGCAGAAGGAAATGAATGCCGCTCGCGACGATCAGCAGGCAGGCTGCGGCGAGCGCGACCGTTATCCGCGTTCCGAGGATGAACCGCTCGGCCTTGTCGAGCAGTGGCTGGCGCGACCTTTCGGAAAGATCCGGGGTCGAGATGCCTGTAATGACGCCCATTATTCTACTGTCTCCCGGGGAGAACCAATCTGGTGCTACTCTGGGGATCGACCAATGTCACGTTGCCGATCTTGGCCATCACTTTGGCGACATGTTCCCGGTAAGCACGCAGCAACACCGCCTCTCGTGTCGAGGACGTCGCCTCCTTGGCCAGCGCAAGAATCTGAGCGGTATCGACGCTGGCGGTGGAGACCATTTCGCTGGCCGTGGCTTGAGCGGCGCTGATCAGCCTGTCGCGCTCACGGTCGGCGCCCTGACGTTTCTGTTCGGCTTCAGTGCGCGCGGCGGCGATGGTCTGGTCGGCCTGCTGGGTTGCAGTGAGCACCGCGTCGAAGGCGACCTTGGCGTCCGGCGGCAACAGCGCGGCCATGTCGATGCGCTGGATCTCGACGCCGAGCCCGGCGCCGGAGCCTGAAAGCAGCGCAAGGCGCTTGTTCATGCCGCTGACCAGTTCGTCGAGCACGGCGCTGCGCAGCGCGGTGACCGAGCCTGCGTCGGGCCCAGTGGTGCGCGCGACCAGGAAGTCGTTGAGATTGCGCCCCGCCGTCAAGCGCACGGCGTTGGAGCGGAAGAGCCGGTCGAGCGCGGGCTGGACGTGCTTTTCGGAGAGCACATAGTCCTTCGCATTGGTGATGCGGTAGACCAGCGTGGCTTGCAGCAGCACAACATTGCCGTCGCCCGTGAGATAGGGTTCGGCCTTGACGGTGCTGGTCGGCTCGGCGCCGATATCGCCGCTGAAACTCGTACTGGGTCCGCCGCTGGGCGGCAGCTGCGCCACGCCTTGGCTGATCTGGCGCGCCGGGCCGGGCAGCATGCGTACTTCCTCGAGCGGGCGGGGCCAGGCGAGAACGAGACCGGCGTCTTGCGAGCGGTCGATGCGGCCGAAGCGCATCACCACGGCCTGGCTGCCGGGTGGGATCTGGCTGACATTGCTGACCAGCCAGACCAGCGCCATCAGCGCGATCGCCGCGTAGACGACGCGGAAGCCGATGACCACCGACTGCAGCAGCGGTCCCGGCGGCGGCGCGGGCGGCGGCCCTTCCGGCGCCTTATGCGCCGGCGGCTGGTGGGAGTTGGCCCCGTCGCTCATTTGGGGCCTGGTTTGGACGAACCGCTCGACGTCGGACCGTCGACCAGCGAGCGGAACGGCGCGGCGTCTGTACGCAGGATCAGGCCGGTGTTGGGTCCGACGACCTTGTTGATCGTGTCGAGCGACCGCAGCGTGGCGTAGAGGCCCGGGTCGGCCTTGTAGGCGTTGGCGTAGATGCGCGAGGCTTCCTGCACTGCATCGGCCTCGGTCTTAGCCGCTTCCTGCCGGGCCGTAGCGACAACTTCGCGGGCGTCGCGCTCAGCATCGGCGCGGATCGCGGCGGCCTGGCGCAAGCCCTCGGCGGTGCGTTCGGCGGCGACGGTCTCGCGCTCGGCGCGCATGCGCCCGACTGTAGCCGTCAGGGTTTCGTCGGGCAGCGTCATGCGCTCGACACCCACCTGCTGGATCTGGATGCCGTAGACCTGCAGCATGCGGGCGGCGACCTGATCGTGGAGCTGCTTCTCGAAGTCGTCGAGGCGCACTTTCGACGGATCGGTGTTGACGAGGTCGGCGAGATTGAAGTTGCTGGCCGTGATATGCAGCGCGGCGCTGACAAAGCTGCGCAGCTGCCGCGCCGCCTCGTCCGGCTCGTTCCTCACGGAGCGGAGAAACTGGCGGGCGCTCTGCGGATCGGACGGCACCTGCCAGGCGGCATAGCTCTGGACAAGAACGCGCAGGCCGTCGCGCGTGCCGACGTCCTGCAGGCCGGTCGAGGTCGAACGCAGGCGCAGGTCGATCGGGATCGCGGCTTCAAACGGCGCAGGAAGCTTCCAGGCGAGGCCCGGCTGGTTGAGGACGCGGACCGGATCGCCGAAGCGGGTGATGACCACGGCCTCGCCGGCAGGAACCATGACGACGCTGGCCGCCGCGATGGCAGCGAGGACGACGGCCACGGCGACAGAGATGCGCGTGATCGTGCCAAACCGGCTGCGCGGTTCCTCGCCTTCGGGTTCTGAATGTGTGGAGCTCATGGCGGGCTACTCAATTCTTCACGGGATCTAGGGAACGGTGGTGGCCGGATCGGTGGGGCTGGACGGGTTGGTGGCAGCCTTCGAGCGCAGGTCGAGGATCGCGCCCTGCGACAGGTTGAGGCGATGGTCGATCAGCGTCAGCGGCGCGCGCGACAGCGAAGATGCGAGATTGGCGAAGGACCGCTCCATCAGGAACGAACGCGGGCTCAGGTCATAGCCGCGCTTGTCGGCCGCAAAGCGGTAGGCTTCACCGGTGGCGCTCTGCACGGTCTCGGTCGCCGTGGCTTTTGCGGCGTCGGTCAGGTCGAGCGCCTGGGAGCGTGCAGCGCCTGATGTCGTCTCGGCGCGGCCGACCTCGGCCGAGATGCTGGCCTTGGCGTTGATCTCCGCCGCTTGCACGGCGTGATAGGCCGCCGCCGCGCCGGCGGGCGGGTGGATCTCTTCGATCACCACGGCGACGATCTCAACGCCGCCCTTGGCGGTTGCGACATCCTTGGCGATCTCCGCGCGCAAGGTTTCCTGCAGCGTCTCGCGTTGGGCGCCCATCACGTCGCTGAGCTTGCGCGAGCCAAAATAGCGGACCGCGAGCCGGCTAGCGGCCTGGCGCACCAGCGTCTCCTGGTCGATGACGCCATAGACGGCTTGCAGTGCGTCTGCGTCGGTAAGGCCAGTGCGATAGAGAACAAGGATCTCAGTGTTGACGGTCTGGAAGCTCTGCTTGCCGCCGCTGTCGTCCGCGACGAGGTATTGCGCCTGTGTCGCGTGCTCGGTGGTCCAGAGGCGGTTGAGGCTGGCGGGCGGAACGGCTTCGGCGCTGATGCCTTGATCGGGGTCGCTCTTCTCATCGGTCCCTGCGGCCACGGAATGGATGGTGCCGAACTCGACAGAATGGATCTGGCCGAGCGGCCAGGGCAGCACCACGTGAAGACCGGAGCCGTAGACCGCCACCGGCGCGCCGAACTGCTCATAGACGCCGCGCTCGCCGGTGTTGATGATCTTCACGCCTGTCAGCAGCCAGCAAAAGACCGCCGTGACGATGATCGCCGGCCCCAGCGCCGCGCTGAGGTAGGACAGCGCCCAGCTGCGCGAGAAATCGAGACCCAGGTGCGTGCGGATCAGCTGCGCTGGCGCTCGCGGACCGCGCGTGAGCACGTCCGCCGCCATGCTGTCGGTTGCGGCCTTTGCTGTCGCCGCCGACGGAGCCGGCAGGAAGAGGCGGGCCAGCGCCCTGAGGCCAAGCTCGACGGCGACGATCACCGGAACCCAGGCGATGATCCACATCGGCCAGACCGCCCAGGTGAACCCGGCGGCTTGCAGGATCTCAAGGCAGCCCGCGATGGCAAGCAAGGCGGTCGTCAGGATCAGGAGGCGGCGCAGACCTGGCTGCTCAGGCAGCTGGGCTTCGGGAAAGCCAGCCATCGCCCGTTCGGAAACCAGGGCAGGGAAGCCCAGCGCAAATGCCGCCGCCGCCAACGCGTTGGCGTCAGGCGGTGGCGCGCCCGGAATGGCCAGCGACAGCGGCGCATAGAGCCATCCGCAATAACAAACGATAGCCGCGCCGATGCCGAGGATCACACTCTGGCCGATGCGGGCCGTGAAACCGGGGCCGGCATGCGGGAGCTGGACGCCGATGCGGCGCTTGCGGAACCCGATGCTGAGCACTCGGCCGGGGCCTGGCGTAAGCTGGCGAGCGCTGGTCATCGCGAACGCGCCAAGAAGCGCGATCAACGCCATCAGCAACGTCGAGAGGATCAGACCGCCAAAGCCGCTTGCCAGCGCTTCGGAGATGATTGCTTGCACCGGCGTCGCGCCCAGGAGGCGGAATCGTGCGACGATCAAAACGGCGACGACGAGGAGCGTCAGCGCGCCATAGAGGCCGACCAGTCCGCGCATAAAGCGCTGCGACCTGCGAAAGGCGGCCGCTGGTGAGTCATTCTCGGTGGAATCCAACTGGGCCATTGAGCGACAAACTATGCAAATAGGCCGCCATTCCAGCGGAAAACGCGGCAAACTAGACCGCTGGGTATGCAGCTACAAGGCAATGGACTCACTGTCGCAAGCCCGACTCTCGGCTCGGGCGTGCGGCTCTTGGTGAATCCTCCGCGCAGTTGAATCTGATCGAGGCGCAGCGCTGCTGCATCAGCATGGTTAAGAGCGTTGCTGCACGCCCCGCTGCGTCGATCGAGCGCAGCCATGATTTTTCTGTCCGGCAAGGTCGGTCTCGGATGTAACCGCCGAGCCGCCAACGCCTGTGTCGGCTGCCAGCTTCGCGCGATCTCTTTCTGGGGAACGGGAGGAGGCAGGCGACACTGCTTCATTCGGATTGCGACTGACACTCTCACGCGCATGCGCCGATCAGCCGGCGCTGCCTCTTGGAGGCAGGGTAGGACGCGGGCGAGCTGGGCGCAGGTGAATTACCGTTATTGCGCGCGTAACATGCGTCTTCAGCACGATGTTACAGCCGCACCGGCAGAACGCTCTCGTTCGCCCCGTCGTTGCAGACAGTTGAGCGGCTTCCTTCTGGGCGCGCGGACCTCGTGCGCGATTCGAGCCGGGGAGCCCGCGAAGGCTGACCCCTGCGTCAAGGCGCTTGCATTCTACAGCAAGTCGGTAGATGAGAACCATTCTGAGAACGTCTCGCGGTTAGCACTGAAACTGCTATGAAACCGGATGACGCTCCTGGCAGGAAGTGCAATGGTGTCAGTGGGATGCGGGTGTAGCTCAATGGCAGAGCAGAAGCTTCCCAAGCTTACGACGAGGGTTCGATTCCCTTCACCCGCTCCAGGATTCCAGGGAAAATCAGCTCACGTGAACGTCAAGCTCGCCAGAGTCTTGGCGGGGCCGTTTGGCGGTCCGCGGGCCCGAATTCATGTGCCAATAGATCAGACCAAAATGATCGCTTCGGGGCGTGGGGTGGCGTTTTCCCGCAAGCGAGTTTCAAGGCAGGACGAGGGGATTTCGACCTAATGGACGCCAGTGGTGTTGCTCGCCTGCTCGAACAGACGGCGCGTGCGGTCTACGAAAGCCGGGGACCTAAGGCGATTCACGCCGGCCAGTGGGCAGTGCTGCGCTATCTCGCCCGCGCCGGCCGCCAGTCACGCACGGTCGGCGGCGTCGCCACCTATCTGGGCGTGACCCATGCGCCGGCCTCACGCGCCGTCGCCTCGCTGGCGCGCAAGGACCTGGTGACCGTCCGCGCCGATTCCGACGACCGCCGCATCCGCCGCATCGACCTCACCTCCGCCGGTCGCGCCCTGCTTGAGCACGATCCGGTCCATCGCCTCACCGCCGCGATCGAAGCCCTGTCGGCCGACAAGCAGAAAGAGTTCGCGGCGACGCTCGAGACCCTCCACGGCCGTCTCGCAAAGGCGTAAGCTGTCCCCATGGCAGAACAGCGGATGGACTATTCCGCCGACAAGGCGACGCGCTATGCGGAGCTGGCGGTCGAGGTCGCCTCGGTGGTCGCCGGCGAAACCTCGCGCACGGCGCGCTACGCAACCACAATCTCGCTTCTTGTCTCGGCCTTTGGCGAACGCTTCTTCTGGTGCGGTTTCTACGAAGTCGATCCGCTGAAACCGAGCGAGCTGGTGGTCGGCCCCTACCAGGGCACGCTTGGCTGTCTGCGTATCGCGTTCGGAAAAGGCGTCTGCGGGGCCTGCGCCGCAAGCCGCAAGACCATCATCGTGCCCGACGTGCACAAATTCCCCGGCCACATCGCGTGCGACTCGCGCTCGAATTCCGAGATCGTCGTGCCCGTGTTCGATGGTGAAAAGCTTATCGCTGTGCTCGATGTCGACTCGACCAAGTTTGCCGCGTTCGACGACGCCGACGCCAAGGGCCTCGAGGCGATCTGCCGCGCAATGCTGAAGGGCTAGGTCCTACTGCGCCGTGATCTCTTTGGCGAAATTGATCACCGACATAGTGCCCTGCAGGTCGCGATAGACCGTCACCGTGTATTTCTTCGCGCCCGTCATGGTGATGTGGAAGCGGTAGTTGATGCCCGCCACCACCTGCAGCTCAACGGTCGCCGCTTCAACGAGGCCGCGTTGCGGATCTTGCCTATAGATGGTCTGCACAGCTAACGCCTGCGCTTCCTTGCACTGCGATTCATCGCACCCCGTCACCGCAAACCCTCCCACGATCGGTGGAGAGACAGGCTTCGGCGGCGCCGGTTGCGCGACTGGCGCCGGCGTTGATGCGGCGGCCGGGGCAGGGACCGGCGATTCGCCGCCGAATGGCAGGAACTGGCAGCCCCCGGAAAACATCAGGCTCAGCAGGGCCAGGCCGCAAAGCGCAGGTCGCAGCATAGTGTAGACCTCCCTCAACGCGATCACCGGTTCCGTCCGGTCCGGCATCACGCGATCCGCCCCCGTAGCCCCGGCAGATTCAGCTGGACTTGTACCACGTCCCGTCGCGATTGCGCCGATAGAAAGTAAAGCTCATCGGGTCCCATGCCGGCTGTTCCTGTCCGGTCATGTGGAAGAGGGCGTGAGTTTCCCGGCCTTCCCAGTATTGCTCGGAATCCTGGGTGACGCCGTTGGGCCCGCAGGCCTCCCACGGCTCGTCCGGGTGGGCTTCGTCCAGCTCTTTCTTGAGTTCGGGATTTGGCCCCAGCTCGAACACGCGCCCCGCCGCCTTCACGCCGGATACCGCGTACGTAATGCATCGCGACCGCTGATCGTCCGGCGCGTTGGACAAGGTCTGCAGCGCCACTTGCTCTGCGGTCTGTCCCTTCGCCACCGGGAAGACCTGCACCGCGAACCCGCCCTCGGTGTCGGGCAGAGACGAGGCGCGGTACTTCACGTAGTTCGAAACAAAACTGAACATCGTCCGGTCCCAGCTTTCGCCGGTGCAGTCCTGGGCGCGGAACACCAGCGCCTCATCGTCTCCCGTCTTCACTTCCTCGGTGCGCCACACGCAGTGGGTCGCGAAGGTTTCGATCGCCGGGTCGATCTTCAGGAAGAGCTTCGGGTTGGCGTCGGTGCAGAGGCCAGTGATGGGCAAGGTCGTGGCGGTGCACGGTCCTGCAGGCCCGCCGGCCGACGCCAGCATCGTTCCGCCTGCGGTCTCAATCGTTGGTCCCGCCGCCTCGGACTTGCCGCCGCACCCGCTCAGCCAGATGCAGGCGGCCAGGAACGACAGCGCCAGGTTCGTCTGTCCCACGCGGGGGCCCACGTGGGGGCGATGGCGCGACGGCATTCAGTCCAGGGACTCCCACCCGATATGGTCGGAAAACTTCCTCGTGAGACTTGTCCACCATTTGAGGGTGTCAGTGAAGTTCCTCGTGCTGATCCCGCCGACCGTATTGATCTCGAGATCAAGCCACGGATCGCCCTCCGGGTCGGCGACTGCCTTGCCGAATTCCTTGAGGTTCCAGCGGTTTAGGTCTTTCTGCGAAGGCCGGTCCTCGTCCTTGGCGAACTTGTACTCGGCGCTGAACACCATGATTCCGCAGTTGGTTCCGTCCTGCCGGCAGGCGTCGAAAAAGACCGCAAAGCCGAGCTTTCCGGTGTGGGACGTGATGCTGGGGTTCCCGCTTTCGGGCTGGATGATGTTCGCCTCGAAACCCTGAGCCTTGAGAATCGCCGCGATGCTCTGCGGCGTCACCGGATCGATTGCCTGTGCAAAGGCCGGCGTGAATCCGGACAAGGCGAGCGCCGCAACGAATCCTGCGATGACGCGGACAGCGCCGATTGATGTTTTCACGGCGAAGTCTCCCCAACTGGCGTGGTGTTCGGCTCAGCTAACTTCGCTGTAACGAGAACCCGCGTCGCCGCGAGACGCAAAGCGTCAATTCCGCGCGGCGGTCGCGGGTTCCACGTCGCAACCTCAGGGAACTCTAACCCTTGGCGCCGCGATCAGCCGGCTTTGGCGGTTCCGGCTTTTTCGGTTCACGCGGTTCCGCGGGCTTGTCGGCGTTATGGAGCGTCTTCTTGTATTGCTCCGCCGCAGCTTCCCATTTGAACGGCAGAACGTCCGGAACCACGCTCACTTCCGTCGTGAAGTTGAACGGCGCCGAGGCGACCCCGCTCGGATAGGTCAGTTCCACGAAGAAGGCCGCAAAGCCTTTCGCTGGCTTGTCGACGTGAGCGACATAGGTTCCATCCGCCTGCGGCTGCAGCGCGCTTGAGGTGTACGTCTTGCCGATCACATCAACGCGGAAGTCGCGCGTGTCGGAATGCGCCTGCCACAGCTTCACTTCGGAAGGCTTGTCCTTGCTGGTGACGGTCAGCGTGCCGTCCGCCGCCTTGGTCCAGGAATATTCCGGACGTTTCCCACCGGTGATCACCGAATTGTAGAACGCCAGCAGCGAGTCCTGCGAGTCGGTGTCCGCCAGGTTGTGCTTGGAGTTCTCGACATAGCGGATGCGCTTCTCCTGCTGGATCTTGTCCCAGTAGAGGTGCGAGTTGTCCGGCAGGAAGAACTGGTCGCCCGAGGCATTGATCTCGAACTTCGGAATCGAGAGGCGTGCGCGACCCAGATAGTTGTACGGGTCCTCGATCGCCAGCACGTCGGCATATTCCTTGGTGCCGATCTTGTGCGGGAACAGGCCATGATTGACATAGTCGTCCAGCGCCGACCCGAAGAAGCCATAGGCTTCATACTGGTGCTTGGTGATCTCCTGGCTGTTCAGGGCGTCGATCACCATCGGGATGATACCGATCACGCGATTGTCCACCGCGCCCACCAGCCACGTGGTCCAGCCGCGCTTTGATCCGCCGGTCACCACAAACTGCTTCACCGGCAGTTTGCCGCCCTGGTCGCTCGCCATGAACTCCGTCACAGCGTCCATGGCTTTGATGCCTGACTTCACCATGGCCAGGCGCACCAGCCATTCCGGATCCTTGGTGTTGAAGTTCTGTACACGGGAGTAGGCGATGATGTCGTCCTCTGTGCGGCCCACATCCTTAGAGTCGGAGAAGAAGAGCGGCTGGTTCGGCACCATGCCGAGGTTCGCGACCACCGATCCGGTTTCCTTCGCGATGCGCACGTCACGGTCGGCGGCCTTGGTCGGCGCCGGGTCCTTGTTCGAGCCGCCGCCGATGTAGAGCAGGGCCTTGTCGGACTTCACCACCGTCGGCTTCACAATGGTCAGCCAGTGCTTCCACACCGGCCGGTCGACTTCCTCGGGTTTGCGCCAGGTCTGCGAGGTCAGCTCCAGCACATAGGCGGTATAGCCATCGCCCGGGATGGTGGAGTTGAGTTTCCAGCCATAGACGCTCTCTGGCTTCGCGATGTAGGCGTCGAGCGCCGTCTTCTCGCTGTCCTTCACCGACAGGTCCGCAGCTGGCGCCGGCGCAACCGCCGACGCCGCGGGCTTCTCCGGACTGCACGCCGCCAGCAACGCCAGCGCCGCCACGAAGCCCAGTGCCTTGTTGAAGCCGGTCATCGTCTCTTCCTCCGTGGTCCGCCTGCGCGCCTCGTCACCGGGCCGCATCGCGATACCGGGAGGGAGCTTAGGAAAGACAAAGGCCGCGCGCCAGAATCTTCCAGCGCACGGCCTCTGCGTAAGGCTCGAAAATATCCGTGATCAGGCTGGTCTGGCTGCAGGTTTCTTCCGGAACAGAGACCCGACGCCGAAGATCAGTCCAAGCAAGGCCGCCAGCGCCGACATGCCGATCTGCGTGCTCGAAATCCATTCGGCGAACCACTCCGCCATGGGCCGAGTCATGTAGATGTAGGCAAGGGCGCCCCCGCCGACCAGAAGCAGGACGATACCCAGCCGCCCTCCACCGTCGCGCACGGGCGCGCCGGCCTTCAGCTCACGCTGCATGGCGAATGCCTGCAAGATCAGGAAGACGACGGCCACGGCATAGAAGGGCGTCATCCACATCAGCGCTTCACGCAGGCCATCGCTCGCCGCCCCGCCGATCGCCTTCTGGACTTCTGGGGGCAGCTTGGCGACTTCGGCGGCCGGCATTTTCATATAGGCCGCTGCCTGTTGAGTAGTGGTATTGAGCGACGTCACGAGATGATTGGCGTTGAACGCGGTCGATAGCGAGCCAACCAGCGTTGGTCCTCCGCCCAGGCCGATGAAGTTCAGCACCATCAGCAGGACGGCGCTCGACATTGTGCGTTGCGACGGCTTCACCGAGTTGGCCACCACCGCCAGCGCCGGGGCGAGATAGAAGATGGTGAGGAAGGTTGGAACCGACAGGATCATCAACGCGATCTTCCAGTCGGTTGCCTGGCTATAGAGATACCAGAACGGCGCGGCGGCGGTGAACGCGATGGCCGGAAGCAGCGCGTACCAGACCTTCGACCGTTTCGCGAGCCAATCGACGATGGCGCCCGACAGCCAGGTGCCGAGGCCAAGCGCGATCGCCAGCATCAGGGCGTAGTAAACCGACAGGTCCTGACGGGTCATGTGCTGCACACGCAGCAGATAGGGCGCGTTCCAGTTGAGGGCCGCATACCCGACAAAGGCGCAGAGGCCGCAACCCAGCGCCGCCCACAGAAGCACCGGGCGGTTCAGGAATTCCCACAAGGTGTTGAAGAAGCCGCTCTTCTCATTGGCCACAGCGGCGATGTGCGCCTCGTCCGATGCGCCGCGCTTGGGTTCGCGGACGATGAACAGCATAAGGATGGCCGCCACCGCGCCGGCGATGCCGATGCCGATGAAGGCTGTGCGCCAGCCCCAGATGATGTCGATCTGCGAGCCGAAGGCGACTGCGAGCGCCTGGCCGAACGGCACGCCGAGGGAGAACAGCGCCAGTGCCGTGCCCCGCTTATGGGCCGGGAAATAATCGGAGATGATGGAGTAGGAGGGCGGCGCGCCTGCCGCCTCGCCGACGCCGACGCCCACCCGCGCAGTCAGCATCATCGGATAGTTCGTCGCCATCCCGCACAGAGAGGTGAACCCGCTCCACAGGATCGCGCCGACGAACAGGATGTTGCGGCGGCTAGTGCGGTCCGCAAGGAAGCCTACCACCACGCCGAAGAGCGTGTAGACCAGCGCGAAGTAGAAGCCGGTCATGTAGCCCATTTCCGAGTCAGTGAAGCCGGTGTCGCGCTTGATCGACTCGATCACCGTCGACATGAGCTGCCGGTCGAGGAAGTTGAAAATGTAGATGAAGGCCAGCATGGCCAGCACGAGCCACGCATAGGGCGTCGTGCGATGCGCAGCTGCAGGCGCCTGATCCGCCGCGGCGGTTCCGGTGGGCATGGATTTCCTCTCCGACTCGACTTGTATTTTTATGCAGGCCCGTCCCGGCCCTTGGGGCGGGACATTTCCATACCGGGGCCGGTTCGGCTAGCCCGGGATCGTCGCAGGCGAGCTAACGATGCCGCGAGCGCGAAAGTCTTGCCCTATGGGCTCTGGCGCGGCCTTGATCTATCGGCGGCGCCGTCGCATTTACCACGCGCAACTCCCCCGTCGCAGGAAGCTGAAATGGCCGCCACACACTACGTTTATCACCTCGACGGCCTGACCAAGATCTATCCCGGCGGCAAGAAGGTATTCGAGAACATCCGGCTGCATTTCCTGCCGGATGCGAAGATCGGCGTCGTCGGGGTCAACGGCTCGGGCAAGTCCACCCTGCTCAAGATCATGGCGG